>Ga0187893_10000504_pt1 | contig 101653 bp, 75 predicted proteins | sample MA1701074metaG_FD_139574 | JGI IMG/M metagenome (GOLD analysis project Ga0187893, IMG submission 139574) | White microbial mat communities from a basaltic lava cave in the Kipuka Kanohina Cave System on the Island of Hawaii, USA - MA170107-4 metaG ...
GTCCAATGACCCGCGGCCTAGGCCGTGGTAAGCTCGGAACCCGACCGGACCCACGACGGCGCCAGATGCCCAACAGGCCTCGTCGGTCTGAGGCGAAGCCTCGCTAGTTTTGGTTGACAGACACTTATCCACAGCGATACGATGACGGTCGAGACGAGGTGGGAAGGTACGCCGTGCGCCGTCCGCGAAGAGTCGATCGGGCCGATATTCGGCGTGGCCGATTTCGGGCAGGCGGCTCGGCCACGGGCCGGTCGCGTCCTCTCGCCGACGCTGCTGAATTCCTAAGGGTTGAAGGCCGGTTTGTTTCAAAAAACGGCGACTGACGCGGCGGCCATACCGCCGCAGAGGTTCGGCTGCGGATGGAAGGGTGAGTCCGGCGGTTCTTGATGCCCTACGCTAAAGGTCCTCAAGAGGAAAGTGCAAGGCCCATGAAAGTGGACAAGACGATGAATGAACGAAATGGCGGGCTATGGGTTAGATGTGGGTTGGTTTCCCTCCTTCTGTTGGCCGCCCCGCTGAACACGAGAGGCGCGGAGCGCCGATTTCTGGTGATCCTCGCCAACTCGCCTAAGCAGTTTCCGGGCGGGACCACTGTTCCGAATCGTAGTACCATCAATCGGCAATATTTCGACCTTGTGGCCGGAAACGACGTCGATTCCTTCGCCGAGTACTGGGAAGAGATCAGTTACGGCGATGTGACGATCACGGGTGAAACCCACGGATGGCTCGACCTGCCGTGGCCGATTACACCTCCGCCGCGGAACGGTCCCAATGGTGGGTCTCCGACGGAATTCTTGGATCTAAACGCCAATGGCCTCTACGAGTTTGGGGTCGGTGAGCGGATTCGAAATAATGAAGTGTCTGTCATTGTCGACACCAACGGCGATCCCCTGGTCGATAACGGTCCGTTTGCGCGCGGCCCGGGCAGCTTCGACAAGAGTCAGCGTCCCAACTGTTCACCAGAAAAACCCTGTGCCAACAGATCTGTCTGGCGTCCAGGCGAGCGCTTTGTGGACGTGGATGACGATGGGCGGTGGGACGGCTGGGATGAAAACAAGAACTGGATGGACTGGAACGGCGATCAGCGTCCGGATCGCAGAGGACCGTGGATTGATCTGAACGAGGATTTCTTGGCCCAGGCAGGGACCGGTTGCATTTACCTGCCCGACAGCGACAACGACGGCAATCCGGATTGCTGTCCCAACGGGCCGACTGACATCTCCTCCTGTCTGGCCTTCCCGGCACCCAACGCCTGCCCGCCGACGCGCTGGCAGAATGAGCTGGGCAACGCCGTTACGGATTGCAACGGCAATCTCATCGACGACGCCGTCGACATCGCCAGGGGAACGAGCAAGGACGTGCTGCCCATGCGCCAGGAGGGAACGTCCTGCACGGGTACAACGGTCAACGGCGTTCCGGACGAATGCGAATTCACCGGGGATAGCCTGCAACGCGGGTGCACGGATAGCACCGGCGGGTCGGGAAACGACAACCCCTGTCGCCAGTTGCGGACGTGTTTTCGGTTGCCGCCCGCGGCAGCACGTACGATGGTTGAGCGTTGTGAGTTTGACGATGCCGACGAAAACCGCGTCCTTGGCATCGTGGAGCCGTTCGAAAACTTCCTGCGGCGCTGGGACCCCTGCCTTGAGGATCCCGACGCCAGTTCCGACGTACCCGACACGGCCGCGGACGCACCGCACAAACACTGGATCAAGGTCTACGACCCCAGCAGCCCCAATGCGAATTTGGAACAGTCGTGCTCCTCGCTTGGCTACTCCGTGAAATACTCGGACCCTTCCTATATCACCAACAACTATCCCGGCAACCCCGCTCCGGTCATCGCCCAGGCGACCAGCCGGAGGATTTACGGGCAACACGATCCTCTTAGAAGAATATCGAGCCCGACAGGCTGTCGCTGCGCCATCGACATCAACGGGGAGTTGGGCGGCACCTGCAAGGATTTGGACCTAAACCGCAACAATACCATCGAGGCGAATGAAAGGAATCTTTGCCTGGCCGGGATCCACGCCTCCTACGATCCGCCGGATCGGTTCGACAATTTCGTTCAAGATAACCGCTTCACCGCCAAAATGCAGTTCGTCGCCCGTGATACTGGTGGGCCGAAGTTTTTCACGGATTCCACGATAACGCCGAAGCCTGCCTGGTATCAGCAAGCCTGGGAGGATCGCTACGGAGACGAGTGTTACGACACGGCCGGTGAAACGGTCGATTGCGTTCCACCGCCTTGGCCCGGATCGGCGCCCGACACCGGCACCAACCTTGTTCCGGTCATGGTGCCCTACGCAGACGCGAATCCCGCGACTTTTGATCCGCTGCGCAATCGGCGCTATTTCAAAGCCAACTTCGGCGGACTCGACGGGCTCGGCACGGGCTGGATCGGCGAAGACTTCGATCGAGTGGCGTTCGAAATTGGCAACACTGTAGACGGTTTCGAACTGGAATTCAATCGCCAAATACTTCCTGAAGAGGTCAACGGAGAGCAACAGGTAGGTGTGTTTTACGACGGGTACGTGGAGTTTGATGACCTGCCCTCTTCAAAATACCACTTAGGGGGAGACGAATGGCTTGGGGAAATCACTTCCCCGTACATAACGACCCTTTCGGTGCAGGGCATCGACGGTGTGCCGGCGATCTGGGGCCACGACCGCGGGCGACACAATCCGGACGGAGCCGGCGGCATGCCGGACTTTGTGATTCCGGCAGCCGGACCGTATGCCACAGGGGTTCACGGGACGTTCGGCCGCGACGGCGGCAACGTTATGATGATGGAGTTGCTCACGTGGCGGCGCGACGGAAAGCACTTGAACAACGGCATCGCCTGGGAGCGTACGCAAGTTTCGGGGAATCCGATCCGTCCGGACCTGCCCCCAAGAACTCATCCCTACGCCGGACCCAGCGGAGAGAATCTCGGCTATCGCGATTACAACCTCGACGGTCTATTGGATATGGGCGAAACGAGGCCGGCCGGTTCGGAAAATTATGTCGTGGACGCCGATCCCAGGGAACCGAGCAACGGTACCCGCACTTTTTATCCTTATAACCGCCGTCGACTTTGGGAAGACGCCGTCGCCATCCTCGACGAGAACGGAGTTGATTTCGATACGTTTGTGGATGTGAACTCGATGGCGACCTCGATGAACTGTTCCGGCGAGTCCGGCGTTGCGAGAGTGCCCGCCTCCCTTGGGGATGGCGAGGTTCGGGCATCCGGTTTTGCATCCGGGATCATCCTATTGCCCGCGGGGGCGACGGCGGATGTTCGGTTGCCATTTTTGAATGCCGGCAGCCATTATGCCATTCACAATGAAGACGGTCTGAACGACCCGAATTTCCCGAACTCTCAGTTGCCCCGAAACTCTACCATTCATCAGGTTAACTGGAACGTCTTTTTCAACGATCTTGTATGGTGCATTGGGGGGTGCGGCGGTGGCGGTGGCGCCGGCAATGCTGTTGCCGGTAGCGGCGAGCAATCCCAGACCGGTTACTCCGCCCATGAATATTTGCACACTTGGCAGAGGTTTCCTGATCTTTATGATTATGACGTCTACGACTTGCCCGGCCCGGAGATTAATTGCGCCATTTCGATCTGGGACATTATGTCCGAGGCCGGCCTCGTTCACCCGACACCGATTCTGAAGGAATCGAGCTGTACCCGTTGGGTCAAGCCCATCGATCTGACCACCGTACTGACGCCGGGAGTTGAAAAGGTAGTAACGTTGCCGGCGGCTGAATTCGTCCGAGACGGTTACTACTTCCTTGAAAACGACCTTTTCCTTGAAAACGGCCTTCTCAACCGAGAACGATTCTATTTCTGGTCCGCCGGAAGCGGTTTTGATGAGCGATTTCCAGGTGCGGGCCTGCTCATTCTTCACTCGGACGTGGACGCCAACAGCGATTCGCCGCCTCCGCAGAACCGTTTGGGCAGCCACTTTACCTACACCATTGTGCAGGCCGACGGCCTCGACGAACTGGCCGCAGGTCATCCCGACAAATCTTTCTGCGTGGCCGCGGGCGACGCCGGCGATCCGTTCCCGGGATCGACAAACAACACTCGCTTCAACTGTTCCAGCAACCCATCCGCGCGGTGGTACAACGGTAACGCGTGCAGCGGACTGGACATCTACAACATCCAGCCGGATGCGGCGGGCTCCATGCGCATGACCGTGACTTGGCTTCCGACGGCTGTTCCAAGCCTCCGCTTCATCGATCCGCCGGGGGGAACCTCCGTGGGAACACCGCCCCAGGTGACCTACAACATTCGCGCCCAAGTCACGGACCGTTACGGCGGGACCACGATCAACTTCTACTACACCACCGACGAGAACAATGTTACAATCGTTGCAGGGGCCGGAAGCAATAGGATCGGCACGGTCCGCAAACAGGTGCCCGGCTCGACGAACGAATCGATCAACTGGAACATCGCCAACCGGCCTGACGGGCGGTATTTCATCTTCGCGGAACTGGTTCCCGGAGTCGGTGAACAGCAGGAAAGCAGCTTCTCACCGCCTCGACCCTCGCGTAACAATGAGGGGGACGGAACACTGTCGGTTCGAGACGTCGCTCGAGGGAAAGCAAGATTGGAGACCTGGAAAGCCGAATGCACGCACGCCGCCGGCAATCTGTGGCGGATTACGAGCTCGATCACCCAGCCCGATCCCTCGCCCGGCCAGCCGACCCCGCAGACGTACGTCGCCCAAAGCGGCGTCGAGTACACGTCGGTGGGCGGCGAAGTGCGCCTCTTGATCATGCCCGGCAATGTTCCGTTCCGCCTGGGCGACTCATTCACCTTCACAACCACGGGGATTACCGCCCCCAGCCGGCCGATCACGATTCTTCGCGGGCGCATCAGCGAAGGGCCTACGTCGATTATTTCCGCCTCGCGCCTCTCCGGCGATCCTCCGCTTCGCGTGGAGTTCGACGGGCGCAATTCCGCGGATCCCAACGGCGAACCGCTCAATTATCGGTGGGATTTCGGCGACGGTTCGGCCTTGTCCACCGGCGCCCAGGTCAGCCACATCTTCACCCAGCCGCGCACCTTCACGGTGACGTTGCGCGTGACCAACCCGCGTACCGGACTCTTCGATGAGTCCCAGGTGGACATCGCGATCACCAACAATCCGCCCAACGCGGTCATTCGTGCCGAACCCATCAGCGGCCAGGCACCGCTCGAGGTGTCGTTTAGCGCCGGCGATTCTTCCGATCGCGAAACGCCCGCCGATCGACTCACCTACAAATGGGATTTCGGCGACGGCTCCGTGGCCAACAGCGGCGCCACGCCGGGGACGCAGTTCGCTTCCGTGGACCACTTGTACAATCGCACCGCCACCGGCCGGGCCTGTACCTCCAGCAATCCGTGCAACTTCACGGCCGTGTTGACCGTCACCGATGAAGGTGGAAAGTCTGACACGGATTCGGTGGAGATTACCCTCGGCAACTCACGTCCCGCCGTCACTATCACGACTTCAGCGACGACGGGAATCGCTCCGCTGGACGTGGTGTTCAACGGATTGAATTCTATCGATCCGGATGGCGATCTGGTCTGTATCCAATGGATTTGGGGCGACAGCGCGGCGAACGAGTGCCACCGCCGCACGGGTCCGGGCAACGCGGCCGATGGCAATGTGACCCATCGGTATCAGTTGCCAACGGGAGAGACTTCCAAGACCTATCAGTCGAAGGCGGTCGTATTCGATTACCCGGGGCAGACGACCGGAACGTGCACGTGCGAGGTCAGTGCGACCGGCACTCGAACCGAGTGGCCCGGCGTGAACATCACGGTGACGCAGGCGACACCCGGATCCTCCGCGCCGGTGGTAAACTTCACGGTAACGCCCGCGACCCCGGTGTTGAATCAGCCTTTCACGGTGGATGCCACGGCCTCGTTTGATCGACCACAGAGTGGTCGGATTGCCTCCTATTCCTGGACCTTCGGAGACGGCTCTTCGGCCACGGGTGTGACTGCGACCCACACCTATTCACAGCCGGGAACGTATCGAATCACGTTGGTTGTCACCGATGCGGAAACGCCACCGAATACGGCGTCCCGTTTCGTGGCCGTTACTGTTGTGGGCGATGGCACCGAGCCACCGGCAGGACAGGGCGTGAACCGCGCGCCGCTTGCCGTGTTCACCGTCGCTCCCGCGTCCGCCGGAATCGGCGACGAGCTCCGTTTCGACGCCCGCGGGTCTAGCGATCCGGACGTCAACGACACGCTCACCTTTGAGTGGTCCTTCGGAGATGGGACCGCCGCCCAAGGCGCACAGACGACTCACCGTTACTCCAGAGCGGGAACTTTCACGGTTCGATTGACCGTGAAGGACAACCGCAACGCGGCCACCCACGCGATACAGACGGTTCGCGTATCCGCGGCATCCAACGGCAATCAGATGCCCGTGGTAGTGATTGCCACCGGCCCGCGAAGCGGGATCGCGCCGCTAACGCTCACCTTCGACGCCCGAAACTCGTACGACCCGGACAACGACACCTTGTCCTTCCGATGGGAATTCATGCGTGACGGCTCCCTCGATGGTCAGACGATGTCCGGGGCCCTGGTTTCGCGAACGTTTGTGACCCCCGGATCCTATATCGCGCGGTTGACGATCACCGACGCCGACGGACTTACCACAACCTCCACGCAAATCGTCGAGGTCTTTGAACGTGGGACGGGGCCGTCGCCCGGAGACAACGACAACTTCAGCGACGACGATCCGCCGGTTACCCGGCCGGACAATAACTCGAGCTCCCAGAACCGCCCGTCGCCGTTTGGATTCTGCGGATTGGGACTGCTTCCGGCACTTCTGGGGTCGTACATCGGGCTCCTGTTGACCGCGGCATCGCGGCGGAAGGGTCGGTGACCGTTCCGGCCGACACGTAAGTCTCGCGCCGGAAGCAGTTCAACAGGAGTTCTCGGCGTTCGTCGGGGTCTCGGCGGAGTCGACCGCGGGGGATACTTTTTTTCTCCGCCGGCGAACACCCGGTTGGGACTTCCATCGCCGGTGAAGCCACCAGTATTGTCCGGGTTCGGCGCGAATGAACTCCTCGATGGCCATCGTGTACGCCTGCGTGATCCAACGAATCGGATCGGCCTGCTGCTTCCATTCTTCGGGTTGAATGATCCGTTGGGTGGCCACTTCGTATCGAGCCTTGCCACTCGTGACCCGGCGGGCGTAACCGACAATCACGGGAACTTCCGCGGCCATGGCCAACAGCGCAATTGATTTGTACGCCGAGGCAGGTCTTCCGAAGAAATCGACAAACACGCCTTTTGAGCCGGCATCTTGATCGCCGATGAAGCCGACCAATGCGCCGCTGCGCAGCGCTTCTTCCGCGTGTTCGGTCGCGCCGCGCTTGTTGTATAGGATCAGACCGTGGCGCCGCCGGGCACGCACGATGAACCGATTGGCGTAGTCCAGGTCGATGGGCCGCATCACCGCCCGCACGTCGAAACCCAGGCAGGCAAGCAAGTGACCCACCAGTTCGAACGAGCCGTAGTGGGCCGTGACGAGCATCGCGCCGCGTCCGCTGATGATCTGGCGCAGGGGTTCATCAGAATCCACCAGGCGGATATAACGGTGCCAGGTGAAGGCGTTGATCAATCTTGGAAGGCACACGGCTTCAATGGCAAACATGGTGGCACTTTCCAGGCTCTCTCGGGCAATCCGAGCGAGTTCTCCGGGTGAAAGTTCCCGGCCGAGTGAGGCTTGAAGGTTGTCCACGGCGCGGCCGTAATGACGCGGCAGAATCCTCGCCCAGATGCGCGCCATCCACCGGGCGGTGCGCAGGTTGCGATCGATGGGAAAGATCTCAATTAGCGCGAAAACCAGGCGGAGGGCAATGTAGAGCAGCCATGCCGCCGGGCCGGTCCTGGGCATGGGGGGATGATAGCGTGAAGGGCAGAACGAGACGAAAGGAACCTTCGGGCCGATCACCCATTACGAATTGCCCATTACGAATTACGAATTGCGAAAAGGGGATGCGGTGCGTCCAGTGATTTCGGTACCGTTTGATTTGGGCGAACTTGATTACGATCTGCCGAAGGATCGGATCGCCCAGGAGCCTGCGGCGCGGCGTGACGACGCCCGGCTTCTGGTAATGGATCGTAAAGCCGGCGCATTGCTCGACCAGCGTGTGGCCGACCTGCCCGCGTTCCTTCGGCGTGGTGATCTGCTGGTGCTCAATGATACCAAAGTCGTCCCGGCACGATTTACGCTGGAACGTGGAACCGGCGGCCTCATCGAGGGGCTGTTTCTCGATGAGATTCGTGTCGGCCTGTGGAGAGTCTTTCTTCGCGGCGGGGGTAGACTGAAGGCGAAGGAACCCGTGGTTCTGGGCGAGCACGTTCCAGGGTTGAACGCGACGGTGGTCGAACGACGTGCGGACGGCGAGTTTGTCTTGAGGGTGGAGTGCAGCGAAAGTGCATTCGCCGTTCTGGAACGCGTGGGGCGAACGCCTCTTCCGCCCTACATCAACCGAAAGAGCGAGGACGAACGGCGGGAAGTCGCCGACCGGCAGCGTTATCAAACGGTGTACGCGCGCGAACCAGGCGCCGTGGCCGCGCCCACGGCCGGCTTGCATCTGACCGCGGAGCTGCTGCAAGCCTTGGAGGTTCAAGGGATAGCCCTGGCCTATCTCACGCTTCACGTCGGACCGGGTACGTTCAAACCGATCGAGGTTGCCGATCTGGCCCAGCACCGTATGCACGAGGAGCGGTTCGATCTCCCGCCCGAGACCACGAAAAGAATCGGCGAATGCCGCGTGGCTGGCGGCCGGGTTGTGGCCGTCGGCACGACCTCCGTCCGGGCGCTGGAATCGGCCTGGGAACCCGGTCACGGCGGCTTGCGAGCCGGCGCAGGGGCGACTTCCTTGTTCATCCATCCTCCTTATCGTTTTCGCGCCGTCGATTCGTTGATGACCAACTTTCATCTGCCGCAAAGCACGCTGTTGGCCCTGGTCATGGCTTTTGCGGGGGTGGGGACTATCCGCCGCGCCTACGCCCACGCCATCGCCGAGAAATATCGGTTCTATAGTTACGGCGATGCGATGTTGATCCTTTGACCAATCGGCCCGGTCCGGAATTCGCGGGATGCGCGAATTTCAGCGAAACTAGCGATAACGGAGTATCGCGCTGACGCAACAGATTCTCATCCTTATCCTGATTGGCGCCGCGGGCGGACTCGCCGGCGGACTCTTCGGCATCGGCGGCAGCGTAGTCACCATTCCGGCCATGACCGAGGCCCTCGGACCCAACCAGCACCTCTATCAATCCGCGGCCATGATCGTGAATTTCTTCGTCGCCGTTCCCGCTTTGATGCAGCATTACGTGGTCGGGGCCATCGAATGGTCCGTCGTGATGCGCCTTCTGCCGCTGGCCGCTGTGGCCGTTGTCGCCGGTGTGGGACTCAGCGAGTTGCCCTATTTTTCAGGGACCGGCGAAGCCTATCTGCGGGGGCTGTTCGGAGTTTTTCTCCTGGTATTGAGCATGCGCGAATTGGCATCAGGCCGAAGAGGCGGAGAGGCGGAAACGGCCTGGCCGACGGCGGGCGAAGCGAAACGAGCCGGGGCGGAGGGCGAGCCCCGCCGCGCCTGGCCGCCACGGTGGCTCCCCGCGGCGGCCGTGGCCGTCCCCTCCGGCCTAATCTCCGGTTGGCTGGGAGTGGGCGGCGGGTTGATCGCTGTGCCCATCCAGCGCCGGTGGCTCGGCGTCCCCATACGCAGCGCCATTGCCCATTCCACGGCCGTGGTGGTCGCGACGAGCGCCATCGGGGGGCTCGCGAAAAACCTTGCCTACTATTCCGATACCCAGTCGCTGCAATCCATGGTCCTTGCGGCCGTGCTCATCCCCTCGGCAATCGTCGGCAGCATGGTCGGTAGCCGTTGGGTCCACCGGCTCCCGGTGATCGCTTTGCGACTCGGTTTTTTCATCATGTTGCTGGTCGCCTCGGGTCGAATGATCCGCTCCGTCGGCAAAACCATTGGAGCGTGGTAATCCGCGCGGAATCAGCGCAATCGGCGCGGGTTGTGCGCGGAGGGTGCGCGCCGTTCATATCCTCTGCTCGGCAACGGGATTGACTCATTGTTGCCCCGCGTTTCACCCGATTCGTTAGAAAGGTCCGATTGAATCGGAGAGTCGATTCGGCGGTCCGTGGAAGGATGTGAAGTGATGCGCTCTCGGATTCGTCGGAATTGTATCGGGGCCTGGATGTACGTCGCCTTCGTGGCCGTGCTCGCCACCGGCTGCGGCAAGACGCACGACGAGTTTCGCGCCGTGGCGACGCCCGCGATCCACAATGGAGTGAGTCAGATCCTCAACGGGCTGCTTGACGGGCTGTTCGCAGCGATCGCCGTCGAACCCGGCGGCGGGGACGACGCGTCGCCTTAGCGCTTCGTTGCCGCTTCGCGATCGCCTTGATGCCCTCGCCCAAGTAGATCGGAAATCGCCCGGGTGGATTGCGGAGAGCGGGAGCGGCCACAAGTCGATCGATTCGCCCAACTCGCGCTCTTTCGGTTTTCAGCACGCGAGCCTTGCCGGTATCATGAGTCGCGAGTCCATGGAAGAATCTCCACCCACAATGGCCCTGCTCGAGGCCGCGGTTCGTGGCGACCGGTCGGCCGCGGGCAAACTGTTGCCGCTCGTCTACGACGAGCTTCGCGCGCGTGCCGAAGGCCTCATGCGAAAGGAGCGGGCCAACCACACGCTTCAGCCCACGGCGTTAGTCCATGAGGCGTTTGTGAAGCTGGTGGATCAAAGCCGCGTCGATTGGCAGGGTCGAACCCATTTCCTTGCGGTGGCCGCCGAATCGATGCGCCGGTTGCTCGTGGATCACGCCCGACGCCGTAATGCCGCCAAGCGGGGAGGCGGGCAGGCGGCACTTTCGGTTCCGGATGAGTTGAGCATTCAAGCCCGGCCGGTTCTGGACGTGCTGGCCTTACACACTGCGTTGGAGGATCTCGCCAAACTGGATTCTCGTGCCGCCCGCATCGTCGAATTACGCTTCTTTGGAGGGATGACCGAGGCGGAAACGGCCGCCGCGCTCGAAATCTCGGAACGGACCGTCCGCGCGGACTGGTCTTGGGCGCGAACGTGGCTACGGCGCGAATTGCGAGATATGCCCTTTGGTGAAGGATCCTGAATATTATCGCCGAATAAAATCGCTGTTCGTGACGGCGCTGGAACTCGAGCCCGCAGACCGATCCCGGTTTCTGGCCGAAGCGTGCCCGAACGATGATTCCCTGCGCGATAACGTGGCCGCACTTCTGGCCGACCACGACCAGGCGTCTTCGTTGTTGGGGCCTGAACAGCAAAATGCCATCGCCGCCGGACTCGAAAACCTCGTTCGCCCGGAACGCATCGGAGCCTTTCGCATTGTGGATACGCTGGGCGAGGGAGGCATGGGCGTGGTCTATCTCGCCGAACAGCTCCATTCCGTCCGCCGGCTCGCGGCCTTGAAAGTCATCAAGCCGGGCATGGACTCCCGCGCGGTGCTCGCCCGGTTCGAGGCGGAGCGGCAGGCCCTGGCGATGATGGATCATCCCAGCGTGGCCCGAGTTTACGAGGCCGGAACAACTGAAGACGCCCGCCCATACTTCGCCATGGAGTTCGTCCAGGGTGAACCGATCACGAAATATTGCGATCATCGTCGCCTGACCACTCGAGATCGCCTTGAACTTTTCATTCGAATCGGTCAGGGCGTTCAACATGCCCACCAGAAGGGCGTCATTCATCGCGACCTCAAGCCCGGAAACGTTTTGGTTGCCGAACACGATGGGCGGCCTTTGCCGAAGATCATCGACTTCGGCGTGGCCAAAGCCACCCAGAAGGAGTTGAACGAACACGCGGTTTTCACCGAACAAGGCCAGCTTCTCGGCACGCCGGAATACATGAGCCCCGAACAGGCCGGATTGAATCTGCAGGACGTGGACACCCGAACCGACGTGTATTCCCTGGGCGTGATGTTGTATGAACTGCTGACCGGGACGCTTCCATTCGATCCCAAGTCCCTGCGCAGCGCCGGTCTCGCCGAAATCCAACGGATTATTCGCGAAGTGGAACCGCCGAAGCCGAGCACGAGGCTGAGTGGAGCCACGAAGCCACGGAGCCACGAAGCCACGAAGGGGGGACAGAAAGAAACGCCGCTACCGGGCTGTCCGCCTGTTGACCAAATCGCCAGGGATCGAGGCACCGAGCCTCGACACTTGTCTCGGCAACTCCGTGGAGACCTCGACTGGATTGTGATGAAATGCCTGGAAAAGGACCGCACCCGACGATACGACGGCCCATCCGCGCTGGTTGAAGATATCCAGAAGTTTCTGAGTCACGAGCCCGTCTCGGCCGGACCTCCCACCGTGGGATATCGATTGCGAAAGTACGCGCGACGGCATCGAGGCACGCTCGCCGCTGCCGCGGGGATATTTCTCGCCTTGACCGGCGGGCTCACGGTAAGCCTCGGGCTCTACTTCCGCCTGCGTGAAACGAACGCCCAGCTCCGAAGGCAATTGGTCCGGGCCGATGCTATGACCCAGGTGACGTTGGACGTTTTTGAAGGTGTAAAGCCTGCTGTGGCTCGAGGCCGGAGCGCGGAGATGCTCCGCGACATCATGGACGATTGGGTCCGTCGGATTGATTCAGGACGGCTTGCGGAGGCGCCGGAGGCCGAGCTCACCATTCGCAAGAAACTCGGCGAGGTCTATCGAGAGATCAGCCTGTTTGACAACGCCGCGAGAATGTTTGATCGGTCAGAACAGCTCGCCCGCAGCCTCCATGGCAATGCCCACCCGGAAGTCGCACTGGCCTTGATGAGTCGTTCCAATGTATTGGATCGGCTCGGTCAAAAGGACCTCGCAAAGCAACTCCAAGAAGAATCCAGACAAATCCGGCTCAAACACTTTGGACCCGATCACCCCGACGTCGCCGCAAACCTCCACAACCAGGGCACACAGGCTGCTCGTACCCGCCGCTGGAAGGAGGCGGAGCGCCTGTTTCGAGAGTCCTTGGAGATCAATCGCAAATCGCTCGGCCCCAATCATCCCAACGTCGCCAACAACTTGGCCAACCTGGCCGCCGTGCTGATGCAGGAGGGGGTCCGAGACCTGGATCAGGCCGAAAGTCTTCAATTGGAAGCGCTTACCATCCGTCGCATCAATTTCGGCGAAGACCAACCCGAAGTCGGCGTCTCTCTGTTCAACCTGGCCATCACGTACGGGCTGAAAGGCGAAGCAGCGGAGGCAGGTCGTCGATTCGTCGAGGGATTGGCGATCTATCGCAGACTCTACGGCTCCGGGCACGTCAAACTGCTGGAAATGCTGCCCGAGTATGCCAACTTTCTGAAGAATGAAGGGCGGCAGGATGAGGCCGAACAGATTCGGCTCGAGATTCAGCAAATCAGGTCCAAGAACCAGGCCGCCGGATCATCCGCTGGGAATCCGTAAAACCGCCTATTTGCGACGTTCGTCCCTGCCGGGGCTTGGTTCGCGCAGCGCATTGGTTCCCGCGGCTCCCGCCGCAGGCTCGCAAGGGTCGACGCTACCGTGGCTCGGAGAACAGGTACTGCCGCTGGCGATTCCTGGTTCCGGCTACGCCGGCTTAGTCATCGCGCATGAACAAGGTGAACGGAATTCTTTCATTGGATCCAAATTCTCTGCCGAATCTCTCCATGAAGCGCGTACTTTATTTCCGCGCGAGTGCTTAGGGGCGGCCGGCGGGGAGGAAAACAGAAGTCAGCCTCCGGAGAAAACTTACGGAGCGCGTCTCGTCAAGATTCAGGACATGGTGCCAGAAACTCTCCGCAAACCTCGGATGAAACCGCGCTGTCCCCACAATCACAGTGGGAATCCGCACGGTCTCTTCGGGATGGTCCAGCCCATACTCCAACGCCGCCTCTGTTTCTCGAATGATTTGGCGGCGGAGGATTTCCCAAGAAGTGTCCGCGGATCGAAACCCCATCAACGTCGTTCCCGCGCCTTCGATTTCGTCGGTGGCCGCTCGGGAGCGGCGTTGGGGGCCGCCCTTGGCGGACTTGCGCTCCATGATTTCATGGTGGCCGCAGCCGCTCCAAAAAAAACAAACTGCATGGGTAGGCTTCGCAGGAAGTGATTCCCCGGCACCGCGGACGGCCATTGGGTCGGGCCGAGACGAACCGAGGCCCAGAGATAGGCCGCCACCGCTGCAACACCAACCGCCAACAACGACCACAACGCCGACCGCACGGGAACAAGCTGAAACGCGAACCGGGTCGCCAGCCAAAACGAGGCCGCGGCAGCAAAACAGACCTGGCCGTGCCGGATGGCGCGATGCTGAAGCCCCGTGGACAGAACCTGGTATGCGACCAACGCGATGCCCGCGGCGATCAGAGTGTGTTTGATTCCGTCGCCAAGCGGCGTCGGCCCCAACCCCGCATCGGCCTGCGACATGCTCTGCAAGCCCGGAATATCCGACGCAGCGGAGCGCTGCACGTCTCCCGCCGAATCGCCATCTGGTTCTTCGCGACATGTTTGCCGCGTTGTCGGAACCCATTTGGCGACAAACCCGGAGACCATCATCGCCACCCCGAGCACCCCCATCCAAACCACGCTCTCGCCGGCAAAACGCCGGGCGAGCTGCGCGGGATCGGTCGGTATCCCCGCCGACTGAGATAGGAAGAAATAGGCGCTCGTGTCTCCCTGAATGGAAAGCAACCCAAGTCCAATGGATGTGGCCACCACTCCCACGTCCGGCCTACGTCGCCCGGAAAGCACCGTCGCCAAACCTGCCGTCACGGCTGCGATCCCCGCGAGCTGAAGCACGGAAAACGCCGCTCCGGTGCGGGTCAACAAACTCACCGCACCGGCCGGATCGTCGGGCGAGATGGCCATCCACCCCACACTGAGGAACAAGGCTCCAGCCAGCACCCAAGACAGAAGGGTCGCGGCACGATCCCTAAGAGTGGGGTGCATGCGATCCGCCGGAATCGGTCCCGTGGAACACATCATGCCGCGACAGCCTCGATCCGCAGCGTATCCCCAATCAAACGCTCAATTCCCTGTCGAGCGGGTTCGTCGAGCGGGCACAAGGGAAGACGAAACTCCTCGTGGATGAGTCCGCGAAGGGACATGGCGGTTTTGATGGGCACCGGGTTCGGTCCGAAAGCTCCGAGTCCCGCCGCGAGCGCGTGGATCTGTCGGTGATGACGAAGCGCCGCGGTGAAATCGCGATCCCGCGCCGATTCAACCAAAGTGTGCATCCACTCCGGCTCGAGGTTACCCACCACGCTAATGACTCCCTTCGCCCCCAGGCACATCATCGGCCAGGTCAACGGATCGTCGCCGCACAAGACGACGACGTCGCATTTTTCAAGGAGTTCCGTGACCCCGTCCACACTTCCGGTGGCATGTTTGACGCCCCCGACGTGGGGGAAACTCCGCCGCAATCGTGCAACCGTTTCGACACCCAGGTTGACCCCCGTCCGTAGCGGCACATTGTACAGAACCAGCGGCAACTCCACCGCCTCGGCAATGGCCGCGTAATGCCGGAACAATCCCTCCTGCGTCGGCCGATTGTAGTAGGGCGTCACGATCAGCGCAGCGCCCGCGCCGATGGACGCGGCAAACTTCGTCCGCCTTACGGCTTCGGCCGTGCTGTTGGAACCCGTGCCGATCATCACCGGATGGCGGCCCGCCGATCGCGCAATCACCGACTCCGCGACACGTTCGTATTCGTGCTCGGTCAGCGTTGGGGCCTCGCCGGTGGTGCCGCAGGGCACGAGCCAGTCCGTTCCACCGGCCATCTGCCGGTCCACCAGACGATCCAGGCATTCCCAATCGACCTCGCCGTTTCGAAACGGCGTCACCAGTGCGGTCATCGATCCGCGCAGTTCGCGCGACCCATCCATCCTTGAATCCATCGATTCACCTCCCTGTGAAGTGTGCCGTCTCCTCAACTTTTCAAATGGAAACGGCAATCCGGACCCCGAACTCGATTCCAAAACCTACGCATGCCCCGCTTCCTCGACCATCGTGATTTCCGTGGGTGCATGACGGTGAAGAAGTTCAACCATTTCCCGAACCGCGGCTCGAACCCCGACGAACACGGACCTCGAAACGATCGAGTGTCCGATGTTGAATTCACTAAGCCCAGGCAATCGGGCGACCTCCGCCACGTTTCGGTAGGTCAAACCGTGGCCCGCGTGAACGTCCAATCCCAGTGTTCTGCCGATCTCAATGGCACGGCGCAGATCCTCGACCGCCTGTTGGCGGCGCAATCCAACCCGCGCATGGGCGAAACCGCCCGTCCACAATTCCACGGCGTCGAATCCAACTTCCTTGGCCGCATGGAGATGAGCTTCAACCGGCTCAACAAAGGCGCTGACGACGATCCCTGCGTCTCGAAGCCGACCGACCACCGTGGTCAGCCGTTCACGGAATCGGACCACGTCGAGCCCGCCTTCGGTGGTCACTTCCTCGCGCCGCTCGGGCACCAAAGTACACTGATCGGGGCAGAGATTCGTGGCAAAGACGACAATCTCCTCCGCCATGGCCATTTCCATGTTGAGTTTGACCGCGACGGTTTCCCTTAGAACCTTCGCGTCCCGATCATGGATGTGCCGCCGATCTTCACGGAGATGAAAAACGATGCTGTCGGCACCGCCCAATTCCGCTTCCACGGCCGCCCAGACGGGATCCGGCTCGTTGGTTCGGCGCGCCTGGCGCACCGTGGCCACGTGATCAATGTTGACGCCCAAAAGCGGCATAATTCCGATGCCCTTTCGCGGGTAATCTCCGCCGTGCGTAGTATAGGAAACCAAGGTGGCGAGTAAACCGGCACTGGCGGATCGGGGCGATCGGTATTGCCCTGCACCGCTTCGGTAGGGTCGCGACTCGAATCGACGACAAGAATGGAAGAACCGTGGAAGATCGCCGATCGATATCACCAGCGCACCAAACATCACTTCGATCGATACGCCCGATCGCTCGGCTATCTCGATTGGGCGACGCAACCGGACCCGTTTCGCAGGTTTGAAGGCGCTCCCTTGTTTCCGCTGCCGTTCTCTCGCGGTGACAGCGCAGCCGCCTACGACGACCTCTTCTTGGCCGGGCAGATTTCACCGCAACCGGTCAACCTCAACACCCTCGCGGCCTTGTTTGAGTTCTCGCTGGCCATCTCCGCATGGAAAGAATTCAAAGGTTCGCGCTGGGCCCTGAGGATCAACCCTTCCAGCGGAAACCTGCACCCCACCGAAGGATATCTCGTCGTGGGTGCCGGCACCGGGCTGCACGACCGCCCGGCCGTGTATCACTACGCCCCCAAGGAACATGCCCTTGAAAGACGGGCCGAACTCTCCGAGGCCGATTGGAAGCAATGGATGAGGCCATTCCCACCGGGCACGTTTCTGGCGGGTCTGACCTCCATCCATTGGCGCGAAGCGTGGAAGTACGGGGAGCGGGCCTACCGATATTGCCAACACGACGCGGGTCACGCCCTGGCCGCCCTAAGTCTATCGGCTGCGATCCAGGGTTGGGGTGCCAGGGCGCTGCCGCTTGTGTCCGATCCGCGAATAAACAATCTGCTTGGTCTGGACCGCGAGCCGGATTTCGACGGAACCGAACGCGAACACCCCGATCTTCTTCTGGCGATCGTTCCGCGTTCCGTGCTGACCGGAAAGCCTTCGCCGGACGATTCCCCGCAATCCGCGGCGCTTGATCCGGAAGTCCTTACAGTGATCTCGGAAGGGGCGTGGACCGGGCGGGCGAATCTTCTGAGCGCATCTCACGTCGATTGGCCGATCATCGATGAGGTCGCCGAGGCCTGCGGAAAGCACGAGGCTGATGGTCCTTCGTCGTTTGACTCCGAATCGCCGTCGGCCGATCCGCTCTCATTCTCACCGAGGCGCCTGCCCGCGACTCGAATCATACGTCAACGCCGCAGCGCCGTGGATTTTGATGGGAGTACCTCGATGTCGGCTGAACAGTTCTTTTTGATGATGGATCGGGCCATGCCGCGTTACGATCACCCTCCTTGGACTGCCCTCGGCCCGCCGACCTGCATGCATTTGGCTCTTTTTGTCCATCGGGTCATGGGGTTGGAACCCGGCCTGTACTTTCTGGTCCGCACGCCGCGAGTCCAAGGTCAACTGCGGCAGGCCATGAACCCAAAGTTCGCCTGGGAGAAACCTGCGGATTGTCCCTCTTCGATTCCACTGTACGGCCTCGCCGCGGGGGACGTGCGTGCCATTGCCTCGTCCGTTAGTTGCCACCAGGACATCGCCGGCGAAAGCTGCTTTAGTCTGGGGATGATCGCGGAATTTCAAGGTCCGCTCCAGCGGTACGGCGCGTGGTTTTACCGGCGTTTGTTCTGGGAGACGGGGGTCATTGGGCAGATTCTATACCTGGAAGCCGAAGCCGCCGGGCTCCGCGCCACCGGGATCGGATGTTTTTTTGATGATGCGGTGCATCAGCTCCTGGGTTTCAAGGACACGACATTTCAATCGCTATATCATTTCACCGTGGGCGGCCCCATCGAGGATTCCAGGCTGACCACGCTGCCGCCCTATCCGCCGGACTTGCGTGGGTGACGCCTCCTATCCTTTTTTCACCGCGGAGATTCGCACGCTCGCCGCGAATTCGTTCACGTCGAATCGCGAAAGCACTTCGTCGCCGGGCTCGTTGCAACCGCACGACGACACTGGTGCGCAGCATCCTTCGCCTTCCGTTCCTTCCCGATAAGCGTTCAAGTTCGACCCACTTGGAACAACGTCAATCCGTTCGAAGCCTGCCCCGTTAAGACCGGACACGTAGGCATCGATCGTGATCGCTCCGGCGATGCAGCCGGTGTAGGCCGCGACGCTCGAAGCCAGTTCCGGCGGCAGCGATCGCTTCAAAACGATGTCGCTGATCGCCAATCTCCCTCCCGGCTTGAGGACGCGGGCGGCCTCGCGAAAGACCGCGGGTTTGTCCGGCGAAAGGTTGATCACGCAATTGCTGACGATGCAATCGACCGAAGAATCGGGCAACGGCAGTTTCTCGATCGAGGCGAGGTGGAATTCCATTTTGCCGGCCGATGGGTCCGCGGCCATCTTCGCCGCATTGCGTTTCGCCAGTTCGATCATCTCCGGCGTCATGTCGATCCCAATGGCCTTGCCGGTACGTCCCACCTTTTTCGCGGCCAGAAACACGTCCAGACCCCCTCCGCAGCCGAGATCCACGACGACTTCCCCCAGGCGGAGGCTCGCAAACGCGGTCGGATTACCGCAGGACAAACCCATGTTGGCCGCCGCAGGAATGGCCGAAAGCTCCGCGGCGGAATAGCCAAACGCCGAGGCCACGTGTTTCGCGTGACCGTCGGCCGATGATGCGCCGGTCTTTGCCACCCGGGCATACTTCTCGCGTACCATTCCGTGGACCAACTCTTCGTTGGTCGATGGATCGTTCGCGCTCATCGTCTCCGAGCATTTCTTTTCTACGTGCAGCATTTCATCGCCTTCCTTTCCATCGAATCCCGTCTTCTTCGTGGTCTTCCCCGGCGCGCCGGGGAAGATCTCGAAGGGAAGCACGCGCCGGGGATCGACGATCTTTACGTCGGCCAGCCCGTTTCCCGTAGCAAGTCGAGACTGGCCAGTTCGCCGATATACGCGAACACCGAACCGAAATAAAGAATGCCCGTGGCCGATTGCGTGGAGCGGCGCTTGACGCAGTCGTTCACCATGTAGGCAAAGACACTCACGGCCACCAATCCAACCGCAACCCGAATCGAGAGAATAAGCCAATGATTGCCGGCCAGCCGAAGGATTTCCGAACCGACAAGATTTCCGCTCCACCAGACCGCCAATACGCTGCACGGCAAGAACAGCACGCGCATCCCCGCACATACCATCAGTGTCCGGCTCATATGTCGAAGCGGAGCAATGGTCATCTTGGTGGCCGTTAGGTACGCATGGCCCAGCAGCCACGAAACGGTGATGCTCCCCATCAACAAACTGCCGAGGATTTGGCCGGCCACGATCAACAGGGGCGCCGCGCCGCGTTCGACCGCGCTTTGAAGTCCCAGGATGCAAGCCGCCGCGATCCCGGAACTCCCTCCAAGCAGACACAATCCCCGGAAGACCGTTGCTTGTCGTGCGGACCAGCGTGCAACGACCGAGGTCGTCGCCGTCGCCAGGTCACACATCACGCCGAGGCGGACCGGCCAATCCGACAAGGGCTCCAGGCCCCAACCGGCCTCTCGGAACGACCAAACCAGGACCACCGTCGCCGCAGCGAAGGCAAGCTGACACACCAGTCGAAGGAAGCGCCACGCCATTTTCGAAATCGGCGCGACGACCAGGATGATCTGCATCCCTCCGGCCAGGGCGTAGGCAAACGCGGTGAACATCCGTGTGAGAATTGTCCGCTTTGCGTGCCCGGCAGGCAAACGGGGTCCTGGCCAGGGCCAGAAAACCGAGCCGCCCAGGCGAGGTCAGGCGTTTGGCCTGGGTGCCCCGAAGGGGCCAACAACGTGGTCAGCTCGATTCTGTCACACACCTCGAGTCATTGAGCGTCCGCCGCATTCCTTGCATCCTTACTACAAGGGGGTATACTACAAGGGATAGGGAAGCAAGGAGTCGAACCATGGTTGCCTTTAGTCGCCTAACGAAAAAGTTTCAAACCACGATCCCGGCCAAAGTTCGCGGTCTTCTGGGCCTCCAACAAGGGGACTCCATCGGGTTTGAGGTGAAAAAAGGGCAGGTCATCCTTCGAAAGGCTTCGCCCGTAGACGTGGCCTACGCCAAGGCCCTGGAGGGCACCCTTTCCGAATGGGCGTCGTCCGAAGACGAAGAGGCCTACGGTGACCTGTAAGCCCGGCATGGTGGTCCGCGTGCCGTTTCCGTTCGTCGACTCCGCCGAGGTCAAACACCGCCCGGCATTGGTCCTCAGCAGCGAAGAATTCAACCGCAAGCACGCGCACGTTGTTCTGGCGATGAACACCAGCGCCAAACACGCCCGCTGGCCCTCCGATGTACCCATTGCCGACCTCGATTCCGCGGGATTGAGCGTGGCCTCGATCGTTCGGTTTAAGGTGTTCACGCTCGACGCTCGTCTGGTGGCCGGTTCACTCGGTCGGCTGAGTTCTGCGAACTGGAAGGCAGCCAAAACGGAATTGCGGCAGATTCTCGACGGTTAGCACGAGGGGGGGCGATTGAGCGGCGGATGGGCCGACCGATCGCGGGCCTGCATACTAGTCACCTCCGAGCCTGGGCCCTGTTACCGTGATTGCCGTTGTCCTTCCGCCGCATCTTGACAGCGCAGCGATGTACGGCGTGCCGTGAATGGCTGCACCATTAGGTCATCCGTCGTGTGATTCTCGTCGATCGTAACGAATAGGCACGTTCCGTCAAGACCATCGGAGTTCATCTCTCGGCTAACGCCTTGCCAAACGCACTCATCGCATGATGCCTTATACCCATGATCCGCCATTGACGGTTCGACTCCAGGCGCCGGCTGGCCGTCGAGCCACCAGGCAATGGCGTAGAAATCCAGGTCTTCCGACCATTCCAAGGCCCGGCCGCCGCGCACCACGGAAAATCGGTCGAAATACTCGGGGTTCTGTAAGCGTTGGAACCTCCCACCACGCTGTAGAAGCGGTTCAAAATCCGCATTCACGGAGGCGCCGTCGTCGTAATCCAATCGAAGCCGAAGTTCGTCCAACCGCTCCGCGTGCCGTATAAGACGCGGGGCCATGACCAAGTTCCTTCATACGCTCACAATCGGCAGCGACGCCGATTTCATTTTCGGCAATGCGGTCGTCTTTTCGGTGTTCATGATCTCCCCGTGCAGTGTCAACGCCGTGGCGGCGGTGATGCGGACTTCGGCGAAGCGGCCGATGTGTTCAGGTCCGCCAGAGAAGACGACGATCTGATCCTGCCGAGTGCGGCCGACCAGTTGATCCCGTTGCCGCCGCCCGACTTCATCGCCGCGGGTTTGCTCGGCCTCCTGGCCTTTCATCGCTGCCTTGCTGTATCCTTCGACCAGCACCAGAACCGACGTTCCGATCAACTTTCGATTGGCCTCCGCCGAAATCTGCTCCTGAAGCGAAAGAAGGTCCCGATTGCGCTGCGCTTTGACTTCCTTAGGAACGTCGTCCTCGTCGCGTTTGTCCGCCACCGTGCCCGGCCGCGGTGAATACTGGAACACAAAGATATTCTTGAACCGGCAGCGTTCGATCAGCTTCATCGTCTCTTGATGGTCCGCATCGGTCTCCCCGCAAAAGCCGACGATGAAATCGCTCGCCAGGGCAATCCCCGAAACCATCTCCCGCCCGCGATCGATCAACTCGACATACTGCGACGCGCTGCATTGCCGCCGCATCCGTTTCAAAACGGCGTCGCTGCCGCTCTGCGCGGGAATGTGCAGATACTCGCACACTTTGGGCAGGTCGCGCATGGCCTCGAACACGTCGTCGCCGAAATCGCCCGGATAGTTGGTCACGAAGCGGACTCGCTCCAGACCGGGCACGTCGTTGACCATCGCCAACAAGTCGGAGAACCGAACGGGATGCCCGTTCTCTTGGTGAACGTAGCTGTTGACCGTCTGACCCAGGAGAGTTACCTCCTTGCAGCCGCGATCGGCCAACATTCTCGCTTCGGCCACGATCTGCGACGCGGGCCGGCTGCGCTCCGGACCACGGGTGAACGGCACGACGCAAAAGGTACAGAATTTGTCGCAGCCGCGCTGCACGCGGATGTAGGCCTGGGTCACGTTTTCGCCCGGTGCGGGTTCGCGCGAAAGGTCGAGGGCCTCCACCGAATCGTATTCGAGAGCCCTTTGGAGGGGAGTGCTTTTCCGCGAAAGCGATTGGGCCAGGGCAATCGCCCGCGTTCGCTGCGTGCGAATTTCCTCGATCATCGCGGGCACTTTATTGAGTTCGCCGGGGCCGCAGATCAAATCCACGTGCGGCATTTTCCCGACGATGCCGTCTGGGTCTCGTTCGGCCATACAGCCGATGACGCCGATGATCATGTCCGGGTTGCGCAGCTTGGGCTTCTTCAAGGCACCCAACCGCGACAGGGCTTTCAGCTCGGCGTGTTCCCGAACGCTGCACGTGTTGAGCAGGACCACATCCGCCGCGGTCATGTCGGAAATGGGCTCATACCCCAGCACGCGAAGCTGCCCCATCACGAGCTCGCTGTCGAGCACGTTCATCTGGCACCCCATCGTTTCGAGGTAAAGCTTTGTTCCGGTCATTGCTCGATCCACCGTTCAAGAAACCCTATTCCCATACCAGACGATCTTAGCACGACCACTCACCAAAGTGCAGGCCCTTGGGAAATCGTCATTCGGGCATGGTCCGCTTCAGCACCACGGCGGTCAGGTCATCCAACTGCTTCGATCCCTGGGCGAATCGCAGAACACTTTGATGCATGTGGTCGATCATGCCTTCCGGCGGCAGATTCTTCGCCTCCCGAATGGTCTCGATGAGGCGATCCGTGCCGAAAAGATCGCCGGCGGGGTTGGCCCACTCAAAAAAACCGTCGGTCAACAGCACCAGCGCATCGCCGGGTGCCAAATCCAGCCGCGATGCCGGACCGTATCCAACTCCCGGCATGATCCCGAACGGAACATTGTCCGCGGGGAATGCTTCCACGGCGTCCGTGGCCGCGCGGTAAAGAAACAACGGCCCGTGTCCCGCCGACAGCATATGCAGGGTGTGCGACCGCGGTTCCAGAATGGCGGCCACAAACGTCACGAACCGTCCTGCCTGAAGGTCCTCCACCAGCAGTTCGTTGATCCGATCCAGCACCCGCCCCAATTCCTCCAACGCCGGAAAGCTCGCCCGCGCGTACGCTCGGCAAACGGCCGTCACCAATGCCGGTCCGATTCCGTGACCGGTCACGTCCGCGACCGTCACCACCGTGTTCCCGCCCGGCAAAGTCTGCCAATCGTAGTAGTCGCCGCCGGTCTGATCCGCGGGCAGGCTCCAGCCTGCGATCTCGTAGCCCGGAATTTTCGGCTTGTGAATCGGCAGGAGACCCTGCTGAATGCCGCGGGCGATCGAAAGGTCGTGCTCGATCTTCCGTCGCGAGGCCTCCTCCGACGCCAGTCGTTCGATGTGCGATCGAAGCTGATCGGCCATCGAGTTGAAGCTCTTCGCCAGCTTGCCGACCTCATCCGCCGACTCGATCCCTTCCGCTCGTGCGTCCAGATTTCCATTGGCGATTTCGTCGACTTTACCGGTCAGCTTCACAAGCGGGCGGGTGATACGGCCGGCCACGATTACAATGGCCGCAATGATCAACGCGAGAGTCGTTCCTAACGCCCCTGCGGCAACGACCATTCGTTGGTGGACACCGGCCAGCGCCTCCTGCTCCGGCATTCGCGCGACGAAGACCCACCCGCACGTGACGATGGGGGCGAAGAAGACCCACTCTCGTTCCGGCGTATCCCAACCGGGCACGTCCACCACTCCCGGCTTCCCCGATAGCAGTCGTGGAATGGCAGCTTCCAGTTCCGCGTTGTTTGCCTCCCGCGCCACCTCGTGCACCGTTTTCTTCATGATGCGTTCCGGCCGCGGGTCGTATACGAATTCTCCCTTGGCCGTCAGAACGACAAAATCGAGTCCCTCGGAAATCAGCCGCCCGATCGTTTGCCGCAAGCCCGGCAGGTCGATGTCGATCGTTGTCACTCCGCGAAATTCACCCGACACGCGAAACGGCGCGGAGTACGTGGTCATTAAGATGTTGCCCGCGCCTTCGTCGAAGTAGGGCGGCGACCAGACCCCCCGACCCCGGGCCTTCGGCTCACGAAACCAGGTCCATTGCGGATCGTTGTACCAGTCGTACACCTCCTCGGTGATGTTGAGTTCATTCAGCCCTTCACCCAAGCGATGCACGTAGGGCGAGAAAAGCCGTGAGTTCGACGGGTAGGTCCCCGGTTCAAAAGCCGTGGCGGCACCGTACACAAACGGCGCATGGCGAACGTTGGACGCGAGTTGAGAGTAAAGGTTCTTTTCCGGCGGTTGGGGGTTGAGCTCCAGGGCCCGCGCCGTCGTCTCCGCCACGGCTGCGGCTTCGCGAAGGAATCCGTCGAACCGGCCGGCATAGTTCGCGGCCAGCCGGGTCATGGTGAGTTCAAGTTCGCGAAGTGATCGCTGTCGAAGAAATACGAGCGTAAGACCCAGGATGACGACGTACACGACGAACGTCGGCATCACGACGTGGACGATCATCTTCGTTCGAATCGAGTTCATGCGGCTCCCGCGGTTGAATGCAGCACCCGCGCATTAGTCGCCGGGAGCGGCGAATCGTCAAGGGGAGATGCCCGCAAGCCAACGTGTCCAATCGAGCAACCCCTTGGAAACGACCACGACGATTGTGTTCGGCGCCCTCCCGCGGTACCGTCATGCCCCATTAGGCAACGCGCGATGGAGAGCAGGAAACATCGCCACGCGGTTCAATGAAAAGGAGAAGAAAATGACCAATCGTTCCGTTCACCGCACGAAACTCAACCGCAGGGAAATGTTGGGAGGTCTCAGCGCCTTGGCCGCGGCCGGGGGCTGGATCGGACTCAGCGCCGACGAAGCTGCGGCCCAAAGCCCATCCGGGACTTCCGCGGGACCGAGAGAATATACGCTTCCCCCGCTACCCTACCCGACAGACGCTCTCGAACCTCATATCGATGCCCAAACCATGACGCTGCATCACGGAAAGCACCACAAGGCCTACGTCGACGGCCTGAACTCGGCGCTCGCCGGACTGGATGCCGTTCGGAAAGGCGGCACGCCCGAAGATCTCGACAAGATCCGCGGCCTGACCGATTCCTTGGCATTTAACGGTTCCGGCCACACGCTGCACACCGTGTTCTGGATGAACATGAGAAAGGGCGGCGGCGAACCGAAGGGTGCCATCCTCGATGCGATCCAACGCGACTTCGGCGGCGTCAAAAACTTCCAGGCCCATTTTTCCACCGCGTCCAACCGCGTCCAGGGCGGCGGCTGGGGTATCCTCGCCTGGGAACCCCTGAGCGGGCGCCTGATCGTGCTCGGAGCCGAAAAGCACCAGAACCTGACGCTGTTCGGCTGTGTTCCCCTTCTCGTCCTGGACGTCTGGGAGCACGCCTATTATTTGAAATATCAAAACAAACGTGCCGATTACGTGGCCGCATTCTGGAACGTCGTAAACTGGGATTACGTCGGTGAGCGACTCGCTGCCGCCATGAAGCTTACTTCGTGAGACGCTCCCGATGCGTCTGGACCTTACTCCGCCGAAACTCCTTTCCGCGTACGCATCCGGGATTTTCCCCATGGCGGATAACGACGGAACCGTGCAATGGCTGGCCCCGGACCCGCGCTGTATTCTTGAATTCGACGAGCTGTACGTTTCAAGGTCGCTGCGCACCACCTTACGGCGCGGGACCTATGAAGTTCGTGTCAATTCGTGCTTCCCGGAGGTGATTCAGGCCTGCGCCGGTCGCGAACGGGGAACATGGATTTCCGACAAGATCATCCGTGCCTACGTTCAGCTTTATCGGCTCGGTTTTGCGCACAGCGTGGAAGCCTGGAAGGACGGGACGCTGGCGGGCGGGCTTTACGGCGTGGCCATCGGCGGCGCTTTTTTCGGAGAGTCGATGTTTCATCGCGCCACCGATGCGTCCAAGGTCGCCCTGATCTACCTGGTCGAGCGCCTCGTCCATTGCCAATTTGCCCTTCTGGACGTCCAGTTTCTGACCGCCCACCTGAAGAGCCTCGGCGCCAGGGAGATTCCTCGCGCCGTCTACCAACGACGATTGCGGAGCGCATTGGGCCTACCCTGTTCGTTTGTGGATGAACCGCAAGTGACCCCGATCCGGCGAAAGCGGAAGTCTCTCGCATGAGCGCTCCCACTTGTGACGGCGTGGATCGGCTCCGAGGGCAACACTTTCTTCGCAACATGGCCGCTTTGTGGCGCACCGATCCGCAACTCGCCCTGCGCGTGGACGAAATCGACGACGACGAGCGTCTTGAACTTGAACCCACCCGATCCGGCGAATTCACGGTACGAGCGAAGGGGTCGGGGAATCATCCGATCTATCTTCATAGTCGCTACGACCCCGTGGCCGAAGCCGAACAGCTCGCCGGCTCGATTCAAACCAACAAGGCGTTTTGCGTGGTCGTTTTCGGACTGGGGCTCGGCTATCACGTGCAGGCCCTCTTGCCCAAACTCTCGAACGAAGCCTTTGTCCTTTGCGTCGAACCCTGTTTGAAAACGCTTTCCACCGCCCTCAACTGCCTCGACTTCAGCGAAGCGATACGCAAGAGGCGTTTGCTTTTTCTTTGGAACGACGACAAGGCCCGGCTTCACGAGCAACTCAAGCCGATGGGCACGCTGATGATGCTCGGCACCGAGTTCCTCCACCACCGCCCCTCGCTGCCCGGCCGGGAAGCGCGGTTCGCGGCCATGACCCGCCTCATTTCCGATTTCATCGACTTCACTCGAATGTCTTTGCTAACCCTGGTCGCCAATTCGCGCATGACCTGCCGCAACATCGCGATGAATCTCGTCCACTACGTGACCACTCCACCGATCGACCTGTTTCACGATCGGTTTCGAGGGGTCCCCGCAGTGGTCATTTCCGCCGGACCATCCTTGTCCCGAAACCTCGCCGACCTCGCCGCTTGGAAAGGCCGTTCCGTGCTCATCGCCGTTCAGACCGCTCTGAAACCGCTGATCGATCGCGGCATCCCACCCGACTTCATCACCACGCTCGACTTCCATGAGGTCTCGCGGCAGTTCTTTGAAGGCGTCCGTGGACTCGAGACGACGCACCTCATCGCCGAACCCAAGGCCACCTGGCACGTGCTCGACGACTATCCCGGCCCGATTTCCATCCTGGGCAACGATTGGGCGAAGCTGGTGCTCGGCGACGAACTCGGTGCTCGTGATACGCTACCGGCAGGAGCCACGGTCGCGCACCTCGCGTTCTACCTGGCCGTCTACCTCGGCTGCGATCCGATTATTCTGGTCGGACAGGATCTGGCCTTCACCGGCCACGTTTTCTATGTCCCCGGTGTCGAGATTCACCGCACCTGGCGAAGCGAAATCAACCGCTTCAACAGCATAGAACAAAAAGAGTGGGACCGCGTCGCCCGCAATCGCCCCATTCTTCGAAAAGTTCCCGCCCAAGACGGAGGCGAACTGTACACCGACGAGTTGTTGTTCACCTACCTCGAACAGTTCGAAAAGGATTTTGCGGGCACGTCGCGCACCGTCATCAACGCCACGGAAGGCGGAGCCCGCATTCGCGGAACGGAGTCCATGTCGCTACGCTCCGCGTTCGAAAGCCACGCCGGCAGGGTTGTCGATTCCGAGCGATGGAATGCGCTGCGGCAGGTCCGCCGGCGCGATGCATGCAAGCGCGACGCCGCGCGGATCGAGCTGCAAAGGCGCCTGAACGAACTTCACGATGCCCACCGCGTGTGTGAAGAATTGCTGTCGCTGCTTCGCGAGCTCGAGAAACTCGCGGACGATCCCACCGCGTTCAATCGCCGTCTCATTCGCATCGACGAGCTTCGCACTCGGATCGCCAACGATTCCCGTGCCTATCGGATCGTCAACGCCGCCACGCAACTGGCCGAACTTCGACGGTACTCCGCCGATCGCCGCATCGACGAAAGCAACCCGGACGAGACCGACCGCGCACGACAACAGATCGCCCGCGACATCGAGTTCATTTCCGCCGTCCGAGACGGTACGATGGACATCCAAGCTCTCCTGAATGCCGCCCTCGAGAGACTCGACCCGTCCAACTCCTCCTATCCGGCGACTACGACCCGGGAGGCTGAATGAAGCGATACCGCGTGATCGCCGTTCTCGAAGCGGATCTGGAGATGACGCCTCTCGGTACTCGAAGCCGCCTGGCCGCGCGGCTCGGCGGCGAAACCGTCCTACGTCGAACCATCGCAAGAGTTACCCGCATGACCCGAACGGGCAAAACGGTCGTGCTCGCGCCTTCTGCTCAAGCAATGCGGGTCGAAGAACTTTTGCACGGTACCGGGGCCACGGTTCGGGGGCACGATTGCGGCCCCGCCCCCTGGCGAATGCTGATTCAGTCGGCCAGAAAATGGTCCCTGGACGGTTGGCGAGGGGGGATCGGCGGCGCCACCGTCTTCGACGAATACACCGATGGTCGTCTTCTCGCCGGGGTCCTCGATTCCGAGCCCGCGGACGCCGTTCTGAGCATCCCCCCGGCCGCCCCATCCTTTGACCCGCAAATCGCCGACGACATGATCCGCCACCTCGAAACCGACGAACAGGATAGTCGTCTGATCTTTGCTCAGGCCCCGCCCGGAATCACGGGAATCCTTTTGACCGCCGGACTCATCCGCGAACTGGCCGAGAAATTCATCCCTGTCGGCCGGCTTTTCAGCTACAAGCCCGACGCTCCGCGCAAGGACCTGATCTTTGAATCTTGCTGTTACCCGACTTCCGTTGAGCTTCGGCATGCTTCCGGTCGGCTGATCGTGGACACGCGAAGAGCCTTCGAAACGGCCGAGGAACTGACGGCCGTAAAGGAGGACTGGGATTCGAACTCGCTGGGAGCCCGATTGATCCGCCGCGATTCCGAGAAGGTCGCCCCGTTTCCCCGCGAGGTCGAAATCGAACTGACCACCGAGGATTCCTACCCGGCTTCGTTGCTCCATCCTCGCGGAGAGCGTGTCAAGAAGCGCGGGCCGATCGACCCGTCCATTGTCCGCCGCGTTGCATCCGAACTCGCCGAGTACGACGATTCTCTGGTCGTGTTGGGTGGTTTCGGCGATCCATTGCTGCATCCCGACCTAAAATCCGTGCTCGCTGCCCTCGGCTCGAAACCGGATCGCCGCGGATTCTACGGAATCGCGTTGCGCACGACCGCCGCCGCATTGAAGGAACCGGCCATGCGGCTTCTCATCGATTATCAGGTGGACGTGCTCGAAGTCATGCTCGACGCGTGGACTCCATCGCTTTACGCCACGCTGCACTCCCCTTCGAACCCATCTCGCGCCGATCTCACCGCCGTCTTGAAAGCGCTCGATGAGCTCGAAAGGCTCCGGCTGGAGTCGTCTTCGGTTTGCCCGCTTGTGGTCCCTTCGTTCACCAAGTCCCGCGAAAACGTCAACGAACTCGATGAGTTCTACGACGGCTGGATGCGAAAACTCGGCGCCGTCGCGATTCATGGATACTCAAATCGTGCCGGGCAACTCGAAGACCGAAGCGTGATCAACATGGCCCCCGCGACCCGCACGGCGTGTCGAAGGCTAAATACGCGATGCGTCGTGCTCGCCGACGGCCGTGTAACCGTTTGCGATCAGGATTTTCAGGGCCGCATCACGCTCCCCCAGGTTTCTGACCCGGAAGTACCCTTGGGCAAGCTAAAAGACAAACCCGCGTCCGTACTGTCTGAGATTTGGAACGGCACATCGTTTCAATCGCTACGCAGTGCCCATCATAGTGAACGCTACGATGTCACTCCCCTTTGTGCAGCGTGCCAAGAATGGCATCGGCCCTGACCCGGCCGACCGTTGGAAATTCCCCCTTGCAATTGCGGTCCTGGGGAACTAACCTTGATGCTCATGCTGGAGGGTGTTGCGATTGGCGGACTGCCAGGAGGGCCGCAAGTCCTTTGAGCGAAGCTTCGTTGGTGCCAAGACCGCCGGTTCTAGAATTGAACCAGGGGGCGCAACTTACAATTCAAACCATGGATGTTTTTGGGGTACTTGGTTCTCAGGCTAAGGAAATCGCGATGATAAACAACCGTAATGGGGTGAGGTTCGGCGTGAAGTGCTTGTTCCTGTTTTCCGTTCTCGTATGTTGCAGCGGGGCCGGTCCGGCCAACAACCTGGTCCAAAGGGCATGGTTTGCCGGCAAGGTCAATCCGAAACTGGAGGTCGAACGATCAAGCGTTTCGCGCCTCAACTTCGTCGCCGACGACCAGGAAGTGGTCACTTCCGTTACCGTCGAGGATCAAGTGTGGACGATTCGCATGCGCCCGCACTCCATTCGATCGGCGGATTTCCGCGTGCTGGTCCAGGACGCCAGCGGCGCGTTGATCCCCGTCGAGGCTCCGCCCAGTCTTACTTACAAAGGAACGATCGACGAAGTGCCCGGCGCCGAGGTGCGCGGAAGCTTCAAGGATAACGAACTTTCCGCCGTGGTGTACTCGCCTTCGGGCACGGTTTACGGAATCCAGCCCCTCTCCAGGCTGGGCATTCCGGCGGAGGCCGGGGCCCATGCGGTTTACAAGGATTCCGATTGGAACGGCCCGAGTTATTCCTGCGGTTCCGATCACTTGGATCCCGTTGCGGAAGACGGGGGTGCCGAAGAAGGTGAATCAGGCTCCGGAAGCGCGCGAGGGACAGGTTTGAAAATCGCCGACATCGGTCTCGACGCCGATTTCGAGTTCTATCAACTCAACGGCAGCAACCTGAACAATACGGTTCAAGACATGGAGAACGTGATCAACGGTGTCGAAACGATTTACGAGACGGAAACCCAGATCACCTACGAAATCACCACGGTCATCGTTCGCACCACCGAACCCGACCCGTACACCTCCACCGATCCGGTGACGCTCCTGGAGAATCAGTTCAGGGCGAACTGGCTGGCGCAGCCTCAGTCCTTTATCCGTCGCGATACCGCCCACCTGTTCACCGGAAAAAACATCAACGGCGGCGTGATCGGAATCGCCTATTTGAACGGCCTTTGCAGCAGTTCGATCGGATACGGCCTTTCGCAATCGCGCTTTTCGGCGAACTTCGCCTCTCGAGTGGCGCTCACCGCCCACGAACTCGGTCACAACTGGAGTGCCCCGCATTGCGACGACCCGACCTGCCCGGGATACCCCGCCTGTTGCCGGATCATGTGCTCCGGATTGGGCGGATGTTCCGGCCAGATCACCAGCTTCGGGACCTTTTCCGCAAACCAGATCATCGCATTCCGAAACTCCCGATCGTGCCTGAGCGATCAGGCCGACACGCAATTTCTCCCCTTCTTCGAAGATTTTCCGGCCACGACGCTCGACACCACCAAGTGGTCCTACAACAACGGCGGAGTGATCAACACCAACGCCATGAACGAGCCCTCCGCTCCCAACGCCATGGAACTCGACGCGGAAGGTTCCCAGTTGTATCGCGACAACGATCTGCGCACGAATTTCATCAACCTCGTTGGGGAGACCAATGTGTTGCTCTCGTACTCCACGCAGCATCGCGGCGTCGAAAATGGCGAGCAACTGGTCGTGGAATATTGGCAAAGCGCCCGCAACTGGGTGGAAATCAACCGCATTACTTCCGACGGCGTGGACCAGACCGATTTCGAGCTTCACGCACACGTTTTGCCCGCCAACGCCAGCCACATCGAATTCCGCGTTCGCTTCCGCCCGGAAGTGGATGAGAACAACGATGATTGGTTCCTGGACAACGTGGGGATGACCAATGCCTGTACGGTCGATTCCGATTGCGAGGACTCCAACCCTTGCACCGACGACGCCTGCGTTGCGACGGCATGCCAATGGACGAACAACACGCTTCCGTGCGACGACGCCACCATTTGTAACGGGTTGGAATCCTGCTCGAACGGCAGTTGCACGTCGGGCACGCCCCTGGATTGCGAGGATCACAACACGTGCACGGACGACTCCTGTGACGCGGTCCTGGGTTGCCAGAATGTCGAAAACGTCCTCGCCTGCAACGACGGCGACGCCTGCACCGCAGGCGACCTGTGCGATTCTGGAGTTTGCGCCGGTACGCCGTTTGTCAAGCTTTATGGCGATGTGTCCCCGCAGGGAGGTGACGATCAGATCGAGCTGTCCGACATCCTTTGCCTGACCGACGGCTACAACGTCTTTTCCTCGTGCCCCGACGGAGATATTTGGCCGTGCCCTCCCAATGGAGATCGGGTGATAGAAATCGGCGACATTCTCGCCGGTCTAGATACGTACAGCGGCAATCCGCCGTGTCCGGATCCCTGCCCGCCGTGAGACCGGCCGGTCCAGATTCCGCGTTCGTATTGAGCGAGGGCGGCGCTGTATCTGGATGGCTGCGTGGGCCGGGCGATGCGCAGCCGAAAGGAACCCATCAAGAATGTGGCGCGGAGTTTTCGCGCCGACCGAAACCTCATTCTCAACGGGTTCGAGGCCGACAAGGAATTTTCCTCGGGAATCGTGGAGGGTCTCAACAACAAACGCAAACTGACCCTCAGAAAGGCGTACGGTTTCCGTGAACTCGGAACCGTCGAAATCGCACTCTATCACGCCCTGGGACGCCTAACGCAGCCAAAACTCACCCACGAATTCTGCCGAGGAGGCTATTTCGTACGCGCCAATAACTCGCTCAACTTCTCCGCCACCAGCGTCGCGGCATCGCTGTAATTGGAGAGCACGACCACGGTGTAGCCGTCATCGAGGTACATTTCGAAGAACGCACTGATGCCTGGAAAACCGCCGCTGTGGCCGACGCGGCGCCGGCCGGTTTCACCGTCAAGGCCGAAGCCATAGCCGTATTCAGCGGAACCGGGCTTGGGTGTCCAAAGGACCTCGGTGATTTTCGCGGTCAAAAGCTTTTCAGAGCGAAGAGCGGCGTCAAATTTGAGCAGGTCCTCGACCGTCGAAAATCCGCCTCCGGCCGGCCCACCGCGGACCACGTGCTTCAGCACGTTGCTCTTCCACCGCGTCTTGCCGTCCTCGCCCGGTTCACGCCAATAGCCGATCGCCAGATTCGGCACAGGCTCATCCATGTCGTAAGAGTCGGAGTTCGTCATGCCAGCGGGTTTGTAGATGTTCTCGCGAATGAAATCGAAATAGTTTTGGCCCGTGATCTTTTCAATCACCGCACCGGCGAGCAGAAACCCCGTGTTGCTGTAACTCCAGTCGGTGCCGGGTTCGAATTTCGGCTTGTCCACGGCGACCATCGGCTTGTAATCGTCGACCGTCCGGTACAGTTCGCGCGAGGCGTTCATGAACTTCTCGTTGAAGTAGCTGCCCAGGCCGGAGGTGTGCGACAGCAATTGGCCGACGGTGATCTTCTGCGAATATTCGCGGGCCAGCCAGTCTTCGCTGAGGTATTTGCCGATGGGGTCGTCGAACGAGAGCTTGCCGCGCTCGACCAATTGTGCCACGGCCACCGCGGTCAACATCTTGTTCATCGAACCGAGGTTGAACTTCGTGTCGAGTTTGTTTGGGGCGTTGAAACTCTTGCCCGCCGACCCGCAGGCTTTCTGGAAGATCGGCCGCCCGTTCTTCGCCAGTAACACAGCGCCGGAAAACGCGTCCCCGTCGCAGACGCGGTCGACCAAGCGACCCAGTTCGGTGACCACTTGTTCGTCGGTGAGCGTGCCTTCGGGTTTGGACAGGTAGCTGGGAGGTCGTGCCGGGTTGAGGGACAGTGAAGCGATTCGGTGCGGGGCCGTGGACTCAACCTCCACGACGAACGCCTGCCACGACTCCGTGAGCTTGTTGCGGACGACGATAACGACCTCCGTGTCCGGCCGTGGAGGATCGTATTGGCGCAAACCGGCAAACTCAAAACCGCGGCTCCGCTCGTGGAAGTTTCCAAAGACACCCACGTGCTTCGCCATGGGGAACGCATCGCGAAAGGCCGGGGCGAAAGTACTTGTCACATACTCTCGTGCCCGATCCGGATTCCCGGAATTCACTACATCGAGAAGTTCCGACACTCGCCGGCCGATCGCCGAGTCCGGAATCTCCTTGATATCTTTGTACGGCCCGCCCGTCGGTTGCGCATAGACCACCACGGCAGACGCCCACCCAAGGGCAACAACGATACCGACCGTTCTCTTGATCAAACCCATTGTGGATCTCCGTGCGCCCGCCCATTTTGCCCCAGAACGGGCATGGCGATTGATTTCAACCGTTCCATGCGCACCCCCGCTGAAGGTCAGGACGAAGGCCGACGAATCGCCCTTTCAGGTTATTCGGGGAATTGTGTTGGAATTCACTCACAAATTCGACTGCTAGACAGGAGCGGGGATCAAACCGGCAACGAGGTAGGATGCAACGCCGGCGCGGGGCGTTCGCGCGGTAAGGACCGTGACGACCGACGGAAACGGGTGCCCGGGAATTCGTCGGCCAGTTCGCGGGCCAGGCGTGCGAAAGTTTCCGAGGAGCGAATGAACGCGGCGACGACATCGGGATCGAACTGACGCCCGGTGGAGGCGACGATCGTCGCGGCGGCTTCGGCATGGGTGCAGGCCCGCTTGTACACGCGGCAGGTGGTCAAGGCGTCGTAGACATCGGCCAGGGCCGCAATCCGCGCGGGCAAAGGAATCTGTTCGGCGCGAGTACCGGCCGGATAGCCGCTGCCGTCGAACCACTCATGATGTCCCTGGGCGATCTGCTCGGCCATCAGTAGGAACCGGGCGCCGGGAGTCTGGTCGCGCATCGTACGGATGGTGCGGGCACCGATTTCGGCGTGAGTACGCATGACCGCCATTTCGTCGGAGGTAAGCCGGCCGGGTTTTTGCAGAATCCGGTCGGGGACGGCCACCTTGCCGATGTCATGGAGCGGCACAGCCCGGGCGAGGTCGGCCAGGAACTCGTCGTCGATTACGCCTCGGTGTCCTTCCTGTGAGCGCAATTGCTCCGCGAGAATTCGGCAGAACTGAGTCACCCGGTCGAGATGTTTTCCGGTGTCGGCGTCTCGGGTTTCGGCGAGGCGTGCGAGAGCCACGACAATCGAGTCCCTGGCTTCATCGCGGGCCTGACGGCTTTGGCTATCCTCGATCGCCGCCGCGGCCATGTTGCAGACCAGATCGACGTATTCCAAATCCAGTTCCTCGAACGGTTGTGCGTCGCGGCGCCCCGAGACGGTAAGGATCCCGACGATTCCCTCCGGGGCGACGAGGGGCGCGCAGATGCTCGGCGTTCCGGGGAACAGGACGTAATCCGGAAACGTGCCGGGGTTCGATTCGGACCCGGGAGTCAGGACGACGGAGTTTCCCTTCGCGAACGATTCTCCGGCGATCCAGGAGCCGACGGGGATACTGAGGGCTTCCACGGTTCCTTCGGGAAGGCCGAGATGACAGGCGACCCGCAGGAAAGCTCGTTCGGTGTCGGGCAGCAGAATGCAGACCCGCCGGCTGCTCAAGAGCGACGCGGTGGACATGACCGTGGCGTCGAGGATTTCGTCGAGGGATGCCGCGCCCGCCACTTCGCGCGAAAAGGTCAGGAACAGTTCCAGGGCCCGTGACTGTTCGCCGCGCACGCCGTTGCTGCGGGTCAGTTCGCGTGAGAACCGGACCATGTTTCGGACGCGAAGCGTGAACTCCTCCGCCACGATGGGTTGGGCGACGAAGTCGTCGGCACCTGCGGCCAATAGGGCCGAAAGCTCCCATCCGCCCCGTTCGGACAAGGCGACGATCACGGGAGTATTGGAAGTCGCCGGATCCCCCTTGAGTTTGCGAAGGAAATCGAGCATGCCGATTTCTTTCAGCGCTGTGTCGACCACGAGCACGTCGAGGCGATCCATCGCCGTTTTGCGAAGGGCATCGGGTGCGCCGGTGGTTTCGACGATCTCATACCCTTCGGCCCCGAGAATCCGTTTCCCGTCTCGAGTCAGGTCCCCGTTTTCGTCAACGATCATCACGCGAATGCCGTTTTCTCGTTCGCGATGGATTTTTCGCGCGTCTTTCATCTTTTCCAATTCGGATCCATCTTCCGTCGCCTTGGTGACACTCTCCGCCGTGGATCGTGCGGTCCGAACGGCGTTGCAACCGTTTTTCTTTGCCGCCTGCAATGCGTCGTGGGCGGCGCGGAGCAAGTCTTCGATGGAAGACATCCGCCAAGTGCGCTCCGCCACTCCGATGCTGACGGTGACATCGTTTTCGCCACCTCGATTTCGCTCCACGGCGAGACGGATACGCTCCGCTCCGACGGTTGCCATGTCTTCCGTGGATTGGGGACAGATTACGAGAAATTCCGTGCCCCCTATTCGTGCCAACGTTTCCCCGCGTCGAACGGCCTGCTGAAGGACAACGGCCACGGACTTCAAGACGACATCCGCGCGGGCTCGCCCGATCCGGTCGCTGAGGGGTTGAAAATGATCGAGGTCCACGACGAAGCACGCGAGCGGATCGTTGCGCCGCTGGGCGAGCGCCCATTGCTCCTGAAGTCGGGTGAGGACGGTGTGCCGATTGGGCAGGCCGGTCAGCACGTCCACGGCCTCCACGGTGTTGAATTGTCCGGGATCATCCGCGGGTGAGGCGAGGCGGCCCCCCGGAATGAAACTGACGGGCTCCCCACCGTGTGCGGAGGATTGCAAGGCCAGGTAGCGACGAACCATTCGCTCGGCGGCACGCACCCGAGAGAGAAGCTCCTTCTCGCGATAGGGCTTGGCGAGAAAGCCGTCGGCCCCGGCCTCAAAGGCCTCAACTAGCCGCTCTTCTTCGGAATTCGCCGTGACAACCATAACATGGGTCTGCGACAGCGACTTGTTGGTTCGGAGCGCGCGGATCAGCTCGATGCCGTTCATTTCCGGCATGGACCAGTCGGTGATGACCAACGGAACTGGAGTGTCGATCATGATCTGGAGTGCCTGGCGGCCATGGGCGGCGGTGAGAATCTCGCGATCCGATCCGGCGAGGAGCCGTTGCATTTGCGCCAACGCCACTGGATCGTCATCGACGAGGAGTAACCGAAGGGCGTTCTCAGACATGGGCTTGCTCCGGTTCGAGCGATTGTCGAGAGCTCGGTATGGCGTCATGCGGTTCGATGGCGAGAATTTCCGCGGCCTCTTGCTCCAGGTCCGTCGATGAAGGTACGTCGCGCGTTTTCACGGAGAGGATTTCTCCCGTATCGCGCCATTGAAGACGAATCTGATCGAACAGCGAGCGGAAGGCATCAGGACTAACGCCCAATCGATTGGCGTTCAAAAGAGCAAGGGTCCACCCGTTTTGAATGGGGCCGGCTCCGGTCAAGATGGCCGCGACCAAGCCGGAGCATTCCAGAATTCGTGGGAGTTGGGCGGACTCGGGCGGTGTAACGGATTCGGACGATAGTTGATCGCGAACGGCATCGGTCAAGGCGACCGGGAAGTTCCAGCTTCGCATCATTTCCGCCGCCAATTCGCAGTGATCGATTCCGTACTCGGCCGATTCGAGTGCCGCCAAATGGTCCAACCTGCCGGGAGGGGCTTTCGATACGATCGACGCATAGGATTTGGAGTAAACCGTCGCCAGGGCCAGGCGCCCGATCTGGCTGAGCAGCCCGGCGGTGAACCATTCGTCCCCATGAGCTGCGTGGAGCGTTTGGGCCAGAAACCTGGCCGCCACGGCTCGCCCGAGCGAATCGGACCAATAAAGATCGTAGTTGAAACGGCGGCAGGCACCGCCGCGATGGCTTGAAATCAGGGAAAAGCACAACGCCAACCTCATCATTTCGCTGCGACCCAGGAGCAGAACCGCCTGGTCGACGGAGGCGACCTGACGGCATTGACCGAACATCGGGGAATTGGCGGCACGGAGAAGTCGCGCCGTAAGGGCCGGGTCCTTTTCAACAACCGAACCGATGTGGCGCGCCGTGCTGAGTTCGTCCCTGGCGAGGCGAAGCAACTCGATCACGACGCCGGTCGGCGACGGCAACCTTCCGGTCTGCCGGATGGCGTCGTAGGCCGTTGCGGACATCAGCGCCGGGCTCCTTCGAGTTCGTGAAGAGCGCCGCCCGCGGGAATCGCGGTAGAGGGGCCGCTCTGGCTTTTCACCGGCTCCTCGACGGCCGGCCTAGCTATTACCTGAATCGTCGGTTCCGGACCCCGGCTTGGAGGATTCAGGAAGTTGTTGGTGGCGTCCCATAGTTATGGAAACGTGTCGGTCCGAATGGTGGTTCAAGGCGTCGCTTGGTTCTGCGTTCTTGGGTTGCCGTCAAAGGCCGCTTTGGGACCGAGTTTCGGTACCGATGAAACCAAGCGACTCGAATCGGAAGCGCCCGTCCCCGGTCCCAACGATTGCGACGGTCGATAATCCGCGTCCAAATGCCGTTGTTCGCAATCTTTGCGGGGTCTGACGGGATTCATCGCGTTAGTTCCCGAGGCCACTGCTGAGCATCCTGCAGTACCGGGAGCGGTGGATTGTGATCCACATTCGGCCGGCCTCATTGGGTGAATCGTCGTGCCCGGAAAAGAGCCGGGCGAAGAAATCGCGGCGCGTCGTCGCGCTGCTCGGAGACACAACGGTTTTTGGAAAGGTACGGACCATGATCGACTTCGGCGGAATACTGGACTCGGTGGTGACGGCAATGAGCGATCTGATTGTGGGGCACTTGGTTCAGTGGATAACCGGGTTGTTCAGCGGCCTATTCGGCTGATCGAACCACAAACTTTGCTCGGGGACGTGGGGTGCCGCGCGGGGCGCCTCCACACGGGCGCTTGCCTGGAGGGGTTGGGTTTACCAGGCGGGCGCCCCATTTTTTTAGTCGCTGACATTATAGATGCGCTGATTCATCGCCCTTCGGCCGCCTCGCACTCAGTCTCCCAAACGACGGACCATCGGTTCCAACTTTTCCCGCGAGGATTCCCAACTTGCGGCGGAACGCTCTCATTTTGAGATCTGAGATCTGAAACTCGTAATTCGTAATTCTTGTAACTCGTAATCCGCAACTCGCCCCTTGACCGCGGCCAAGGGCGGCGCTCTACCGAGAACCGACCGTTGTTCTGCATTTCCTTGCGTTTTCGGTGCGGACCGGCTTTGCGTCTGTCGCGTTCATAGTCGGGAACGCAACGAGGCCGCACGGCGTTGGCGCCGGGTGTCCGGGTCGATGCCGGACGCGTTGATCGCCGCCGCCTCGACACCATCCCTCAAGGAGATTCCTGATGAAGGCAATCCGTGCCAAGTTGATGGCCTTATGTGGCGCCGCGTTCGTCGCCTACCAGATCGGCGGTTGCTCGCTGACCGACCTCCTCAGCCCGCTGACCGGTGGGTAAGCGCGGCCGGGGTCACGCTCCCGGGGCGGGTTCCGCAGCCGCCCGCCTTCGGGGGCACCCCACTGTTGAACAAAAGGCACGGCGCCTCAAAGGCACGCTGGAGCATAGTCCCGACCAAAGTCGGGATCCCGGCGCGCCGGGACTGCTCACGCAACTGGTCGCTGTCGGATCGGAGCTTCATCGTGGTGTTTGTGTGAACGTGCCCAACCCGGCTAGAATGCCGTTCGATATTTTCACCGCGCGGTCTTGGTCGGTAACCAGCGACTGCGCTGTCGAGTTAGGATGCAATATTGACGAAAAAGGAGTTTTGGGGATGACCACGGCTGTGCAGGATTTCAAAGTCGCCGACATGACGTTGGCCGAGTTCGGCCGCAAGGAAATCACCCTGGCCGAGCACGAAATGCCGGGGTTGATGGCCCTTCGAGAGGAATACGCCGGGCAAAAACCCCTGGCCGGTGCTCGGATCATGGGCTCATTGCACATGACCATCCAGACGGCCGTTTTGATCGAGACGCTGGCGGAGCTCGGTGCCGACGTGCGCTGGTGCAGTTGCAACATTTTCAGCACGCAGGACCACGCGGCCGCGGCCGTTGCCGACCGAGGCACGCCGGTTTTCGCCTGGAAAGGCGAAACACTCGATGAGTATTGGTGGTGTACGCTTGCGGCGCTGAACTTCCCGGACGGCGGTCCCAACATGATCGTCGACGACGGCGGCGACGCCACGCTGCTCATCCACATGGGCGTCGAGGCCGAGATCGCCTTCGCGAAAATTGGAGCCAAGCCGGACCCGCGAAACGCAAGGGACAACGAAGAACTGGAGATCATCCTCCGCTTGCTCCGCGAGGAACTCGAAACCGATCCGCGGAAGTGGCAGCGCATGGCCGAGGGCGTTATCGGCGTCAGCGAGGAAACCACCACCGGCGTCCGCCGATTGTACCAACGACAAGAAGCGGGCACGCTGCTCTTCCCGGCCATCAACGTCAACGACAGCGTGACCAAGAGCAAGTTCGACAACATCTACGGCTGCCGGCATTCACTCGTCGACGCGATCATGCGGGCCACCGACGTGATGCTCGCGGGCAAGGTGGCCGTGGTGTGCGGTTACGGGGACGTGGGCAAGGGTTCGGCTCAAAGCCTTCGCGCTCAGGCGTGCCGCGTAGTGGTAACAGAGATCGACCCCATCTGTGCCTTGCAGGCCTGCATGGAAGGATACGAGGTGAAGACGCTCGACGACGTGGTGGAGACAGCCGACATTTTCGTGACGGCCACGGGAAACAAAGACATCATCATGGCCGCGCACATGGCCAATATGAAACATCAGGCCATCGTCTGCAACATCGGGCACTTCGACAACGAGATCGATATGGCGGGCCTGAAGAGATATCCCGGTGTTCGCAAAGAGAACATCAAGCCGCAGGTGGATAAGTGGATTTTCCCGGATGGGCACGCCGTGCTCGTGCTGGCCGGAGGGCGATTGGTGAATCTCGGCTGCGCCACCGGCCACCCCAGCTTCGTGATGAGCAACAGCTTCACCAATCAGGTGATTGCCCAGATTGAGCTTTTCCAGAACGGGCACAAGTACGACAAAAAGGTTTACACGCTGCCCAAGCACCTCGACGAGCGCGTCGCCCGGCTGCATCTGGCCAAGCTCGGCGCCAAGCTGACCAGGCTCCGCCCCGATCAGGCGGAGTACATCAGCGTGCGGATGGATGGTCCCTACAAGCCGCCGCATTACCGCTATTGACGATGTGGACGTATTCTTGCTGACCGCATGTCAACCAAGGTCGAGGGGCCCGACACTTTTTTGCCCTTGAACCGCGCTCCGGCGGGCGGAAAAATGCTGGACGAATCTCCGAGAGCCTTGACAATTCCATGGCCGCCTGCAATCGTATCTGGGTCAGTTTTGGCGGCGGGCTTCCGAAGGTTGGTTGCTGGCCTTGGCCGCGGGAGAGGTGGGTGAGTGGTTGAAACCAACGGTTTGCTAAACCGTCATACGGGTGAACGCCTGTATCGAGGGTTCGAATCCCTCCCTCTCCGGTTTGCTCGATAAATACCGCATTTTGCCCTTGTTTTTTGGGTGTTTCCACCGGTGTTCCCTGGCAAGTGAGAATCTCGCTTCGTCGGCATTGACCGCACGGTTCACCCGCGGGCGCGGCGGCTGTGCAGTCCCGTAGATTGCGCCGGTCCGAATGCTCTCCCGTTGCCGCAACAGGGGGGTTTGACGGCGTCACGGTCCTTTCGATACCGAAATCGGTGCAACGGACGAAATGAAAACCGACACGACTCAAGCCAAAACCTTCCCCTGGTGGCTGCCGGTGGGAGTTCTCCTCATTGTGGTCAGCCGCCTGCCGCAAATGCTCGGCCCCAATTTCCTGACCGACGGTGACGAGAGCATCCTGGGTTTGATGGCCAAGCACATGGCCGAGGGGCGGGCGTGTCCGCTTTTCTTTTACGGGCAGCGCTATGGGTTTTCCCTGCTCGAAGCGGGGACAGCGGCCGGGGTGTTTCTGATTTTTGGCGCTTCCTCGGCGGCGTTGAAGGGATCGATCTTACTTCTTTGGGCGATCGCCTGGGGCGTGTTTTTCGCCGTCGCCCGGAAGCTGTGCGGCCGGCGAACCGCCCTTCTAGCCGGGTTGTTCCTCATGGCCATGCCGGCCTGGGCGGCGTCTTCGATGAAGGCCAGAGGAGGCTACGTAACGGCGTTCTTGCTGACCCACGTCGCCGTGCTCTGGCAGTTGCAACCGGGGTCTGTCAGCAAGAAACGGACAAACTTGCGCGCAGCAGGGGTCGGTGCCCTGACCGGTCTCGTTTTTCTCTCCCAACCGTTCTGGTTGATCGCCCTTGTTCCTTTTCTCGTTCTATTCCTCGGGAAAGATCGACGTTGGAGTGCGCTGGCCGTGACGGTCAGTTCGGCGGTTGGCATTGCGGGGATTCTGTCGGCACTCGGTTCCAATCCATCGGCCGACTACTGGTCGCCATCGCTGCTGCAAAACCTCGACGGCCTTTCGGCGTTGCGGCAACTGCCTCATCGATTGTGGGTCCACTTCACCGGCGCATACTTTTACTACTATCGAACGCCGATCGGCCCGTGGTCCGAAGTGTGCGGAGTGTTGTGGTGCGGGTCGCTCATGATCGCAGTGATGGCTTCGATTGTCGGCCAGGTCGCGAGAGGCGGAGTTCGTCGGGATCGCCCTCGCGCCATCGAGGATTTGGATGTGCAAAGCGGACATTTCCCGGACCACGGCGCGCCTGGGATCGGAGCTTGGATTCTGGAATGCGGCGCCGTCGCCGCGATCGTATTGATGTGCGCGCTCTCGTTGTGCATCAACGTAGATGCCTTCGCCTTCCGGTACTTTTTGCCCATGTCTTCGTGGGTGGTCATGCTCGTGGCCCGCCGGCTCATCGATTTGCGCGACATGGGCAGCGCCGGACGGTGGATCGCGTCCGCGGCGATCGCGGTTCTGGTGGTGGCCGGAGCCGTTTCGATGATCGAACATGCTCGATTGAAGCCGAACGCGTTCACCGGAGCACCGGGGGGTGAAGCCGCACCCGTTCGAAATCTCATCTCGGAATTGCTCGCCGCCAATGTCCGCTTCGTGTATTGCACCGACCCGATGCTTCAATGGGTGTTGATGTTTGAGAGCCGCGAGGAAATTGTCGCTCGTTGGGCACACCCCACCGATCGATGCCCGCAGTACCCGCCGGCCGTCGACCAAGCGCGCCGTCGAGGTGAACGGGTGGCCCTGGTGGCCACGGTCTTCGACGAAGAGCGTCTCGAAACCCTCCGCGGCCAAGAAGACCACGCCATCCCAATTATTCGCCGCATTGACGACCGCTATCTTATGTTGTTCGATCCGCCGGAAATGCTGCTGACAAGAATGGGGTTCGTATTGAATAAAGTGGAGGGACTGCCGAGGAATCCGTAGCTCACTTTGGTGCTTCCTGAGGCGGGGTTCGGTTCGGTTCGTTCTGCGACGGCAGTGCGGAAAGGAACTGCCGAAGGGCATAGGGGGAGAAACTGACGAGCAAGCCTTCTTTCGTCACCGTCAAGGCCGGTCCGGCAATGCCCAAAGAGAGAAACCAGATTCCATCCTGCTCGCGATACAGCCGAACGAAGCTGGGCGGTTCGATCCGCTTTTGAATAACGGACAGCACTTTGTCGATCGCGGATCGAAGATCGACGTCGCCCGCCTGGATCTCCAACTGGACGCTCCACAAGAAGGGCAAATGGAGCGCGTTTCGGGGAAAATCATGAACTACGAGGCAGGAACCCAGCCGGTCAACGATGTCCCGTTCGAATGAAACGCCGCTTTCCGACTCGAGTTTGCGAATGAATGCACGCGTCGTGTCCCGGCCCGCACTGCTTTGCGTTCGTAGGTAGGCCCGCGCCAAGCTGCGAACAAGCATTTGAAGATCGACGTGGATGAGGGCGAAGTTCGCGGCCTCTTTGGGCACCAGCCGATCCGCGGAAACGCCTCCGCAATCCTGGGTGGCAATCGGCTGAAAAACGTTGCCTCCATCGCGGTGCATCGCGACCGAGGCCGTGCACGATCGGCCGTGGTAGGCGACCGTCCACACGGCGCGGTCCACGCGATCCAGCGTGAGCGCTTCGAGCGTGCCCAGGACTTTCTCCTTCCAAGCCGCACCGGCTGAATCCCGGAGGCGGAGAAAATCCACCGCCAAGGTCCAGCTCGCTTCATGACCTCCCGCCGAGGCGAGCAGTTCCGCCCAAGGTTGTCGAGCGGCCAACGATCTTGAACGATCGGTCAGCACCACGAGCGCCCGATGCAAGGCCCGTGCGCCGACCGCGATGACGTAATGATCATCCACACGTGCCCAGGACACTTCGGCCCACTCCGGCAGACGATGATCGCGAAGAACGTTGACCAACCGGCCATCCATCATTTGTGTGCGAAGGGAGGTGTGCCCCGTGTGGGTGTGGGCATTCAGAAGTTTTTGAATGCGGCCATCCACCGCCGCGAAATCGCCACCGGTTTTCAGGATCAGGGCCGCGTCAAACTTGGAAAGGCGATGTCCGCCGTCGGTTCGTTCGACAACTTCCACGTCAAAGAGCACTCCAGCATGTGGGAATCGTGCCACGGCGAAAAGTGCGGAAGCCGCATCGGCCCCCAACCGAACCAGGGGATCGGCGCTGGCCAGGAGTCCGAGTTGATCGGCGAGTTCCAGCAAGCGGGGAAGCGGGCCGTTCGTCACGGCCGTCGAAGTTCCGGCCCCGACCGTTGTGGGTGACGGTTGATAGGCGTATGCGGCGATAACCTCAGCGGGGGTTTGAAATAGGAGTGCTTCCGCCGCCCCAAGCTCTGCGCCGGTAACATGCGACGTGGCGGAGATGGCCCCGCCCGCCGTCGGCCACATGAGTAACGCCCAGGACGAAAGAATGGCCCGTGAACCAGAAACCATCGTTATTCTGGGCAATGGACCCCCTGTAAGTTCACGCCGGTCGACCGATCAATCGGTCACGACGGCGCTGCGCACGAGACTCTCAATGGCGGATTCCCACTGTTTCATGGTCTTTGCCGGCCCGGAGGCGCGTATGAAATGCGGCCCGTAGGGGTGATCCAGAATCGCGTTGATCGTCCGAAAGTCCGGTTTGGCCTCGCCGCCCATCATGCCCACGGAAACGGTTCCGCTTACGTCCACCAGAATGACCCGCACGGGCCCGATTTCGAATCTTTCAATTCGGGCGTCGCTCCGAGTGAGCGGTTGTCCGTCGGGCTTTCGCACCTGGCCGATCCAGCGATCGATGTTGGGGTCGTCCTTCCCCTTCATGTTTGGGTAGTGGGAGATGCGAAACGAGCCGTCTTCCGGGTCTCCTTCAACTTTTGGCAGTTTGTAGGACGCCACGGCCGCCAATGGGCCTTGGGGAGCAGGTTCGGCCGTCCATATCGAGGGAATCTGAAGTTTGATTCCTTCGTGCTGAAACGTGCCCGCCGGAGACCCTGAAGGTTTCGGGGCGGTCGTCGACGGCGTTGCGGATGGTACTTCGGGAGGAGCGTCGGGCTTTTTGGGTGCTGCCGTCGGTTTGGGATCTTGGGCGGTCTGTGGTGCCTTGGGCTGAGCGGCGGGAGGCTGGGAGGAAGTCGCCTGAGTGTTCGTCGGCGCGGAAGGTCTTGACGGTGCCGGTGGAGGCGGCTTTTGAGTAGTCGGTTCTTTTTGATCGCAACCCAGCGAAAGCCCGATCGCCGCCAAGACAGTCAGCAAGTTGATCCTACTGCATCGATGATGCCTCATACCAAAACCTCTCGTTTCAGCCGTTTCCCGGCACCGGTGGTTCCCCACCGGTGCCGGTTTGATCAATCTCGAATCACCACGACCTCCCATTCTAACCTCAACGGCACGGACATTCCGCAACCCTTGCGCACTTCGCCAATTCTGAATGGTCTCAGGACGGCTAACGATGTATGATGGGGTGGTTCAACAGATAACCTTCGATGCGGGAAGGTGATTCGGGTGGGCGGAACCGGCCCGGAGAGCGGGTGAAATGGACAACGCGGGCGGAGCCGACGATTTTCTGGTGGAGCGCATTCGCGCTGGGGATCAGAGCGCCTGGCGCCTGCTCATCGACCGGTATTCCGGCCGACTTCATGCCTTTGCTCGGGCGCGGGCTCCTACTCTGTCCGACGCCGAGGACCTGGTCCAAGATACCTTTGTGGGGTTTCTGCAATCGCTGGGTCATTACGATCCGGCGCGGTCACTCGAAACCTATTTGTTCACCATCGTGCGCTACAAGCTCTACGATATCCTGCGTCAAAAAAAGCTTCCCATGACGCTGGAGTCGATAGAGGGCGAGGACTGGTGGGATCACGACCTGGCCGACAAAGGCGAATCGCCCAGCGGAGCGGCGGCCCTCGCCGAAGACGCGAAAGGTCAGCAGAAACTCCTGGGCGACATACTCCGGCAACTTATCCACGAACTGCGCGATCGCAGTGCCTTTCAGGATTTGCAGGTGATCGAGCTGGTTTTCTTCGCGGGCCGGCGAAATCTGGATATCGCGGAACTGCTGGACATGGACCAGAAGGCGGTGGCCGGCGTGAAATTCCGCGCGATTCAAAAACTGCAGAAATTCCTTTCTGAACTCGATCCCTCGGCGCTATCGTGTCTCGACGAGACCCACGCGGATGTCACCGTTCCCCGCGTTTGGCGAGAGCAGCGTTTGACCTGCCTGAAACGCGGAACCTTGGGTTCGTATCTGGTGGGCGTACTCGAAGAACCATGGTTGGGGTACACGCAATTTCACCTCGATGTGGTCGGCTGTCCACTTTGCGTGGCGAACGTAAATGACCTTCAGTCGGAGCGAGAGGGCGAGGCCGTCGTGGATATGGATCGCTACTTTCAATCGAGCGTGGGATTTCTCAGCCGACCGGGAGGGGGGTAGGCCGCGAACGAATTACGAATCAGGAACTACGAATTCGGAGCATGGCCCATCGCGTCAGCAATATGGGGAACGCTGCCTGCCGCTTCACTGATGCCCGTGGGATAAATCCAAATCATCCACATCGCCCGTGGAACCGAGCGGCTCGTGCGAGCGTCCAAGGGGTCGATGTCGCACGGGTTGCAGGCGAATTGAAACGATCGGGAACGTGGGTCAACGTTTTGGCGGCGGGGTCCAACCGATTGTTCACACGAGCTTTGTTCAAACCCCGCGCTTCCATCCGAGATACAGCGCACAAAGCATGGGAGTTCGTTCGATGAAAAACAATGCAAACCAAACGTGGATGGTTTCGGGTGCGACGCTGGCGCTGGGGATCGCCGGCGCAATTTACTGGTTCGGCCTTCGGTCGGAAGCGACCGCCCAAGTTTCTGCGGGAACGGTTGCCGATAGGCCGCCGCGCGCCGTAGACGCTGAGGGTTATCATTACAAGAGGCCGGTGAAAGCCATTTCAAACCCGGGTGAGGTCGCTCTGCCGGGTGTCCCTCGCGCATTCGATGACGAGAGCCCGGATCGCCCCTTGAAACGTCGTCAAGATACGAAGGTCAAAGCCAAGACCTATGCTCCTCCCGCGTGAGGTGCCCAGAAAATCAGGCACCGTTTTCTGCGAAACGCAACTACTGATGAATCGCGCACGGCGCATCCGTCGTTCTAAACGTGAGACTTTTATTTGTCGTTCCAATAGGACTAATATTGGCCTTGTATCGGGCTCAGAAAGGTTTGCGAGGTTCTTTTTTTGGTTGAAAATTGTCCGTTTTTGCCTTGCAATTGGCCAGGCGGTCTGATAAGATGGCTCTTCGCTGTGGAGTTCCGGATTTAAGCAGTTCTTCCGGGCGTCTTTTCCACAGGGAGATTTGTGCCCGCTTCGTTACGGGCGCGTTGAGAATGGCTGGTTCGAGGAGGAGCGATTCGGCGCGGAACTTTTCGCAGCTACCTGGGTTTTCCAGGCCGCGGTTTGTTTTTCCGGCTTGGCCTTGCGGTTCTCGTTCGTCGGCCAGGTCGGTTGTGTCGTGTCGCCCATCGAATCTCGCATTTGGGGCCCGTCCTGAAGAATGCGGGTTCCACATGGTTGTGAAGGCGCGTCATGCGGCCTGGAAGTTCGCCGATTTCCACGGGGCCGGCGGGTGCCGCTGCTGTTGTAGCAGTGCGGAGTTCCTTATCGCACCCGACGAAAAGCCGTTCAACTCGTGCGGCTGAAGATCCGGCCCTCGGTTCGTTCAATGCCTTCGCGCTGATCCTGTCGCTGCTCGGCAGCGCTTACCTTGTGGTTCAGGCCTCCGCAGGACGCGCGCCCGCGCTGTCGGCATGGTGCGCGCTGATTCCGATTTTCGTTTCAATCCTTGTCCTCCGCCCCGCCCTCGCCGGCCTGGCAGGTGCATTCTGGGGCGGGGCCGTGTTTGCGCTTGGCGCCTGGTTCGCAAACAATGGCGTACGTGTCGGTTTCCCGGTTTCGTTTTCCTCCGCGGCGGCGTTGAGTTTGATTCCCGCTGCGTATTCCGTGCTCGGTTCGTTCCTCACCCGCTCGATCGGCTTCAGCCCGTTCGTGCTGGGTGTGGGTTGGCTCGGCGTGGAACTGGCATTGGTACTCTTGAACGGGTCCGGTCTGTTTACGCAGGGCTATTCCCAGAATGCGTTCCTCGGTTGGATTGCGCATACGTTCGGCAGCGTTCTCGTGGCATTCGTCGTGGCCACGACCATCGCGACGCTGGTCGTGACGTTGAATCACGCCTGTGCGATTCTGAGGGGGCGATGTCCAGCCCTCATCGGCGTTGAAGTTCGCAGATATCTGGAATCACCAAGATACTTTTCTCTTCCATGCCTCGCAATCGGCTCATGCCGCCCTCGCGGCCCTCCTTGAATCGCATTCCTTCGAGTTTAGCGGGCGATGTCGTGCAGCAAACCGCACGACGACAAGAATCGAGAAGTTGAGTACGTACTCACGGAGACTCTTTGAGAGCGAAACGACATGGGCGTCGATAACTCCAGGTCCGTTTCGCCGTGGAGATGAATGAAATGTTAAGGCTTAACAAAACGACGTTGGCCGCTGCCGCGATGCTCGCTGCGGGGCCGTTCCTCATGACCCAGGCCCAGGCAAGTATTAACCCGCTCATTTTTCAGGTATGGGATATCGTGCCTGATCCTCAATCTGAGACGGTTGATATTATAGACCACAATTTCACCAGTGTTCATTTGCTGAACGTTGAATTGGATCAAATCGAGCGCATTTCGAATCCGGCGGTCAAGGCGACAATCCCTAGCGGCCCAAACCCACATCTGCTTTGGTATCGTATTGAGGAAGGTTTGTTGGCGCAGCAATTCACCGTGAATACACTTGATCAATTCGGTCCTCAGAACGTCACTGTTCAAGGGCCCAAGTATTTGCTTGTGCCGGCCGAGAAAAACGGCCCCGAGCCTGAAGGCCAGACACATTACGCCTGCTATCAAGTGACTGGTGGCGGAACGAACGTGAATGTAATGAGAGTCGTGCAAGACCAGTTCGATCCAACGGAAAATGTAACGGTGGGCACGCCGTCCTATGTGTGCAACGCCGTTACCAAGATCCACCTGGGAATGACACACAAGCCCTCTTATCCATACGGCATCATATTCTACAACATCACACCGGATACCGAATACGCTGGCGTCGATCCGATTATGACCGACCAGTTTATCACGAACCGATTGCTTGATGTTACGATGAGGCGCTATCTGGGCGTCCGGATTGACAGTAAGCGAGTTCCCGCGATGTCGCGGTGGGGCGTTGGAGCGATGGTGCTCCTCACGCTGGGTGCAGCGACAGTTGTGCTCGTCAGAAGGCAACGCAACACGGCGCCGATCGGCTAGGAGTGCCATGCCTGGCCTAGGAAGTTGAGGAAGTCTGATTTCGGGCCGAACCGGGCAGTGAATCCATGAATAATGGACCTTCACTGGTTTCAACGTCGGATTCCTATTGTCGCGGCGGCTTGTTCGGCATCCGCCGAGAAAAACATCACTGGCCCCACCCTTTGTTAACGCAGAGGGTGGGGCCGTTACATTACGGAGCGTAACCACCAGTTGAACTCGAAGTTTTGGCGATCATGCCGGTGCCGAAAGTCTGTAGGTGAGCCGGGTGACGCATTCTTTGCGAACACAAAGAGCGGGGTCACGATGATTGAGGGCACGTGGGGCAAATCGGAGAGACAATGTTGGTAATCAGCTTTGGGCGTATGAGCACTGTTAGGAGGACCCATCAAATGGCAAAGCGACGATTTCGAGTTACGCCACTTGCAGTGACGGGTTACCTGTTCGCGTTGATGGGCTTGTCATCGGCGTTCGGGGCCGGGACGGTGTTGGGGGTTCATTCCACCGTCGAGCCGAATACCAATCTTTTGCGCGATCACGGACATGCCTGGGTGACGCTGACGGAGGGCGGAGTGACTACGCGTTGGGGCTTGTGGCCGGATACGAACAAGCGAATCAAGAAATTGGGTCTGGCGAACGGGGCCGGCTCGGACGTCAGAACGAACTTCGAAGGTGATCCGGCCGCGGGAGGCTGCTGGAACAAGACGTACAAGCTGACCGTAGCCCAACGAAACGCGTTTCTGGATTACATCATCGCGCAGCGAGATGGGGTCCGCACATGGACCAAGGAGGACAACTGCGCATCCTTCGCCCGGGACGCCGTAGCGGCCGCGGGACAGGGGGCACTTGCCGTGACCGAGACAATCGTCGTCCGCACGTACCCGACGCCCAGGAAAATGAGCCAGGCGATTAGTGACGCGGGCGGCGCGCGCAACGCCGCCCTCTGTCCAGCCGCCAGAGGCTCCAACAGCGAAACCTGCCCCAGCAGTTGTCAAAGCTGCAATGGGCCTGGGCTGGGCGAGGAGTGCACCCTGACCGACTTCTGCTGCGAAAACTGCCCAGACTGCGAGGTCTGCCCTTGTGATCTCGTCAGTGTACCGGCAGTCTCCACGGCCGGGCTTTTGCTTGCCGGCGCCCTCATCTGGTTGACCGGGTGTGGAATCATGCTGCGACGGCCTAAAACAGTCGGCAGGCAGGCCAGGTCGGAGTTCTTGGAATCTGGTCTGGCCGACCACTCGTCAGCCGCGCGATAGGTGGCGGTTGGCGGGGCGGACCGTACTAAAGTTCGCGCGTCGGCGCGGTAGTGCCATGAGGGTTTCGTTTCCATTCTATTGGCAATCGGGAGTGAAAACATGTTGACCAACCGGTTCGTGCAGTCAATGACCACTTTGGTTCCGGGGCAGGAGCGTGGGCGGCGTAGTTTGGGGAAAGCTCCAGGGATAATGGCCCGTGCGACGGCCGTGCTTGCGGCATTTGGACTCGCAGCCTTGGCCGAGGCCGCCGAGCGCAAGGTCGAGCACGCCGTGGGCAAGAAAAACAACGACGCCGTCAAGTACACCGACTATCACATAGTCATTACCTCTGATACGAACATGACCATTAAGGGCGGAAAGCTCTATGTCCATCCTGCGGGCACCTACCACGACCCGACGACCATCGCCGGCAACGGCACGCGGACGGTAAGCGTGGATTGGACCGGCCTGAACGTGCAAATGAACAGCACGATCGGTGGCGTGGTCAAGTTTAACCAGAGAGAGAAGAACGAATACAAGGTACAGGAATCATGGACGAGACCCTCCCGCGGCACGACCTTCGTCCCCGTGGCCTCGCTTGGTCTCGATATTGACGACGTGGGGAACTACTTGTTGACCAATGCGAACTCTACAGCGGTCGATTATTCAGGTGTTCGCTACGTCGTACAGCCCGGCGAGCTTCCGCAAACGGCGGACGACCTTGCCAAGCTGTTGGCCGAGATCGCCGACGGCGCGTCCTTCCCCTTTTCCTGGACGTCGCTGGTGCCGGGAAGCGGCACGGTCGGCCCCAACAGTTCCACACCCTCGCTGATCGACCTCAGCATCACCACGGGAGAGCACTTTTACTCGTTTATGACCACACACTTCACCGGAGACCCGGCCGACGTAACGTATACGTGGCAGGGACATGAGCAGCAGGCGTTTAACGTCCCGGCGACCTCCGCATGGGGTTTGACGGTGATGTTTGCGGTCATTGCAATCGCCGCGGGCATGCTTCTTAGAACAGCACGAGGCGCCCGCAACTCTATCGCCGTGTGTGTTTTACTCTTGGCAGGATCGGCAGGATTTGCGACGCCGCCAAAACCCAACCAAGCCGAATTGGACCGATGGAACAAGAATGGCCACAAGGGGAAGAACAACTGCTACAACTACGCGACCAACGTTTTGAACGACAAATACTCCCAACCCGGAGGAGCAACGGATCCCAACTGGCCGCCGCAGGGAGTAGGCCCGAACCTGACGGCCGACGAGTGGTGCGCCAAGATCATCGCCCGCGCCATCGATGATGGGCTGACCGTGGTCCAGGGAAGCTCCACGCCGGGCGACGCAGAACCGTCGGATTCAAATCTGATTGCTTTGGTCGTCAAGCCAGGAGGAAAGGGGAAGGACGGTCCCGGAGATTATCATTTTTACCGCCGCGACGGAAACGGCGGGTGGTCACACAAGCCGGGCGGAAGCGCGGCGCGAACCCAGCAGAATTTCGACGAGCCGCCCGCGGCCGGTGCGAACGTAACGGACCCTCGAAACCCGGCGCAAACGGGCGGCTACACCCGCTTTTGTGCCTACCTCCATGTGCCCAAAAACCCCCCGCCGAATCTGGTGAGCTTCTTTCCGGACTCTCCGCATGACGGCGTTCTATGCATTCAGTTGGAAAAATCGGGGGTTTTGGAGACACCAGTGGAGATCCTGGGGCAGGATTCGATGGACTTACTGGAACACCTACCTACGCAGTCCCCCAGCAATGAGGTGCCCGACCCGGCAACAAGCAGTAATCCGCGTGGTGTGGTATACCATCTCTTTCCCGGTGATGGCCTGGTGGGCCAAATGGCTCCCCTCGTCTGGGTTTCGCAGGGGGTGGTCGGGTTTTATTCCGACCAGGATGGCGTTCCACCTAGGTTTTACGCCGACGACAATGGGTTGGAAGCATTCCTTCGTCCCGCCCATGTGGTACCGGCTGTTTCGAGTTGGGGGTTCGTGGTTTTCGTGCTGACCATAACAGCTTTTGGGGTGTTCGTATTGCGCTCGCGTTACGCGGGCGCCGTTCGTCTTGGGCGTAACGATTGATTCGGTTCTCGTGATTCGGAAGTGCGCGAAAACACTTCCGCGACGGTCAGCAGTTGTGTCCATGGGCCCGAGTGTGGCCGCTTTGCAGAATGGTCAAGGTTTTTTTCAATGGAGGTTTGGAATGAAGAGTCGAACAGGCATGAGGATTGCAATCGTGTGGTCTCTCATGGGAGGTGCCGCCTTGGCCGACCGCGTTTACTTTGACGTGATCAACGATGCCACGGCCGCGGGGTCGTTGATGGTCCGGATGCAGCAGCCGGCGGCGGATTGCAACGGGACGGTGATCGCAGAGGTTACGGTGAACTACGATGACGTGGCCGGAGGGGCGAACGCGACGACGGCGCCGGAGATCGCTGCGGCCATTGATTCCGCGCTGGATATGGTGTTGCCGGATTCGGATTACGAAGTCGGCAACGGCAAGAAAGACCAGCCGCCACTCCCGCACTCGGCGCACGTGTCGATTCGAAACACGGACACGGGATTGGAGGTGTTCGACATTTGCGTGGAAGGCGACAAGATTGTGGCGAACAGCGGCGACGGCGCCGATCCGCACACCGAGGGCGGCGTCACGCTGCGCTGGCAGTTGACGGAAAACATTCCCGCGGCGAGCTTCGCGGGCGTCGTGGCCATGCTCGTGGTGGTGACGGCTCTTGGAGTGTTGATCGTCGCTCGGTCAAGGAGGAGTCAACTCGGCAGCGCTGCCATGTAAGGAAACGTTGGGCACGGCTCAACCGCGGACGCGACCCTTCTCCGCAGGCGGGGTAGCGTCGCGAATTCACGCCCCCGGAATGCGTGCGCCGGTTTGCGTGCGTCGTTGCGGGGGCGTTTTTTTGGCGACGTTGAAATGCGGTGCTCCCCCCGTGACCCCACCACTGAAGTGGCGGCACCTATTTGGCACTATTCGATCAGCGTGGTGCTGCCGGATGGCGGCTCATGTAACCTTCGCGGAGGACCGGGTCGAGGACTTGCACCTCGGCGGCCTCGAATAGTTTTCGAGCGAGTGCCTGAATCGCCGGCTCGGCCCGACGGGCGCGCAATCGGCGTTCCAACTCGGGCTTGCGTTCGGCGGCGTTGCGCGGGTCCGACGGGATGCGACGCTCCAGCATCAAAATGTGGGTCCATTCTCCCACGCGGACCGCGGAAGAAACCTGTCCCTCGGAGAGTTTGAAGGCCGACTGGCGTAGGGCCAAGGGGATTGTGTCATCGGCGGCGCTGAATGGGTCGAGCAGGCCGCCCTCCGCCGCGGTGGACGTGTCGGCGCTGAACCGCCGGGCCAATTCCGCGAAGTCCTCGCCCGCGTCGAGCTTTTCGCGAATTCGCGAAATGTCGGCCAGGGTCGCAAGCTGAATGTGGCGGACCTGAACTCGCTCGCCGTATCCTCGCGCGAACTCCTCCTGAAGTTGATCGTCGCTAAATCGAAGGTCGCGTTCCACGAGCTTCCGCAAGACCGCGTTGCGACGAAGCGTGAGCCGGAACTGTTCCGGGGAGACGCCGCGCTCCGCGCGCAGCGATTGAAGCAGTCGCTCCGCCCTTTCCCGATCGAAAGGCTCCGGGGAGAGCGAATCCGGTCGATGGCTGAGCCGCTCGAGCGTGATCTCGTACTCGCGTTCGATATCGGCGGGCGTTACCGCAACGCCCTTCGTTTCGGCCTCTCGCTCCGCCATGTGCAATACAATAAGGTCCTCGAGAACCGAAACCCCGTGCGTGCCCATCAGCGGCTCAACGATCTTCTCGCGTGCGATCGGAACTCCGGAAATGACGGCGGCGGGTTGCGCGGGTTCGACGGCCTTTCCCTCCTTCGCGGCCGATAGCCTGTCCGAAGATCGATGATTCGAGGACGAAGTCGATGGAACGATCCGGACGGGTTCCGTGCGTCCCACGGCCACGTCGCCCACGGTAGAAGCCGAAGGACTCGGAACGGTCTGGCACGAAGAGCATGCGAGTAGCACAACCATGTTGATGCCGAATTCGTAGACGGTTATGCTCCCGCGTGACGTCAAGCGGACCGGATTCCGAGGCGCGTCGGGTTGCAGTCGGCAAACAGGATGGTGGAATGCCGGCCTTTGTAATTCAGAGCGAATGCCCAATGTCCAATCCTCGAAAAGAAGCGGCCAAACCTGACCGCGTCGGGGCGGAATCATCTGCCGGCGGCGGAAGCGCGCGGTCGCTGGACTTCATTCGTACCATCATCGTCGAGGACAACGCGAGCAACAAGCACGGCGGGCGGGTGCACACGCGGTTTCCGCCGGAACCCAACGGCTATTTGCACATCGGTCACGCGAAATCGATTTGTCTGAATTTCGGAGTCGCCAGGGAATTCGGCGGCATGTGCAACCTTCGGTTCGACGACACCAACCCGGAAAAGGAGGAACAGGAATACGTCGATTCCATCATCCGCGACGTGAAATGGCTGGGCTGGGACTGGGAGGACCGCCTCTACTTCGCGTCGGATTATTTCGCGCAGATGCACGAGTATGCGGTTCAGTTGATCAAGAAGGGTACGGCCTACGTCTGCGACCTGACGGCCGAGGAGACCCGCGCGTATCGCGGGACGTTGACTTCGCCGGGCCGCGACAGCCCCAACCGCAATCGCTCGATCGAGGAAAACCTGGACCTTTTCGAACGGATGCGCAATGGTGAATTCCCCGACGGATCGCGGACGCTTCGCGCCAAGATCGACATGGCTCACCCGAACATGAACCTGCGCGACCCGGTCATGTACCGAATCGTCCACGCCTCGCACCATCGACAGGGCGACCAGTGGTGCGTCTACCCGATGTACGACTGGGCACACGGCCTGGAGGATTCCATCGAAGGGATCACGCACTCGATTTGCACGCTGGAATTCGAGGACCATCGGCCGCTCTACGATTGGTATCTTGACCAGATCGGCATCTATCACCCGCGGCAAATTGAGTTCGCCCGCCTCGATTTGACCCACACGGTGATGAGCAAGCGAAAACTGCTCGAGCTGGTCAAAAGCGGAATCGTTCAGGGTTGGGACGATCCGCGGATGCCGACGCTTTCGGGCATGCGCCGCCGGGGATACACGCCGGAGGCCATTCGGAACTTCTGCGACAGGATCGGCGTGGCCAAGTTTAACAGCACGATCGACGTGGCGCTGCTCGAGCATTTTGTTCGTGACGACCTCAACAAACGGGCGCCGAGGGTGATGGGCGTTTTGCGGCCGCTGCGGCTGGTCCTCGAGAACTACCCCGAAGGTCAAGTCGAAGAGTTGGAGGCGGTGAACAACCCGGAAGATCCGTCTGCCGGAACGCGAAGAGTGCCGTTTTCGAAAGTGCTCTTTTTGGAACGCGACGATTTTCGCGAGAATCCGCCGAAGGAGTTCTTCCGGCTGGCGCCGGGTCGCGAGGTACGGTTGCGGTATGCGTATTTCGTGAAGTGTACGAGCGTGGTGAAGGATCCGAAGTCCGGCGAGGTCATGGAACTTCGTTGCACCTACGACCCGGCGACGCGGGGCGGCGATGCCCCCGATGGGCGGAAGGTCAAGGCGACGCTCCACTGGGTTTCGGCGGAACATGCGTTGAAAGCCGAGGTACGGCTCTATGAACACCTGTCGGCCAAGGAGAGCCCGACGGACGTTCCGGAAGGCGCGGATTGGAAAGCGAATTTGAATCCCGCGTCTCTGGAAGTGCTGACCGATTGCCGAGTGGAGCCTTCTCTTGCGAGCGCTGCGGCCGGTTCCCGTTTCCAGTTCGAGCGGCAAGGCTACTTCTGCGTAGACGCGGATTCGACGGCGAAACGGCTTGTTTTCAATCGAACGGTGACGCTAAAGGACACGTGGGCGAAAGTTGAGAAGAAGTTGTGAGGCCCGCCAACGTAGGTCGGGTCATTGACCCGGCACTTACGATTCCAGCGTCGGTCGATGACCCGAATTATAAACGTCTTGACGGGTTCGATGAATTACCGGCCCGCTCCAATCGTAACTACGGCGGGCAGACCGGGCAGTCCAGCGCCGAATCACCGCAGCGCCGTGTACGATCGTGCGTCGTATTCACAATCGAGTTCGGATCGCGATCGCTCTCAATACTGACGCAAACCTCGGGTAGCAAGTTTACGCAACAACTCCTGCTTCCAATGCCCGGCGTTGCGGTGGTAATACAACATGCCGCCGTGCAGACATCCAATAGGCCCGTTTCGCAGTCCCTCCCGACGCGAAGGACGCCATCGACGTTCAAACACTCGGCCAGCGTGAGGTTGTTCTCGCAGATGGAGCTGCCTTCCAGATCTAGGTAGCAACAAGCGCCACGCTCGGGTTCGGGCAGGCTTGCAGGGAAGCATTCCACCGGACAACGGTCGGTGCACGCTAGAATGCATTCCGGTACGAGCATCCTTCGTGTCTCTCGGAGTTGTCTTGCCAAGGCTTTAAAACTGTCTGCTAAGGCAATGTAGTGGTCATACAGAATGTCCGGGATCTGACCGTCCTCGATTTGTGCGATAATCAAACCGACGACGCCGAGCGCCAAGAGCTCCGCGGCCGAGAGCCGTTGCATATGTTCGAATATCGACGTCCCCTGGATCTGCTGGTACGCGACCTGGATCTTCTGTTGTGCTGATCGCGGTCGCGTTCGCCTTGCGACGTCCGGTGCCTCAGCATCGCCACGGGCGAGCGATTCCACAAAACCCGGCTGATCCCGAATGAAATCGCGCAACTCGGTTACGTCGTCGCCGATTTCCGCTTCTTCCGCATCGATTGCCTCCAACAAGGCCTGGTCGCTGAAGTCCACCGGCAATGGGGGCAGGACCAACGTGCCGTCGTTGGAAAGCGAGATGTTGACACGGCTCGCATCGTCCGACCAAAGCAACGCGATGGCTTGGCCCGGGCCCACGCTCAGCGTCGGGCGCAGGCGCTCATCGACCAAGACCTCCAAATTGCCGTCGGGGGACGAGAATGCGAATCCTTCGGCGCGCACACCGCTACACGTGTCGCCTAGTCCGTCGCCATCCGTATCTGCTTGACCAGAATTCGGCGAGGCTGGGCAGTTGTCACAAGCGTCGGCAGTGCCGTCTCCATCGGTGTCCGGTCCCGCGGGGCAACGATTTCCACGGGAATCAGCGATGTCGTCGCCATCCCTCGGCTCGGTGTCGCAGCCGCTCAACCCAACCGCGAACAAGAAAAGGAGCAGCACGCCCGGATTTCCGACGAGGCGACTGGGCCTATGGTCTCGCTCAACTAGAATCGTGGCTTTCATACTTGTCTCCAAAAAAACGGCAATTCTGGTATCAGGGAACTTCGAAGGCACCAATGTCACATGTGAAACCGCGGTCTGAATCTACGTCGGTGGATCGCTGCGAGTTCAGGTAATCGACCACTGGACACCATTCGCTGGCACCGGCATCGATGGCTGGGCTGCCGGGTCCGGGAACCAATCCATAATCCAATCCGGTGAGCGGTCCTGACAGGAGCGGATCCGCGCAGGAGTCGTGAAGGCCGGAGGCCGTGAAGTCGCCTGCCACACCACATTCAACGTTTTTGGCATTGTGGATGACGTTGTAATCCGAATCCAATCGGAGGTTGGCGCAGCCTTCCTGATAGAACAGAAAAGCAAGGTCGGTCGTGTCAAAGTAGTCCGTATCTCCGAGAAAAATGCTGTTGCGAGCCGAGATGGTTTCCTCGCCGCTGCACGCGAATCCTTCCCGCGGTCCCGCCGCGACCAGCCCGTCTCCCTGCCCGTAGACCGTCGAGTTCACGATGGAGACTTCATGGCCCCCGGTGAAAAAGACGGCCAATGTGCTGCCCAGCGCGCGGCAGTGGTCCACCCAGTAAGTGAATGGTTGGTTTTCGAAAAAGGCGCAGTTGCCCACTATCAGGCTGTTGATGATTTCCGTCGGTCCCGTCGCCTTGATCTGGTTGCCTGCATTGCCTTCGGCATGCACACGGTTGAGGGTGATGCTTCCGCCCAGCGTGTGGTAAAGCAGATCCAAGCCGTCGGACGTGTTGTGCAGGAAAGCGGAGTCTTCGATGACCCAGTTTCCCCCCGTTTCGCCGATGCCGACTCCATCCCCGTAGCCGCCGGCCTCCTGTCCCCAGCAACCCGTCGGTTCACCGCCGGGATAAGATTCCCCACACCCATTCCATTCAACGACCCAATGTCGAAAATGCAGCGTGCCGGAATTGGAATCACCATGATCGTCCCAAAGGTCGCCGTCCCATCCGACCGATCCGTTCCCCGCGATGCGTACGTTCTCCACGGTCCAGTCTCTCAATCGTCCGGCGTGGACGCCGCCCGCGGCCAGGCCGTGAATGTTCAGGTCGCGCAGGTGTACATTGGCCGAGTCTTCGGCGTGCAAACCGTATCCTGCCCAATCGCCATAAGGAGGGAGGTCGCGCTCACAGGCTTGCCCACCCGAGTGATTCTCGACACAGGACGAATGATCGGTGATCTCAAAGCAGAACAGATCGACGTTGTCGGCATCGGTGAGGTTGACGATGAACCATGGTCGCCCAGATCCCCACAGTTCCGGCGGGCTACCGCAACCGGAGTCCCAACCGGCCCCGAGAATGCGGGTCGGATGATCCGGATTGGGGCCGCCTGGGATTGGGGGCATGTGGCAGTCATACGAACCCGTTTCGTCGCAGTTGTCCGATCCAGGCGCACCAAACCCCATCCGGTAGTCGCCGGCCGCAACGATGAGCGTATCCCCTCCGGAAATGCGCGGCGCACCCCCGGGAGGCAACGCGCGGAAAGGATGATCCCACGCGCACGGTTGGCTTGTGCCACTTCTCCGATAGGGCGCATCAACGAGCCCGGTGCACTGCTCGCTGCTTCCTCCGTCCGGCCGAACATAATATTGCGCAAACCCCGGTACGCCGTCGGCATCGGCATCCCCACCGTTGGCAGCGCCGTCGTCGGTGCCGCTGCCGTTGCTCCCGCCGTCCGCGCCGTCGGACTGACCTTGATGGCTTCCGCCGACAACGCCTCCGTCGTTTCCGCCGGTTTCCTCATCATCGCCGGCGTCTCCGCTACCGTTTGCGATTTCGTGGCCGTTCACTTCCATGACACCGTTTTGACAGCCCGTAATCCACGTGCTGACCGCCATGCAGACCAACCACGTTGTCATGTTTTTCATTCGCAACGCGGTTCCCAAGCCGTAGGAACCGACGCGGAATCCTCGTTGAATGATCGGGAAAACCAAAGATCGCATTCTTTCGCCTCCGCCTGTACTCGGCTGCCTCCCGCCGACGCCCTCCAAAACAGATACTCCTTACGTTGGGGCCGTCCAAGCGTCTGTTGCCTGCCGTCGTACGACGGGCCCGGCTCAATGACTCCGGCGACGATTGAGCGACCTTAGGTAGTTCAGCGACGGCCGCGATTCGGAATCACGCTGGCGAATTGCAAATGGTCGGTTTGTCGGGAGCCTGTTTGGCGGGGAATCGGCTAGTTTGGCTCCTCGGTCTCATTCGTCCGGTAGGGCGACCGGGTGAACCCGTGCCGTGGCAGCGCTCGCATCAATTGGGTTTGTCGGAGACGAGGTTTCCGTTCACGATGGTGCCGGTGCAATGAGTCGTGTACTCGAATGGGTCACCGTCGAAGAGGGCCAAGTCTGCGTTCTTTCCGGCTTCGATCGAACCGACGCGATCGGCGATGCCCAGGATTCGGGCGGCGTCGAGAGTGATCAAGCCGAGGGCCTCCTCGAACGACAGGCCGTTGGCGGCGGCGACTGCGGCCTCAAAGAGGACGACGCGAGTCTTGGGAACGTAGCTTTCGTAGCCGCTTTGGAGGGCGACGGAGATGCCGGCTTTCTTGAGTTTGGCCGCGGTCTCGAAGCTTGCATTTTCCAGTTCGCCGAAGGCCCGCATCATCGGCGGGTGGGCGATCACGGGAAAGCCGGACGCCTTGATTTCGTTGATCAGAAGGTACGACTCGGCGGCGCCGTCGAGCCATACTTTGAAGTTGAACTCCTTAGCCAAGCGCAAGACTCCGCTGATATCCTGGGCGCGTTGGGCGGTCACCATCAGCGGGAGTTCCCCTTTGAGCACGCGGCCGAGGGTTTCCAACTTGAGGTCGCGGTCGGGTTTTTTATCCGGTTCGGCCTTTTGGAGCTTCTGCTGATATTCCTCGGCTTTGACGATCTGCTCGCGAAGCATGGCCAATTGCTTTCCGCGCGTGCCGGGCGATTGGCCCTTCTCCTGCTTCATCGCTTGCGGGCCGAGCGTGGCCGCGACGGCCGCGGCGTCTTTCACGAGCGCTGCTTCAACGGAATCGCCCGCGGTCTTGACGATGATGGTCTGCCCGGAAATGAGTTCGCCGGGGGCGTGGCCGGTGTGCAGCGTGGTGACGCCGAACCCGCGGACCCATTCGATGAGCGGCTCTCGGGCGTTGTACGCATCGATGGCGCGAAGCTCGGGCTGGATCGGAGCGGAGCGCTCGATCTGATCGGAGTCATGCGGCTGGTTAAAGATGCCGGTGAGGCCGACCGTGCTATGAGCGTCGATAAGGCCGGGAGTGACTACGGCGGCATCGAGAATGCGGAAACCTTCGGGGATCGTCACCTGGGTCGCGAGTCCGACGGCGGCGATCTTTCCATCGCGAACGACGACGACACCATTCTCAATCGAAACACCGGCCATGGTATGAACCCGCCGGCCGCGGACGGCGATCTGCGCGAAAGCGTCGGCGCAAGTCAGGATGATCACGAAAAGGAACACACTGGTGGACGCCGCCCATCCTAGACCGGCGGCGCGCAAAGGGTTGTTCATTCGGCCGCCTCCTCCTGCTCGGCGCAACAGAGATACGGAGTTTGATCATTGCCCGCCCCATAGCCGCCGACGGCGTGAAGATGATCCTTGGGGTCGCTGCGATCGAAGACTTTCTTCCCTTCCACCCAGGTTTGTTCGACTTTGGAATACGTACTGAGCGGGTCGCCGCTGAGGACGACGAAGTCGGCGTCTTTGCCCGGCTCCAGGGAGCCGATCCGGCCGCCGAGGTCCATCATCTCCGCGCCGGCAAGCGTTAAGGCCTTCAGTGCGCCCGCGCGAGACATGCCGGCCCTCACGCCCAGTGCGGCCGAGCGGAAAAAGAATCGCGAATCGGTGATCCAGTCGTCGGTGTGATACGCGACTCTTACGCCAGCTTTTTCAAGCACGGCGCCGGTTTTGAAAACGAGATTGACGGCTTCCAGTTTTCCGCCGGGGCTGTCGACCACGATGATCGAGCAAGGCACGCCGGCCTTGGCGATCTCGTCGGCCACTTTCCAACCTTCGGAGACGTGGTGCAGGACCACTCGGAAGTTGAACTCCTTGGCAAAGCGCAAAACGGTCATGATGTCGTCGTGGCGATGGGTGTGATGGTGGACGATGCGCTTTCCCTCAAGGACCTCGACGAGCGCCTCGAGGCCGAGATCGCGCGCGGGGATTTTCTCCGCGTCGCCCTTGGCCGCGGCGACTTTGTCCCGATACTCGACGGCCTTGATGAACTTCTCGCGGACGAGCGCAGCGCTCTTTCCGCGCGTGCCGGGAAAGGGTTTTTCACGAATGGAGTTGGTGCCGTTGGCCATTTTGAGGCCGCCCATGGGTTTGCCGTCGGCGTCGCGGATCATAAGGTCCTCGACCGACTTGCCGCCGCGGAGCTTTACGTAGACGGTTTGGCCGGAGAGCAAGTGACCCGAGCCGGGCATGATGTTGAGCGTGGTCAACCCACCGGCCACGGCTCGGCGGAAACCGGAATCGAGTACGTTTAACGAATCGTAGATTCGGATTTCGGGCTGAATGGGTGCGGAAGAATCCGCTCCGCCGATACCGCCGATGTGGTTGTGCGTATCCACCAGGCCGGGCATAAGCACTTTGCCCGATACGTCGATCCGATTGGCGCCGGCGGGGATGGCGACGGCGTCGACCGGTCCGACCGTGAGGATTCTGTCTCCACTGACAATCAGTGTTCCGCGTTCGATCTCCGAGCCGGCGATGGGGATGATCTTCGCCCCGACGAAGGCCTGCACGTTGACCTGACCTTGCACGGCACAGCCGGTCAGGATCGTACAGAGGGCAGCCCAGGACTTAATGCGCACAATACCCCTCCTCATCCACGGGACAACCAATTCCATGTGGGTAGATCGTAGGGGGACGGAAGGATCTGGCAAGTGGACGGAGAGAATACGGACCTGTCAATGCGGCCGAGCGGAACCGCAGGGGAGTTAAGCCTCAAAACGACGGAGCGACTTAGCCGCGAAGCGACGAAGGTAGCCGAGCCGGAATCCCGGCGTGTCGGGAAAACGACGTCGCGAAAAAGAAGGCATTCGAGCCGAAAATCCGTCGCGCCTGGATCGCATCTGCGACATTGATGGGCTGGACGACTCCTTCGTAGCGTTTGGGTCGTCCGCACGGTATAGTCTCTAAGCGTGCACCTGTCGCGGGTCGGCGGGCGCTGCCCAAAGAGCCTTTCCGCGAGTTCCGGGTAACGGGGCGAACGGATCGGACTCGGAAAGTGACAATGATTGCCAATCGTAATATTCCCCGGGCCGCACCCGGGTCGTTCACCCCGACAAACTTCATTCCGTTGACCGTGCAACCTTCCGCTCGTCGGTCAGCCGGTTCAGAAGAGGGACAGGGGGTGGGCAATTCCCACCCTACAAGAGGCGAACCGGGATCATTCCAATCGATAGGTCCGGCGGGCAAAGCCCGTCCTACTAGTGGTGGGCACGGCCCACCCTACAGCGGTGAGTCGGACACGGTGCGCGGGCCCGTGAAACCGCTGCCGATGTCACGGACGGAGATGGCAGAGCGTGGGTGGGACGAGGTCGACATCGTCTTCGTCACCGGCGACGCGTACATCGACCATCCCAGTTTCGCGATGGCCATCCTGGCGCGGGTGTTGGAAGCCGCGGGTTTTCGCGTGGCAATCCTCGCGCAGCCGCCGTGGAAGTCGTGCGCGCCGTGGAAGGAGTTCGGCCGACCAAGGCTCTTCTTTGCCATTTCGGCGGGCAACATGGACTCGATGATCAACCACTACACGGCCAACAAAAAGGTGCGCAACGACGATGCGTATTCACCGGGCGGGCGGATCGGGCTGCGGCCGGACCGTGCGACGCTGGTTTACTGCCAACGTGCGCGTGAGGCCTACAAGGGCCTGCCGATCATCGCCGGAGGTGTGGAGGCGAGTCTGCGGCGGCTGGCCCATTACGACTATTGGAGCGACACGGTCAAGCGATCGATTCTGCTGGATTCCAAGGCGGATTTGGTAGTCTTTGGCATGGGCGAGTCGGCGATTGTCGAAATCGCGAAGCGGTTGGCGGGGGGAGAGACGGTAAAGGATTTGCGCGACCTTCGCGGCGTGGCCTATGGGTTGGGTGCGAGTGAATCGAGGCAGCTTATCGATGAGCCGCGCTGGGGAGTCGACGACGCCGTTGTGTTGCCCTCCTTCGAGGACGTCAAAGCCGACAAGGCCGCCTTCGCAAAGGCTACGCGGCTAATCCATCTTGAGACCAATCCGTACAATGCACGTCCGCTCGTGCAGTGGCACGATCGGCAGGCGGTGGTTTGCAATCCACCGCGGTTGCCGGAATCGCGCGAGGCCATGGACTGGTTTTACGACCTGCCGTACACGCGGAAACCGCATCCGAGCTATGAAGAGCCGATCCCGGCGATGCAGATCGTGAAGGACTCGGTGACGATTATGCGCGGCTGCTTCGGCGGGTGCACGTATTGCTCGATCACCACGCATCAGGGGCGGATCATTCAGTCGCGAAGCCAGGAGTCGGTGTTACGCGAGGTCCGGTCGATGGGGGCCGACACCGAATTTAAGGGGGTGATCAGCGACATCGGCGGACCGACGGCGAACATGTACGAAATGAAATGTGTCCGGCCTGAGATCGAGGCAATTTGCCGGCGGCTGTCATGCGTACACCCGAAGATTTGTCCTTTGTTGGGGACCGATCACGGACCGTTGATCGAATTGATGCGCGCGGCTCGGAAGCAGAAGGGTATCCGAAAAGTGTTTGTCGCCAGCGGAGTGCGGATGGATCTGGCGCGGCTCTCGCCGGAGTACATGCACGAACTGACAGCGCATCACGTCGGCGGGCATTTGAAGGTGGCCCAGGAACATTCCGACGACACGACGCTGTCGCTGATGAAGCGTCCGGCGCCGGAGACGTTTCGCGATTTCGATCGGCAATTCCGGGCGGAATCCAAAAAAGCGGGCAAGAAACAATACCTCGTGCCGTATTTCATTTCCGCGCATCCGGGCAGCGACCTGAACGCCATGATCGACCTCGCCATGTTTCTTAAGGAAAATGGTTACAAACCGGATCAGGTGCAGGATTTCATTCCCGCTCCGTTCGACATCGCGGCCTGCATGTTTCACACTGGGCTCGATCCGATTTCGATGAAGCCGGTGAGGGTGGCGACGAACCTTCGCGACCGGAAGCTGCAACGGGCGCTGATGCAGTTCTTCAAGCCGGAGAATTATTTCCTTGTGCGCAAGGCATTGATCGAGGCCGGGCGGCGGGATCTGATCGGGGAGGGTTGTCATGCTCTGATCCCCTCTCGCCCGCCGAGGGAGGCGATCGAGGCGAGGATGCGGCACGCGATGCAAACCGCATCGCTTGGGACGAAGGGACAAAGGGACGAAGGGACGAAGGAATGGGAGAATTACAAGTTACAAATGACAAATGACGAAATCGCCCAACTGCACAATCACCCGATCGCCAAGTCTGAGAGCGACAATCCCGCCGAGGATCACGTTCACTCGCTGAAACGGTTGCCGGGTGCGGGCTATCGGCCTGGACGAAAAACCGCAAGGCGCAGGCCGCGCCGCGATACGCTTTTGCCCTAGGTGACCCGTGCGGGCGATCACGTATCAGGGAAAACTCGCGTTTGATTCGAACCACCCCGATCCAATCGCGGCGGAGGGCGAGTGTCTCGTCCGTGTCCGCATGGCCGGCGTGTGCGCGACGGATCAGCAGATTCTCAAGGGCTACCTGGGGTTTCGAGGCGTGCTTGGGCATGAAATGGTCGGGACCGTAGTGGCCGGTTCACGGGCCTGGGAGGGGAAGCGAGTCGCGTGCGAGATCAACTGCGTCTGCCGAAGCTGCGATATGTGTCAATCGGGGCTGTCGAATCACTGCCGGAAACGGACGGTGATGGGAATCGTCGGCCGCGACGGTTGCTTTGCCGACTATGTGGCCGTGCCGGAGCGGAACCTGCACACCCTACCCGATACCATTTCCGACGAAGAGGCCATTTTCGTGGAGCCGTTGGCCGCAGCGTATCAGGTATTGTCGCAGGTACCCATTGACGCGCGAACTTCAGTGGTTGTCTTGGGTTCCGGACGTCTGGGACTGCTGGTGGCTCAGGTGGTTCTCGCGACAGGTTGCAAGCCCGCGGTCATTGGCCGGAATCGGGAGAAACTTCTGGTCTGCGAAAAACGCGGGATTCAGGCATTCCACGTTGACGAATTCGTTCCGCGGCACGACCGGGATGTCGTCGTGGAGTGCACGGGGTCGACCGAAGGACTGGGGACGGCCCTGCGGATGGTGCGCCCGCGGGGGACGATCGTGCTGAAGAGCACGTGCTCGGAACCCACGAAGGTCGACTTGTCCCCCCTGGTAGTCGATGAGGTGCGGCTGGTGGGCAGCCGATGCGGTCCGTTCTCAGAGGCGATTTCGGCGCTCGCCCGTCATGCGGTGGACGTTCGCTGCATGATCTCTCGAGTCGTCTCCATCGAGCAAGGCGTTGAGGCATTTGCCATTGCCACGAGGCCGGAGGTTTTGGGCGTGCTGTTCAAAATCAACTCTCGGTAAGGGCCGATTGACGAACGCGCAGTAGAAGGGCTTTTCGTATCAAGCCCCGCCCTCAAGCAGACGCTTCAGGTTTTGTATATACAGCGGCGGAGTGGGGATGGGTTTCAACTCCGTGACCAGCCAGAGTCGTTGTTCTCGCGCGAAAGTCAATCGCCATCGGGACATGAGCCAATCGAAATAAGGGCCGTCGGTCCGCACTCGCGCCGCGGTCGTGAATTCCACGGTGCCGTTGTGGTTGGACGCAAGGTGCACGTTGAAGCGGCTCAGCCGTGGATGGTCTATGGGAGTGCGGCTGAGAACGGGCTCAAGGCGGGCCAAGAAAGTGTCGCGGTCCAGTCCTTCCGAATGGAAATCCGTCGACAACCGGGAACGAATTGAGGGAATGTCGGCGTGGTCTACGGCGGTTGCCAGTTCCCGGCAGAGCCGGATCAATTGTTCGCCTGGTGTTTCCACCGCAAACGAGAGGAGTAGAAGGGCCGGACCCAATACGAAACCCGCCCAAACGGCGTTACGTGCCGGACGGGTTCGCAGAAAAGACCACAGGGCGATCAGGCCGAATTGCAGGGCGATCCAGATCGCCGCCAGTCGGAACGGGCTTTCAAGGAAGAAACCAGTCATTTTTCGATTGTGCGGATTCGTCTCGCCGTGGTATGGAGGGGACTTGATCGATTCATAATATTGCGTTCAGGCGCCGTCCGAATCGACCGTGTAGAGGAACCAACGGGAGGTGGGTTTTCCGGTTCGAGGCGTTTGCCGGACAAAATAGACGGTCCACACCGCGCAGTCCGACATGCGGATGCGGAAATAGTGCCGCCGAAGGTAATGTTCACCACCGGCCCGACCTCCTTCAGGGGACGATTCTTTCCAGGTCTCCAGCACAGCAACCACGTCGAATGGGCGGCCGCGCCAGGTAAACCCAGAGGGCAGTCCCGGTTCGCCCCGGGCCATGGCCGTGGTATCGAAGCTGCCGGGGCGGGGCGATAGCGGTTCGCTTACCAGGTCGGGCATCGCACGAAATCGTAGTCGCGTGCCGTCCGCGAATACAAGTGACTGTGAACCTGATCCGACCGTCAGGCCGTGGGTGGCCGAGGTCTCGAGTGGCCGCTACATTTACGTACGGCGAATGTAATTCGAGAGCGTTTTATTTCGATCCCCGCCCTCGGACTGAGGTCGGATGGCGTTTGAGCGTGCGAAACTGATGCTGACCGAGTCTGATCCCACGCCGATTGAGATTTCGGGTCCACCGATCGAAGTACCGGAGGGGGTTCCCTTCGCGCGGCCCGTGTCGTTCGAGTCGGGGTCTCCACCTTCCTATCGCTCGGCGTTCTTCCTCGATGATATCAGTCGAAAGGCCGCCGTTTGCGATGTAATCATACTCATACTGTTCGTGTTGTGCCTGGAAGGGTTGGCTGCAGTTGCAATGGGGTTATCCGTCCCCGTCGAAGGACCGGAAAGCCCGGAGCTGCGTCAAAAGTTTCTAATTCCGGCGCTGGGTTTGCGAGTGCTGGTATGCCTGACGGCCATCGTCGTCGTACTTCGCGCTCGAGGCCAGGGACTGGACGCCGTGGGGCTGCAACGGGTTCGATTGAGGTCCAACCTGTTGCTCGGATTTCCGACGCTGGGGGCGGCCGGGGTCAGTATTCTGGCCGCAATGAGCCTCGTGCTGGTGGCGTTCCCCTCGGTCCAAAAACGGATGGTCGAGAACGCGCGGGCGCTTTCCGACCTTGTGCCCATGATGTCGACCATGGGGTATCTGGCCTTGATGGGACTGGTCGGGTTTTACGAGGAACTGGTCTTTCGAGGATTCATCCTCGCACGGCTGCGACGCGCTACGGGAAGTTGGGTGGTCGCGGTCGCGATCAGTTCCGTGCTGTTTACGTTGCCCCACGCCGCCGATCAGGAGTGGATCGCGCTCATTCCCGTCGCGATTCTCGCGATCACGTTCAGCCTGGTGACCATCTGGCGGCGGTCGATTGTGCCGGCGATTGTCGCTCATGCACTCTGGAATTTCGGCGTGGTGATTTACCTTCGCCACATCCTGGCGGGCGCGCTTTCATGAAGGCGGCTGCGCGGTGGCGAGCCGAGATCCGTGCGGCATCGAACACGGATTACGAGCGGATCGCCGCGGTCTGGTCGGCAAGCGGAACCCATGCCGATTGGACCGGCCGGGAGAGTCGCCAGGCGTTCGAACAACAGCTTCACGCGTTTGCGGATTCGTATCTGGTCGCGGTCGATGGGGATCGTGTAATCGGGGCGGTGCTCGGCAGCCACGATCATCGCAAGGGGTGGATCAACCGTCTCGCGGTGCTGCCGGAATACCGTCGCCGAGGCGTCGCGGCCGCGCTGATCCAAGCGTGCGAGGAGGCCCTTTTCCGGAAGGGGTTGACGCTCGTTGTGGCCCACGTCGAGCCGCACAACGCGGCTTCGGTGCAACTGTTCAAACAGCTTGGCTACCGCGATGAGTTTCCGATTCTTTACCTCCGCAAGTCGATGCGCTCGGACGAGTGACTGCCCTACGTCTTCTTTCGCACCGCGCAGCCGATAAGCACGGAATCCGAACTTCACAGGGAATGTTGGGTGACTTCTCGACCAAGTCACTCCACGATTCCCGGACGCTCCCTGATGTATAGGACACGTTCTCGGAACCGGGCCCCGCAACGTTGCATCTCACGGTGCGGTTGATGACGCCGGGGAATATCGGGGGTTCCGAGAAGAACGTCATGTATTCCCGATCGCGCGAGCGATGGCGCCGCGCGCTGCACGAAACCATGGACGCACCGGAAACTTTCACGCCGTGCTCCCGCGCTAAACTATGTAGATAAGCGTGGCGCGAACGTCTTCTATTGCGAAGCGTCCGAGTACACTGTGTCAACGTCCAAGTGCTGTTATTCTAAAAAAATGTATTTGACTCGCACCGATTGGCGCAGCGCTCTGCTATAATGCCGCGTACAGGGTATGTCTTCGCATGTGCAAGTGACATGTGGTTGGCAGGTACGGAGAGAAGTAAGCGCGGCGGTGTGCGATCCTGCGGTCCGGCCGCGGGGGCCACCGCGCGGCGTGCGGAGAGGAATGAGGCGGCACGGCCGCCGGGGAAGAAGGAGAGGGGAGTATGGCTGCGGACAGCCGGCGAAACGTTGCACCCGAGGGTGACATCCGTCGTGACGGGCGAAGAGGCTCGCGCGGCGCAGCGCTGCAGGCCGTCGGGGCGTGCTTGCTGATGGGGTCCTGTGCCGGGCTGCTGCGCGCCGCCGATCCGGTCGGCCCGGGAGGACGGGCGGGCGCTTCGCAGAAGGGGAGTCTGGTGTTCTTTCCCCACGTGGAAGTTCGCTGGGACGCCGCCGGCACGGTTCGGCAGGACACCCTCCTGTCTATCGTCAACGACTATCCCGCGGAAGTGGACGTTCAGCTTTATCTGGTCAACGGCGACGCGCCGACGGCGGCGATCGTCTCGGGATCGCCTCCGGTGCTGAGGGAACGGGCGCACCCGGGTTGGAACCGGGTGGACGTGCAACTCACGCTGACCGGAGAGCAACCAAGCTTTTGGTCCGCCGCCAACGGGGCCGCGGGAATCTATCCGATGTCGGTGCTGGATCCCGGTCCGCCGATGGGCCGTCCCGATCCGGACCCGGACAATCCTGGCGGAAGGCTGATTCGCGGATACATCGTGGGGTGGGCGGTGAACGCCGCGGGGCACGAAATCCGTTGGAATCACCTTTCGGGAAGCGCGATCATCCTGGATTATGCGCGAGCGGCGGCGTGGGAATACCCTCCGTGGGCGTTTCAGGTGCGTTCGGGATCGCAAGGTGCGGAGACGTTGAACTGCCTGGTGGTCAATCTGGACACGGGACAGTGCGTCGCCACCGAAGCCGTTCCCGGCAGGCTCGATCTCGATGGGCGCGAATATGACAGTTGTCCGGAGCGGTTGCAGTTCCAGTTCTCGGCGGCGGGAGATTCGATTTTCCGGATTCCCGGCACGGGGGTTCCCGTGGTCACCGATACGTATCTGACGCTGTCGTTGATATCGTCCGACCTGCGGCAGGACAACGACGGTCCGCTGACCACCAAGGCCAAATTTGATATTTGGAATCAGAACGAAGTGCGGTTCTCCGGGACCGAGCGCTGCATCACCTGTTGGGATTCCACACTGTTGATGGAATATACCGGGCTGGGCGCGGCGAATCACTTCGTGGCCCGGCACCTGCAGACCCGCTACGGGCGGGCGCGGGTGGATGGCCTGGCGAGCAGTGTGTGCGACAGTCCGACGGTGTCCTCCTCGAATGGGGCGTTGCTGGGAGTGTTGCACCGCCGGCTGCGATTCCCCAACGGACTCTTTGCGGGCAGCGGACACACGATCGGCGGCCAGGGGGAAGAGACCGCGCAAATCCTGCACGACATCATCCAGCCGCCGCAAGAGGCACGGGTGGGGGGCAATTAGGGAAACGGGCCATGGCGCTGAACGAAAGGGACAAGCGCCGAGTAAGGAACGAAGCCGTCGGGGAGCACAAGCATGAAGGCTGTTAGGTTGCTGGCGTGGATAACACTGATGGGTTGCTGCGTGGGAGGCGAGGCCCGGGCGGCGGGGAACCGCGTCGTGGTTCTCGGTGCGAATCGGGGATACGACCACCTGCCGTACTTCGAGCTGGTTCTGACCGGAAGCAGCATGACCACGGCGCGGGCGGCGCTGGAGGCGGATGGATTCGTATTCTCCTCGGCGGACTCGTTTCGAACGGCCGACCTGGCGGGCTTCGACATCGCATTCCTGGGGCTTTTTGATCCCTCCGAATCGCTGACCACGGCGGACCGCATCGGTCTGCTTACCTTCGTGATGGGCGGCGGAGCGGTGATCTACATGGGAGACAACGATTTCTTCAGGACGCCGAACAGCGCTATGGGGGGCCTCTTCGGCGTCACTTTCAAACAGGACCCGTCGGCGACGAGCGCGTCCACGGTTTTTGATCAACGTCATCCGATTATTCGCGGGCCTGCGGGCGTGGTGGAAATGTACGACTGCTCGCTCAACCTCCCCGGATACTTCGGGGGGATGGACGGGTTCGGGACTGCAGTCAGTCCAATTTTGGGCACGGAAAACAGAACAGTGGTGGCGGCCATCGGGCACCACGTTCTGCAGGCCGGCAGCGGTCCGATTGTGTTCGTGTCCGAGGCCAGCGGATTCATGAACGCCGGGCTGGGTACGATTGACAAGGCGGACAACTTGCCTTTGTTGCGAAATATCTTTGCCTACGCGGGGGGCATGTCGGTGGGGTTCTGCGTGACGGCGCAGGATTGCGAGGACGGCTTGTTCTGCAACGGCGGGGAAAGCTGCGGGGCGGGTCAGTGCCTTCCCGGCGTCCGGCCCTGTTCGATCGAGGACGGCTGTTATGAAGATACGGATACGTGCGGTCCGTGTACGGCGAACGACCAATGCGGCGACGGGGTGTTTTGCAACGGCATCGAAAGATGCTCGAACGGCGTTTGCGTGCGCGGGCCGCGTCCTTGTGCAGCGCACGTGGGTTGTCACGAGATCAACGACACCTGCGGACCGTGTGAAAACGACTTGCAATGCGAGGATCTGGTTTACTGCAATGGTTCTGAAATCTGCCTGTCCGACGGCCGGTGCGGCGGCGGCGAGAGCCCCTGTGACGGCGAGTGCGACCGTTGCCACGAGGAATCCAAGACCTGCACGGGCTGCTTGCTCGACCTGGACGACAACGACGTGATCGGAACGGGGGACTTCGCCCAATTCGCCGGCTGTTTCGGCGCCTGCTACCCCGCGAACGATCCGTGTTTGGTCGCCAACTTCGACGGCAGCGACGACGGGTGTGTCGGCACGGGAGATTTCGCGGCCTTCGCCGGCTGCTTCGGGGGAAGTTGCATCGATTGCGACAACTGCGAACGCCCGGCCCAGTCTGCGGAGTGGAACGCGACCGCGGGGTCGGAAACGGCGGTGCAAATCGAGCTGGTGGCCGTCCGAACGCCGACGGCATCCGACGTGCAAAGCGCACTTCCCGACACGAGGCGAATCTTCCGCATCGGCGAGTCGATTCACGTCGAGGTTTGGGCCAGCCGCGTGACTCCGGGCGTCCATGGAATCGCGTCCGTTTACGTGGACATGTCCTACGACGAGCACGTCGTGGGATTTGAGCGGATCGCCGCCAGCCACGCCTTCGGGTTGTTTGCCGACGGAGAAAGCGTTTCGGCCGACACGATCGCGTCGCTCGGCGGCTGTGCCCAGCTCGGTGAGAAATCGATGGGTTCCGACTCGACCTGGGTGCGGATTGCCTCGGCCCGAGTTCATGGGACGCGGCAGGGCACGGCGACGTTCTCGACGGAGTCGGCGGGGCCGCTCCACGGAATTTCCATCGTAGGAGAATTCGGAAATCTGTTTACGACGGCGGTGTCCTTCGGCTCCCTGTCGTTGCGTTTCTACGACGAGACGATCGGCATCGCGGAGGTGGAGCTGGAGCAAACGGCCATCCCGCTGGCGCAGCCGAAACGGTAGGGAGTGTCATCAAAACCCGGACAACGGCGATGGTGCAACAGGGAAAGGCGGCCCAAGAGCCGAAACGGCTCAGTGCGGTAGGGGGTGAGGGGGGATATGAACGCTCGGGATTTTTTTGCGGATAGAAACAACGGGGTCGTTCAAAGGGAACGTATGGTCCTTGGGCTCCTCGCCCTGGGAGTGCTCGCGGCGTCCACGGTTGCGCAACCGGCGGATGTGACACTCCAGGTCGTCACGTTGAACAATCCTTCGGTCGGTGATGAAGCCGCGGCGCCTCCGGTGTCGGACGGACGATTCCTGCTGGGCGAGACGTTTGTGGCCGAAATCTGGGCCTCGACGACTCGCGCCGGAGGATTCGCGTCGGTGTATGCCGATTTGGGATACGATCCGGGGCGGGTCATGGCGTTGGCCGTCGGTCATCCCGCTCTCTTCGATATTTTCCCGCGGGGCACGATTGAGGCAGGGAATCAGCGGATTAACGATCTTGGCGGATCCCATCTGGGGACCCAATGCCAGGATCAGGTCGGCGTGATGCCGGTATGGGCCCGCGTCGCGATCGTCCAGTTTCGTACGGTAGCCGCAGGTGAGTCCAGTTTGCAGCTCGCCACCTCCGGTTCCGTCGTGCTGGGGATCTCGATATGCGGAGACCCATCCGGCAACGTCGATCCTCAAACAATAGAGTTCGGTCTGGCGAACATCTCCCTGGGTTGCGCGTCGGCGTCGAATTGCGAAGACCGCAACCCCTGCACCGACCATTTTTGTCTTGCGTCGGGGGCGTGCCAGTCGGTTCAAAACAATGCCCCGTGCGACGACGGCAACCCCTGCACCTCCAACGATCAATGCGAGGCCGGCGCCTGCCGCGGGAGCGTGACCCCGAACTGCCGTGGGTGCGTCGAGGACGCCGACTGCAACGATCGCAACGATTGCACGACGGATATGTGTCTTCTCGGCGCTTGCATTCATACGGATCTCGCCGACGGCACCCCGTGCGACGACGGGTTGTTCTGCACCGGGGCCGGGTCGTGTGTCACGACCGTTTGCCAACCGGGCGCGTTTCCTTGCGCCGGGGGGCTGGGCTGCGACGAGGCCACCGATCAATGCGTTCCCTGCGCGAATCACGGGCAGTGCAACGACAGCATGTTCTGCAACGGCGAGGAGATCTGCACGGCGGGGGTCTGTTCCTCCCCGGGCGGCCCGTGTCAAGGCGGGTTGGTCTGCAATGAGATTACCAACGGTTGTGAACCCTGCACGAACAGCGAGCAGTGCAACGATGGGGCGTTTTGCAACGGGCTCGAATCCTGCGAAGCGGGTCGATGCCGGGCGGGAGCCGATCCCTGCGCGGGGGCCAATTGCGATGAGACGGGCGACGCCTGCGTGGAGTGTGCCGAAAACGCGGATTGCGACGACGGGATGTTTTGCACCGGGGGCGAAGTTTGCGTCAACGGACTCTGCCGGCACGACTTATTGCCTTGTGGCGAAGGACAGATTTGCGATGAAGCCGGTAACCGCTGCACGGGTTGCGGCAACAGCGCGCAATGCAACGACGGCCGGTTCTGCAACGGCGTGGAGACTTGCGTCGGCGGGCTCTGTCAATCCGGCGAACGCCCCTGTGCGGCGGACGTAGGATGCTTCGAGGCTGACGACACCTGCGGGCCGTGCGTGACCGACGCCGAATGCACCGATGGAGAATTCTGCAACGGCATGGAGTCGTGCGCGGCGGGCGTTTGCCAACCGGCCACGCGGCCGTGCGAGCCTACTCTAGGCTGCGATGAAATCGGCGATACCTGCGGTCCGTGTGCCAATGATGCCCAGTGCCAGGACGGCGTGTTCTGCAACGGCGCGGAAACGTGCACCGGCGGAGTTTGCAATCGCGGGACAAGGCCTTGCGCGGCGATCGACGGCTGCGACGAACGAGCCGAAATGTGCGGTCCGTGCGTGAACGACGGTCAATGCAACGACTTCATGTTCTGCACGGGCTCCGAATCGTGCGACGAGGAAAGCGGGATGTGCAGCTCCGCGGGCAACCCGTGCGCGGGGAATCAAACATGCAGCGAGGCGGGGGGTTGCGCTTCTCCCCCGGGCGGCGGCGGGGGCGGCGGACCTCCGGAGGCGGATGTCGATGGCGACGGTATCGCGGACAGCGCGGACAACTGTCCTCGGGTGGCCAACCCGGATCAGGCCGATCGAGATCGTGACGGCGTCGGCGATGGTTGCGACAATTGTCCGGACACGACCAACACCGATCAAGCCAATCGGGACACCGATGCCGTCGGCGACGCGTGCGACAATTGCCCCAACCAGGCCAATCCCCGGCAGGAGGACACCGACGGCGATCGCCGCGGAAACCTGTGCGATACCGATGACGACGGCGACGGCGTTCCGGATTCTCAGGACAACTGCTCGTTGATTCCCAATCCGGATCAGGCCGATTTGGATGGCGATGGGATTGGTGATGCCTGCGATCCGGATTTCGACGGGGACGGCGTGCCGGAAGACGGCGACGGTAGCGGCGTGGCCGGTGACAATCCGTGCCACGGGGGCAACCGCGTGAACTGCGACGACAACTGCCCGCGAGCGCGCAACGCGGATCAAGCGGACCGCGACGACGACGCGGTGGGCGACGTGTGTGACAACTGCGCGGCACTGGCCAATCGAAACCAAGTGGACGGCGACGGCGACGGGGCCGGTGACGTGTGCGACAATTGCCGCGCGTTGTCCAATGCCAACCAGTTCGACGCCGACCGGGACGAGTCGGGCGATGCTTGTGACAATTGTCCGGATACGGCCAACGCGGATCAAGCGGATGACGATGCCGACGGTAGCGGCGATGCCTGCGACGAACCCGAGGGCGATTCGAGCGATCGCGACGGCGACGGAGTTCCCACGGCGGTCGATAACTGTCCCGACTTCGCCAATCCCCAACAGGAGGACGAAGACGGGGACGGCCGTGGCGACGCCTGCGACAACTGTGTATCCGCCGCGAATCCGTCGCAGCTCGATTCCGATGAGGACACCATCGGCGACGCGTGCGACGAACTCACCGTCGTGTTGAGAGGGGCCCCGCGAATGTGCGGCGCATGCGGAATGGGCATGCACTTCGGATTGCTGTTCAGTCTGCTGGGCCTGGTGGGAATGAAGAGCCGGGTCGGCAGGCGGCTCACACCGCGGTAAGGGTGCGAGCGGATTCCGAATCTCGAACCGCCCTGCCGGACAGGGACGACCGTATACCCAGGGAGTCGGCGGGGACCGCGGCGCTCGATCGGATCGAGGTTCCCCGAGCGGATTCGTTCCGGCGAATGTGAAAGCGGACCCAATCCGCGATCAGTACAGTGACCAGCATCTGGCACCATGTGAACGCAATCAACCCCGCGAGCACCACGCGGGACCAGTGCACGTCCACGAGTCCCGATGTCAACCGGGTCCAGCAGCCCTTTCCGACCAGCCACGCCGCGGAGGCGGTGAAGGCGACGGTCAACCCCGTCAAGCCCCGCCAGGTGAACAGCGTGTCTAGTACCAGCGCTCCAAAAGACGTGACCTTGTCGCGCGGCCGAACGATGCGCTGGATGTGATCGCACAGCACCCCCGCGGAAAGCGCCGTCGCGCTGATCGTGCCCAGCCACGAGCAAAAAAGGAGTCGATAGATCTGATCTTCAGCGAATCCGCCGCGACGAATCCACGACTCCAAAGGGTGCATGGAAAGCAAGGCCGCGATGAGGATGCAAACCGTGGAAACGGCGTACAAGATTCGGCCGGGACGGTACCACCATGCGAACGTGAGAATGGTTTGCAGGAAGCGGATTCCGTCGTTCACCACACGGAGCTTGGAGTTTCCGATCCGCTCCTCGTAGGGCATCGGGCTTTCGACGATTTTCAATCGGTCGTCCAGCAAAACGCGTGCGCTCATCGCCGGCGTGAAGTGGAGTCCATCGGGAAGCGGAAGAAGCTGAGGCAGCGCGTTGCGCCTCACGACGCGCATTCCACTGGCCGTGTCGGTCACCACGCGGTTGCTGATCGCCGAGAGAATCAGCGCATAGACTCGGTTTCCGAAGCGGCGGACCCTCGGCATCCTGCTCTCGGGTCCCAGGCGGGAGCCGATGGCCACGTCGGCGCCATCCCGGACCAGAGCGTTGCAGAGTTCCGCGAAAAAGAGCGGGTCGCATGTGCCGTCGGCATCAAGAAATCCGAGCACATCGCCCGTTGCGTGTACAAATCCCTCCTGGATGGCGGCGCCGTACCCGCGGTTACGCTCAAAGACGATCAGCCGGATGTCATCGAACCGCCGCGCGATCTCCACCGTGCGGTCCGTGGAACCGTCGCTGACCACGATGATTTCAACATCATCGAGCCGACCGCATTGGGCGATGGGAACGCGGGCGTCCAGGCAACGCTCGATGATAGAGCCGATGGCCTGCTCCTCGTTGTAAGCAGGAATGACGATCGAGAGTTTCATAAGTTCGGGTTCCCATAATAGTGTCGGCGGCGTGTGCAAAGCACTGAAGTGGACAAAGGATCTTGTGAACTTCAGGAGGGTTGCCTTTCATCCGATGGGCCGATAACGCGGCGTTTGGTTCGACGACTTCTGAGGGTCGCGCTCGGGGCGACGTCTTGCGCGGTTTCCATGCCATGATTTGTCGCGGCGGTATTGTACTTGAGAGCGCACGCCCAACCGGCGGCCTCAATGCGCCGTTTGCAAACTCGAAAGATTCGCATCGGGATTGGCCCGGGATTCCGTGGTGCCGCGCCTTGGCGGGGGTGATAATCGTCGGGGCCGGCCTGGCCGTCCTTCCCGGCCACGGTACGGTTCCGCCTCTGATTGAGTCGGATTACTGCTACCAGCTTATCGCCGCGGAGCGAGCGTCCCAGGGGTTGGGCTTCACGTCGCTTCAGCCGATTGCGCCACGGCAGCCCTGGGAGTGGGAGTACGACTTTGGATTCTTGACGCAATGGCCGGTGGGTTATTCGTTCCTGGTCTGGGCTGGGCGATGCCTGGGGCTTTCGACGATTGAATCGTGCCGCTGGATATGCGTCTGGAGTTGTGCGGCGGGATTGGTCGGTTGGTATTTGTGGTTGCGACAGGCCGTGCCGCGCGGATGGTCTGGGTGCCTGCTTTCCTTATTCGGAGCGACATTGGCTTTAGGCGCCGACTCGCTCGTCAACCCATCGACCGATACGCTGGTCGCCGCACTGGTTCCGTGGACGTTGCTGTTTGCCCTGTACGCCCTGCATCAGGCGGAATACGATCGGCGAAACGGGATGGGTTCCGGCTGTTCCCTGGTTCGCCTGGTCGTCGCCGGGATGAGCTGCGGGGGGTTGATTTGGTTCCGCTATGCGGCGATCTTCCTTCCTGCTGGAATGGCGATTTATGTCGCGACGGCTTCGACGTGGCGTCGCATTGCGTGGAGGCACACCATCGCACTGATCCTCGGCGCTTCGATTCCCATCGTGCTGCTGTTGTGGTTGAACAAGATGTATGGATCGCAACAATCGGCATTGAGCCGGTTGAATCTCGGCCATCGGATTGGTTTTGACTTCTCGTGGGGACATATTGTAGCTGCCTGGACCCATTTCACGGACCCCGGCCGTTTCGGAGGACCGAAAGCGTTGAGCGTGATATGGAGGATTGCCCCATTGTTTGTCGTACCATTGGCGTGCGGCATTGGATCGCTCCGCAACGTCTATGTGTCGCTGGCACGACGCCACGTTTTTGGCCTCAGTGTCGCGCCGGCAATGATGCTAGTGCTGATGCTGGTATCTGCGACGACTCTGTTCTCAGCCAAATACAACTATGTAGAACTACCCAGATACTATCTGCCCGTCCGGCCGCTGTATCTGGTCCTGTTCCTCGCTCCGCTTGTCGCCGAGAAGATTCCGCGCCTTGCGATCACCGCCGTCATGCTTGCGAGCCTGATTGGAAACGCGCGAGTTGAGAGGTATGAGTCTCTTGCCGTCAAAATGGGAGCCGTCGCCGAAGTTACCGCGTTCGGGCAGCGCGCCGTCGCCTTTGCCCCCGGCGCTGAGAAGGTCTACGAATGGGTGAAGAACCGGGTCGGCCCGGATACGATCGTTTTCAGCAATTTTCATGATTTTATCGCGCTCGAAACCGGAATCCCCGCTGTTCCCATGCCGACTTCGACGGAGACTTTGGCTCGGTGGGTCTCGCGGATCGCCGCGGCGCGAGGCATCGCCGAACCGCGTCTGGTGTTCGTGCTCGATCGCCACAATCGCTGGCGAGACTATTTCCTGCCCTCCGCTGAAGTCGTGATCGCCACTCTGGAACTGAATCGTTGGTCGGCCACGGAAATCGGATCGGCCCTGATCTTTGACTCCAACGTCCTTGACGGGATCCATGCTTGCGCCAGAGCACTGCCCGTCAACTAATCGCGAATGGTTGCGGTATGCAAAGGGAAACCTGTAACTCGTAGTTCGTAAGAAAGTGTGCAAGAGCAAATCCGGATTTTGGTTTCTTGCTTGGGGTGCGCGCCTCCGAAAAAGGAATCCAAGGGTGTACAAGCCCCGTCCGGGGCTGGGTTTCGGGGTGCCGCCTACTTTGGGGGCGCAAGCCACCGGAAAAGGAATCTTAAGGACGCATACGACCCGAACGGGGTGACGGTTCGAACGTGCGCGAAACACAATTCCGCAATTTTTGTTTCTTGCCGGTCATCGTGCCCCGGTGCGTCCCGGAGCCCAATCCTGCGGAGTTATTCTTGCACAGATTCTAACTTCTCCGCACTACACCGTTTCAATGATGGCTTCTCCGTTGTTGTCAGCCACCCGTAAAGAACTTTTTCCGGAGAGAACGTCGTTGAGCATCTTGCCCACCGCCTTGCCCCGCCACCCGCGGAGCAGTTCCACCTCCTGGCGATCAAGCTTCCGTCCGCCGCGCAAGTAACGGATCAGTTCGGTCATTCCTTTTTTGGTGGCCAGCAGTCCGTACGCAAGCTCCTGTTTCAGGCTGTAGCTCCGCAATACGGCCGTCAAAAGCGCGATCAAAATGGTCTCCCCCGCCGATTCCATTTCCCGTGGAAGAGTTTTGGGCCACTGGTCTGCCGGAATCTCGGCCGCCTCGTGCGCTGCTTTGGCCAGGGCGTGAACGTCGCGATCGCTGAGATTGAGACCGCGAAGGTCTCGGATTTCGGAGAAACTGGTGAGTCCGAGCTTGGCAATCTCGATGAGCACGTGGTCCTTGATTACGGTTCGCGCCGGGCGATTGCGTTGTTGAGCGATCCGCTCGCGCCAGGGCAGGAGCTGTCCCAGAATGGCGAGCTCCCTTCCTTTGAGCATTCCGGATCCCTTCATTCGAAAAAGTTTTTCCTGCTCGACACGCTGGTAGAGTGTTGCCTCTTCGAATCGCAGGAATTCTTCCTTGGCCCATTCCACGCGCCGGCGCTGGGTGAGTTTGGAATGTAACTTGTCCCGAACAGCCAAAAGATAGGAAACATCCTCGGCCGCGTACCGCAATTGCGAACCGGACAGCGGTCTTTTTCGCCAATCGGTCAGCGTTTTGGCCTTGTGCAGCCGAATGTGCAGGATGGCCTGGACGAGCTTTTGAAGACTCATGGGATATTCGTAGCCGACGAGGCCGGCGGCGATTTGAACATCGAACACGTTTCGGGGCGGACTCCCGGTGGCCCTCGCGCACAGGGCTAGGTCTTCCTGCCCCGCGTGAACAATCGTCTCCGATTCGGCCTCGCACACCAGTTGCCAGAGCGGCCCGATTTCCAGCTTCAAATAGGGGTCCACCAGCCACACTTGGCCCGCCGTGGCGACCTGAATCAGGCAAACCTCGGTTTCGTACCGGTCCTCCATCACGAATTCGGTATCGAACGCGAACCGCCCTTGGCCGCGGCAGGCGGCGCAGAGTTCGTCGACCTGTTCCTGATTCTCGACCAGGATCGGTTCCGGATCGGCCATTCGGTTGCCCATCGGCATATGGTACATGCGCCTGAAACCTGTTCCAACGACGAAGCCTTCGTGCCGGGGGGAGACAGCCGACCATCGAAAACAGTGCTGTGATTTCCTGAGGATTCTCCGGTCGATCCTCCCATGGATTGACCAACGTCTCTTGATCGCGACGTTTTTCAACACGGTCGATAGCGACTCCTCCGTGTCTCCTTAACTCGCCAATAACAGGATCCAACTTCGTGCGTCGAAGTCATCCTCCCAAAAGTGAATCGGACTCCGGCATTCTGCCCGTCGCGACGAAATATTGAAGGGCCTCATCGACCGAGGTGAATACTTTCGTGGCCGTCTCGGTGATGAACGGGCTGGGACTTTTTGACGAGCGCCAGATGACATAGGCCTCCTTGCCGTGTTCGTAGGCGTGGTGCAACTCGCGTTCCACACCGCTGGAAAGAGCCGGACTCCCGCTGGGCAATTCGGGAATCAGGCTCACGATCATGTCCGCCTGATCGATGAGTTGAAAATCGCGGGCGTAAATCTGCCCATCAATGTCGCCGGCGGCCTCCAGGATCTGTTTCACCGAGACGCGAACGACTTCCACGGCGCCGTCAGCGCGGGGAACGTGACCTTGGACGAAGTCGTGCCCTTCCTTGGCGGCGTGGAGGGCGGCGTCCAGGAGGTGTTTCTCGTCGACGTCACCCGGATCAAAAACAATCAATCGCGCTTCGAATGCGGAACGGAATCGGTCGATCTCGGCCGTTGTTTCCGGCAACCCGGTCACGTGGCTCATCGGATACGAGAGATAGACCTTGGGAGTCTCCGGGCGACAGACCAGACGAAAAGCGGTACGCACAGTGGGTTTCGACCGCCCGCGGGGGAGTACGAAACAGCGTTGCTGCCGCCCAAGAGCGAGTCCGAGCAGCTCCGTAGCCAGGATTTCCTCCTCCCGCCAGACCATGGTGTCCTTCAACGCCGCGTCGAGGGTGTGCTCAGACTTGAGCCGATAGTGCACAGCTTCCACGTTATCGACGAGGCAGATGAACAGGTCGGGCCGCAAACGTTCGATCTGGTCGAAGTCGAACGCTCGAAAGAGGCCGTGCCGCCAGCGAAACGTGGCGTGCGTGTTCACGATGATGTTGGATTGGTCAGCGGCTTCGGTAAGGATGTCCTTGAAAACCGAGCGCCGCAAGCTGTGCAGGCGGCTCAGGGGCAGATCGAGAATCCGCCCGGGTGCCACGTCGCCGGCCTCGGCGTACATTCGGTCGCCGACGTGAAAGACCCGAAGATCATCACCGTGATCGCGCGCGTACCGGGCGACGGCCTCGACAAAAGGTTTCTTGTCGATCCCGACCTGTCCGGTGACGATGGCGCGCATGGATTCCCCGCGAGCCGAATCCGGTATGGATCGGAATCGCGGCGAAGGGATTGTACAAGGGATGAATGGCCGGTTCGACCGTGCCCAGCCTGCGAAAATTCAAGCTCGATCGCGGGATTGGTTAAACGGATTCTTTAACGGCAACTCATCGAGGCTGCAGGCTTCAGGTTTCCATCTGCAGGATCCAGTTCACCGGCGCCGATGAGCACGTTCACCAAGGCCGCCACGTCCAGGATGTTCGCTTGACCGCTGCCGTCGATATCCAGGCTGAATTCACCCCATGGGGCCATTTCGTCTTCTTTCAAATACAAAACAAGGTCGCTGACATCCGTGGCATTGGATTGCGTATCGTTGTTGGCATTCCCCGAATGGGCAATGAACTCGGCCAGATTGGTCCCCCCGCGATATCGCAGCGACGTCACAGCGTCGGGTGTGATCGGGCTGGCGAAACGCAGCATATATCGCCCCGTGGCGACTTCGACGGCCTCGATGACCGAATTGGCCGGCAAGGCTCCACCCGGGGGTTCACAGATTCTGAAACATTCCAAGGGGGTTCCGCTCGGTGCAAGAACCACGGCTCGATCGATTCCGCGCAGCATGGCGTCTTCCACGCCGAGTCCGCGCGATTGCCGGGCGTCGGTGGTTCCGCTAGGCGGGGTTTCCAGGGTAATGTCGCCGATCGGACAACTTGGGATGCAAACCACGTCCAGACATCCCACACCGGTTTCCCCTCTGGGACCTCCGACGCGCAACTTGTAATCCGACCCTCGATCCACCGGCACCCTCAAAAACGACGTATCCAGGGCGCATCCGTCGGTGTTATCGTTGCAGCCGAGGAACCGTTCCGATGAGTTAATCGGACAATCCGTGCCTTCGTACATGGCCAGTCGCGTGTCGAACGAAGCCAAATCGCAGGTCTTGATTTCGACGTTGCCGGTGCACGTCGCACGGTAATTGTACCAGATATCCGCGTCGATTCCCGCGGGGCTGACCGCATTGCAATGTGTGGGCACGGCCGGTCCGTCGGTGGTCATTCGCTGCGTGCTGAAAACCGTGGTCCCATCGGTGAGGGGAAAGGCCGCCAAGCAGGCGTCGTTACCGACACAGGGGCTGCGGGTGACTTCGATCCGATAATCGCCCATCGATCCTCGTTCGCTATCGACCGGATAATAGTAGACGCCGGCCGGCAGGCAGAACCATTGAATGATAGGATTGCCGTCGTCGCAGAATTGACAGTTCGCGCCCTCGCGAAACCGTCCCAGGCAGGGGCAGCTTTGGGTCAGGTTGGCCCAGGCGAAAAGGAACGTGGGGTCCGAACCGCAGTAGGAAAGGGTGACGTTGGAAGGTTCCGTCAATCGAAAGGCGATCCAGACTTGGCGCCCGCGGAACAGTTCAGGGCAATCGTCGGTGGCCCCCAGGTTGTTTCCGGTGAACACGTTGGGGAGGTTGGTGATCGGAGTTTCCTCGCAGGTGTCTTGGGCCGCGGGCGGAAGACAAGAGACGGTGATATTGCCCGTACCGCTTTCCGCGCCGGAGAAATCCTCATACCCTCCGACGCGAAGCTTGTAACAAAAGCCCTTGGCGACGGAAAGGCTCAATTCCGACGTGAGCGTTTCCTCGCAACCGACGCCGTCGTCGTTGCAGCCCGCGAGGCGCAGGTTCTCGGTGGGGCAGTCGCAATCGGAATAAATGGCTAGGCGAGTATCGAAGTCCGCATCGGCGCAGGTGCTGAAAACCGCCGTTCCGCTGCACTCGGCGACATAGTCGTACCAGATGTCGAGCCCGAGGAGAACGCCGAGCCCGGGTTCTTCCTCGCAAATCGGATCGAGAGGCAAGCCGTCGGTAGAGGCGTCGAGGGTGCTGAATCTCATAACGCCGGATTGAATCGGAAGAGCATTTTCACAAGCATCATTCGTCGGTCCTAGGTCGCAACGGGCCTCGAGGGTATAGGTTCCGGTATCGCCGGCGAAACCGGCGACGCGAATGCGATAGACCCGGCCCTCTTCCGCGGAGAATCGGACCTGGGAGCCGCTGGAGTCGAGGGCGGAACAGAAACGATCGTCGTCGCAAGCCACTTCCGTCCCAGCGCATTCTTCATATACGGCCAGCGTTGAATCAAAATCGGCGTCACAAACACGAAGGGTCGCGGTTCCCGTGCAATCGGCCGCCCAACAGTGCCATACATCGGCCGTGTCGAACGTGCCCGCGCACGAACTGAGATCGGTGCCGGTGGCGCCTACGGTCGAGCCGCGGATCGGAACGCCGGATCGGACGACGCTGCACTCGCTGCATTCGTTCCCGTCTCCGCCGCCGCATGTCCCGCAGACCAGCGCGGCGGTGTCCGCGCAAGCCTGTGACCAACCGGTTTCGCAGCATTCAGGCTGAATCGCGCAGAGCGATTCGCAACATCCGGTATCCACGCACCCATTTTCAATATGAGCCGTGCAGCAATCTCCGGTGGCGGTCACGCAACCGGGGAACTCGGGTTCGCAGAGCACGTTGAGCATTCCTATTCCCATGGGAGCGCGATGCAAGTACCCGCCGATCCGAATTTTATAGGGAGTATTGGCCACCGTGGGAAACGAGACAAACGAGGCCAGGCGACTCGGACTCGGACAACTGTCGTCGCGGCACGCCAACGGGGCACCACTCGGTGGACAATTCAGGTCGGCGTACACCGCCAGCTTGGTATCGAAACCCCCCTGCGTCGTCGGCAGGGTCTGGCACAAACTGATCGTAAGTTGCCCGGAGCACGATGAAAAATAGTCGTACCAGATATCGTGATTGAGATCACGATCATCGGAACTAAACGGGCAGGTCGGTTCCGGCTCGCCGTCGGTCCCGGCGCCGCGATTGTCGATTTCGGTGATGCCGTCGAACGCGGGCAGGGCGTTGTCGCATAGGTCGTTTTCGGGCGTGCCGGCGATCGCGAATTCAGAAATGGCGGACCGTTCGTTTAAAGGCTTGTCGGTGGCGGGAGCGGACTCGCCGGCCTTTGCCGATCTTGATCCGGACCGGGTATCATGCCGACCGGCCGAAGATTTCGTTGCCCGAGGCATCCTCTGCCTTCCATAGCTCCCCGGGGAGTTTTCAAGACCCCCGTTTGCCCGGGAAAGTACGGGATGCCGGGAAAAGAGGCCGCAGGCGATCAACACCACAAGGCCGAGAAGTCCGAATTTGAAACGCATCACGGCTTACCTTTGAACGTATTCAAACAAACCGGCCGAACCAGACGAGGAAGCTGCTTCACAAGCGCCGCGGTTCGATCGAACCGCCATGAAGTGAAACTCTCCCCATCCGAACCGGATTGACCCCGGATCAGCCGTCCGACCGCCTCGCCGCGAACGGCGCAGCCTGACGCCGAGGACCTGCCGACCCCCTGGTGGAGTATAGACCACTGAACGTTGCCGAACAACGAATTGCACAATTCGAATGTCTCGCGAAGAAGACGGCGGTTATCGGGTTCCTTCAAGGGCGCGGGGGAGGTTTGAATGGATGCGGCCGGGACAAAAAAACCCGGATGCAAGACCCGGGTTGCAGCGGAAAAAGTGTAAGGTTCGCAAGGAACCTGCGAGCCGCCTAGCGGATGGATCGTCTGCCACGAACTCGAAGCAGGCCTACCACGCCAATCGCCAGGAGCGAGATCGTGGTGGGTTCAGGCACCGTGCCACGCAACGTAAAGGAACGGATGCTGCCCGTTCCACCCGCTGTGTCATCGCTGACCAGCAGGAGCCACGAACCCAGCCCGGGGCTGCGGCCGAGAAACTCGCCGAAGCCGTCATCGTCCCCATCGGCGAGACCGTCAGGACGATAGGTCCCGGTAACCAGGGGGGTACCGGGTGAAGCGGTCGACGCGTTGTTGAAAATCAAATCGACATTTTGAACGGGAGTCATACTCCCGCCTCCGCGATCCGTCATGACATCGATGAAGTCACCGCCGAAGGGGCTGATGAGATAAATGTCCAGATCGCCAGGGGCTACGTGCGTGATCCCGTCGATCTCAAGTTCAAGCGTTTTGATGTTTCCAATGCTCGAACTCGGAGTCGCCGAGAAAACCGCGATTCCGTCATCGTAGTCGGGAATCGCCCCACCTATCCCGGTGAATTCGAATGTTGCGCCGCCGGTGAACGCAACAGACCGATCGGCCAACGCGACGAGCGAAAGCCCCGCTGCGATCATAAATGTCGAAAGCCGTAGCATCTCTCCAACCTCCATCCGCTGTTGACCGAGGCAACAAAGCCTCGGTTTGCCGAGACTCTGCCGCGGCAGTTTCCCCTCCCCCGGAGGAATGACGAGGAACTAGCGCCGCCGTCCAGCAGCACTAAACCTCTGTCGCAGTATAGGGGAAGGGGGTATGAAACTCAACTCCATTAACTAAAAATCCAAGAATTTGTAGGGCCTTAGGTAAGATAGGTTATTGGACCAAAGCCGTTTCTTCGTCCGATAAGCGAAAAATGGACACATGCTACCAATTGACTGGTCGACTCCCAAAAAAATCGCACTCAGGGCATGCAGAGGGACGCGGTGAGGCCCGTGATCTTGGCCCTTGTCGCATTCCAATCGACGTAATCTACGTCCTGGTCATCATCCGTATCAAAAACGCACTGGCAATCGGTCGCCGCGGGAGTACCGTTGCCGCTAAAGCAGTTCTGAAAGTCCGCAAAATCGTGAAGGTCGACCTCATTAGGATTATCCGGGTTGACGAATATGGGATTCAGTTCTCCTCCGCCCTCCACGGCCAAAAGGTTTCGTGGCTCCCCTCCCGGATGGAAGCGGATAAACGGTTTTCCCGTGTCGTCGACAACCTCGAAGCCGAGCCGAGCCATCACCGTGTCGCTTGTCGCCTGACTCAAAAATGATCCAACTAAGATTCGAATCAGTCCGGGTTCGGGCTCGTCCATGAAAACAAGCGCCGTGATCGGGTCGTCACCCGCTTCCGCCCAAAGTAGGTCATAATTTGTGAAGCTATATTCCAGGAAGAATTGCCCGCCAACGATCGGCAGGGTGGGATCAAGCATTCGAATCGTCACCGTCAGAGGCTCCAGGTAGGGAGTGCAAAGGTCGGCTTCAAGCTCTACGACGGTGGGCCCGCATTCAATTGCTTTGGCTGGGAATGGGGCCATGGCCGCGAATAACGCAACGGTCACGCCCGAAAACGAATCGCCTTTCATTCCTTGATCCCCCGAATCCATGACCCCATGCGCGAAACCCAGCGACTTCGAAGGAAAGGTGTCGCCCAGTTCCGCCAAACCCCTGCCCCGCATCCTAGTTTATCAGCCGTAATGCTCATAGGCAATTCGGTTCCTCAATTTGGACCGTTTGGGCACCTACCAAAATTAGGAGCCTTGTCTGACAGGGCCGATGCTGGTAGAACTAGGGTGTCTCCGCCCGTGGGGAGCCCTGTTTGCATCAAGCGACAGGGCGCGGCGACACCAGCAGAGGGGGGTACCATTGCCATCCGCAAGGAACATACCGGTTTTTGTTGCATGGCTTGCGGCCTTTGTGGTAGCGCCTGTGGCATTGCAAGGGGGCGAAGGACGCCTTCGCACCGCGCCGGAAATCGATCTCTCGGACCTGGAACCCAATGTGACGGCGGCGGTCGGTGCGGACGTGGCTGTCTCGGGTATTTCGGTTCCGGTGGCCCCAGGCATGGGCAACGGGTTCGGGGCGTTCAACAATATCAATGCGTTTGCCATCGGTACTACTTCTTGCAATGTGGGTACGGTGAATCTTCGTTGGGAGCCCAGTACACCCCGGCATCCCGTGATTGCTCAGAATATGTATCGCCTCAAGGATGGGAAATTCGAACACATAGGAATGGCGTGGGTCAAGCACGGATTTCTCGCCGAGAACACGGTTGAGCGCGTTTGCGGGTCGTGCGATAATCCGGGCGGTCCGAGTCAACTGGGTGTCGGCTGTTCTGACCTCTACAATGCCGGATTAAATGCGGAGCGCAGGCGACTTGGTCCGCGATCGGAAATCAACGCATTTACCGGCCGGTTTGACATGCCCTACGGCGTGTGCCCGACCGAAACGGTAATCGACGGCCGGTTGCAAGTTCATTTCGACGATCTGGACACGTCGATGAATCCTGAAGCCCTCTATTTTGTGGAGGGTCATTATGTCGCCGCGGATGACGCGGCCGCGGGCAATGCGGAGAACAATGCCTCGTGGCGAGAAATTCAAGTCCATTACATGGCAGCGAACGGGTTCTATTCAATGTCCCGGTCGGAAACGGCAGCGCTTCGGCGGGAAGAGCCTGCGATTTTCGCATGGAAAGAGAAAGATCCTGAAGTGGAGATCACGCGCGTTCGCGTTCCGGGGGAAGGGCTGTTTCTGGTGGGCGTGCGCGTTACGGAGTTGGGCACGGGTTATTGGCGATACGAATACGCGGTGCAGAATTTCAATTCCGATCGGTCGGCCGCTCGGTTTCGCGTTCCAATTCCCGATGATCCCGAAATTCGCAACGTGGGATTTCACGATGTGGATTATCACACCGGAGAGCCGTACGATCCGACCGATTGGATTCCCGTGGAAATCAACGGCGGGTTGGAATGGGTTTCGTCGCCGTTCGATAAGGACGAGAACGGCAACGCGCTTCGCTGGAGCACGCTATACAACTTTCGGTTTGACATCAACGCGGAGCCAGTTCCCTCCACGCTCATCCTGGGACTCTTCAAGCCCGGGCCGTCGTCGGAGATCGGGTTCCTGTCCACGGGGCCGAAGCTCGAAGTGATTAACTGCAACGCCAATCGGGGAAACACACTGCCGGATTCATGCGATCTGGATTGCGGCCCGACCGGCGGCGAATGCGACCTTCCCGGTTGCGGCAAGAGTTTCGATTGCAACGGGAACGACATTCCCGACGAGTGCGAACTCGACTGCAATCGCAACGGCTTGGCGGATTCCTGCGACATCCGCGATTGCATGCCTGGTGAACTTTGGTGCGCCGACTGTCTGCCGAACGGCGTGCCGGACGGATGCGAATCGGATTGCGACGACGACGGAATTCCCGATCCCTGCGATGGGTCGGACATGGACGAGGACGGCGTCATCGATTGCGATGACGACTGTCCGAAGACATCGCCGGCCGACTCGTGCGTGTGCCCGCAGTTCGGTGCGTGCTGCCAACAGGCCAGGGGATTCTGTGTTACGTTCCTGCCCGGTGGGATGCAAATTCCCGGCTGCGATTGCTGCGCCCCGGGCGATGGAATCTGCTACCTGGAGATGAGCCGTGCCCAGTGCGAAATCATTGGCGGAGTCTTTGAATGCGTATTGCCTCCCTGCCGCCACGGCTGCCTGATTGGCGACGCCGATTCGGACGGCGATCGGGATCTTTCGGACCTTGCAAGTTTTCAGAACTGTTTCAGCGGTGCCGATCAACGACCTGAGATTCCCGCCTGCTTGGAAGTCCACGACAAGGACGACGATGATGACGTGGACGAAATTGACTACCGCGAGTTTATGGAAGCGCTGAATAGGGAAGGCCCCTAGGCAACTTCTCCCGCTTGTTTTCATCGCCTTGCGGCGAACATCCCCATTGATTCACTATTCGGACGCGCTCCGCCACGCAGTTCGCGGAACGACTATCGGACGGCGCGAATTCACCCGAAAAAACCGTACAGTTCGAGCGAGCGCGATGGGCTCCCCGGTACAATAGAGCCATCAGGGACCGGAGGAGTCCGAATGGGGTCGGCGGGCAAGCCGTGTTTGGGTCTTCGCTCGCCGTATCGGTTGGGGGTTGAACGTAGATCATGTTCAGCGAGAGAGTCGCCCCGAAGTTCGGGATGATGATCGTTGCGTTTTCCACGTCGTGGGGGGTTGCGGCGATTTCAGCGCGCGCCCGAGTGGAAAAGGCCGGACAAGAAACCGTCGGGGAAGTCCATACCGCGTTGTGGATCGGCGCGGATAGTTCCCCATCGGTCACGGCGGCCAATCCAACCCCGTGCGACGCGGAAAGCGACTGCGGCGATCAGAACGGCTGCACGGTCGACCGTTGCGTCAACGGTCTATGCACATTCGATGTCATTGCGAATTGCGTTCCCTGCCAGTCGAGTCTCCTCTGTCCGCCGGTTGACCTGGTGTTTTTGATGGACACTTCCGGCTCAATGATGGACGATTCCGCGTGGCTTTGTGAATCGATTGCCCGTCTGATCGATGATTTGGACGCGGAAGGCGTGCGCGTTCAGTCGACCATTCTCGGGATTACCGAACATCCTTCGTCGGTGTTTCCATGTTTGATGGATGACGTGGTGCGGCGGTTCGGGGCTGCGGTTCCGGGTGAATCAGGTTCGTGCTCGTTTCCAAACGGGCCGTCGGCTGTGGAATCGTGGGGCCCCGCGACCGCCATCGTTGCCGAACGGTTTCCGTGGAGGTCCGGCTCGGTTCGGGTCTTGGTTCCCATGTCGGACGAGGGGCCGTGTTCCGGTGGATCATCGATCGGCTGCAACGATCCGGGAGACGACCGGGCTTCGGTGAACAATGCGGCGGCCGTAGCGTGGGAAAACGGAGTGATGGTTTTTCCCGTGCTGGCCGGGGTGGATGGGTGTGTGACGGTGTTGGCCCGCGACCTGGCCGCGGCGACTGGAGGGGTGGCAGCGGGATCGGGCGCCGCCAAAGAACACTTGCAGGCGGAAATCCTGTCGCGGCTTGGGGATCTCTGCGAAGCGTTGGAAGACTGTGACGACGCCGACCCGTGCACAACCAAGGACCGCTGCGCGGGCGGGATCTGTACCGGGGTCAGAGTCGATGGTTGCCGACGATGTTCGCTAAGCCTGGATTGTCGTGATTCTAATGCCTGCACCGTGGATCAATGTCGTGACGGGGCCTGCACGAGGGACCTGATTGCCGGTTGCATACCCTGCGTTCATGCTTCGGGCTGCAACGACGGCAACGCCTGCACCGCGAACTCCTGCGAGAACGGGGTGTGCGTATTTCGTCCGAGCTTCGCGGTGGGTGTCGAGTGCTGCAATCCGCGGACCGGCGTCCGAATGCTCATTGTCGATGGTAACGTTTGCACGACGGAATCCTGCGACTCGGCCACGGGGACGGTCTCTCGCGCCGTCGCGGGTTTCGGTGTGGCCTGTGACGACGGTGCCGATTGCACCATCGGCGACCGGTGTGACGGGGCCGGGCGATGCGCTGGATTAGATTTGAGGTCGATCGAGTGCTCACGCGATTCCGAATGTTCGCCGTACCTTTGCGATCCTGAAACCGGCGCCTGCTTGTGCGATCCAGATCCTTTTTTGACCCTGGAGGCGTTGCGCCCGGTAGAAAAGAACTGTTTGGGCGTGGGCGATGCGGTTGCCGTGACCATCTCGGTGGGGGCCGGTCCTTCACTTCTTGCCGCGGGGCAGTTTCTGGTTGAGTTCGATCCTCAGGTCCTGCGTTTTGTTTCCGCGGAACCCGGGCGCTCCGCGAATCCCTCATCTCCCTTCAGTCTGGAGATCTTCGAGGATACCTCCTTGGCGGCGAGCGGAAGAGTTTTTTATGCCGTCGGAGTTCCCTTGTTCAGCCCTGGCGCCCCCGGCCCCGAAGTCTTGGCCGTCTTGCGTTTCACGGCACGGGTCCCATGTCGAGCCACGCCGCTATGTTTTGTGGACGAGAATCCGCGACATACACGCTTGTCCGATCCCTTCGGAATCGAAATCCCCGTTCATCATCGGTGCACAACCGTCGCGGTTGGCGACGGACCGCCGGTTCTGCAATGCCCCTCGAGTCTGGAGGTGAACGCGGCGGCGGGCCGCCTGACCGCCGACGTGTTTTGGAATGAACCCACGGCGGTTGGCGGATGCGGGACGGTCCTTCTCGAATGCGCCGGTCGTCACGAGGAAGGGGCGGACGTTGGGAACTTCGCCGGGACCGGCGGGCGATTGCCGGGCGGGCGATCCGATTTCGATTGCGTAGCCTGGGACGAATGCGGCTTCAACGCGCGGTGTTCCTGGTCGGTGAATGTGCTAAAGCAAAACCTTCTGGAAATGAATCTGGAGTTGCTGCCTCATTCGGCGGGCGGCGAGCTTCGCCGCTGCATTGAGTTTGAGGTGTACGCCGACTGCGGAATCGAGCCGGAGATCCTGTCGGCGGACGTTTCGTTCGGTCCACCTAGTGGTCTTCCCGGCCGAGCGAGCGGAGTTCTATTGAGTGTTCCGGCGGGTGACTATTCCTGTATTGCGGCGCGCGATCCGGCGCACACGGTGCGATCCGTGGCGCCGCTAGTCATTCGCGACGGCCGCTACGTCGCCAATTTTCTCGGCGACCCAAAGACAGGCGGAAACGGGTTGTTCGGCGGCGATCTGAACGCAAGCGGCTCGGTGGACTTTCATGATTTTTCGGTCTGGTTGGGCCAGTATCTGACTCGACGCCCGGTTCAATCGATTTGCGGCTCGCAGGCCAGGAACGCGGATCTCAACGGCGACGGGACCGTCGATTCGATCGATTTCGCCATTGTGTATGACCGGTACCTTCAAGTTAGCGAGCAGCGGTGCTGCCCATAGCGACGCTCCGCCTCCGTCAGGCGGTCCTGTCGCCAATTGTTTTTCGCAGTCTTTCGTAATCCACGGGTCTTTTTTCTTCAAAAGCTCGAATCCCCTCGATCACTTCGGGCGAAAGATTGTGAATCGCGAGCCAGTCCCTGGCGTGGCCGACGGTGAGGTGCCATGAGAAATCCCGCCAGAAATTGAGCTGCTGCTTGGCGTAGCGGGTGCACTCGGGCAGCTTGTTGGTGAGCTTTTCGCACAACTCGTCCACCGTCGCATCCAGCTTATTCCGTGGAACGACGCAATTGACCAGCCCCCATTCCAGAGCTTTCCCGGCGGGGATTTCTTCGCAAAGGAAAAGAATCTCGCGGGCACGGCGATCGCCGACGATCAACGGAAGCCACTGCGTCGCCCCGCCGGCAGGGACGCTGCCTCGGGCGGTGCCGACGTGACGAATGTAGGCATCTTCGACCATGACGGCCAGGTCGCAGGCCATGTTGAACTCGTTGCCGCCTCCGACCACGATGCCATTGAGCCTGGCGATGGTCACTTTTCCAATATTGCGAAGTCGGTCGTGGGCCTCGATGAATGCCCCCATCCATTTCCAATAGGCGTTTGGGTTTTCCAGGCAATGCTCAGCCTGCTCCTTCAAATCCGCGCCGGTGCAGAAGGCCCGCTCCCCCGCGCCGGTGAGCACGACCACGCGGATGGAATCGTCCCAGGAAGCATCCTCGAATGCCCGGGACATCTCGCGGAGCGTCGGGAAGTCGAGGCAGTTGAGCACGTCGGGCCGGTTGATCGTCACCGTCGCGCGGTGATCCGATTTGGAATAGTTGATACTGCGAAATTCGAAAATCTCGACGGGTTGGGGTGTCGGAAACCGATCCGCAGGTTCGTCGCCAGGCCGTCGCTCAGCCGGCGGCTCTGGGACCAATTCGAGTTGCCCTCCCAAGTGATTACGTGCCCATTCCAGCACACCGGCGGCCAACTCAACGGCGCGTCCGACATGACGGTGCGTGACCGCAGGCCCCACTCCTGGATAGCGCGCACGAACGGCATACCGAGTGAGCACCGCCGCCTCCCTAAGCTCGTCGGGCACTTGGATGCCCTCGGATTCGAGTCTCGAACCCAGCTCCTCGATGCTATGCGTCCGCCGGAAGGGTAGCCCGCGAAACTGATGAACCGCCTTGAGCGCGAACTCAGCGCATTGCTGGGCATGAAACGCGAGATCTTCCCAATTTCCCCCCTTCGGCTTGCCCTGCCGGGCCATGGCAAGATGGCCGACGGCTCGACGAATCCACTCCTGCTCCGTGCCGGGCGATCGTTCATCTTGCTGCAGGGTACACCTCATGGCCGCGAGCAACGGCCTCGTGCACGGGATTGTACGGGTTCTTGGAAAGGCCAGGCAGTTCCGTCTCGTCGACCACCAATACGTCGACGGCGAAACCCACACCCCAGAGCGTCCGATACACTGCCTCTTCCGTTTCGCCGCAGTCAACTCCGGAGCGAACGACGATGAGTAGGTCCAAATCGCTATCCTCGGTCATCTCCCCTCGTGCGGCAGATCCGAAAAGCACGACTCGGAGCGGCGCAACCGAACGAACGATCCGATCAACTACCTCTCGGACCAGTTCCGGCGATGGTGTCTTACGTGACTTCATGGGGCATGTCGCGCTTGACGCTTACGCTGTTCGGCCGGAGAAGAATGCGAAGGACCATAAGACACCCCAAAACGGATTGACGGAAGGTCAATGAATCAGACAGACCCGATTTCCGCGAACATCATGTGAATCAAATCCCCCGCAAAGCTCATCACGTCCTTGCCGGCGGCCTTGCCTTCCGGGCTGGCCAAGGCGGCCATCAGGGCCTCCTTGGAATCAAAGTACATTTCGGCGACTTGGTAGAACTTCGGTTCGCCGCCGGGCGAGCCGAAGCATCGGGCCACCTCGAGCTTCCGCAGGCCGGGCAGCTTTCGTGCAATCGGCGTGTGAACTTCCGCGTAATACTTGTCGAACGCGGCGACGTCCGTGGGTCTTCGGTACAGTGCGATGAGCTTCACCATTCGACGACTCCCTTTACCACCTCGTCCTGTGGTTCCAATAATAATGTTACAAATGGGGGCGGAGTGCAACTCGTCCGCCCCCAGGATTGACAGGGGAATACCGAAGACAGATCGAGCCACCGGCCCAGCGGACGAGCATGCGCGTACCGCGCGAGATCGGCGTTAGGCGCTGGGGGAACGACTGCCCATGGATCCCCGCAGAGCGGATCGTTCCGTGTTGTGATCGAACACCAACCCCAGGCGCTTTATGGATTCGGACAAAGCGGAAGCCCGCTGTTTACCGAGCACGTCGTGTAATTCCCAAGGTAGGTCCCGCCGACAAAGAAGCAATCGGTCTCGGTGGTACCCTGGCTATTGACGTTTGCATCGAAGTAGGAGCCGTCGCGGCAGCAATTGTCCGGAGCCGGCACCTCGCAGGCGCCCGGCGGGCACACGTGCGGACAAGCGTAAATGCCGGCGAACGCGTCGAGCTTCGCAAGGATCTCGGAAATGTCGCACACATCGCAACATTGCCCGGCCACGCACACGCCGGGTCCAAGTGCGCTGACGCAATCGGCGTCAATCTGACAAGGTTGCCAGCATCCACCGTCCCATACAATCGACCCCGGTGTCAAGCCCGACGCTGAGAGCGTTGAGCAGGGAGTCGATTCCGCGAATCCGGTCAGTCCAATGAGAATGTCTCCGACATCCCCGATGCAATAAAACTCAACCAGGTCGGTATACAAACGGCACGAGCCGCATCCCGGTCCGCCGAAGCAGGCCCCGGAACCGTTGCATCGATCCCCGGCTGTTGCAGGATTGGCGTCGTCGCAAGGCGTTCCTGACTGGACAAAATTCTCGCTGCAAGCGCCCGAAACGCAAACATCCGAATTGTCGCATTGCGGATCGGCTTCACCCCCGACCATGCAAGGCGTTCCGTCGCTTTGGTTGACGACCACGCATCCGCCTGCTCCGCCATTGGCTCCCGAATCGCACGCCCCGCTCGTGCATTGTGGATCAGCGCCTGGCGGACAAATGGGCGGCGAGCCCGGTCCACAGGCCCCGGCACTGCAAAGCTCATCTCCATTGCAAAATTGCCCGTCGGCGCATTGGGCATTGTCCACGCAGCCCACGTTGATCGAACCGGTCTGGCCGGCGTAGTTTGTGGGCGAGTTCGGGCCGATGGAAATGGCATGTCCTTCGTGTGTGGTGATGGTGATGGAATTGACCCCATTCGTGGGAAGCACTCCGGCGCCGAAGGTATACGTGCAATACGGCACATAGCGGATCGTGTCGGGGCCGGCCTGGTTCAAAAACGGCACCGATCCCGCCGGAAGGACGTAATCCGGAGTCGGCGCGCCCGGCAAGCCGACGAACGCCGGCGTCGCGATCAGGATGTGCCGGAAGCTGGTTGGCGGCGGAACATTGGCTGGGATCGTAAATGTTCGCGTGTTGCTCGTGACGTTGTGCCCGGCCGTGGCCGTCTCCCCCGCACCGCCGAGGAACTCCTTGACCTCGATAAACTGGATAGTCCCGTCGGCATTGCTGAAAATCTCGTTGACTCGCCAGGTATGGCCGCCGCCCAACGCCCGTTGAGCCGAGAGAGTCAACAAAAACGCGCAGAATGTACGACCGATCAGATTCAATCGCGTTGACATAAGGGTCCGGACCTCCTAAAGGTGCCTTGTGAAACAATTCCCCCTTTGACGCTTCACTCCCGGAGGATGCCGGCATTCTCCCTTGGAATCGAGAATTCGTCAAGAGCCAGCGATCGAATTCCGCGTCCCGGCGTTAAGCCGGTTAACACGAATTGAATTAGGGATGCGAACGTCATGAGGGTAGCGAAGTTGACCGCGCATCGGTCATGAATCGCGTTCCAGATAACGCCGCAGATGGTCCTTGTTCATGACTACCTGAACTTGAGTTCCGCGGGCCAGTAAGTGCCCGCCATCGAATGCCGCGACCGCACAAACGACCCGTGTATGTCGATTCCGGCCGACTTCGGTGAGTTCCGCACGGACGCGCACCGTCTTGCCGACCCGACAAGGCGCCAAGTGGTCAGCGCTGACATGGGCGCCGATGCCCTCTTCGTGCGGCTCAAGAAAGTCCACGAGCACCTTTCGCGCCGCGACCTCCATGTGATGAACCAGCGTCCACGTGGATACGCAGCAGTGAACGACGACCCCGTCAAACGCGGGGCACATCGACTCGTCAACGACGAAGTTCACTTCGCGGATGATTCCAGGTTCAAAGCCGGGTTTCATGACGATTTCACCTCGTTAGGTTTTCAGAGCGGCGTCCCCTGCGGTTGACGCTTCGCGAGGTTCGACCTTGGAGGAAGGGTCGGCAAGAGATCGTTGATCGCCGATTCGACGAGTGAAGCCCGCCTTGTCCAGGTACTCCATGAACGGCACAACGTACTTTCGGCTGGAATTCAGAGCCTCGCGGATCTCCGCCACCGTGACCGGTCCGCGCTGCGCAATGAGCGCGGCGACTGTTTCACGAAGCGTCCGCTCGAATTCGGCATGCAGGAACATCTTCGGCTCGATCTTGACCAATTCGCCGATGGCGACGGCCAGGGTGATCAGCCGGTCGATTCGTTTCCGATCGATGCCCGCCGCGGAAGCGAGGGCATCGGTGGTCGGAGGCTGAAATCCCGCCTGTCGAAACTCGGACGCCATCGCGGAAAGTAATTTTTCGTCGCCGTGGGTGAGCGTGGGCGCAAAGGCCGGCGCACACACAAAACGCCCCAAAACCTTCAACCGTTCGTTTTTCACGACCGTATCAAAAAGTGCCCTGGCTATTCCCTTTCCGGCGACCCGCTCCAACCAGCCGATCACGGAATCGGCTTTTCGGCCGGGTTCGTCAGGGTGTGATCGGTGATAGCGCTCAACCCATGCAACCAATCGATCGACAAGATCGTCCACGGCGGCCGCGGCCACTTGTACATTGGTCCCTGGAATCGAGATTCGGCGGCGCGTACGGACCAATCCCTCAAGCAATCCGGAAACCTCCGACAGTTCCACGCCCGCCCGGGCCGCAAGTTGGAGTGGCTCCAGGGGCGTGAAACCGGCAAAGCGAAGGACGTGATCCAGTCGCGTTTGTGGATTCCCCTCATCCAGTTCACGAATGCGCTCCTGGTCGGCTTCCGTTGATGGTCGCCGCCGCCGAGCGACGGGCAACAGGATCTTGCCGCCGCCGATGATCCGCCCCGGCGATTCGTTGCGAAGGATAAACCGTTGTCCAAAAGCACTGACCAGCGGCTCTCCGCAACGAATCTGGGCATACGCCGTTTGCCCCGGTTCCAAGGTCGATTCTCCAAGAAGTACCACCCGAACCGATACGTCGCGGGTTCCGATGCCCAGCCGAACCGTCGTCCCTGTTTTCAGGGCGCGACGAGTCGACGAGAGCAATTCGATTCGTGTATCCATGAGGCGGGAAGATTCAAGATAGGCGGGCGTCGCAATCTCGCACCCTCGTTCGACGTCCGCCCGATCGACCCCGGTCAGGTTAACGGCGGCGCGCTGCCCGCGAAAAACCTGTTCCACGGCTTGTCCGTGCGTTTGAAGCCCGCGAACCTTACAAGCAAGCCCGCTTGGGAGAATCTCGAGTGGGTCGCCAACCGACACTTCCCCCCGAAGCGTCGAGCCGGTCACCACCGTTCCCCGGCCCGCGATGGTGAAAACCCGATCGATGGCCAGTCGAAAGGGTCGAATCGGCAGGGCAACCTCAATGCGAAGCGAAATCTCAAGAAGGGTTCGTTTCAGATCTTCGATGCCCCGGCCGGTTATCGAGGACACCGGGCAAATCAGCGCATCGTTCCATGGTGTCGCCGCCAGCAACGAGCGAACATCTTCTTCCGCCAAAACAAGCGTGTCCTCGTCCACCATGTCCGTTTTGGTGAGCGCGACGACCATGTACTTCACACCCAAGAGTTGAAGAACTTCGACGTGCTCAATCGTTTGCGGCATCACCGCGTCATCGGCCGCCACCACGAGAATCGCAATATCGATGCCCGTGGCGCCGGCGACCATCGTTCGCACGAACCGTTCGTGCCCTGGAACGTCCACCACGCCAAACTGAGTATCTAAGATCGAGAGCTCCGCGAAGCCCAACTCGATGGTCATGCCCCGGCGACGTTCTTCGGGCAGCCGATCCGTATCCGTTCCGGTCAGCGCTCTCACGAGGGATGTTTTGCCGTGATCGATGTGGCCGGCCGTGCCCAGAATAAGATGACGCGTGGTTTCGGTTGGCATGTACGCCGACAACCCCAGGGTTCCTTGACACCGGCGGAATTTCGCCCGGAGAATTGAGCGTATGGGTTCATCACCAAACGATCAAGATGACCGGGACCTAGGCGGCGGCCGGCGGAATCGCAAGGTCCGCCTGGCGCTGCGCCGCAACCGTTCTCCCCGGCGCCGGCAAGGGGACCTGACCCGCAGGGCCCAGGACCCGGATGGGCTCGAGCTGGATGCCGCACGCAGCGAATCGGTCACCGCCAAAGGAGATGCTTCGCGACACCGCACGGTCACGATCGTGGAAAGCCAGTCCGCGGAAAGTCAGGGACTTTGTCGCGGCGTCGTCTTGGCCATGCGTGGCTTATTCGCCGACGTGGATACCGGCGACCGCATCCTCTCCTGCACGGTCCGGCGTATGCTTCGAACCCGGCTTATCGCCGAGCGTCACCCTGTGACCGTAGGGGACCGCGTGTTGTTTCGGTTGCAGGACGAGACGGAGGGACGCAGCGATGAGGGCGTCATTGAAATCGTCGAGCCGCGCACGGCGATATTGCAACGGCGCACCGGTCGAAGAGTCCACACGGTGGTGGCCAACGTCGACCTAGCCTTGATCGTCAGTTCCGCGGACTACCCGCCCCCCAAACCCAACTTGATCGATCGATACATCGTGTCCAGCCTCGCCGGCAAGATCACGCCGATGCTGTGCATGAACAAGATCGACTTCGACCGGGGCGGCCTGGCGCGATCCATCGCGGAGCGCTATCGCTCCATCGGCATGGAAGTCCTGTGTACGAGCACGAAAACCGGCGAGGGAGTGGAGTTGCTCCTGGCCGCGGTGACGGGGAAATCAAGCGTGGTCGTCGGCCAAAGCGGCGTAGGGAAGAGTTCGTTGCTCAACGTCATTCAACCCGGACTCGACCTTGGCGTCGGAGACGTAAGCAAGGACAGCCGCAAGGGCCGCCACACCACGACGACCGCCTCGCTGATCCGTCTCGCCGCGGGGGGCTACATGGTCGATACTCCCGGCATCCGCTCCTTTGAATTGAGCGATGTGTTCCGGGGAGATTTGGAGGCCTATTTCGTCGAGATCGCCGAGCACGTTCCGAATTGCAAGTTCCCTGATTGCTCGCACCGCCACGAAGCCGGCTGCGCCGTCAAAGCCGCCGTCGAGGCCGGTTTGATTCACTCCGATCGATACGAGAGCTATGTGAAGCTGTTCGAGGAACCGGAGGCGTCGATGAGCCGCTGACTGGCGTCGCGAATTGCCGAGGCGAAAAAGGGGTCGGGAGTCTTATTTTGCGGTTCGCGGGCGTCCTCGAGGACGGAGGGAAGGACATGAACTCGTCAAAAGACTCCCGACCCCTTTTTCCTTCCACCTCGGCCACCCGCGCCTGTCGCTTGGCCACGGTGGGACGGAACCCATGAATGACCTCATCCCGCTCGCGAAAACCCGGACAGTGCGGCTCCGCCGACACCTACCTAACCTCGCCTCACCTCCGCGACTCGCGATAGGAGTGAACGGTTACGTCTGCTTTGAGGCCATGGTTGCGGTATCACCCGCCGGCGATCGCATTGAAGTCCGTGTTGGGTGCAGGGACGTTCGTCTGACCATCGATATTGAATCCCCAAGCCACGATGGACCCGTCGCTGACGGGCGCTCGCCCGATTCCCTCCCGCCACCGATCACTTGGCGCATTGTTATGGTGGCAGGGAAGCGACGTAGTTTCCGCAGTCGTGATGAGGCCTCATGCGTAACTTTGCCGACGCCCTCGGGCGCCGACGGAGACGGATTCATTCCGCTTGCCCAGTAGACCCGGGTCTCTGCCTTTTTTCGACGTGCTTGTGCTCGTGCCGTCAGA
>Ga0187893_10000505_pt1 | contig 101652 bp, 91 predicted proteins | sample MA1701074metaG_FD_139574 | JGI IMG/M metagenome (GOLD analysis project Ga0187893, IMG submission 139574) | White microbial mat communities from a basaltic lava cave in the Kipuka Kanohina Cave System on the Island of Hawaii, USA - MA170107-4 metaG ...
GGCCTGCTACCCGGTGCTCCGGCGCCTTCCGGGACGGGACTCTCACCCGCTGGAGAAGTGCAGCGGACAGGCTCGGTCTCCTTGCGGGATTCCTCGCCTGCTTCACGACGCACCATGGCCCTAAAGTGTAGGGGACTGCGTCGAAAAGGGGGGCCGGGGGGGCAGCCCCAGCCGGGTATAGTCTTGGGCCATGCGCGGCCCGCTGCTCCTGTGCCTCGCCCTCTTCGTCGTCGGTTGCGGCGACCAGCCGACCCTGAAGGCCGTCCTCGAGCGCGGGACGCTGATCGTCGGGACAGAACCGGAGTTCCCGCCGTTCGAATCGAAAAACGAGAAGGGCGAGATCGTGGGCTTCGACGTGGACATGGCGAGGGAGCTCGCGAAGGACCTCGGCGTGAGGTTGAAGATCGAGGAGATGCCCTTCGAGACGCTCCCGACCGCGCTTCGCGGGGGCCAGATCGACCTGATCGTGTCCGGCATGAGCGCGAAGCCGGAGCGTGCGAAGACCGTGTCGTTCAGCGACATCTACTACGAGACCGTCCTCTGCCTGCTCATCCACACGGGGTCGGGGATCGAGAAGGCCGCCGACGCGGACGGCAAGCGGATCGCGGTCAAGACCGGCACGACCGGGGCGGATGTCGCGAAGGTGCGCTTCCCCAAGGCGACGCTGATCCCGTTCCCGACCGAGGGGGCGTGCGCGCTCGAGGTCGCGACCGGGCGGGCGGACGCGTTCCTCTACGACCGCCACTCGATCCTGCGCCACCACAAGAACACGCCCGACACGACGCGCGTGATCGACGAGCCGCTCAACGCCGAGCCCTACGCGATGGCCTGCCGCCTCGGCGACACGGAGTTCGTCGAGCGGCTAAACACGTTCCTGCGCGCGTTCCGCGCCGACGGGCGGTACGCGAAGTTCTACGAGCAGCACTTCGGGGAGCCGCCTCCGGCCCGATGAAGGCGCGCGACCTCCTCGTCCGCGCGGCGATCACGTTCGCCGTCGCGGCGGCGCTCGTGGTCGCGCTCCTCGTGTCCCGCTACCGGTTCGACTTCGAGCCGGCCTGGCGCTATCGCGCGCTCTACGGGAGCGGCATCCTCGTGACGCTTGGCGCCACGGCGCTCGCCTTCGCGATCGGCATGGCCCTCGGCGTCGGCGTCGCGCTGCTGCGCCTCTCGCGCCGGCTGGCGGTCCGCCACCTCGGCGACCTCTATGTCGAAGTGATCCGTGGAACGCCCTTCCTCGTGCAGATCACGATCGCCTACTTCGGGATCGCCCCGATCTTCCGCCTCGGCAACAAGTTCGTCGTCGGCACGTTCGCGCTCGGCGTCTTCGCCGCGGCATACATGGGAGAGATCTTCCGCGCGGGCGTCGAGTCGATCGACCGCGGCCAAGTCGAGGCGGCCCGCTCGCTCGGCCTCTCCCGGGCACAGACGCTCCGGCACATCGTGTTCCCGCAGGCGTTCAAGCGGATGATCCCGCCGCTCACCGGCGAGCTGATCGCGTTGACGAAGGAATCCTCGCTGCTCTTCGCGATCGGTCTTGTCGAGATGACCGCGGCGGCGCGGCAGGTCGGCACCGACACGTTCAAGTTCCTCGAGGCCTTGATCGTCGTGGCGGCGATGTACCTGACGCTGACCGTGCCGCTGTCGCTGCTCGCGCGGAAGCTCGAGCGGCGGCTCAAGCGCAGCGAGCGCACGGGGGTCCACCTGTGACGCTCCCCCCCGCGCCCCCCCTCATCTCGCTCCGCAGGGTCACGCGGCGGTTCGGCACGGTCACCGCCCTCGAGGAAGTCGATCTCGACGTCGCGCGCGGCGAGGTGGTGGTCTGCATCGGGCCCTCCGGGTCGGGGAAGAGCACGCTGCTCCGGTGCGTCAACGCGCTCGAGCGGCCCGACGCGGGCGAGGTGCTCCTCGACGGCGAGCGCGTGGACCCGGCGCGCAAGGACATCGACGCGCTGCGCGCCGAGGTCGGGATGGTCTTCCAGCACTTCAACCTCTTCCCGCACCTGACGGCGCTCGGGAACGTGGCGCTCGCGCCGCGCCTCATGCGCGGGGAGGGCGACGCGAAGGCGCGGGCGCTGCTCGGGCGCGTGGGGCTTCTGGACAAGGCGGACGTCTACCCGGACATGCTGTCGGGCGGGCAGAAGCAGCGCGTGGCGATCGCGCGAGCGCTCGCGATGGAGCCGATCGCGATGCTCTTCGACGAGCCGACGAGCGCGCTGGACCCGGAGATGGTCGGCGAGGTGCTCGCGGTGATGCGCGATCTCGCGCGCGACGGGATGACGATGCTCGTCGCGTCGCACGAGATGGGGTTCGCCCGCGAGGTGGCGCACAGGGTGGTCTTCATGGACGGCGGCCGGATTGTCGAGGTGGGCAAGCCTCTGGATATCTTCGACCGCCCGCAGCGTGACCGGACGAAGGCGTTCTTGTCGAAGATCCTCCGGGCGTGAAGGGGGGGCCTGGGGGGCGGCAACCGCGGACCGGAAGTCCGCACGCGACCGTCATAACCCCTTGCCCCGTGGCAGGATGCGGGCACGCGACCGTGTACCTAGTACGGCGTTGCGCGGCACTGGGACTGGAAGCCGGTGGTCTTGTGCGAGCCGTCGCAGAAGGGCTTGTTCGCGGAGTTGCCGCACCGGCAGAGGGCGAACTGGTCCTTGTTGGGGAGGTTGAAGGGCTTGCCGGTCATGTCCTTCAGGACCACCCCGCCGGTGACCTTGCACGGGCCGTTGTCGAAGACGGTGATTTCAACCATGGGCGCGGATTCTACCGCGGGTGCGCGCACCGACGCCCGCTCCCTTTTCGGCGGCCCGTGCCCCCGAGGCCCCCTAACGTCCCGGCTCGCTCGCGATCCCGGCGGTGATGATGTAGTCGCGGTTGACGTAGAGGCGGCCGTGCGACTGCTTCGTCCCGTTCCTGAGCTCCTCGGTGACACGCTCTATGCGGATGAGCTGGCTCTTGAACGTTACCCAGAAGTCGTTCGGGGACTCGGCGCCGGGGACGAAGCCGGTGAGGACCGTGTCGCCCTCGATCACGAGGCGGACCCAGATGCCGGCGTCGGCCACAGGTGGATTTGGAGCTATTCGGGCCCGGGCGTCAAGAGGGGCGGCAGCGACTTCGCGAGGCGGAACCCGACGTCGGAGAGACGGGAGGTGGGCTCGAGCTTGTAGGGGGCCGGGGGGACTTCCGCGTACCACCGGTACGAGCCGCCCGTGACGACATAGCGGCGGCGGTCGGCGGGGGTCTCGGTCCATTCGGCGACGTTGCCGAGAAGGTCGTGGATGCCGTGGACGGAGACGCCTGCCTCGTGCGCGCCGACGGGCTCGGGGCGGCCGCGGCCGGATTCGCGGGAGTTCACGCGGGCGGGGTCGAACCTGTCGCCCCAAGGGTAGCGGAGGCGGCCACCGCCCCGCGCGGCGCGGGAGTGCTCGTCGAGCGTCGGCAGGCGTGCGCCCCGGGCGGCCGCGAAGGCGCGCGCCTCCTCGAGGCTCACGCCGGTCGCGGGGAGGTTCCCGTCCAACGCCGCCCATCGGTCCTCGATGTCGCTGCCGCGGGCGAACTCGCGGACCTCCGCGACGGTCACCTCGTGCACGCCCAGGTAGAAGCCGCCTTCGCAGGTCGCGGTCTTCGTGGTGAGGCGGACGGGGCCGGGGACGAGCCGCATCCCTTCGGGCGCATGCGCCTCGTACGAGTCGAGCACGATGCGGATCGCCAGCGAGCGCGCCCGGAGGCGGACGTCGGAGTCGGTCGACTCCACGTACGGGAGGATGCTCGGCAGCGCCCGGACGCCGAGCTGGCGCGCCTGGGTGTCGTCCGGCAGCGGGTTGTCGCCAGCGCCGCCGGGAAGCGCCGACTGGAGCAGGGCCCAGAGGAGAAACGGCGCGCGCGCACGGTGCGCGGCGCGGGCGAGCGGCTGCGCTCGGGACTGCGCCACGCCCGCACCGGCGCCGCTCAAGCAGAGACCGCTCCCGAGGCGTCCGCGGGTCCATACCGGAGCGCGAGCTCGCCGCGCATCGCCGCGTGTGCGCGGTTCAGGCGCGACTTCACCGTGCCGACGGAGCATTCGAGGATCTCCGCGATGTCGCCGTACGCGAGCCCCTCGAGGTAGCGCAGCACGATCACGATGCGCAGGCGAGGCGAGAGCGCCCGCAGGGCGGCGCGGACGTGCCGCTCCAGGTCGCGACCCGCGAGGCGCCGCTCCGGCCCCGAGAGGTCGCCCGTCTCCTGCACCCCGTCGAGCAGCTCGTCGGTCGCGGTCGGAAGGGGCGCGCGGCGACGCCGGCGGAGGTGATCGAGCGAGACGTTGACCGTGATGCGGTAGACCCAGGACGCGAAGAAGGCGTGTTCGCGGAACCGGTGGATCTTCCGGAAGAGCAGAAGGAAGACGTCCTGGAGGACGTCGCCTGCCTCGTCGCCGTTCCCGACGACGCGCAGGGCGACGTTGTAGACGCGCTCGCGGAATCTCTCGTAGAGGATCCCCATCGCGACCCGCCGAGTCGGCCGACTCTGGGCGAGCCGGACGATGTCCAGGTCCGGATCCTCGCGCCCGGCGTTCGGGAGGGGGGTGATCTCCAGCATTTTCGTCCGTCGTTCGGGCCCGCCGATGTGCGGCCCGCCATCAGATCGTACGAAACACGGGGCCTGGATGCTGAACTCGGTTGCCACCTCGTCTCGATCGTAGCCACAAGACGTTATCCAGCAACGGCTTAGGGCAATCGTCACGTCGGCACCGGACCGCCGCCGCTGGGGCCCGGACCCGTTTATCCCGGTTTGGTCCGGTTATTGGTCTCATTTGGTGCCACATTCGGCCCTATTAGTTCCATTTGTCCCACATGGCGCGTCGAAGCTCGCCAACACAGTCGCTGTATATACATCTATCATGACGCGCGCGATTATATCTCGTTTACAGATAGCCATTTATGCGGCCAGCAAGAGACGCAGTTGATGTCGATGTTCCGCGATTGAGGGGTTGAGCAGGTGGCGAGTTCAGGACAGTATGGGCGCAGGTGACACGGAGATACGCGTGACGAAACAAAACCGAGTTCGCCCCGCCCTCCAGGAGGAAGCCATGAGGAACGTCAGAAATGCCCTGATCGCCGTTTGCGTGCTCGGTGGGGTCGCCGCGATCGCCGCTGCCCCGGGGATCGAGGTGCTCCGCGTGTCGGGCATCGAGGTCTTGGCGGTCGAGACCCACTCGACGGACTTCCCGGTCGGCGCGCTAGTCTGGGCGGTGATGGATCTGCCCACGGGCCCGGTGGTCGTGGGGGTCGCCCCCGTGAACCCGCTCACCGGCAACGCGACGGTCATCTTCCCGGTGAACCACCCGAGCAACCGGGTCGAGCTGCGGACTGCGACGGGCGTGCTGCTTGACTACGAACCCGTTATCCAGTTCGACTAGCCTCTCAGCGACACTTCAGATCGAGGTGGGGCCGCCTTCAGAAGGGAAGGCGGCCCCCCTTCGTTTCATCGCCGCGGTGAGTAGAGGGGAAGGGCCAGATTGAACCGCGTGCCGGCCCCGGGAGAGCTCTCGACCTCAACCGTTCCGCCGTGTCGGACGATCACGCTCCTGACGACGACGAGCCCAAGCCCCGTCCCGCTGTTGCCCTTGGTCGTGTAGAAGGGCTCAAAGATCCGCGCCCTCGTTTCGGGCGTCATCCCGCAGCCGGTATCGCCGACGACGACCGCGAGGCGATCGGCTTCCCGGTTGAGGGCGAAGGAGACGCTCAAGGCCCCCCCATCGGGCATGGCGTCGCACGCGTTCACGAAAAGATTGAGGAACATCTCCCGATACTCCCCAGGAACACCCCAGGCGAGAGCCCCCGCGACCTCCTGCAGACTGGCCGTGATCCGGGCCTTGTCGAGCCGGGGGGCGAGGAGCTCGATCGCCTCATGCGCGACGACCGTCAGGTCCACCGCCTCCTCGCTCTGGGACGAGTGGTCGCGGGCGCACTCCTGAAGGCGCTGGACGAGACCGGTTCCCGCGCCGGCGGCCTTCTCGATGGCGTCCAGCGAGCGCAGGACCTGGGGGTCCTGGCTCGCACGACGCAGAAGTTGGGCCCTCCCCGACACGGCCGTGAGCACGTTCTTGAGGTCGTGGACAAGCCCTCCTGCAAGCTCGCCGGCGAGCCGGTTGCGTTCGGCCCGCATGAGGTGTCGGTAGGTCTCCTCGAGCTGGAGCCGCGTCGATCCTGCCCGCTCCTCGACGTGGCCCGTGTGCAACGTGATCGCGATCAGGCCGCCGAGCAACTCCAGGAAGCCCATCATCTCCTGACTGATGAGGCCCGCGATGCCGTGGTGGTCGAGGTACAGCGCGCCGAGGACCTGCCCGCTCGCGCGAAGCGGAACGCACGCGAGGGACCGTAGTTTCAGGACCGCGATGCTGCGGTGGCTCGCGAGCTCCTCCGAGGTGAGGGCGTCGCTGAACAGGCTCGACTCCCCCGACGCGAGAACCTGGGAGACGACCGCCCAGCTGATTTCCGTGCTCCCCGGGTCCGGCGTGGGGCCTTCCGGCAGCACGGTTCGTCGCACCTCGTGCGCCTCCGCGGTCCCCGTGATGAGGATCGCGCGCTGCGCGCCTGTGGCCTTGACGGCTACGTAGAGGACCTCGTCCACGAAGGCGCGGCGGTCCCTCGCCCGGCTGAGGGCGGCGCCGAGCTGCAGCATCGCGACCGCGTGCCGATCGTCTGCGCCGACGCTTCGCTTCCGGTTGTCCATCAGGAGGTCGAACGCCTGGACGCAGAGCGCCGCGCTCATCTCCTGCCCCCTCCGCGCCGGTGTCCCGACGGATCCTGTCAAGGCAACTTGGAGCCTCTCCTGGAGATGAATCAGGACATGCACGCCCCTCGGCCATCGACGCAGCTTCCGTTCGAGCCGTCGGAAACGCAGGAGCGTGTCCTCGATCAGCCGCCATGCTTCCGCGTGCCTGCCGCGGCCGCGCAGCATGCCGGCGAGGCGCGCGCGGAGCTCGATCTGGAGGTCGTCGTGTCCCTCCCGGAACTCGAACCACGACAGCGCCTTGAGCCCGAGGTCGAGGGCGGGCTCCGAGGCGCCCTGGCTGCGCTCCAGGTGCGCGACGATCCACTCCACGGCCTCGCGGACGAGTCCATGGTTGCGGGCAGCGCCGACGATGCGCGACAGAGAACAGAATCCGACCCGCTTGCCCTTTCTGCGCAACAGCACAAGCCGGAGCCTTGTTCCAAGGGCGCAGGCGTGCTCGAGGCGCCGCGGCCGCCTGGAGGCGTCGTTGCCCGCTTCAACTGCCAGCCGTTCCTCGAACGCCGCCGTCTTCGAGCCGCTCAGGCCTTGAGCCCGCATTCGTGAGACGACCGTATGAAGGTGGGCCCAGTCCCGACTTCTGTACGCGAGCTCTGCCCGCACCAGATCGCCCGCCAAGTCGGCGGGAGACTCAGCCGCGCTGTTCCTGAGGGCGTCGAGCCGCTTGGCGAAACCCTCCCCTACGGTCGGATTCCATGCGTCCGCAGCCACATGCCCGTTGTTGAACAGCGCCTTCGCGTGGGCGTCCACGTCTCCCTCGTCGCGCCCGATACGCCGCGCCTGGCGGAGCACGCGCTGCGCATCCCGTAGCTGTCCGCGGCGACCGTATGCGATCGCGAGGTTCACGAGGGCGGAGTTCCTGAGCCGCCACAGTCCATTCCGGGTCGCGACGACGCGCGCCCGATTCAATGCGGCGGCCGCCGCCCCCAGACTGCCGACCACCGACAGCGCAGCGGCGAGGTTGTTCAGGGCAAGTACCAACCCGCGCTCGTCGTCCAGTCTCTCTCGAAGCCGCACGCAGCGCTCCAGGAAGGTGACGGGCGTCGTACGCGCGTTCGCTTGGATCAGGAGAATCCCCTCGTTGTTGAGACACGCGGCTTCCCGGAGAAGATTGCCGGTCGCACGGTCCAGAAGCCGCTCTCTGCGGCACGCGGACAGAGCGCGATGGTGCCTCCCTTTGAGCATGTGGACCCGACAGCGGACGCGGTGGTACCGAGCCGCCCTTCGGGACGCGCGCATGCGCGTCCGCATGGACTCGACGCTCCGATCGCGGTCACGCCGTCGAATGAACGGCAGCCACCTCCGGATCCGAGCCAGCATGTGCCGACGCAGGCGCAGCACGGTCTCCAAGCCTCCGACCTCCGCTGCGGCGAGCGCATGATCCTCGGCGAGCGCGACCGCGACGGTCCGGGCGCACGGAAGCGGCGTTGCCGACAGCACCTCGAGGATCTTCAAGGCCTCTTGGCGATACCGAGACCGCAGGAGGCCACGGGCCCGAATCCAGCTCCGGTAGAACGCCGGGGCGTCGATGATCGAGATGTCCGCATTCTGCTGCGGTTGGGTGCTCTCCCCCCCGCCTGAACCGACCTGGGCCGCGTCCCGGAACAACGGGACCCACCACGGGGGATCGCCGTAGCGTCCGAGCGCCTCCGCAGCGGACTCCACGTCCGCAAAGCGGCCTCGCTCGAGCAGGACGATCAGGGCTCGGCACACGCGCCAACGGCAACGCTGCGGCAGCCAGCCGATTCGCGAGACAAACGCGAGGAGGGACACGAGCCGGTCGGGGTCCTGCGATCGCCAGTCGTCCCATGTCACCGCGAGCAGCGCATTGACCACCCGCTCGCGTTCCTGGTCTCCCATGTGGCTTGCGACATGAGTCGTGAGGTGACGATGCCGGCTGCGGACGCACGTCTCTCCCGAACGCTCAAGTCGATCCACCGGAGCCTCTGCGATCCCCGCCCCTCCGAGCGCGGTGTGGATGGCTTGCCACCTGGCGAGGACCAGCTCGTCTCCCCAAAGCGCGAGCGCAAGCAGGCACGGCCCATGCGCCGTCAGGCGGAGGGCGGAGATCTCCCCCTCCCTCTCGCGGTCGGACGCGCCTACGACCGTCGTCGCCAAGGCCGCATCCACGCTCCCGCCGTGTCTTGCGGCATCGTCGAGGATCACGCGGATCGCCTTGGGGCAGCCGCCGCTGGCGGCGTGCACGCGACTCGCGTGCAGGCCAGGAAGGGAGGCGTCGCGGAGGAGTTGCGCGGTGTGCTCGAGACTCAGTCCGTCCAATCGGACGCGCCTCCCGATGACCCCGAGGAGAGCGCCGTGGGTGCCGCCCGCACTCCCGCCCGTCGAATCGCCGATGACCACCTGACATCTGCCCGTCCGTCCTACCATGCCCTCGGTTGCGGCCTTGTCCTGGAGGATCAGTCGCTGCAGGAAGTGCAGCTCCCCCACGTCACAGCTGCGCCAATCATCGACGAACAGGACCAGGCGCCTCTCTTGGGCCGCAACGAAGAGGTCATCGTGCAGGTCTGTCGAGGTGGCTGGCGCCGCGAGCCGTGCCGTGGCCGCACCTCGCCGTGCGAGGACGTGAACCGCTTCGCGCAATTGGAGCTGGAGCGAAGAGCCGCACACCGCGCGCGGCCCGGCCGTGAGGACCGTCGCGCCTTGGGCCTCCAGTCGATCCTCCAGTTCGCGCAGGAAGGCCGTCACGCCAACGCCCCGAGAGCCATGCACCTCGACACTGCTCACACCGGCGGAGGGTCGCCTCAAGTCGAGTGCCGCAGCGCAGCCCGAGAGCTCCGCCTCGCGCCCGACGAAGCCGCCATGGCACGCTCCCTTCAGCAACTGGACGTCCATAGACTCGTTCAGGAGTGCCATCAAGGCCTGAGCCGTCTCCGGCCGATTGACGGGATTCGGTTCAAGGAGCCGCTCGGTAGCCGCGCGCAGAGCGCGCGTCACGTTCGGGCGGAGCGACGCGATCGAGGCGAACTCCCTCGCCCGCTGCCTGCGCATGAGCTCGGGCAGGGATGCGCCGACGAAGGGGAATCGCCCTGTCAGCAACCGGTACAGCATGACCCCGACCGCGTAGAGGTCGCTTCTGACATCGGGCTCGTTGCCCTGGAGGAGCTCCGGCGCAACGTACTGGAGCGTGACCTCGTTCAGCGCCTTCGCCGTCGATTCGCGGCGGTAGCTGAAGTCGATGAGCACGCATTGCGACAGGTCGTCCACGTTGCCGCCGGGGGCGCGGCGCACGATGACGTTCTCCGGCTTCAGATCGCAGTGGAAGAGCCCCATTGCGTGAAGCGCGTCGAGACCCTGACACACCTGAAGTGCCACGATCAGCGCGGCGTCATCGGGAAGCGGGAAGGGGAAGCCGGAGAGCGGCGTGCCGCTCACATAGGCTCGCGTGGTGTAGCCGAAGGTGCCGCCGGAGTCGGGGGAGAATGTACCGAAGGTGTACGGCACCGCGAGGCGATCGTGGTGAATCGAGGCGAGCTTCGCGCAGAAGCTCCGAAAGTCGGTCGCTGCATCAGGCGCTGTCGCGTCCGAGAGCTTCTGGATCTTCAGCACGGCCTTCGCGCGACGAAGGCTCGTGTCGAACATCTCCAGGGTCGTCCCCTGATCGCCATGCGACAGCACGCGCTCGACCCGGTAGCGGGGAGGGAGCCACTCCGCAAAGGGAATCGCCGCCGTGGGGTCCACGAACAGCTATCGGCACTTTGGATACGCCGCTCTGAACCGATACGGGTGGCGCCGCGCGCACCCAACCTATTGCGCAATAACGACTTGCGACGACGGCCTACGCTCGCAGCGCGTACCTTGTGGTCCGACCTGCTCCGAGCCGCGCGATTCGACCATCCCGCAGCAGCCTCGCGAGATGCCGCTGGGCGGAACGGCGAGACAGCTCCGCCGCCCGGGCGAAGTCCCAAGCGCCGAAGTCCCTAGTCCCCTCGAGCGCGCGGAGGGCACGCTGCCAGGCTGCATCGAGGCCACGCCCGGCCGCGGGCTTCGCGTTGGCACTCGTGCGGTACCCGGCGATGACGTCGCCGATGGCCGCCTCGCCGATCCGACGGTCGTTCGCGTGCAGGCTCGCCGCCTGGATGCAATGGCGCAGCTGACGGACATTGCCCGGCCACTCGTAGCTCGCGACGACGCGGAGCGCGCCGGCGGTCACGTGGAAACCAAGCGACCTCGCGTGTGCGATCGCGATCTCGCGGGCGTCCCCCTCGCGCTCGCGCAACGGCGGGACTTCGATCCGGAGCGTGCTGATGCGGAAGAAGAGGTCCTTCCGGAACCGGCCATCATCGGTCATCTCCAGCAAACGCGGGAGAGCGGCGCTGATCAGCCTGAACTCGGACTTCTTCGGCGTCGAAGCGCCGACGGGCCGGTACTCGCGGGTCTCGAGGACGCGCAGGAGCGCCACCTGCATTCGCGGCGACATGGTGTCCACCTCGTCGAGCAGGAGCGACGAGCCGTCTGCCCTCTCGAAGACGCCCGCGTGGCTCCCATGCGCTCCGGTGAAGGCCCCCTTCTCGTGTCCGAAGAGCTCCGACTCGAGCAGCGACTCGGCGATGCTCGCGCAGTCCGCGACGACGACAGCCCGGTCGCAAGAGGCCGATGCCGCGTGAATGCACCGTGCGACAAGGTCCTTGCCGACGCCCGTCTCGCCGAGCAGGAGCACGGGGTACGCGCACCTGGCGGCCACGTCGATCATCGCGCGGACCTTCTTCGCCGCCTCCGATTGGCCGACGAATGTCGCCGGCTCGGATCGACCGGCCGTCCGCCGCCCAAGCGACGGGCGCGCGGACGCGTCCGCCCTGACATCGACTTCGAACGCGCCTTGGTCGAGCCGGGCTACCCGGAAATCAAGTGTCGCCGCCAGCGGCGCCGCCCTGCGACTCCCCACGTGCCCGTACACAACCACCGAGAATCTCCCCGACCGCACCGCGCCGCTGCGATCTCGCAGCTGGGCGTAGGTGGCGGCGTCTTCGTACCATGTCGCATCGGCGGCCCGCGCCTGTCTCGCGACCGATCGCCCCTCCGCAACGAGGATCCGCCCACACCGGTCGTCGATCGCGGCCATGTGCCCGTCCTTCCAGGTCTCCTCGATCGCGCGCAGCGTGGTGCTGAGCGCACGGGTCTCCGGGACCACAGCTTCGAGATCGCCAACCCGGTCACGCGTTGCCGCGCGAAGGCGTTCGTACAGCGTCGGCGCCCACTCCGCCATCAACCCGAGGAGACTCTGCCCGAGCGGGCGGAACACTGCATCGACAGGGTCCTTTAGGAAAAACGCCAATCGAAGCAGGTCGTCGGATTCGCGTACCGTCTTTGACCACGCATCGAGGACCCACCAGAGATAGTCCAACGACAAGGCGGCACGCGCCCGAAGTGACGACGTACGGGCCCACTCCGGTCCGGCGCACAGTGCGCGGATCGCGCACCATATGGTCGTGCCGCGTCGGCCTGCGCCAAATGACTTGACAAGGTCGCGCGCGCGACAAGCACGGTAGCTGCTCCACGCCGCCGTTACTTTGAGGCTCCGCGCAACGTGCAACGTGCACAGGATAGAGTTCCGGGCCGTCCTGAAGCGCTCCTGCGCGAGGTCGAGATCCCCGGCAGACAATGCGCGGCTTCCTTCAAGATACGCTACCAAGTAGTCGCAAAGGTCCGGCGTCAGCACCGCTCTGTTTCGATCGATGATGGCGTCCGCGGATGCCAGGAGATCCCTGGCCAGCGCCTTGCGGCACAGCATGATGTGCACCGCGATGGGCAACGCGATACCGAGCGGCGCCGTGACCTTGGCAGCCAACGCGATCTTGAGCCGGTCATGAGCACCTGCGAGGTCGCCTGCGAACATGAGCGCGGATGCTGCAGCGCCCTCAGCAGAAGCATCAAGCCCGGGGACATTCCGTTGGCCGTGCGCCAGGTAAAGGGCATTCGCCCCCATCAGCGACGCACGGCCACCAGCCACGGGCAGGAACTGCCTGCCGAATTCGTGTCGGTCGATGGGATTCGGCCGACGTGCAAGCAACAAGAGCAGATCGTCGAGGACGTCGACGAGCAACAAGCGCAGTCCACGCGACGCGAGGTAGCCCACAGTCGGCCCGATCGAGGCTGCCATGTCCTCCGGCTGTCCCGTTGTCGATGTCAGAGCGGTCGCGACGAATCGATCGCGGTAGTCGAGACTCCGAGGCGGGCAAACGTAGCCCATCGCCGCTTCCGCGAAGGCCGGCGACGCCAGGATGTACGCGGCGACTTGGTGTTTGCGAACATACGTCCTGAGCGTCTCCTGCGGCTCGCTGGCGGGATTCCCGTGCGAGAGGATCCTCGAGGGGACCGTCAGTTGGAGCGCGCCTCGGTACGTGATGAGAAGGACGATTCGCTCGAGACGCTCGAACCACGCGCTTCGGGGACGCTCCCACCGCGCAAGACAATCACACGCGAATTCGTACCGTTGGCGGATGTCGGTGTCGCTCAGGTAGCGCTTGCGCCAGAACATCTCCGCGAGAACACAGGTCGCGTCCATGAAGGGGCCCGCAAGTCGCCGCGACTTCAGCCGCGGCCAGAAATCGGGCGGAAGACAGTTCTCGAGGTGCATGCGGCCCGTGCACAGCACCGCCTCCACGACGCGGAGCATCTCCTTCCACGTCCGCAGCTCGCGGTCGGCGATGAGCTGGGCGAGATCGCGCGCGTGGTCGAATGTCCGTTGGTGCGCGGCGAGCGAGAACCACGCGCTCGCGTGGTCCGCATGCAAGCGCGGGCGCGCGCGCTCGAGCGTCGCCTCCAAGGCCTCGAACGAGCGCAGCGGCAGGAATGCGCCAGCCGTGTAAGGCATGCGCGCGACCGCTGCCACGGCGCGCAGCGGGTCGCCCAGGTCCAGCGACAGCGCCGCGCGGGCAAGGGCGAGGTGCTCGTGACCTCGGCGCGACCGCTGCCGATACCTTGCGGCGAGGGCACGCTGCGCGCGCGGCGAGGGCGCCGCGAGATCCGAGGGCAACGCCGGGTTCGGCAGGTAGCACGTCTCTCCGGCTTCCGTGCGCACGCGGAACAACCCGCGCTCCGCCATCGCGCGGCACCGGTCCACCGCGCTCGCCCCGAACACGCCCCTCACGTCCTCCTCGGCAAGCGCGGCCGGCGCGGCTGCGAGCGCACCGTAGAGGTACTCCTCCTCGATGTCCCGCAGCGCGGGCGGGGAGAACCCCGACGTCAACTTCTCGTCCCTCCGCCGCTCCCGCGCGACCGGCGGGTGCCCGACGAGCCCGAAGCGCTCGAGCATACGCACGACGCTGCCCTCCCGCTCGGGCGGCGTCGCAAGCACGACGTAGACGTTCGCGGGACGCGACAGCATCCGTGCCTGCCACGCCCGGTGCGCATCAAGCAGGTAGGCCAGCAGGGCCAGCCCCGCCGGCGTCAGCCACTCCGCCTCCTCGACGAACAGGACGAGCCCGCGCACCGCGATCTCGGCCCGCATGCGTCGCCGCACGCGATCCGTCGCGATCAACCATCGCTCCCCCGGCGTCAGGGCGATCGACATGGCTTCGCTGCGCTGCCGACGCCCCATCGCCGGCACGACCGGCGGAACAGCCCGCGCGAAAAGGAGCGAATCGGACCCCGAGGCGCGCACGCCGAGTGCGTACACGACGGCGTCGGGAGCGGCGACCGTCGGCCTCGCCCCGATCCGCCATAGCCCCCACCCGCGCTCGGCGGCCCACGCGCGGTACTTCGCCTCGGCGACGTCCCAGCGCGCGGCCGGCAGGGCGAGGACCGCGCAAGCGCGGTGCGGCAGGTCGGAGACGCCCGGCTCGGCCGTCAACCCGATCCCGCGCGCGTAGCGCGAGTGATCCCACTCGAACGCGTTCTCCCCGAACGGCCCGGGGTCCTGCGTCGCCGCGATGCGGAAGTGCTCTTCGAGGGCACGCCACTCCATGGTGGAACCTCCGCCCTCGCTGTCCGTGCCACCGGATAGCAAGTCGCACACCCGCCCGCGAGCGAAAAAGCACCCCGCCGGAAAGGCTTGCCCCGCCGCGCGTTACGTCGACACGGCAGTCGTGCCGCACGCCGTGGCACGCCCGCTCCTCCACAATCGCGCCAGCGCGACAGTTTCGACGGCGCGATTGGTTGTGAAGAGAGGGGGCTTCGGGGGCCGTCGGATACCCTCCTGGGCGTGGACGAGATCCCGGTCGGCTCGCTGGTCGCCCCGGCGCCGTCCTACCGCGCGGCGATGGGCACGGGCGAGGGCGCGGCGATCCTCGCGGGCATCCTCCGCGGGAGCGGCCGGCTCTACTACGCGGCGGACGATGCGTCCTTCTGGGTGCCTCTCCGCCTCGTCCGCACGATCCCTCCCGAGGCCGTCCCCGAGGAATGCCTCGAGCGCTTCCTCTCCCGGCTCCTCCTGTCCCTCGAGGCCGAGGAGTGCGTCGTCGAGCGGCAGCCGGACGGCCTCGGACTCGCGGTCACGCTCGGCCGGCTTACCCGGCCGATGGTCAAGGACCTCGAGGCCCGGCTCGGCGGCCGGCTGCGCGAGATCGAGGTGGTCCCCGGCTCGATGCGGACGCTCACGCTCAAGCTCGACCTCGTCTCTTTGCCTAAGGCCGTCGGCGCGGGAAGATAGGGGCCTTGCGTCTCTCCCACGAGCTGCGCCGCCGCTACGAGGCCTTCGCCACGCGCACGGGCCTCCGGCTCCTTCCGCCCGTCGGCGCCGCGGTCGCGGTGCTCGCCTTCGGCATCCTCCTCCCGTTCGTGCCGCGGGTCGATGCCCTGCCGCCGCAGTTCGCGCCCTCGCTCGCGTCGTCGCGGATCGCCCGGTTCCTCCGCGCGCACGACAAGATCCCCGACGCGGGCCCCACCGGCCCCATCTACTCCCCGCGCCCCGCGTTCTTCTGGCCCGTGTGCGAGGGTGCGGACTCCTACGCCTTCCGCCTCTGCCTCGCGAATGGCGCCGAGCAGGCAAGGGCGGAAGGGATCAAGGAGACGTTCACGCTCATCCCGCCCCCGGGCCAGCTCGCGCCCGGCGAGTACCGGTTCGAGGTGCACGCGGTCGTCAAGGGCCAGGCTTCCCCGTGGCGCGAGGGGACCTTCACGGTCCGGCCCCGCCCCGCGGATCTTGACCATCTCCTCGGCCGGATGGGCATGGAGCTCACCGCGGCCGAGGCCGACTACGTGCTCCTCGGCGCCTACGCGGACCTCCGTTCCACAGACGACGTGGTCTCCGCGTTCCTCCAGTGGAAGACGGCCCGGGGCGAGGCCTCCTCCCTCGGCAAGGGTCCAGCCGCCGTCTGGCTCAAGTCGCTCTCCGAGTAGGGGAAGGGTGGGGCCCGGGGGAGGGAAAACCGGGTATGATGGGGATGCCAGGTTGGGTGGCTAGAGGCCGGTGATGTGGCGTCTCGGTTCGGTCCCGCTTCCCGGGGTGCGTTCGCGCCTCCTCCTCGTCGTCCCGTTGCTTCTCGCCGCGGCCTGCGGCGGCGGCGGCGGCAAGCCCATGGGCCCCCCGCCCCCCGTCTTCGACACGATCCGGACGTTCCGCGGGAAGGTCGGCTACTTCGTGACGGGGCCGAAGATCACCGCGCGCGACGCGAACGGCCGCCTCGTGCCTGAGAACGGCTTCGTCGAGCCGAACCTGCCGCGCCCGGCGCCGCGGTTCGTCGTGGAAATCCTGAGCCCTGGGGGCGCGCTCCTCGGTACGACGACCACGGACTCGAACGGCAACTACACGATCACGATCAACTTCGGCCCGAACCCCGCGACCCCGGTGCGCGTCCGGACGGTCGCTCGCGCGACGATCTCCGGCGGCACCGACCTGCGCGTGCTCAGCAGCCTCGCGGCCACCGCGCCGTACGAGCAGATCTCGCCGCCCACGACCGATCCCGACCTCGCGACCACCGTCATCGACGTCAACGTGCCCCTCGCGGGGGGCGCGGGGGCGTTCCACATCGTCGAGGTGCTCTTCAGGGGGTTGAGCGCGATCCGCGGCGGCGTCACCGGCACGCTCCCGGACCTCGACGTGATCTGGGCGCCGGGGAACGGCGCGGACTCTTCGTTCGTGGTCGTGAGCCCGCAGCTCGCCCGGCTGGTCGTCGCGGGCGGCATCGCGGGGAACGACGCGTCCAACCAGGACGGCTGGGACGACTTCAAGCTGATGCGCCTGCTCGGGGAGTACTTCCTCGCCTACTTCTCGAACTCCGTCGCCCCGCCGGGCACCCCGGACGACTCGCCGCTCGTCCCGAGCGCCGCGTGGCGGGAGGGGTTCCTCGACTTCTGGGCCTGCGCCGCGCAGGGGTCGCCGGAGTACTGGGACAGCGAGGGCATCGGGGCGGCGGGGCGCGTGGTCCGGTTCTTCAACGCCGAGTCCTTCTTCAACCCGATCCTCGGGAGCCTCGGCCCGGCCGACCCGAACGTGTACCAGGATCCGGCCAACGTCGGTATCGGGTCCCGGTTCACGACGACCGAGGTGCTCTGGGACATCCTCGACGGCGGCCCGGGGGACGTGGACACCGACGACCTCACCATCCCGCTGTTCCTGATGCTCGCCGATCTCCAGGCGCTGGACCCGGGCGCGAGCTACCCGTACCTCTACAGCGCGCTCGACGAGTACGTCGCGAACCTCTCCTTCACCGCGGTCCAGGCCCAGATCCTGCTCTCGTCCCCCGAGGACCACGGGATCGACTACCCCGCGGGCGAGGACGACGGGACCCTCTGGCCGATCCCCTTCCTCGATCCCGCGCGCATCGACGGCACCGTGACCGCGGGGTACGACCACACGCTCCTCGACACGATCGACAACACGTCCGGGACGAGCACGGAGGTCGGGCTCCTCGACCAGCGCTACTTCCAGGCGCGGTTGGCCGGGCCCGCGACGATGGTCGCGACGGTCGACACCGCGGGCCTGCGCGTCGAGATCCTGGACCTCGCGAACCACCTCCAGGGCGCCGGCACGGGCACCGCCGTCGCGGCGCTCCCCGGCGGCACGTTCATCGTGCGCGTCCTCCCCTCCGCGGGCCCCGTTTCGGGCCCCTTCGGCCTCCGCGTCCAGCTCTCGCCGTAGGGGCGGCCCACCCGCGCGCGCGGCGTAGAATGGCGCGCGCATGGCGCTCACGGGCGACGCGGCGGTGGGCCACCTGCTCCGGCGGGCCGGGTTCGGCCTCTCGCCGGACGACGCCGCGGACTGGCGCAAGCTCGGCTACAAGGGGGCGGTGCGGCGCCTGCTCGACGAGCTGGACGAGCCGCTGCCCCCGGACCCCCCGAACTTCGACCCGTACGAGCCGGGCGCGATCCAGCAGGCGTGGCTCGACCGGATGGCGAGCGGCAAGGCGCCGCTCGCCGAGAAGCTCGCCCTCTTCTGGCACGGCCACTTCGCGACCTCGGACGCGAAGGTGCAGGAGCCCGCGCTGATGTGGGCGCAGTACCGGCTCTTCCGCGGCGAGGGCTCCGGCCGGTTCGGCGCGCTCGCGCTCAAGGTGAGCCGCGACGTCGCGATGATCCGCTGGCTCGACGGCAACGCGAACCGCAAGGGCCAGGCGAACGAGAACTACGCGCGCGAGCTGCAGGAGCTCTTCACGCTCGGCATCGGCAACTACACGGAGAAGGACATCCGCGAGATCGCGCGCGCGTTCACCGGCTGGGGGAGCCGCCACCACGACTTCGTCTACAACGACGCGTTCCACGACCACGGCGAGAAGACCGTGCACGGAAAGACCGGCGACCTCGACGGCCAAGACGTGGTCGCGATCCTGACCTCGCTGCCCGCCTGCCGCCGGTTCGTCGCCCGGAAGCTCCTCCGTTGCTTCTCGCACCCGGATCCGTCGCCCGAGGAGGTGGCGGGGATCGCCGAGGTGCTGGACGCGACCGACTTCGACGTCCGCGCCGCGCTCTTCGTGATGTTCCTCTCGCCGGGGTTCCTCGACGAGCGCCGCCAGCGCGCGCTCGTGAAGAGCCCGGTCGAGGTGTGTGTGGGGGGGCTTCGGGGGACGGGGATCAAGGAGACGCCGCTCTGGGTCCACGGCTCGCTCGAGCGGATGGGGCAGATCCTCTTCCGCCCGCCGTCGGTCAAGGGCTGGCCGGAGGGGACCGCGTGGCTCACGAGCGCCGCGGTCGTGGAGCGGATGAAGGCCGCGCGGAGGCTCGCGAAGCAGCGGCCCGAGGCGGCCGAGTGGATCGTGGACCTTGTGTTCGACGGCCAGGCGCCGCCCGAGACGCTCGCCGCGGCAGGCGAGGAGCGCGTTGCGCTCGCGCTCGCGTCGCCCGAGTTCCAGTTGGCCTAGGAGGGAAACATGCTGAACCGCCGAGAACTCCTCCAGCGCGGACTCGCCTTCGGGTCCGTCCTCGCGCTCCCCCGCCTCGCGTGGGCGCAGGGCGCCGCGAAGGAGGCAGGCGCGCGCACGCTCGTGCTCCTCCACCTGAACGGCGGGAACGACGGGCTCAACACCGTGATCCCGTACGCGGATCCGATGTACCGGATCCTCCGGCCCGGCCTCGCCGTGGACGACGGGCAGATCCGGAAGATCGACAGCAAGCTCGGCCTCCACCCGGGGCTCCAGGGCTTCGAGACGCTCTGGCAGAGGGAACGGCTCGCGATCGTCAACGGCGTCGGCTACCCGAACCCCGACTACAGCCACTTCCGCGCGACCGAGATCTACTACAGCGCGGAGCCGGAGAAGAGCCCCGTGGACGGCTGGCTCGGCCGCGCGCTGGAGAAGAACCCGAAGGAGAAGCCGCTGCGGGCGGTCGCGCTCGCGAAGGAGAGGCCCTTGGCGCTCGCGAGCGGCGCGCCCGGGATCGTCTCGCTCGCGGACTTCAAGCAGTTCGCGCTGCCGCCCGGCGCCGAGGGCACGCTCGCGATGTACGAGCGGTCGAAGGACGACGCGACGGAGCGCGGCGCGGTCGCCCGCCGCGCGCTCGAGGCCTTCGCGGTCGCGAAGCGGATCGCGGCGCTCGAGCCCATCCGCCAAGGCCTCTACGGCCAGCTCGGCGAGGACCTCGCGAAGGCGCTCGCGCTCCTGAAGAGCGACCTCGACCTCGAGGCGATCCACCTCTCCTTCGGCGGCTTCGACACGCACGCGAACCAGGCCGGCCAGCACAACCAACTCCTGAACCAGGCGGCGAACAACCTCCGCGCGTTCCAGGAGCAGATCGAGAACCTCGGCCTCGGCGACCGGGTGGTGACGACGGTTTTCAGCGAGTTCGGCCGTCGCGCGCGAGAGAACCTCTCCGGCGGCACCGATCACGGCGCCGCCTACCCCTGCTTCGTGATCGGCAAGGGCGTGAAGCCCGGCATGCACGGCGTGCAGCCCTCGCTCGACGACCTCGACAACGACAACCTCAAGTACACGACCGACTTCCGCCGCCTCTACGCGGCGCTCCTGCGCGACTTCCTCCGGGTCGACCACAAGGCGGTGATCGGCGACTTCGAGCCGCTGGGGCTCCTGGCATGAGGTTCCTCCTCCCCTCGCCCCTTCTCCTCCTTGCAAGCCTCGCCGCTGCGCAGGACTTCGCGCGCGAGGCGATCGAGATGGTGCCCGGCCTCACGCGCGATCAGCGCAACGTGCTCTACGGCGTCCACGCGCGGCAGGAGCAGATCGACAAGCGCATGAAGGAGAACCCGCCGAAGGAGGAGGCGGAGAAACTGCTCGCCGAGAGGCAGGGGGGCATGGGGGGCCTCGACGCGGCGCAGTGGAAGCGGCTCGTCTCGATCCCGCGCGGCCCCCTGCGCGAGGAGCGGTATAGCCACATGGTCGTGCTGGAGGTCGCGCCGGCGCTCGAACGGCTCGTCGCGGCGACCGATGCCGCGCAGGCGGTCGTCGCAGCCCAGCGCGAACAGCTGCTCAAGGGGCTCGAGGACCGGGTGATGCGCGCCCGGATCGAATCGACCTGCGGCGAGCAGCAGCGACAGATCGAGCGGCGGTTCTGGCGCGCCGCCTGGTACACGCTCACGCCGGACCAGATGCGCGCGGCGCGCGAACTCTTCTCTCCGCGGTACCGGGAGTACCCGGACGTGCAGCAGCAGCTCCGGCTGCTCCCCGAGGTGACGCCGAGCCAGTCGATGCGGTTCCGGGCGATCTTCGCGGAGACGGATTCGGAGAATGCCGCCGACGTGGCCGAGGTGACGCGGATCGGCGCGGAGCTGCGCGACTCGAAGCTTGCCCCGGAGAAGCGCGGCGAGCTCAACAAGGCGAACGGCGCCGCGTATGGCCGGATCAACGGGCGCTACGAGGTGCAGGTGGAGGCGGTCCGTCGCGCGCTCACGAAGGAACAGCTCGACGCGCTCCACGCGCGGCCGCCCTACCTCGGGCCGGGCGAGCTCGGGCAGGCGCCGTGGGAGTTCGCGAGGGAGATGCGTCTCTCGCCGGAGCAGGCGGCGCGGGTGAAGCAGATCGAGGCGGAGAGCGGGACGGCGCGCCGCGGGATGCAGCCGCCCGACATGGGAATGATGATGGCGGAGATCGGCGCGGAGTCGCCGCAGATGATGGCGGTCGAAACGGCCCGGATGGGCGCGCGTTCGAAGGTGATCGACCACTTCCGCGAGGCCGGCCACGTCGTCTTCGCGGAGGTCCTGACGCCAGCGCAGGTCTGCGACTGGGTCGTTGTGCCGGAGGGCGACGGGCCCTCGGGCAAGTCGGTCAAGTAGGGACCGTGCCGACCTACTGGCTCTACAAGACGGAGCCCTCGACGTTCTCGATCGAGGACTTGCGCCGCGTCGGGCGCACGGCGTGGGAGGGCGTGCGCAACTACTCCGCGCGTAACCACCTGCGCGAGGCGAAGATCGGCGACCTTGTCCTCTTCTACCACTCGAGCACGAAGCCGATGGCGGTCGCCGGGACGGCGAAGGTCGTGAAAGCCGCGTACCCGGACCCGTCGCAGTTCGACCCCAAGTCGGAGTACTTCGACAAGGACGCGAAGCGCGACGACCCGCGCTGGTCGCTCGTGGACATCGAGTTCACGGAGGCGTTCGTGAACCCGGTGACGCTCGACGAGATGAAGGCGATGCCCGCGCTCAACGGGATGGTGCTGCTGAAGCGCGGCCGGCTCTCGGTACAGCCGGTGACGGCCGGGGAGTGGAACGCGATCGTGAAGCGGGGGCGGGGGACGTAGCAACGCCCGGAGGCCGTGCCACCCGTGCAGCGTCCGCTCGCTACTTCCGCGGGTAGACGAATTCCCCGGAGGGATCGCGCTGCTTGATCGCCGTGACCCGGCCGTCCTCCATGACGAACTCGAAGACGAGATCCGCGAACTCCGCTAGGCGGAACCGGAGCTTCTTGTAGGGGATCAGGACCTGTTCCGGCTGGCCGGGGAAGAGCAGGACGAGGCCCCCGCTCTCCCTGACGACGACCTGGAAGGAGGCTCCCGAGGGAGTCTCGTAGGTGCCCGCGAGCGCCTGGCGTGTCGCATCGTCGAGCGTGGGCGGCTTCCGGACGAAGACGGCCTCCGCCTCGTCGAGCGACATCGTCGCCTTGTCCACGTCCCCCTGCGGATTCGTCTGGAAGTTCACGGACCACTTCCCGTCCAGTTCGTCGTCAGGGGTGTCGAAGCGCTCGTAGTGGTAGTGGGTCATCGGGAAGTCGAAGGCGTGGAAGCGGAACCGGAGCTGGCCGTCCTTCATCTCGATGTCGAGGATGCCATAGGCGTCGTTTTCGTACTCGCCCACGTAGTCCTCGAGGGCATGCGACGGCTTCGTCCCCTTGACCTGGTCGGCACCGGCCCTCGCGCGCGCCTCGGTGCCGGCTTGCTTGCTCTTGCGCGTGATCTCCCTCCACCGCTCGCTCCACGGGGTCCTGGGCTCGAGGCCAAGGAGCCTCTCGTAGACCTCGTAGGAGATGACGTCCCTGAGGATCGCCGCGTGGTCGCTGATGACAAAGACGATGACGCCGACGCCCTCTCGCGGCATGAAGGAGACCTGCGAGTGGAAGCCGGGGAGGTCCCCTCCGTGGTAGGTCAGCAGTTGCCCGCGGTAGGAGGCGGTGTCGCGTCCCATCCCGAGGTCGCGTTGAGGATCTCCCAGAACCCCCTCGCCTCTCCCAGCGGGTTGCCCAAGGCGATGGCGGGCATGAGCGTCTGGGCGAGGACCGAGGCCGGCAGGACTTGGCTTTCCTCGAACCTGCCCTCGTTCATCAGGGCGACGAGCCAGTGCGACGTCTCCTCGATGTTGGAGATGATGGCGCCGGCGGGAGCCATGCCCACGGTGTCCTCGTAGTATGGGATCCGGTAGAGCTCGTTGTCGTCACGGTGCTCGGTGAAGGGGACGCCGTGGTCGTCCGAGGCCACCATCTCCGCGATGGTGTAGACCGTGCGATCCATCTTCAGCGGTCTGAAGATGCGCTGCCGGACGAAGTCCTCCCACGACTTCCCGGTCTGGATCTCAATCATCTGCCCCACGGCCGCGAACATCAGGTTGTTGTACAGGAAGCTCTGGCGCACGGGCACCTTGGGCTCCAAGTACTTCACGCGCGCGAAGAGCTCGGCGCGGGAGAAGGGGGACTTGTACCAGAGGAGATCGTGACGGGTGATCCCCGTCCTGTGGGAGAGCATGTCGCGCAGCGTGACGCTCCGGTTCAGATCGTCCGTGGCGAACTCGATGGCCGGCACCGACTGACGGACCGGCGCGTCCCAGGTGAGCTTCCCCTCCTGCACGAGCATGCCCGCGGCCACCGCCGTGAACAGCTTGCTGTTGGACGCGATCGGCATGAGCGTCTTCGGCGTGAAGGGGAGCTTCTTCCCGTAGTCGCGGTAGCCGTAACCCTTCGCGAAAACGAGCCGGTCGCCCCTGACGATTCCAACGCCGACGCCCGGGGCGTTCCACTCCGAGAGCGTTTTCTCCATCCAAGCGTCAAAATCGCCGAGCCTCTTCGACGTCTCGGCGTCCTGGGCCCGCGAGGCAGGGGGCGCGATGACGAGCGCTACGATCGTGGCCGCGATACGCGTGAGGTGCTTCAGCTTCATCGGGGCCTCCCTCCCGGAGAACGGAATTGGGGATTGTACGCGTCGGCGGGGGCCCCCGAAGCCCCCCACTTCCGCGGCCCGAAGAGGTACGCTCTCCGGATGCCTTCGATCTTCAGCCGCATCATCGCGGGCGAGATCCCCTGCCACAAGGTGTGGGAGGACAAGAATCACCTCGCCTTCCTCGACATCCGGCCGGTCGTGCCCGGCCACACGCTCGTGATCCCGAAGCGCGAGGTGGACTACCTCTTCGACCTTCCGGAGGCGGAGCACGCGGCGCTCTGGACTGCCGCGCACGGCGTGGCGCGGCGGCTGAAGGAGAAGCTCAAGGTCGCGCGGGTGTGCGTCGCCGTGATCGGCTTCGAGGTGCCGCACGCGCACATCCACCTGATGCCCGCGAACAAGATCACGGACCTGCCGTGGCGCGGCGGCAACCCGGCGAAGCCGGAGGACCTCGCGGCGCTCGCGGCGAAGCTGCGGGGGTAGCGGCGGACCGGAGGCTCGCTGGGCGGCCCTGTTAGAATCCGCCCCGCATGAGCGTGAAGGCGTACGACGTCGTCGTGCTCGGCGGCGGGCCCGGCGGCTACGTCGCCGCGATCCGCGCCGCGCAGCTCGGGATGAAGGCCGCGGTCGTCGAGAAGGACAACCTCGGCGGCATCTGCCTCAACTGGGGCTGCATCCCGACGAAGGCGCTCTTGAAGAACGCGGAATACGCGTGGCTCGCGCGCAAGGAGGGCGAGGAGTGGGGCCTCCACTTCGACAACCTCAGGATCGACTTCGCGCGCGTCGTCCAGCGCAGCCGCGACGTCAGCTCCCGCATCGTCAAGGGCGTCGAGTTCCTCATGAAGAAGAACAAGATCGACGTCCTCAAGGGCCGCGGGAAGATCGTCGCGAAGGACAAGCTCGAGTACGGGAAGGAAGCGGTCCAGTTCAAGAACCTCGTGATCGCCACCGGCGGCCGCCCGCGCCCGTTCCCCGGCGTCCCCTTCGACGGCAAGAAGGTCATCAGCTACTTCGAGGCGATGGTCCCGAAGGAGCTGCCGAAGAAGCTCGTGATCATCGGTGGCGGCGCGATCGGCTGCGAGTTCGCCTACTTCTACAACGCCTTCGGCACCGAGGTCACGCTGATCGAGCTCTTGGACTCGCTCCTCCCGAACGAGGACAAGGAAGTGACGAAGGAGCTCCAGAAGAGTTTCAAGCGGATCGGCATCAAGGTGATGACCGGCGTCAAGGCGGCCCTCTCCGTCACCGAGAAGGGGGTGAGGGTGCGCGCGGGAGAGGGGGACATCGACGCCGACCAGTGCCTCGTCGCGATCGGCATCCAAGGGAACACCGACGACTTGGGCCTCGAGGAGCTGAAGATCGCGACCGACAAGGGCTTCATCAGGACCGACGACCGCGACAAGACGAACGTCCCGAGCATCCGCGCGATCGGCGACGTGAACGGAAAGGTGCTGCTCGCCCACGTGGCGTCGCACCAGGGCGTGATCGCGTGCGAGGACATCGCGGGCGTGGCCCGCCACGCGGTCGACTACGACGCGATCCCCAGCTGCACCTACTGCCAGCCGCAGGTCGCAAGCGTCGGCTGGACCGAGGAGAAGTGCAAGCTCAAGGGGGTCGAGTACAAGGTCGGCCGCTACCCGTTCCGCCCACACGGCAAGGCCGTCGCCACGAACGAGACCGAGGGCTTCGTGAAGCTCATCTTCGGCGCGAAGTACGGCGAGCTCTTGGGCGCGCACATCCTCGGCCACGAGGCCACGGAGATGATCGCCGAGGCGTGCGCCGCGAAGACCAGCGAGGCGACGATGGCGTCGCTCGCGGAGACGATGCACGCCCACCCGACGATGGCGGAGGCGTTCCACGAGGCGACCCTCGATGCGCTCGGCCGCGCGATCCATCTGTGATCTCGGCCTCGTCGGCTACGACGAGGGCCTGCGCATCCAGCGCGAGCACGCGGAGCTGCGGCGGCGAGGCGAGATCCCGGACACGCTGCTCCTCTGCGAGCACCCGCCCGTCTACACGCTCGGCACGAACGCCGACGAACGCGACGTCCAGGACACGCAGGGCGCCGAGGTCATCCGCACCGATCGCGGCGGAGAGGCGACGTGGCACGGCCCGGGGCAGGTCGTGGGCTACGTGATCTCCGACCTTGAGCGCCGCGGGCGCGACGTCCACGCCTTCTGCCGCGACCTCGAGGAGATCATGGTCCGCGCGCTCTCGGACTTCGGCCTAAAGGGCCGCCGGATCGGGGGCCTCACGGGGGTCTGGCTCGGCGAGGAGAAGGTGGGCGCCCTCGGGGTCCGCGTCCGCCGCTGGATCACGACCCACGGCTTCGCGCTGAACGCGGGGTGCGACCTCAAGTGGTTCGACTCGGTCGTTCCCTGCGGCCTCACGACGCGCCGCGTGACGAGCATGGAACGGGCGCTCGGCCGCCCGGTGGACTTGGAACAGGTCAAGGAGAGCTGTGCCTCGCGCTTCCAAGAAGTCTTCGCGGCCGCCTAGGACCTCCAAGTCGGCGTTCCGCTCGACGACGCAAGCGGATCTCAAGCGTTACGACGCGGAGTTCCTGCTCGGCCTCTACCGGGACATGCTGCGCACCCGCGCGCTCGACACCCGGATCGAGGCGCTCTACAAGCAGGGCAAGCTCGTCGCCGGCTGCTACTCCTCGCGCGGGCAGGAGGGGCTCTCCGTCGGCAGCACCGCCGCCCTCCGGAAAGGCGACGTCATCGGCCCGATGATCCGCAACCTGGGCTCGATGCTGCGCCACGGCATCCCGATGACGATGGTCCTCCGCAACTACCTCGGCCGCGCGACCGGGCCGACGAAGGGGCGCGACGGCTCGAGCCACTTCGGCTCCCTCGAGCACAACGTGGTCGCGCCGATCTCGATGCTCGCGTCGCTGATCCCGGTGATGGCGGGCGTCGCGCTCTCCTTCCTCATGCGCAAGCAGGATCGCGTGGCCCTCACCTGGATCGGCGACGGCGGGAGCAACGTCGGCGACTTCCACGAGGGGCTCAACCTCGCGGGGGTCCTCAAGCTGCCGCTCGTCGTGATCCTCGAGAACAACAAGTGGGCCTACTCGACGCCCATCGAATTCCAGACCGCCGCGCCCGATTTCGCCTGCCGCGCCCAGGGGTACGGGATCCCCGCGGCGAAGGTCGAGGGTAACGACGTGCTCGCGGTCCTCGAGGTGACGCGCGAGGCGGTGGAGCGTGCGAGAGGGGGCGCGGGGCCCACGCTCATCGAGGCGAACACGATGCGGATGCGCGGCCACGCGATCCACGACGACGCGAAGTACGTCCCGCAGGAGATGTTCGACGAGTGGGAGGAGAAGGACCCGATCGCGACCTTGGAGGCGCGCCTCCGCGCGGCCAAGCTCCTCGACGACAAGGGCGCGAAGAAGATCGACGCCGAGGTGAAGAAGGAGCTCGAAGAACAGACGGACGACGCGCTCGCGCAGCCTCCCGCCGATCCCGCCCACGAGACCGACGAGGTCTACGCGCCGTGAGCAAGATCACCTACCTCCAGGCGATCAGCGAGGGGCTCCGCGAGGAGATGCTCCGGGACAAGGACGTGTTCTGCCTCGGGCAGGACATCGGCACCTACGGCGGGGCCTTCCGGGTGACGCAGGGGTTCCTCGAGGAGTTCGGCCGCCCGCGCATCCTCGACACGCCGCTCTCCGAGACCGCGATCCTCGGCGCCGCCGTCGGCGCGGCGATCATGGGGCTCCGCCCCGTCGCCGAAATGCAGTTCGCGGACTTCGTCACCGGCGGCTTCAACATGCTCGTCAACTTCGCGGCGAAGGCGCACTACCGGTGGGGCGCGAAGGTGCCGATGGTCGTGCGGCTGCCGTCGGGCGGCGGCACGCGCGGCGGCCCCTTCCACGCGACGAACCCCGAGGCGTGGTTCGCGCGCGTCCCGGGCCTGAAGGTCGTCGCGCCGGCGACCGTTCGCGACGCGAAGGGACTCATCAAGGCCGCGATCCGCGACGACAACCCGGTGCTCTACTTCGAGCACAAGTACCTCTACCGCCGGCTCAAGGACACGCTCGAGGGCGAGGTCCTGACGCCGATCGGCAAGGCGCGCGTCGCCCGCGAGGGGCGCGACGTGAGCCTCGTCACCTACGGCAGCATGGTCTACCACGGCACGAACGTCGCCGAGGAGCTCGCGAAGGAGGGCGTCGAGGTCGAGGTGATCGACCTGAGGACGATCGTGCCCTTCGACGAGGAGGCGGTCCTCGAGAGCGTCAGGAAGACGAGCCGCGCGGTCGTCCTCCACGAGGACACGAAGACAGGGGGCTTCGGGGGCGAGATCGCGGCGAGGATCGCCGAGCGCGCGTTCGAGCACTTGGACGCGCCGATCCGCCGCCTCGCGGCGATCGATACGCCGGTGCCCCATGCGCCGCAGCTCGAGGACGCGTTCGCGCCCCAGCCCGCGGACATCAAGAGGGCGATCCTCGAGACCGTTGCGTACTGACGCCCTCCTCCTCTTCCTCGCCGGGGCGGCGTTCTTCCTCCCCGCGATCGCGACGCGGGACGTCTGGCAGCCCCTCGAGACGCGATACGCGGCGGTCGCGAGAGAGATGGCGGAGACGGGCGACTGGCTCATCCCGAGGATCAACGGGGAGCCGTACCAGGACAAGCCGCCCCTCTTCCCGTGGCTCGCGGCCGCGCTGTGGAAGATCGGGATCAGGGCGCAGGGCGTGCGCGTGGTGAGCGCGCTCGCGGCGGCGGCGACGCTCGTCGTCCTCGCGGCGATGGCGCGCCTCTGGTTCTCCCGGCGCGCCGCCTGGCTCGCGGCTGCGATCCTCGCGACGACACCCGAGTTCGGGTGGCTCGGCCGGTTCGGCGAGCTCGACGTGACGCTGACGTTTTTCACGACGCTCGCCGTCTACGGCTGGTTCGCGGGCGGCCGCCGCGTCGCGCTCTTCTACCTGGGCATCGGCCTCGCGGTGATGGTCAAGGGGCCGCCGGGCGTCCTCGTGCCCGTCGTCGCCGTGATCGCGGGACATCTCGCGCGCGTCCCCCCTCCCTCCCCCCGTGCCCCCTTCCATCCCGCATGGGGGGTTGTCGTTGCCGTGCTGCCGGTCGCGTGCTGGCTTGTGCCGGCGGTCATGAAGGCCGGGCCCTCGTATGCCCGCGAACTGATCGGCCACCACATGTTCGGCAGGGTCGTGGACTCGTGGCAGCACCCGCAGCCTTTCTACTTCTACGTCAACGAGGCGTCGGCCAACTTCCTCCCGTGGCTCCCGCTCGCGATCCCCGCCGGCGTGCGCGCGTGGCGGCGGCGGTTCGACGAGTGCCCGTCGTTGATGCTTCTCCTGTGGTTCCTCTTCGGGCTCGTCGCGTTCTCGGCGGTCTCGGGGAAGCGGATCGCGTACATCCTCCCGCTCGCGCCCGCGTTCGCGCTCCTCGTCGCGCGGGGGATCGAGGCGCTGCTCGTCGAGCGGGAGACGCCGGAGCGCCGGACGGCGACGATCCTTGTCGTGATGCAGCTCGTCGTCGCGGTCATCGGCGTCGCGCTGGTGCTCTTCGGGCTGCGAGGCGTCCACTTGCTTGCGGCTTCGCAGAAGCAATACGTGTGGTTGGCGCTGAGACCGATCGCGACGCCGCCGGGGGGGCTCGCGGTCGCAGCAGGGGGGCTCGTTCTCGGCGGGCTCGCGCTCTCCGGATTCGCACTCGCGCGGCGCGGCTTCCACCTCGCGGCGACCTGGGCCATGGCGACGGCGATGGCGGTCGGGTTCTTCACGGTCGACTTCGCCTTCGTGCCCCGGATCAACACGTACAAATCCCCGAGACCCGTCGCCGAGCGGATGGACCAGAGCGTGCGCCCCGGCGAGGGCGAGGTCGGCCTCTACCCGACGAGGCGCCCGGGGAGGCCCGGCGAGGAGCAGTACGCGTACAGCGGCGGATTCAACCTCTACTCGGCGCGTCTCCGCCTCGTGCCCCTCGCGGACGAGGAGGAGGTGCGGCGCTTTCTCGCCTCGCCCGAACGGCGACTCGTCCTCGGCGCGCACGACGCGATCGAGGCGATCGGCGGCCTGCCTGCGGAGGCCTCGAAGGTGCCCGCGGGACGGACCGGCCGCACGAGGATGATGTTCCTCACGAACTTCCCCGTGATCGTCCTCGGCGGCGGCGCGGACGAGGAGGACTGAGGCCCCTCGTCTTCCTCGTGACCTTCGAGCAGCGCACCCCCTACAATGCGCGCCCTTGTCGACTCGAGACAAGGCCGCGCTGTTCCTCGCGTGTGCCGCATTCTTCCTCCCCGCGCTCGGGTCGCGCGACGTCTGGCAGTCCTTGGAGTCGAGGTACGCCGCCGTCGCGCGCGAGATGGCGGAGGACGGCGACTGGCTTGTGCCCCGCTTCAACGGCGAGGTCTACGCCGACAAGCCGCCTCTCTTCCTGTGGTGCGGCGCGGCGCTCCACGCGATCGGCTGCGGCGTCCAAGGCCTCCGGGTCTTCGCTGCGCTTGCAGCGGCCGCCGCGGTCGTCGCGACCGCCGCGCTCGGCCGCCTCTTCTTCTCGCGCCGGGCGGCGATGCTGGGCGCGGCGATCCTTGCCGCGACACCGGGCTTCGCGTGGAAGGGCCGCTTCGGCGAGCTCGACGTGCCGCTGACGCTCCTCACGACGCTCGCGGTCTACGGCTGGTTCGCGGGCGGCAGGCGCGTCGTGCTCTTCTACGCCGCGATGGGCCTCGCGGTGCTGGGCAAGGGGCCCCCGGGAGTCGCCGTGCCGCTCCTCGCGGTGCTGGCGGGGCGCCTCGCGCACGTGCGCCCGTCCTCCCCCCGGGCCCCCCTCCACCTCGCATGGGGCCCGCTGGTCGCGGCCGGCCCGCCGGTCCTCTGGTTCACGCTCGCCCTCACGAGGGCCCCGACGGGCTACGCGAAGGAGATCCTCGGCCAGCACGTCCTCACGCGGATCACCGAGCCCTGGATCCACGATCAGCCATCGTGGTACTTCGTCCCGTACGGGACCCCTTGGCTGCTGCCGTGGTTCCTCCTTGCGATCCCCGCCGGCGCGAGGGCGTGGCGGCGGCGGCACGAGGAGGCGGCGCCCGCGATGCTCCTCGGTTGGTTCGTGCTCGGGTTCCTCCTCTTCTCCGCGCTGCCGGGCAAGCGCGCCCCGTACCTGCTTCCGCTCGCGCCCGCGCTCGCGCTCCTCGTGGCGCGCGGGATCGAGGCGACCGCGACGACGACCCTCGTGCGCGCCCTCCACCTCGTCGTCGCGGCGGCGGGCCTCGTGCTCGTCGCGTTCGGGCTCGGCGCGGGCGGCTCCGTTCTGCGCAGCCTGCGCATCGCGCCCTACCTCGCGGATGCGCTCGCGCCGGCGGGACGCCTGCCGGGCGGCGCGATCGTCGCTGCGGGCGGCCTCGCCCTCGCCGGGCTCTCGCTCCTGGGCGCCCGGCGCGCACGCGCCTGGATCCTCGTCGCGGAGGTCGCGCTCGGTTTCGCGCTCGTGGACATCACGCTGGCGCCGCGCCTCGACACGGTGCGGTCGTCGCGCGCGATCTCCGCACGGATCGACGCCCTCCTCCCGCCGGGCGCGGGGGAGGCGGCGATGCACCCGGACGAGTTCCTCGGCCTTCTTCACCTCTACTCTGACCGCCGGCGCTTCGCGACGCTCGCGACCGCGGACGAAGCCCTTCGCTTCCTCGCGGCGCCGGGGCCGAGGCTCGTGGTCACGAGATCCATGCCGCTCCTTGTCGCGACGCTACCGCCGGACGTGCACGCCGTGCACGCGGGGAGGATCGGGGCGAGGGAGGTCTTCCTGCTCCACGCCGTCCGCTGAGAGCCAAGCCGCCCCTGAGGGAAAGGTGCGAGACTCCGTACAATTGGCGCCATGGCTACCCAGGTCGTGATGCCGCAGATGGGCGAGTCGATCGCCGAGGGAACGATCACGAAGTGGCTGAAGAAGCCGGGCGAGCGCGTGGACAAGGACGAGGCGCTGCTCGAGATCTCGACCGACAAGGTGGACACCGAGATCCCGGCGCCCGCGGCGGGCGTGCTCGGGCAGATCCTCGTCGAGGAGGGCCGGACGGTCGAGGTGGGCACCGCGCTCGCCGTGATCGTCGCCGAGGGCGAGAAGGTCGACGCGGCGGCGGCCGCCGCGCCGGCCGCCCCCGCGAAGGCGGCCCCCGCGCCCAAGCCCGCCGCCGCGCCGCCTTCGCCAAAGCCCGCTCCGGCCCCCGCGGCGCGCGTCGCTGCCCCTCGGCCTGCGGCCCCCGCGCCCCCCCCTCGTCCCGCTCCCGCGGTCGCCGCGGCCCCCGTGAAGGTCCCGCGCAAGGTCGACGGCCGTTTCTACTCGCCGCTCGTGCGGTCGATCGCGGAAGCGCAGGGCGTGCCCGAGGTCGAGCTGGCCGCGATCCCCGGGAGCGGCGCCGGCGGCCGCGTCACGAAGGAGGACGTGCTCGGCTACCTCGGGAAGCGGCCGGCCCGCGCCGCGGCGGCAAGCGTGCCCGCGAGCGACCGCGTCGTGCCGATGGACCGCATGCGCGGGCTCATCGCGCAACACATGGTCCACTCGATCCAGACGTCGGCGCACGTCTACATCGTGACCGACTGCGACATGACGGGGATCGTCGCGTTCCGCGAGCGCGCGAAGGAGCCGTTCGAGCAGCGCACGGGCGAGAAGCTCACGTTCACGCCCTTCTTCCTCAAGGCGAGCGCGCTGGCGCTCCGCGACTTCCCCTACGTGAACGCGCAGGTGAACGCCGAGGCCGGGCAGATCACGCTCAAGGGCGACGTCAACGTCGGCATGGCGGTCGCCGTGCCCAACGCGGACGGCACGTACGGGCTCATCGTCCCGGTCGTGCGCAACGCGGACACGCTCCCGCTCGCCGAGATCGCGCGGCAGGTGAACGATCTCTCCCGCCGCGCTCGCGAGGGGAAGCTCCGCCCGGACGAGCCGCAGGGCGGCACGTTCACGGTCACGAACATGGGCGTCTTCGGCAGCTACGGCGGCCTCCCGATCATCAACCAGCCGCAGGTCGCGATCCTCGGCGTCGGCGCGATCGAGAAGCGCCCCGCCGTCGTGGACGACGAGATCGTGATCCGCCACAAGGTCTTCCTGTCGGTGGGTATCGATCACCGGCTGGTGGACGGCGCGCTGGGGGGCCAGTTCCTCGAGCGGATCCGCCACTACCTGGAGAAGTTCGAGACGTGGATCCTGTTCTGAAGAAGGGGGGCCTGGGGGGCCGCCCGCCCTGGCTGAAGGTCCGGCTCGAGGACTGGGCCAAGTTCCGGCGCACCGAGGAAGTGGTCGAGACGCACGGCCTCCACACGGTCTGCCACTCCGCGCACTGCCCGAACATCGCGGAGTGCTGGAGCCGCGGGACCGCGACGCTGATGCTCATGGGAAACACCTGCACGCGCAGCTGCGGCTTCTGCGCGGTGAGGAGCGGCGTGCCGCGCGCGTTCGACCCGCACGAACCGCGGCGCGTCGCGGAAGCCGTGAAGGCGCTCGGGCTCCGGTTCGCGGTGCTCACGTCGGTCGCGCGCGACGATCTCCCCGACGGCGGCGCGTGGGTCTTCGCCGAGTCGATCCGCGAGATCCGCCGGGTCTGCCCCGGCACGGGGGTCGAGGTGCTGATCCCGGACTTGCGGGGCTGCGACGAGCACCTGGACGTCGTGTTCGACGCCGCGCCGGATGTGCTCAACCACAACATCGAGACCGTGCGCCGGCTCCAGCGCCGCGTCCGCCCGAGCGCGGCCTACGAGCGGTCGTTGCACGTGCTCACGCGCGCCGCGGGCCAGGGACTCGTCGCGAAGTCGGGGCTGATGCTCGGCCTCGGCGAGACGGGCGAGGAGGTGCGCGAGACGCTGGGCGATCTGCGCATGGCCGGCGTCCGGATGGTCACGATCGGGCAGTACCTGCGCCCCGACGAGGACCACCTCCCGATGGAGCGCTACGTCACGCCCGGCGAGTTCGAGGAGCTGGGCGAGCATGCGCGCACCCTAGGCTTCGCCCACGTCGAGAGCGCCCCGCTCGTCCGGTCGAGCTACCACGCCGAGCGCGCGGTTCCCGCCTGAGGGCCCCCGGACCCCCTCACTTCGGCAGGCTCTCGAGCCACGCCCGCGCCTCGGCGATCGCCTGGTCGCGGTACTCGCGCACCTGTCCGTTCTCGCCGTGGGCCTTGAAGTGCGCCTCGGCGGCCTCGAATGCCCGGCGGTGGGCGCCTGCCCTGAGCTCGACGCGCGCGCGGATGCGGAGGACGTCCGGATGGTTGGGCGCGCGCCGCTCGCACGAGTCGAGGATCGCGCGCGCGGACGTCGGGTCGAGGGCCCAGTCGGCGATCGCCGCGAGCATCCACGCCGGGCCGATCTCGATTTCGTCCGCCGAGTGGAGGCGCGAGACGAAGCCGCGCACGCGCGCGCGCAGCGCGTCGGCCTCGGCGGGGTTCGCCTGCGCGAGCTGCCAGCAGCAGATCGATGCGCCGACGCGCGACATGTCGGGGATCCGGCGGGTGAACGTGGGGGCGGACTCGGCCTCGGAGAACGCGCGGAGGCCGTCGGCCCAGCGGCAGTCGCCGAAGTGGAGGTAGCCCTCCAGGAACGGGGAGAGCGCGATCGGGTGGCGCCGGAACGACTCGCGGAACGCCTGCGCCGCGGCTTCCCCACGCCCGGCGAGCATCGCGACGAAGGCTCCCTGGAACTCCCCGAGCGCGCGCGTGAGGACCGGCGGAAGGGGGAAGGCGAGCCCGATCGACTGGTCCTCCCCGGCAGCGCCCTTCGGCAGGCCGGCGGCGAGGCCGGCGAGGCGCATGGCGGGCTGGAGCACCGGGACGGTGTTGCCTCCCGTGAAGGAAGCCGCTGCCTCGAGCTCCTCCACGAGCGCGCGCGTGCCGGCGAACGTGACGAGCATCTGCTGCACGAGCGGCTGGCCGAAGGCCTTTTCGGCGCCTTTCGCGACCTCCCGCGCCCCCTCGGCGTCGCCGCGCAGCGCCTTCGAGAAGGATGCGACGAGCCGCAGGCCGGGATCCTCGGGATAGAGGACCGCCGCCACGCGCAGCGACTCCTCCGCCTCGTCGAACCGCGCGAGCACGACGAGCAGCACCGAGAGGATCTTGCTCGCGCGGTAGTGGAAGGGATCGAGGTCCAGCGCCTCGCGGAACCGCGCGACCGCATCGGGAGACGTCTCGGCGACGAGGCCTTGCGCGTACGCCGCATCGGCGCCCTCGAGCCCGCTGGCGATGGCGCGTTGGACGAGGGAGAGCCCGTCCGCGCTCGCATCGCTCGCGAGCGCCAGTTCGCCGCGCAGGAGCAGGGCGCGCGCTCGCTGTCCCTGCGTGAGGTCGCTGCTCGCGTCAACCCGGTCGAGCTCGACGCGCGCCCCCTCCGCACGGTTGAGCGCGATATTCGCCTCGGCCTTCCGCAGCCTGAGCTCGACCTCGTGCGCGTGGCCTCCGCCGAGCGCCCCCTCGCTCGCGTCGAGCGCACGCTGCCAGAGGCCCCGCTGCGCGGAGAGGTCGGTCGTCTGGGCGAGGAGGTCGAGCGTCCTCCCACGCGCCCCCTCCGCATCCCGTTCCGCACGCAGCGCACGCGCGAGCTGCGTGCTGACGCCGATGAGCCCGGCCACGAGGGTGACCATCACCGCGACCACGCCGCCGACGAGGACGCGATTCCGGGCGGCGAACTTGCGCAGCTGGTACCACGTGCTCGGCGGGCGCGCGCGGATCGGCTCGTCGCGCAGGTAGCGACGGAGGTCCTCGGCGAAGTCCGCGGCGCTCGGATAGCGACGCTCCCTCTCCTTCGCGAGCGCCTTCAGGACGACGGTCTCGACGTCGCCGCGGAGGCGCGCGTCGTGGCTCGAGAGCGGCGGCGGCTCCTCCTCGCAGATCGTCCTGAGCACGTCGGGGAGAAGCTTCCCGTCGAACGAGTACGGGAGCCTCCCGCACAGGATCCGGTAGAGGATCACGCCGAGCGCGTAGACGTCGGAGCGGCGGTCGACCGTGCGCTGGTCGCCCTTCGCCTGCTCGGGGCTCATGTACTGCGGCGTGCCGAGGAGGCGGCCGGTCGTCGTGGTCGCGGCGAGCGTCGCCGCGTCCCGCGCCACGAAGCGCGCGAGGCCGAAGTCGAGCACCTTCGGCTGGCCCGCGCCGTCGACGAGGATGTTGCCCGGCTTCAGGTCGCGGTGGACGATCCCCTCCTCGTGCGCCGCGTGGACGGCGTCGCAGACGAGCGAGAGGAGCGAGACCCTCTCCCGCACGCCGAGCCCGCGGAGGTCCGCGTCGGTCACGAGATCCTTGCCGCGGACGTATTCCATCGCGAGGTAGGGCTGCGACCCGAGCTCGGTCTCCACCGAGCCGGCCTCGAAGATGTCGGCGATGCCCGGGTGGCGGACGCGGCCGAGCGCGCGCACCTCCTTCTCGAACCTCTGGACCGCCTCGTCGCCGAGGATCCCGGGCTGGATCACCTTGAGCGCGACGAGGCGCTTCGGCTTCTCCTGCTCCGCAAGGTAGACGCGGCCCATCGCGCCCTCGCCCAGGAGCGAGCGGATGGCGTAGCTGCCAACGCGCTCGGGAAGCCATCCCGGCCCGCGATCGATGCCCACGCACGCATCGTCGCCATTCCGGCGGCGCGATGCAACGGCGGCGGCTTGAGGGGGCCTCGGGGGCGACGTCAGCGCTTCGCCCGCGCGAGCGTCACGCCGTCCGAGACGACCCACGTGCACGCGTCGGCGCGGTTGCGCGCGACGAGCGCGTACGGCACGCCGCGCGCCATCTTCCCCAACGCGTCGGGTGCGATCCGGAGGTAGAAGACGCCCGATCCCCACGGCCCTCCGGCCCCCCAGTATCCGCGTTCGGCGTGCATGACCACGTCGGGTCGGCGAGCCGCGCGCAGCACGAATTCCTTGTCCGCGGCGTCGTAGAACGGCTTGTACTCGCTCTTGCCGTGCGCCTCATTCACCTGGACGAAGAGGTGGCCGCTCTTCTCGTCGAGACCCGTCAGGTCGAGACCCTGCGGCCGGTCGGCGTACCAGAACGCCTTGACGATCGTGAGCCTCGTGAGCTCCTGGACCGGCTCGTTGGCGACCTTCGCGTGGGCGCCGAACAGGTCCGAGATCTCCAGGGCGACGTAGGGGTTCGCGTCCGGGAAGAGCTCGTCGCGCTCGCCGAGCGTCTGCCGCCGCCCCACGGTGTCCGACATCTTCGCGTCCGACCAGTCGTGGAGCCGGAGGACGGGGATCAGGAGCCCGAACGCGTGCGGGTCGAGCGGCGGCGGCACGAGCCGGCTGTAGTTGAGTCGCCGCCAGCGGCCGCCGACAAAGACCTCGTCGAACGTGTGCGACGTCCAGCCCGCCATGCCTCCCGCCGCCTCGACCAGCGTCTTCCGCGTGCGATGGTGCGTGATCCCCTTGCGCAGGAGCGCGACCTGAGCCGCGTCCGTCCCGTCCACGGGCGGGATCCCGTAGAGAAGCCGCGTCGGAAGACCGAGGGCGCGGAGGCAGCCGGCGAGGTAGATGGCCGTGGACGTGCAGTCGCCGTGCTCCGCGTTGAGGAACATCCCCTTCGCGAAGAGGTCGCGCTGCCACTGCTCCTCGATCGGCGGGCCCTCGACCTTGGCCCACGGCGCGAGCTGCGGCTTCCCGTCCGCGAACTCCGTGATGAAGCCGGTGAAGTGGCTGCCGTCGTAGCGTGCGTGCTCGAGAAGCCACGCCGCGGCGCGCTCCGCAAGCTCCTTGTCGTCCGTCCCCCGCACCCCCTTCGCCTCGATCTTGCGACGGAGTTCCTCGTCCCAGTTCGCGGTGAGCCCCGGCTTGACCCACTCGCCGAGATCGTGCCCGCGCCACCGCGGGTCCCCCTCGACGGGCGATTCCGAGAACGGGTAGCAGATGACCTCGAGCGTCACGTGGCGCGGCCCCTCCTCGACCACACGCGCGTCCTGGTGGTCGTCGGAGATCGCGGCCGCGGGCCGCAGCACGCGGACCACGAGCCGCACCGAGTACGCGTACTCGCGCCGCTCGTCCCAGTCGCCGTCGGGCTTGCCGTCGCCGTCGCTGTCCTTCTTCGCGGGGTCGGTCAGGTGCTTGTGCCGCTCGGCGAAGTCGGTGAGGCCGTCGCCGTCGCTGTCGGGGTCCGCCGCCGACGCCGCGGACGCGAGAAGGAGGAGCGCCGGGATGCAACGCATCCCACCATTGTAGGGAAGGGGCGGGGGCGCGGGGGAGGGGTCAGGCCGCGTCGCCGCGCGGGATCCCGAGGAGGTCGCACTCCGCCTCGGCCAGCTCCGCGCGGAAGCGGCAGCCCACGAGGACGAGGCTCGACTTGCTGCCGCAGTAGCCGCTCACGCGCACGACGTCGGCCTCGCGCGCGACGAGGCCGCGCTCGAGGAAGACGTGGAAGCCGCCGTGGAAGTTCTGCCACACGCGCGCCGTGTAGGGCATCAGGTGCTGCTGCTCCCCGTCGGTCGCGAAACGGGGATCCGTGATCCGGAAGAGGAGCCCCGTGCGGGAGATGTTGATACCGAGCGCCGAGAAGGTGCCGCCGGTGCCCTGGACCATGATCTCGAGAAACTTGAACGTGCGCACGGCGTCACGGCGGCCGGCGAACTGCGCGTGGAGGATCTTCTCGACGACCTCCGAGGCCGCACCAAGCGAGGTCCACCCTTGGATCTGCTTGACGAGATCCGTGGCCACGCCGGCGCTTCGCTCCATGGGCTTCTGCGGTCCCCCTTGGAAGCAAACCACAGGCCCGGGGCCGCGCAGGGCCGCGTTCCGGGGCCGCCCCGTTTCGGGACGGCGCGGCGACCAGGGTGCGGACCTCGGGTCCGCAGCCGGTGGCCGCAAACCTCTTGCCGCCAACCGGTTGCGCGCGCGCAACCCCGTACCTGGTAGCTGCTAGGCGCGGAGGATTTGCTCGGGGAGGTTGGCGTTGCGGGCGGCGGTCGCGTAGGTCACGATGCCCGAGGCGACGTGCTCGTTGAGCGCGGACTCGAGCGTCCGCATCCCCTCGCGCCCGCCCGTCTGGAGCACGTTGTAGAGCTGCGGGGTCTTTCGCTCGCGGATCAGCGCGCGGACGGCGTCGTTCGCGATCAGGATCTCCTGCGCCGCCACCAGCCCCCCGTCCACGCGCTCGACGAGGATCTGCGAGAGGATGCCCTGCAGCGACTCCGAGAGCTGGAGACGCGCCTGGTCCTGTTGGCCCGCGGGGAAGACATCCACGATCCGCTCCGGGCACTGCGACGCGGACGCGGTGTGGAGGGTCGCGAAGACGAGGTGGCCCGTTTCCGCCGCCGTGAGGGCGAGCGAGATCGTCTCGCGGTCACGCATCTCCCCCACGAGGACGACGTCGGGATCGTGCCGCAGCGCGCGGCGCAGCGCGCTCGGGAAGTCGGGACAGTCGCGCCCGATCTCGCGCTGCGTGATGTGCGATTTGATGTCGGTGTGGACGAACTCGATCGGGTCCTCCATGGTCAGGATGTGGCAGGCGCGCGTCCGGTTGATGTGGTCGACCATCGCGGCGAGCGTGTGGCTCTTGCCCGACCCGGTCGGACCGGTCACGAGGACGAGCCCGCGCGGCCGCTCCGCGAGCGTGCGCGCAACCGGCGAGATACCGAGCGACTCGATCGTCGGGATCGCCGCGGGGATGCACCGGATCGCGAGGCTCGTCTGCCCGCGCTCGCGCATGACGCTCACGCGGAACCGGCCGAGCCTGTCGATCGGGAAGACCAGCTCGAGATCGCCCTCCGCCTCGTAGCGGTGCGCCTGCTGGGGCCCCATCAGGCCGACGGCCATCGCGTGCACCTCGTCTGCGCCGACCGGACGGCCGCGATCCTTGAGATTCCCCTGGATCCGGAGCCGCACCGGGCTCCCGCCCTTCAGATGGAGGTCGCTCGCGCCCGCCTCGACGGCCTCGCGCATCAGGTCGAGGATGCGAACTCGCGGCGGAGGCTCGTCCTCCCGCGCGAGGTGCGGCTCCCGCGGCACCGCCGGGATGTCGGCGAGCGGGGGTCTCTGGGGTGCGGGGGCGTGCTCCGACCGGACGAGCGTCCATTCCGACGGCGAGAGCGGGCGGCGGAACCTCGCGCCGAGCACGATCAGCAGCTCGCCTCCCTCGGAGCGCTCGCTCACGCGGACGAGGTCCGCGTCGACGGCGATCCCCGCCTCGAGGAACCGGATCGACATGCCGTTGCGGAAGAGGAAGCCGAGCCGCTTCGTGAAGAGGACGAGATGCTCGGCCTCTGCGCCGAGCGTGAACTCCGCGCCGGTGAGTGTCAGCAGCAGGCCGGCATCCGAGACGTTGACCGCGTAACCCTTGTAGGTGCCGTAGTCGCCCCGCACATCGAGGCAGAGGACGCATTCGACGCGCGGGGCCACCCGGCGCTCCGCTCCCTTGCGATCGGCAGGCGCTGCGTGTTGGGCCTTCATCGGCCCGCCGCCCTTCTTGTCCCGGGCCGGCGCCACGCCGAGGAGGATCCAGTCGTCTCCCGCGAGAGGCTTGCTGAACCGGCAGCCCACGAGCATGGGCCCGTCCTCGCCATCCCCTTTCCGGGTGACGCGCACGACCTCCGCCTCGCGCGCGATCTGGCCCGCGGCGAGGCGCACGGTCATGCCGTCGCCGAACTCCTGGGCCACCCGTTCCGAGAAGACGACCATGTTCGCGAGGTCGGAAGCAGGGAGGAAGCGCTCGTCGGTGATCCAGAGGAGCGCGCCGGTCGCGGAGGCGTCGATCGTCTGGCCCGAGAACACGGCGCTCTTGCCGCGGACCGCGACCTCGACGGTCACCGCCGCACGGCTCCCGCTCCTCGGTTCCGCCCCGGAAGGGGCGGGAGTGTCCTTCTGCTGCTTTCGCACGGCCCGGCCTGATATCGGCGTTTCCACCCATCCTGCGCAAGCCGCCTCCCCGGGGGGTCCTCGAATGGTTGCCGCCCCCGCGCCCCCCGATTAGAATTTGAACGATGGTTCAAATGACCGCCGGCCCCCGCGCGGACCGGAAGCGCGCCGAGATCCTGCGCCGCGCCGCCGAGGTCTTCCGCCGGAAGGGGTTCCACGGCGCGGGGATGCGCGAGATCGCGAAGGGGCTCGGGCTCGCGCCGGGTGCGGTCTACTACTACTTCGAAAGCAAGGAGGACCTCCTCCACGCGTGTCAGCGCCTCTCGCTCGAGCGGCTCATGAAGAGCGCGAAGGAGATCGCGGCGGCCAAGGCGCCGGCCGCGGAGAAGCTGCGGCAGCTCGTGGTCGCGCACCTCTCGCACGTGCTCGGGGAGCTGGGCGGGAGCTTCGCGCACGTCGAATTCCACGCGCTGCCCGAGGCGCAGCTCGCCGAGGTGGTCGGATGGCGCGACGCGTACGAGCGGATCGTGCGTGGGATCCTCGACGAGGGGATCCGGACGGGAGCGTTCCGCGCGGCGGACGGCAAGCTTGCCGCGCTCGCGCTGCTCGGCGCGCTCAACTGGGCCGCGGTCTGGTGGCGTCCCGACGGCCCGCTCTCCGTAGACCAGGTGGGGCAGAGGATCGCGGACATCTTCCTCAAGGGGCTCGAACGATGACCGACAAGGACGCCACCGCGAAATCGGATCCGAAGACGGCGCGTCGCGAGGTTGTCCGGAAGGCGACGCTCGCGCTGCGCGTCAACGGCGAGACGCAGGAGGTCTCCTTCCTTCCTCACAGGACGCTCCTCGAGGTGCTGCGGGAGGACATGGGGCTCACGGGGACGAAGCACGGCTGCGAGCTGGGCGAGTGCGGGACGTGCACCGTGCTCGTGGACGGGGAGCCCGTTCTCTCGTGCCTCGCGCTCGCGCTCGAGTTCGCGGGGCGCGAGATCACGACGGTCGAGGGGCTCTCGGGCCCCCGAGGCCCCCACCCGCTGCAGCGCAGGTTCGCGGAGCTGAACGCGGCCCAGTGCGGCTACTGCACGCCGGGTTTCCTCCTCGCGGCGAAATCCCTTCTCGACCGCGAGGCCGCGCCGGACCGGGACACGATCCGCCGCGAACTCAGCGGCAACCTCTGCCGCTGCACCGGCTACCTGAAGATCTACGAGGCCGTCGAGCTGGCCGCGGGGGACCTGCGCCGTGGCTAGGAACTACCGGATCATCGGCAGGTCGCCGCCGAAGGTCGACGGCCTCGCGAAGTGCACGGGCTCGACGAAGTTCGCGGACGACCTCGCGTTCCCGCGGATGCTCTTCTGCAAGCTCCACCGCGCCGACGTGCCGCATGCGCGGATCGTGCGCGTGGACACGAGCGAGGCCGAGGCGATGCCCGGCGTCGTCGCGGTGCTCACGGGCGCCGAGCTGCCGACGCCCTTCGGCATCCTCCCGGTCTCCGAGGATGAGCACGCGCTCTGCGTGGACCGCGTGCGGTTCGTCGGCGACCCGGTCGCGGCGGTCGCGGCGATCGACGAGGACACGGCGTTCGAGGCGATGCGCCTCGTCCGCGTCGAGTACGAGCCGCTGCCGCCGGTCTTCGACCCGGCCGAGGCGATCGAGAACCGGACGCCGCCGCTCCACGACTACGGCGACGACGGGAACGTCCACAAGCGCGTGTCGATGGAGTTCGGCGACGTCGCGGGCGCGCTCAAGAAGGCGGATCTCGTCCTCGACGACATCTTCTTCTTCCAGGGGAACACCCACCTTCCGATGGAGCAGCACGCGGCGGTGGCGCTGCCGGAGGCGGATGGGCGCGTGACGATCTGGTCCTCGACGCAGACGCCGCACTACCTCCACAAGGCGGCGGCGAAGGTGCTTGACATGCCGCCGTCACGCCTGCGCGTCATCGCGTGCCCGAATGGAGGGGGCTTCGGGGGCAAGAGCGACCCGTTCAACCACGAGATCGTGGTCGCGAAGCTCGCGCTGAAGACGAACCGGCCCGTGAAGATCACGCTCACCCGCGAGGAGGTCTTCTACTGCCACCGCGGCCGTCATCCCGTGCTCATGCGGAGCCGGATGGGGCTCAAGAAGGACGGCACGATCGCGGGCTTGCACTTCGAGAGCCTCCTCGACGGCGGCGCGTACGGCTCCTACGGCGTGGCGAGCACCTACTACACGGGCGCGCTCCAGACCGTGACGTACAAGGTGCCCGTCTACCGTTTCGACGGCGTGCGCTGCTTCACGAACAAGCCGCCGTGCGGGCCGAAGCGCGGCCACGGCACGCCGCAGCCGCGGTTCGCGCTCGAGGTGCAGATCGACAAGGCGGCGGAGCGGCTCGGGATCGACCCCGCGGACTTCCGTCTGAAGAACCTGCAGCCGCCGAGCTCCGTCACGGCCAACTGGCTCCGGATCAACACGATCGGCCTGCGGAAGTGCATCGAGGCCGTGGTCGCGGCGTCGGGGTGGCGCGAGCGGCGCGGCAAGCTCGGGCGGGGGCGCGGCCTCGGCCTCGCCTGCTCGAGCTACATCACGGGCGCGGGGCTCCCCATCTACTGGAACAGGATGCCGCACTCGGGCGTGATGGTGAAGCTCGACCGGGGCGGCGGCGTGACGGCCTATTGCGGCGCGACCGAGATCGGGCAGGGGAGCGACACGGTCCTCGCCTCGTGCGTCGCGGAGATCCTCGGCGTGGAGCTGCTCGACGTCCGCGTCTGCGTCGCCGACACGGACCTGACGCCGGTCGACCTCGGCTCCTACTCGAGCCGCGTGACCCTGATGATGGGCAACGCCGCGATCCAGGCGGCCGAGCGGGCGAAGGACCTCGTCGCGCGCGCGGCGGCCGAGAAGCTCGAGGTCCCCGTGACCCGGCTCGCCTTCGCGGACAACCGCGTCTTCGACGTGGAAGACCCGGAACGGAAGTGGATGAGCTTCGCGCAGGCGGTCGTCTACGCCGAGGCGAAGCACGGGACGATCGCGACGGCGGGTTCCTACACGCCTCCCCAATCCCCCGGCCGCTACCGCGGCGCGGGCGTGGGCCCGACGCCAACGTACAGCTACAGCGCGTGCGTCGCGGAGATCGATGCCGACGAGGAGACGGGCTGGATCGCCGCGCGAAAGATCTGGATCGCGCACGACATCGGGCAGGCGATCAACCGCAACCTCGCGATCGGCCAGGTCGAGGGCGGCGTCTACATGGGGCTCGGCGAGGCGCTCATGGAGGAGATGGCGTACCGGCCGCGGCGCCAGGGCGTCCACAAGATCCCGTCGATGCTCGAGTACAAGAGCCCGACCACGATGGAGATGCCCGACGTGGAGACGATCCTCATCGAGGATCCCGACGACAGGGGCCCCTTCGGCGCGAAGGAGGTCGGGCAGGGGCCGCTGCTCCCCGTGATGCCCGCGGTGGCGAACGCGGTGCACGATGCGCTGGACATCCGCGTGGACCAGATCCCGATCGCCCCCGAGCTGGTCCTCGAGGCGCTCGGCCGCGAGGACCGCCGCGCGGGGCCGCGCGCCTACCCCGACCTGCGCGCCGGGAAGCCGGTCCGCATCCTCACGCCCGAGGAGGGCGGCGACGGCTACGAGGTCGAGCAGGAGCGGAAAGAGAAGCAGAAGCGCCGGGAGGAGAGGGCCAAGGCATGATGCGGCTCCCGCCGTTCGCCTACCGCGCGCCGAAGAGCGTGCGCGAGGCGGTGAAGATCCTCGCCGGCGAGGGCCCGCGCGCGCAGGTCGTCGCGGGCGGCACGGACCTCTACCCCAACATGAAACGCCGCCAGGTCGAGCCGAGGACCGTGATCGGCCTCAAGGAGGTGAGGGGGCTTCGGGGGCAGACGTGGCGCCGCGGGATCTTCCGGATCGGCCCGATCGAGAGCCTCCGCGCGCTCGAACGGGACGCACGCCTGAGGAAGAACCTGCCGGGCCTCCACGAGGCGGTCGCCTCGATCTCGACGCCCATCCTCCGCAACATGGGGACGATCGGCGGCAACGTCTGCCTCGACACGCGCTGCTTCTACCTGAACCAGAACTTCGAGTGGCGGCGCGCGATCCACCACTGCCTCAAGTGCGGCGGCGACACCTGCTGGACCGCACCCGGCAGCGACAAGTGCTGGGCGGTCAACTCGAGCGACACGGTCCCGGTGCTCCTCGCGCTCGGCGCGACGTTCCGGCTGCTCGGCCCCCCAGGCCCCCGCGAGATCACGGCCGAGCAGATGTTCGGCGTCACGGACGGCCGCGAGTGGCTGGGCAAGAGACCCGACGAGCTCCTGACCGACATCCTGATCCCGCCGCAGGGGAAGTCGCGGTCCACGTACGTGAAGGTACGGAGGCGCGAGGCGTTCGACTTCCCGGTGCTCGGCGTGGCCGCCCGGATCGAGGGCAACGGCAGGGTGGAGCGGGCGGATCTCGTCCTCAACGCGGTCGGACCCGCGCCGGTCCGCTGCCGGGAGGCCGAGAAGGCGCTGGTCGGCCGGCCCCTCTCGGACGAGGCGATCGAGGAGGCCGCCGATCTCGCCGGCGGCGGCGCGAAGCCGCTCGACAACACGGATTTCATGCCCAGCTGGCGCAAGAAGATGATCCGCGTGCACGTGCGCCGGGCGCTTGAGGCCTTGCGCGCCCGCTAGCACGGGCTCGGCTGCGGGGGTCGGCGGGAGCCGACTCAAGCCGTTGGCGGCCCGGGCGTAGAATGTTTGGCGATGCGGCGTTGGGTTACGTTCCTGCTCCTGCTGCTGCCGGCTGCGGCGCAGGACGGCGGCGGTGGGCTCGACGGTCCTTCGGGACCGCCGGCGAAGAAGAAGGACGAGCCTCCGCCCGAGCCCAAGCCCAAGCCGGAGCCCGCCCCCGAGCCCGAGGGTTGCGGCTGCGGCTGGGGCACCGAGGGCGAGCCGGAGGAGGCCCCCGAAGCCCCCCCGGAGCCCCTTCCCGAGGGCGCCGATCCGGTCCAGGCGGAGTTCGACCGGGCGCTTGCGTACCAGCGCAAGGGCAAGTGGACCTCGGCGAGGCGCGCGTTCCGGAAGTTCCTGAAGAACCACCCGGACCACGCGCTCGCGCCGCTCGCGGCCATGCGCGGCGGCGACAACGCGTTCCTGGGCGTCGAGGTCATCTGGGAGAGCGGACCGCCGGCGCGACGGATCGACGTCTCCGTCATGGGCGACGGCTTCACGATCGACGTGGCCGACCAGCTGATGGAGAAGAAGTGGGCCGACTTGTGCCTCGAGGTCCTCTGGAACGAGAAGGTCTTCGAGGAGTACAAGAGCTACTTCAACTACTACTTCGTGCGGCTCGCGTCGCTCGAGGAGGGCGTCGATCCCGGCCTCGGCCCCGAGGAGCTCAAGAAGGCGCAGGAGCGCAACCTGCGCCGCCGGCGCGCGCTCAACTACAAGCTCGACTACTCGACGGCGCTCGACTGCAAGGCGGCGGGGCCGGGCGGGCAGGTGATGGCCGACCCGGCGCTCGTGTACAAGTGGCTCGACGCGGCGGCGAAGGAGCTCCCGGGCTGCGCGGACGACCGGTTCGTGATCGCGTTCGCGCGGTTCGGCATCCTCGGGATGGGCGGCGGCGGGATCGCGAACGTCGGGCGGCCGGACAAGTCGATCACCGTCCACGAGTTCGGCCACGCGTTCTCGAGGCTTCTCGACGAGTACGCGATCAACCCGGAGGCGCCGCAGGGGGCGTTCGGGGGCGGGCTCAGGGCCGCGAACGCCTATCCGAGCGGGCCGGAGCCGAAGCCCGAGGAGGTGCCCTGGGCGCACCTGCTCAAGAAGAAGGTGAAGGGCGTCGGGATCTACGAGGGCGGTGCGACGTTCAAGAAGGGCGTCTGGAGGCCCGCGGCCTCCTGCGCGATGAACGTCGGCGGGAACCAGTTCTGCCCGGTCTGCCGGGAGCAGACGCTGCTCGTGATCTACGAGTACGTGAGCCCGATCGACGAGGCGGCGCCCGACCCGGCGAAGACCGTGGAGACGGTCGCGGGCAGCGAGGATGAGCTCGTGGTCCTGCCCATGCAGCCCCAGAAGCACCGTCTCAAGGCGAGATGGCACGTCGGCACGCTGGCGGTCACGACCGAGGGCGGCACGCAGGCGGCGCCCGAGGATCCGTCGCCGATCGAGGGCGCGGCCCCCGAGGCCCCCACCCTTGACTACCCGGGCATGTCGAACCCCTACATGGGCCGGCGCGTCCAGATGCCGCGAGACGAGTACGACGAGCCTCCGCAGGGCAAGCCGAGCCCGCTGGGCCAGAAGGCGCGGAAGCGCAAGGACGGCGCCTACGAGTACGCGTTCCCGATCGGAAAGCTGCCCACGGGAGGGTACGTGATCACGGCCGAGGTGTGGGACGACACCGAGTGGGTCGTGAAGGACGACCGCCACCTCCTGAAGGAGCGCGTCTCGTGGCAGGTCCGGATCGCGCCGCCCGCGAAGCCGGAAGCCGCGGCGCCGCCCCCGCCCAAGCGCTGAAGCGCTTGCGAGGGATCCAGCGCCGGCCCGAGGCCGAGAGCACGCCCGAGCCCCAGGCCCGGGGGACGACCTGGCCATCGCGTCGCGGGCGCCCATGACCCGCGGCGGCCGCTCCGCGCACCCTTTGGCCCGGAACGTTGCTTCTTTTCGTCATTCGCGCCGCGAGCCCGGGACGCAACCCGGGTCGCCAAGGCGGAATGGGGCCGCCGACATCGAGGAACCTCGCCCGGTTCACCGTATTCTCTCTCACAGGAGCAGGAGGACACAGTCCATGCATCATCGCATCGTCGTCGGCCTCGTCGCCGCAGCCCTGTGGGCGCCGTTGGCCCAAGCCGAACCGGTCACCTTCCACTTCACCGGGGTCGTCGAGTTCGCTCAGGGACCCAGCATTGGCGAGCTCCTCGCCCCGGGCGTCACCGGAGCGGACCTCATCGGGACGCAGATCTCCGGGTGGTACACCTTCGACAGCGCCGCGCCCGATACGCAGGGGGCGTCCTTCCTGGGCATCTACGTCAGCAGCGGGGCGCCGTACGAGTACGTCATGCAGTTCGCCCACCGGACGTTCATGCTCAACGGCGTCCAGATCGGCGTCATCGTCGACTTCGACAACATGCAGGTGACGCCGGGGCTCAAGGACGACATCTACACGGCACAAAGGACCGGCCCGCACCCGACCGACCCCACGCTCCAGCTGCGCGCGTACCTGGACCTCATCGCCTCCGGGACCGCGACCGACGGGCCGACGACGTCCCTGCTCAACGACTCACTCCCGTTGGTTCCCCCGGATCTCTCCGGCTTCACCACGCGACGGGTGTTCATGAACGTGCTCGACAGCAGCGGCTCGGTGGTCGGCGGTCTCGGCGGCACGCTGACGAGCCTTTACGTGCCCGAGCCCGCGACCACGCTGCTCCTCGTGCCCGCCGCGGTCGCGCTCCTCGCGCGGTACCGCCGACGCCATCGGGCCCCCGGGCCCCCCTAGAGCATGCCACGGCAGGCGTTCCGCGGTCGGCGCGCCGGCGCCGGGAGTAGGTCGCGCGGCTTCCCCCAAGCGTTAGACTAGTTGGCCCATGGCGAAGAACGCGGCCACCGCGAAGACCGACATCACCCTCCGGCCCGTGAGCGAGTTGGACATCGAGCCGGTCTGCGCGATCGACGAGAAGCTCTCGGGGAAGGACCGCCCCGGCGAGTGGGAGCGGCGGATCTCCTACTACATCCGGCGGGACCCGGAGCTCTCGCTCGTCGCGGTCGAGGGCTCGCGCGTCGTCGGGTTCATGCTCGGCGAGGTGCGCGCCGGGGAGTTCGGCCTCGAGGAGCCCTCGGGCTGGATCGAGGTCCTGGGCGTCGATCCCGAGTGCCAGGGGCGATCGGTCGGGAAGCGGCTCCTCGAGGGACTGCTCGCCGGGTTCAAGGCCCGAGGCTGCAAGGCCGTCCGGACTCTCGTCAACGACATCGGGCAGAAGGAGCTCATGGGCTTCTTCGAGGCGGGCGGGTTCAAGCCCACGCCGATCCGCACCTTGGAGCGCAGGTCGTAATGGAGAACGTGCGCAGTTCCACCCTCCCGAAGAAGTACCACGACGCGGTCGTCCGCTGGGGGCAGACGTTCCTGCCGGACTATCAGCTGCTCATGGACAACTGGGAGAAGTACTTCCCGCACGACAAGCGCCACGAGCTCTGCGCGTACCGGCAGATGGGGATGTGCGACACGATCGAGTGCGGCGACCTGAAGGGGAAGCCGAAGTTCGACCGCGCGTCGCAGATGACGCCGCAGCTCGCCGACCACCTGCTGAAGGCGGTCAAGGCGCAGGCGTCCACGGAACTGGGCTCGATCCAGCAGCACCAGCTCACGCTCGCGCGCGCGCCCGAGGAGGTGGACCAGTTCTGGGTGCTTCGGATGATGGCCGAGGAGCTGCGCCACGGCTATCAGATGTTCCATGTGCTCCTCGAGGACGACTGGAAGAGCGTGTCGGACGTCAAGGGCGAGGACATGGTGGAGGAGATCCTCCAGATGCGCACGGGATCGCACGTCCTCGGCGCGTTCAACATCGACTTCGACTCGTTCGTGGACAACATCGTCTTCTGCGCGTTCATCGACCGCGTCGGCAAGTACCAGCTCGCGATGCAGAAGGTCTCGGCCTATCAGCCGATGGCGGAGTCGATGCCGCCGATGCTCCAGGAGGAGGCCTTCCACCTCGCGACCGGCGTCGTCCCGATGCGCCGCTGGATCCAGAGCGCGGCGAAGGACGAGGGCTACGTCTCGATGGACCACCTCCAGAAGGCGGTCAACAAGTGGTACCCGCGCGGTCTCGACATGTTCGGCGACGAGCGCGGCGGCGGCAGCAACGTCCGCATGGGCCTGAAGCCGATGAACAACGCCCAGGCGGCGGCGGAGTACACGGACGAGATGCGCCAGCTTCTCGGCGACCTGAACCTCCGCTACCTGCGCGCGCGCTTCCCGAAGCTCTCGCGCGACGAGGCGCAGGAGCGGCTGAAGCGCATCCTCGAGAAGGGCGAGACGGTCGAGGGCATCGGGCCGGAGAACCTGCTCAAGCTGCCGCACGTGAGCTTCTTCCGCCGCCGCGGGATCTACGCCTACCAGATGCTCGACATCGAGGGGAAGCCGGTCGCGACCGTCGCCGACCTGAAGAAGCACCTCTCGAGCGTGCTCCCCGAGGCCTACGCGACCGCGCGCGACATGACGAAGTTCTACGAGCTCATGGGCAAGGTCGTTAAGGGCGAGGTCAAGGCCGAGGACGCCGTGCACATCCTCCCGAACCTCTCGCGGGTCGGCGGCGTCTGCCCCTGCTCGCGCGCCGTGCGTTGGGTCATCGACGAGCCGACGAACGGCCACTGATCCCGGGGTTGAGGGGGAGGCCTTGGACCATCCGATGGGCCAAGGCCGGCAGGCGCGGGGGAGAGGGGCGCTACGGCGGCGGGAGCCGTACCGTCGCCGACGGCTCGTTCTCGGGAAGCGTGACCACCGCGGATCGGCTTCCGTACGAGAACGTGAGCAGCACCGGCGCATGGTGCAGTGCGGGAAACTCGATGGCGCCGGTCGCGTCGGTGTGGAAGGCCCAGTCCTGGATGCGCGACTCCACGCGCACGCAGTCGACCGGCGCGCCCGACCGGACGGTCACCGGCGCGAACGGCACCGGACGCCCAACGCTGTCGCAGAGGACCGCGCGGGCGGTCCAGCCGGACGACTCGGACAGCACGATCGTTCTTCCCTCGCCGGCTCGCACCGTCACCTCGCAGCTCGACCAGACGAAGTCCGGATCGCACACGTCCACGAAGTAGCTGCCCGGCGGCATCTCGAACGACGCGCGGCCTGACGCGTCCGTCGTGCTCTTGAAGCCGCCGACCCAGACCTCGACCCCCGCGGCCATGCGTCCGTCGGCAGCGCGGACGAGCACCTCGAGCCTCGCCATCGGCTCCGTGGATCGCCGGTCCCCTCGGCCGCGGAGGCCGCTGCCGGCGCCGCCGCCGAGGCTGATGTCGAGCCAAGGAGGCCGCGCCGAGAGCCTCGCCTCGACCGCGTACTCCTCCCCGAAATCGCCGAGCCGGACGTCAACGATCGCCTCCTCGTCCGCGTTGCCGACGGCGATCCAGGCACGCTCGTCGAGGAGATGCGGCACGCCCTTGACGCGTAGCCACCCGTCCGCGCCGCTCGGCCCCGATCCAGCCGTCGGAACCGGCGCGCCTGTCGCCGTCGAGCCGCCAAGGTAGGCGCCCGTCACGCGCGCCCCGCGGACGGGCCGGCCGTCGCCTTCGACGACGCGGACGCGGATGCGCGCCTCGCGGCGGAGCGGCACGACCACGCGCACGCGATCCGCGCGGCGCGAAAGGGCGCCCTCGACAACCCGCTCGGCCGGCGAATCCGCGACATACCCGCGGCACGCAAGGCCAAAGATCGTGACCTCGCCGCGCGGGGCGCGCGGGACGAAGGCGGCGACATGCCCCAGCGGCGCGCCGTTCTCCCCGTCCACGACGACGACGTCCACCGGCACGAGGTCGGCGCCGGGCGCCGCCTCCTCGACGCGGACGTCGACGTCCGGGACCGCCTCGGACGCGGCTTCCGGGGCGGCTTCGTCGAGGCGCGCGGCCGCCGAGGCCGCCGCGCCCTGCAGCCGGGCCTCGGCGGCTTCCGACATCGGGGGCGCCTCCGCGCGCGACGCGCGGGCCGAGGCGCGCCCCTCGAAGGTCCACCACGCGAGCGCGGCCGTGACAACGAGCAGCGCAACGCACAGCGCGCGCATCGTCGAGGCATTCTACCCCTCTCCCCCGCGCCCCCTTGACCCCGAGTACCATGCGCCCATGGATTTCCTTGCTCGCCCGTGGCCTTGGTACGTCGCGGGCCCGCTGATCGGCATCTTCGTGCCTGCGCTGCTGCTGCTCGGCGGGCGCGAGTTCGGCGTCTCCGCGGCGTTCCGCCACATGTGCGCGGCGGCGCTCCCCGGCAAGGCCGCGTTCTTCCGCTACGACTGGCGGCGGCAAGGCCTCTGGAACCTCGCGTTCGTCCTCGGCATCGCGCTCGGCGGCGTCCTCTGCGCGTGGGACAAGGGCCCCGCGCACGTCTCGGCCGCCACGCACGCGGACCTCGCGGAGCTCGGCGTCCCGGTCGAGGGCCTCGCGCCGTTCGACCTCGAGTCGCTCGCGACGTTGCGCGGGTTCGCGTGCGTCGTCGTCGGCAGCTTCCTCGTCGGGTTCGGCGCGCGGTGGGCCGGCGGCTGCACCTCCGGCCACGCGATCACGGGCCTTGCGGCCTTCGAGCTGCCGTCGCTGATCGCGGTGTTGGGGTTCTTCGCGGGTGGGCTTGCATCGACGCACCTCCTGCTGAGGGTGCTGTCATGACCACCGCGGAGCTCGAGGCACGCACCGTCGAGGGAAGAGAGGGGGCGTCGGGGGCAGGGCTCTGGAGCTACGTGCCGCTCGGCGCAGCCTTCGGTGTCGTCCTCGTGAAGAGCGAGGCAGCGTCGTGGTACCGCATCCAGGAGATGTTCCGGTTCCAGAGCTTCCACATGTACGGCATCCTCGGGTCCGCGGTCGCCGTCGCGGCGCTGGGCGTCGCTCTCGTGAAGCGCCGCCTCGGCATCGCGATGCCCAGGAAGGAGCTCGGCACCGGCCGCCGCTACTGGATGGGCGGGACGGTCTTCGGCCTCGGCTGGGGGCTCGTCGGCACGTGCCCGGGGCCGATGTTCGCGCTGCTCGGCACCGGCATTGCCGCGATGGCCGTCGCGATCCTCTCCGCGCTCGCGGGCACGTGGGTCTACGGCCAAATCCGCGACCGGCTGCCGCACTGACGACGCCTTCTGGGATCATCAGGGCATGCGGATCATCGACGGCATCCCGGTCTGGGGCGACCCGATCGACGACGGGGCGCTGACGCAGATCCGGCGCTGCGCCAAGACCGCCGAGAAGGCCGCGATGATGGCGGACCACCACAAGGGGTACGCGGTGCCGATCGGCGGAATCGTCGCCTACACGGACCGGATCAGCCCGTCCGCGGTCGGATACGACATCGCGTGCGGGAACAAGGCGTGCCTGCTCGACGTGCCTGCGGCCGACGTGAAGGCGAACATCGGCCCGATCATGGACGACATCTGGAGGAACATCTCGTTCGGCATGGGCCGCAAGAACGAGACCACGAAGGTCGATCACGCGCTCTTCGACGACGACGCCTGGAAGCTCAGGATCGCCTCGCCGCTGAAGAAGATGGCGAGGGACCAGCTCGGCACGGTCGGGTCCGGCAACCACTACGTCGATCTCTTCGAGGACGAGAAGGGTCGCGCGTGGGTCGGCGCTCACTTCGGCTCGCGCGGGCTCGGTCACAAGATCACGACCCACGTGCTCGATGCCGGCGGGGCGACCGACGGCATGGACGTCGATCCGCTCGTGCTCGATGCGCGTTCGTCGCTCGGGTCGGATTACCTCGAGTGCATGCGCCTCGCCGGGCGCTACGCCTACGCGGGCCGCGACTGGGTCTGCGCCGAGGTCGCGCGGATGCTCGGGGCGAAGATCCTCGAGGAGGTCCACAACCACCACAACTTCGCGTGGAAGGAGAAGCACGGAGCCGAGATGTGGGTCGTGCGCAAGGGCGCGACCCCGGCGTTCCCCGGCCAGCGCGGGTTCGTGGGCGGATCGATGGGCGACATCTCCGTGATCCTCGAGGGCGTGGATTCGCCCGAGGCCGCGAAGGGCCTCTACTCCACGGTCCACGGCGCGGGCCGGGTCATGAGCCGCACGCAGGCGAGGGGGAAGGTCGATCGGAGGACGGGCCGCGTGATCTCGCCTGGCGCGGTGTCGCGCGAGTCCATGCTCCAGTGGATCAAGCGGATGGGCGTCGAGCTTCGCGGAGCGGGGACCGACGAGTCCCCCCACTGCTACAAGCGCCTCCCCGAGGTGCTGAAGCACCACGCGGCGAGCGTTCGCGTGCTCCACACGCTGACGCCGCTCGGCGTCGCGATGGCCGGCGAGCGCGAGTTCGACCCGTACAGGGACTGACCGGGGCGTGCCGCCGCACCTCCCCTGCCCCCCAGGCCCCCTTGACCCCACGAGACGGAATGCGGTAGAGACGGGACATGCGCGTGCTCGTCGTCGAGGACGACCGGAAGATCGCGTCGTTCATCGCGGACGGACTGAAACAGGCGGGCTACGCGGTGGACATCGCCGCGGACGGCACCGAGGGGCTCCACCTCGCCACCGCGACCAACTACGACGCCCTCGTCATCGACCTCATGCTGCCGGGGCTCGACGGGCTCGCGCTCATCGAGCGGCTCCGCGCGAAGCGGATCGCGACGCCGGTCCTGATCCTCAGCGCGAAACGCACGGTGGACGACCGGGTGAACGGGCTCCGCGCGGGCGGCGACGACTACATGACGAAGCCGTTCTCGTTCTCGGAGGTGCTCGCGCGGATCGAGGCGCTGATCCGCCGCGCCACGCGCCAGACGGAGCCTACGTCGCTCTCGGCCGGGGGCATGACGCTCGACCTCCTCACCCGCGAGGCGAAGCGCGGCGACCAGGCGCTCCCGCTCCAGCCGCGCGAGTTCGCGCTCCTCGAGTACATGATGCGCAACCAGGGGCGCATCCTCAGCAAGACCGCGATCCTCGAGCACGTCTACGACTACTCGTTCGACCCGCAGACGAACGTGGTGGACGTGCTCATGCACCGGCTCCGCGCGAAGATTGACAAGGGCTTCGAGCAGCGGCTCATCCACACGGTAAGGGGGGCCGGCTATGTCCTCCGGCCTTGAGCGGCGCGCGGCGCTGCACTTCACGCTGCGGCTGCTCGTCCGCAACTCAATCCTCTTCCTGATCGCTGCCGGCGCGTTCTACGTCATCACCCGCCACGTCCTCTACGAGGCGCTCTCGGGACACTGGGAAGAGGAGGCCGCCGCCGTGCGTGCCTCGTGGGTCAAGTCGCACGCGGGCGTCTCGGAGGAAGTAGCCCTCCACGTCCGCGCTGCGCAGGTCGAGCTGAGCCAGGCGCTGCGGGAGCAGGCGCTGCGGCGGTTCGAGCGGATGTACGTGATCATCGCGTTCGCGCTGCTCGTCGCGTCCGCCGTCGGCGGGTCGATCTTCACGTACCTGGCGACGGCCCCGCTGCGCCGGATCGTCCGGACTGTCGAGGACATCCTCGCCACGGGCGACCTCGACCGGAGGGTGAAGGCGGGGGGGGTGCGGGGGACGAGGGCCGAGATCGTCGCGCTCATCAACCGCCTGCTCGACCGGAACGCGGCGCTCGTGCGCGCGATCCACGACTCGCTCGACAACGTCGCGCACGACCTCCGGACCCCGATGACGCGGCTCCGCGCGACCGCGGAGAGGGCGCTGGAACAGCCTGAGGACGCGGCGACGGCGCGCGAGGCGGTCGCCGACTGCCTCGAGGAGTCGGATCGCGTCCTCACGATGCTCAACACGCTCATGGAGGTGGCGGAGGCGGAGACCGGCGCGATGCGGCTCGACCGAAAGCGGGTCGATCTGGCCGACGTCGTGCGCGACGTCGTCGAGCTCTACGCGCCCGTCGCCGAGGAGCGCGGCGCCTCGATCGCCACGCGGGTCGCGGACAGGGTCGCGGTCGAAGGGGACCCGACGCGGCTCCGCCAGGCGCTCGCGAACCTCCTCGACAACGCGATCAAGTACGGGGGCAAGGGCAACGGGATCACGGTCTCGCTCGACCCCGAGGACAGAAGCGCCGTCCTCGCGGTCACGGACAAGGGCCCGGGCATCCCGAAGAACGACCTCCCCCGCATCTGGGAGCGGCTCTATCGGGGCGACCGGAGCCGGACCGAGCGCGGGCTCGGACTCGGCCTCTCGTTCGTCCGCGCGATCGTGGAGGCGCACGGCGGCGCCGTGGACGTGGAGAGCGAGGTCGGCCGCGGCGCCACGTTCCGCATCCGCATCCCGATCGGCGGCGCGGCTACGGCACCACCCGCTCGACCGCCGAGCGTTCGATCCAGCCCGCCTCGGCCCTCGGGCGCCTGACCCGGACGAAGTCCTCGAACGAGCTGGCGGCGAGGACGACCTGCCCCGCGCGCACCGTGGCGAGGGCCTCCGCCGCCGCGTACGGCGAGATGCGCAATTCGGTCGTCGTCACGACGATCGCGCGGTCGCGTTCGAGCGCGTGCTTCACGATCGCGATCGCCGCCGGGAGCGCGACGAGCACCGCAGCGACCACGAACCGCGCCAGCGCGGCCCGCCCCAGCCGTCGCCGGCCGAGGAGTGCCGCGAACAGGAGCCCGGCCGCCGCAACGACGAGCCAGGTCCACTCCTCCACGGTCAGGTGGCGGTGGAAGTCGCGCCAGCCGCCGCCGAGGTCGCTCTCGAGCCCCGATCGGCGCCGCAGCCCGTCGAGCGCGTCCCGGATCCCGCCGTCGCGCGGCGCGAGAAGCCGCGCCCGCTCGTAGCTGAGCACGGCGCGCCCGACATCCCCGGTCTCCGCGTACGCGTTCCCGAGGTGGAAGAGGAGGTCGGGGTCGGAACCGCCCTGCTCCTGCGCCTCGAGATAGTGCCGCACCGCGTCGTGGTAGCGGCGCTCGGAGAAGGCGCGGTTGCCCTCCTCGATCGGGTCCTGTGCGAGCGACGCGGCGCAAACCAGCAGTCCAACCAGCACCCTCATCGCAACCTCCCCGTACGGTCGATCTCCGCGAACGCCGTCTCCTGCCAGCGCCTCATCACGTCCCGCGACGCGCCGCAGCTCGCGGCGAGCTTTTCGCCCGCGTGGTCCCGAGGCTCTTGGGGACGATGGCCGGCCTTGCTGTCGATCTCCAGGTTGCGGTTGGTCGTGGCCGGCCTGCTGCTTGTCCTGCGGTTGTGGTTGCGCGTCTTGCTGCGGATCTCCGTAGCCGGCTTCTTGCTGCGGTTTCCTCTGGTCTTCGCCGGCCTTCTGCTCCTGCTGCTGCGGATCCTGCTGTGGCTTGTCTTGCGGCTGCCCGCCCCTGCCGGACCGCGGCTCCTTCTGCTGGTGCGGATCCCGAGGTGTGCGGCGATCACGGCGCCCTCCTTGCCCGGCGGCGTCCGAGGAAGGCGATGAGCACGGGCAGGTAGGGCTCCGCCGTGGAGAGGTGGAGCTGGTCCACGCCGCTCGCGCCGATGCTGCGGCCGACCTCCGCGTAGTAGCGGTCCGCCGCGCGGCGGTAGGCCTCGCGGGCCTTCTCCGAGGAGGTGTCGATCTCGATCTGCTCCCCGGTCTCCGCATCCTCAAGGGTGATGACGCCGATGTCGGGGAGTCTCCGCTCACGCGGATCGGTCACGGAGACCGCGACCACGTCGTGGCGGCGGTTCGTCGTCTTGAGCTTCCTCCGGAGCGCGCCGACCGTGTGGTCGATCGGGCCGGCCAAGAGGAAGTCCGAGACGAGGAGCACGAGCGCGCGGCGCTTCAGGACCCGGTTCGCGTGGTCGAGGGCCGGGGCGAGGTCGGTGCGGCGGCCCTCCGGCGTGAAGAAAAGGACCTCGCGGATGACGCGCAGGACGTGCGCGTGGCCCCTCCGGGGCGCCAGGTAGAGCTCCACCCGGTCGGTGAAGAGGAGGAGCCCGACCTTGTCGTCGTTGCGGATCGCGGAGAAGGCGAGCGCGCTCGCGGCCTCGGCGGCGAGCTCGCGCTTGCTCGAGCGGCCCGATCCGTACGCGCCCGAGGCGCTCATGTCGATCATCAGCAGGAGCGTCAGCTCGCGCTCCTCGGCGAAGGTCTTCACGTGCGGCGCGCCCGTGCGCGCGGTCACGTTCCAGTCGATGGCACGGACCTCGTCGCCGCGGACGTACTCGCGCACGTCGGCGAAGCTCGTCCCGCGGCCCTTGAAGGCCGCGCGGTACCGGCCCGCGAGCTGGTCCTCGACCTGCCGGCGGGTCTTGAGCTCCACCTGCCGCACGGCCCTGAGGACCTCCCGCGTCCGCTGCGCCTTCAGCTTCTCCATGGCATGGCTCCTCCTGCCCGGGCGCCAGGGACACGGGCCCCGGCGCATCGGGCGGGTCGCTACGGGACGGCCACCGAGTCGAGGATCCTCGAGACGACGCTCTCGCTCGTCAGCTCCTCGGCCTCCGCCTCGTAGGTGATCGCGACGCGGTGGCGGAGCACTTCCATCGCGACGGCCTTCACGTCCTGCGGGGTCACGTAGCCGCGGCCGTTGAGGAAAGCCAGGGCGCGCGAGGCCGCGAGCAGGCTCAGGGTCGCGCGAGGCGACGCGCCGTGGCGGATGTGCGAGTCGAGGTCGAGGCCGAACCCCATCGGCTCGCGCGTCGCGTAGACCAGCGAGACGATGTAGTCCTTGACCCTCTCGTCCACGTGGATCGCCTGCGCGACCTTCCGCGCGGCGCGGATCTCCTCGATCGAGACGATCGCGTCCACGTGGGGCGTCTCACCGCCGCAGTCCGCGACGTCGAGGATCATGCGCTCCTCGGTCAGCGACGGGAAGGAGACCACGACCTTGAGCATGAAGCGGTCGAGCTGTGCCTCGGGGAGCGGGTAGGTTCCCTCCTGCTCGATCGGGTTCTGCGTCGCGAGGACGAGGAACGGGTCCGGGAGCGGGAGGGTCTCGTGGCCCAGCGTCACCTGCCGCTCCTGCATCGCCTCGAGCAGCGCGCCCTGGACCTTCGCCGGCGCGCGGTTGATCTCGTCGGCGAGGATCAGGTTGGCGAAGACCGGCCCCTTCCTGACCTCGAACTTCATCGCGCGCGGGTCGAACATCTCGGTGCCGAGGATGTCCGCCGGCAGCATGTCGGGCGTGAACTGGATCCGGCGGAACTGCGCCTGGATCGCGGACGCGAGCGTCTTCAGCGCCAGCGTCTTCGCGAGCCCAGGCACGCCCTCGAGCAGCACGTGGCCGTTCGCGATCAGCGCGACCATGAGCCGCTCGACCATGCGCTCCTGCCCGACGATGACGCGGCCCATTTCGCGGCGCATCGGCTGCACCCACACCGCCGCGCGCTGCACGGCGTCGTGGATCGCCTGCACGCTCTCCTGCGTTCTTCCGGCCCGCGCGGCTTCGCGCGACGCGATCCATTGCTTGGGGGTCATGTCATCACCTCGCAGAGAACTGTTGCGACTCATCCACCAGTACGGGCCGAGCATTACGCCTCCCTTGCTGCGCGATTACGGCTTCGTAATCCGGCGAACGGGGGGGGAAGGGGGCGCGGGGGAAGGGGGAACAAAGAGAAGCCCCGCCAACGAGGCGGGGCTTCAAGTGGAGGTGCTTGGCCGGCTACCGGCCGGCCGTCATCGTGGCCTGTGCCACGTCGTTGTCGTTCAGCTGGGTCCCGGCGTCTTCGGTCGCGGCGATGTCTCCCTGCTTCGTGTTGCCCGCAAGCGCGACGACCGCGAGGCCGCCCGCGACGAGCAGCGCGGCGAGCACGTCCGCCAGGAGGGAGCGCGCGGGTCTCTGGAGGTTCGGCATCATGGTCGCCTCGATCGTCTGTACGGCCCTCGTGGTCGCCCCGACGATTACAGTCCGGTAATCCGTCGAAGCGAATACCGCGCCGGCGGCGCCGGTGGAGTCCCGACGCGAATCGCCGCGGTGGCGGAAGCGGGCCGTTCCGCTACCAGCGTACGGAACAGGGATGCGACATCCGCGCGGCCAAGGAGAGCACGCGGGAGGACCTCAAGCGTCGCTAGCTGGTCTGGACACTCACGGACGATCAGATCCCCGCGACGGCGCGGTAGTCGGGCTCGTCGCCGCGCCCCTCGCGGACGATCTCGCCGTCGCGGAGGAGGAAGGCGCCGGCGTCCTGGCTCTCGCGGCGCAGGAGGCCGCGCCGCGAGGAGCCGAGGCCGAAGTGGGCGTAGAGCGTCCGGTCCGGGTCGTGCACGCGCGCGACGTACGCGAGGTCGAGCTGCGCGAGGTCGCCGGGGTCGTCGAAGTGGACGAGCGCGACGCGCACGCCCGCGCGCTCGAGGTCGCCGCGCGCAGCTGCGAGCGCCTTGACCATCCCCTGCCCCCGACGCCCCCTCGCCTCCGGCAGCAGCAGGAGGAGCACCGGCGACATCGCCGAGAGCGTCTTCAGGCTGATCCCGTCCTGCGTGCAAAGCGTTTCCAACGGCGGGCGCCCGCGGAACGGGTCGGGCGGGCGCAGCCCCTCGCGGAACACTACTTGAGGAGCTCCTGGAACTCCTTCCGCGTGCGCGCCTCCGCGAAGGCGGGTTCCGCCTTCGCGCGCTCCTTGTACTGCTTGTCCACGGAGATGACCTGCTTGAGCGCCCGGTACGCGGTCTCGAAGTTCTTCATCCGCGCGAGGGTTCGCGCGATGTTGTAGCAGGAGGTCGTGGCGTTCTCCACGTCGCCCCTCTCGTTGGCGACGTCGATGCCGCGCTCGAACATGCGGGCCGCAGGCTCAAGCTTGCCCTGCTCGTCGAGCACGCGGCCGAGGCCGTCGACGACGACCCAGAGGAAGTCGGGGTCCAGCGGGTCCGTGACGTCGTCGTGGAGCGCGAGCGCCCTCCGGAACCCGCGTTCGGCGAGCGCGAGGTCCTTCTTGATGGTCGCCAGCTGCCCGAGCATGCACTGGCCGAACGCCCAGTCCTCGATGGCTTTCGCGTTCTCGTTGAGGAGGCGAAGCCCGCCGTCGATGTCCCCCGTCTCGAGCCGCTCCAGGACCTGGATGCCGAGCGGGTGCAGCTCGGGGCGGTCCCGCGACGCCCTGACCTTGAACTTCTTCCGGAGCCGCTCCTTGTACCACTCCGCCGCGGCGTCGCCGCGCGGGAAGGAGAGGATCCAGAGGAGGCGGCCGTGCACGACGATCTCCTCCGGATGCTCCTCGGACGGGCCTTCCCGGCCCCAGAGGATCGGCTCGAGGAAGTGGACGACCTTCCTGAGGTCGTCGGTCTCGTACTCGAAGACGAACACCGTGCCCTTCGCCCCGCCCTCGGCGACGAACGACTGGTGTTGCTTCCGCTTCGGCACGGGCAACGAATCCTCCCTGTGCAGCGCCCTGAGCTCGGGCGGCAGCCCCTTCGCGAAGCCCTCGATGGTGGGCGTCTCGTAGAAGATCCGCGGGTGGGGCTGGTTCGTGTGGATGCCCTCGATCGCCTGCACGTTCTTCGGCAGCTCCTCCTGCTTCACGAGCACGAGGTCCAGCGAGAGCGGCCCCTTGGACTTGGCCTTCTTCTCCGCCTGGGCGAGCATGTCCTCGAAGTCCTTCTGCTTCAACGCCTCGGCGAAGTCGGCATCCTTGCGCGCGGCGTCCACGTACGACGGGTCGATGGCGATCGCCGCGGCGAGCGAGTGCCACGCGTCCTCGTACTTCTTCATCATCGCGTAGACGCAGGCCTGGTTGTAGGTGGACTGCCCCCGCGCGTTCCCCTCTCCCTCGTCGCACTCCTTGGCCGCCTCGAGCGCGCGGTCCAGCGCCTTCAACGCCTCCGGCCGCTTCCCCTGCGCATGGAGCGCGATCGCGAGCCCGTCGAGCGTCACCCACAGGAGCCGCGGGTCAAGCGGGTCCGCGAGCGAGTCGTGCAGCTGGAGCGCCTTCCGGAACGCCTTCTCCGCGAGCGCCTGGTCGCCCTTCATCTGCGCGAACTGGCCGAGCAGGTTCTGGCCGAACGACCAGTTGGCCGCCTTGGCGTCCTGCAGCAGCCGGATCCCGTTGTCGGCGTCCTTCGCCTCGTACGCCTTCACGGCCTGCTGCCGGAGCGGGGTGAGGTCGGCGCGCTCGCGGGGCGCCCGTATGCGGAGCTTTTTCCGCAGCCGCTCCTTGTACCACTCGGCCGCCGGGTCGCCGAGCGGGTACGGGAACGAGAGGACCCAGATGAACCGGTCCTGCAGGAAGATCTCCTCGGGGTGCTGCTCCGAGCGGCTCCCGCCCCAGATGTACTCGCGGAGGAACACGAGCGAGCAGGTCGCGTCGCCCGCGTTCGCGTACTCGTAGACGAGCACCGACCCCGTGGCCCGACCGTCCGCCTGGAACGACTGGATCTCCTTCCGCTTCGGGACCGGGAACTGGTCGAGGGTCTGCTCCGAGATTCGCGCCGCCATCTCCGGCGCGAGCTTCTTCATGATGTCCTTCATGGCGGGCGTCTCGAAGTACGTCCGCGCCTGCGGCGACACGCAGTGGATGCCGTCCAGGAGCTTGATGTTCTTCGGAAGCTCCTTGGGCGTCACGAGGACCGCGTCGAGCGCGAGCGGCGCCTTTTCCTGGGCGCCGACGACGCAGGCGAGGAGGGCGACCGCGGCGGCGGTCCTCATCGGTCACTCCTTCGGAGCGAGCGCCGCCTGGCAGCGCGACAGCGCCGTCAGCGCGTAGCCCGTGCCGTAGAACTTGTGGTAGCCGTAGAGCGGGTAGTCCCAGTACGAACCGTCGGGCTGTCGCGCCTTGAGGACCAGCTCCGCGATCTTGGGCGCGTACAGCCGGCGCTCCGCCGCGCTGAGCTGGTCGAGCACGAGCCCCGCGTACATGTGGCCGTAGAGGTAGAAGTAGCCGCTCACCGCGTAGTGCGACTCGTGGGGGATCGGGCGGCGCAGCCCGGCCACCGCGAACCGGTGCTGCTCCAGGAGGTCGTCGAGGCCGCGCACGAGCCACGACCGGTCCACCGGGCCACCCGTGAGGAAGAGCGCGATGTTGCAAGCCTGCGTCCGCAGCGACGAGCCCGCCGGCCTGTTGATGACGTGGTTCGGCGCGTACTTGAAGTACGAGCCGTAGAGGTAGCTCCCGTCCGGCCGCCGGCAGACGAGCAGGTTCTCGCGCGCCTTCCGGATGACCCTGGGCTCGACCGCGACGCCCACGTCCTCCGCCCGGTGGAGCGCGTAGAGGCACGTTGCGGTCGTGAACGACGTGCTCCACGACGGCCGGTACGCCTCCGTCTGGAAGTCATAGTACCCGAACCCGCCCTCGGGCGACTGGTAGACGCCGAGCAGCTTCACGAGCTCCGCCGCCGCCGCGCGCAGCTCCTCGTCGGTCGCGCCCGGCGCCTTCCTCGCGATCGCCTGCGTCAGCGCCTGGAGCCCGTACCCGAGCGCCCAGATGTTGTAGAGCTCGCCGCCGTGCGCGCGCTTGACCCGAGCGTTCTTCACGAGCCACTGGAGCGCGCGCTCCTGCGCGGCCCGCGACGCGTCCGTCTGGTGCGGCGAGTCCGAGAGACCCATCCAGCAGAGCGATGTGGTCGCGGAGCGGAACGCGTGGAAGCCGCCCGGCACCGCCGCGCTCACCTCCCACGGCCTCCCCGACGTCGGCTTGCCGAACGAGCCGTCCTTGTTCTGGTTCTTCACGAGCCACTCGACGCCGGTGCGGATCGCCTCGTCGAGCGATACCTGCGCGGCGGGCGGGGCGACGCGCGCGAGGTTCGGCGCCTCCTCGGCAAGCGCGAGGCTCGCGAGCAGGAACAGCGCCGCTTTCCTCATCCCGAAGAAGGGGGGCCCGGGGGGCAGCGGGAGAGCGCGATCAGCGCGTACCCGGTGCCGTAGTACTTGTGGTAATCGTACGTCGGGTAGTCCCAGAAGGAGCCGTCCGGCTGCCTGGTCTTCAGGATCGACTCGGCGACGAAGGGCCAGAACTCCCTCGAGTCCTCCGTCGGGAGCCGCTCGAGGACGAGGGCCGCGTACTGGTAGCCGTAGAGGTAGAAGTAGCCGCTCACCGCGTACCACGACGAGTGCGGCTGCGGGCGTCGGAGCGCGGCGGTCGCGAACCGGTGGTTGTCCCGGAGCTGCGCGAGGCCGAGGCGCAGCCCGTCGCGGCCGAGCTTGTCCGGCTCGAAGAGATTGAGCGCGAGGTTGCACGACTGGTTCCGCATCGAGGAGCCCTGCGCGAGGTTGATCTGCCCGTGCGGGCGCCACTGCCAGCCGATCGAGTACCAGTAGTTGCCCTGCGGCGTCCGGTTGCGCCAGAGGTACTTCAGGGCCCTGTCGATCATCTTCTGCGGGACCTCGACGCCGGCGTCGCGCGCCTGGTTCAACCCGACGAGGACCGTGGCGGTCGTGAAGGAGTTGCTCGCGGTCGGCTTCCGCAGCGGCGCGTCGAAGTCGAGGTAGCTCCAGCCGCCGTCGGCCGTCTGGAGGGTGTCCAGCCCCTTGAGGATCTGCTGGATCGTCGCGAGGATCGCTTCCCGGTCGGCCCCCGGCGCCCCACCCTTCAACGCGCGGGCGAGCGCGCGCATCCCGTAGGCGTAGGGCCAGATGTTGTAGAACTGCTCGCCGTACGCGCGCTTCACCGCCGCGTTCTTGACGAGCCACTGGAGGCAGCGCGCCTGCGCCGCCTTCGACGCCTCCGGCTGGTAGGGCGCGTCGTGGAGGCCGAGCCAGCAGAGCGCGGTGGTCCCTCCCTTGAACGCCTGGTGGCCGCCGGGCACGTCGCACCAGAGCTCGTAGTCGCGCCCGATCGTGTATCGCCCGAAGGAGCCGTCCTTGTTCTGGTTCTCGACGAGGAAGTCCACGCCGGTGCGGATCGCCTCCTCCACGCTCACGCGCGCGGCGGGCGGGACGTGCTTCGCGAGCACCGGCGCGTCGCCGGCCCCCGAGACCCCCCCGATCAGGAGGAAGAGAAGGACGCGCCTCACTTGCCCTTCGCCGACTCCACGGCGACGTACTCGCCGACCTCGACCCCCTCGCGGATCGCGATGTTCTTCCCGTCGCAGATCCCGACGACGACCTGACGCTCCTCGAACGGGCCGCCCTCGGACTTCGCGCAGCGGACGACCTTGCTCCCGTCGCGGTCGATCAGAGCCGTCTTGGGCACGAGGATCGCGTCGCGCTCCTCCTCGAGGATCACGACCGCCTTGCACGCGAACCCCGGCCGCACGCGCAGGTCGGTCTGGCCGAGCTGGATCGTCCCCTTGTACACGTTGCCCTTCTGCGGGAGGTACTCGACCTCGAGCCGGCCGATCATCTTCGCGTCCTCGGCGGCCGTCGGCGCGACCTCGACCGCGGTGCCGGTCTTGATCTTCAGGATGTCCGCCTCGGCGATCGTGGTCGTGACCTTCATCTTCTTCGGGTCGCCGACGCAGGCGAAGACGGAGCGGTTCTTGACCCCTGAGCCCTTCTCGATGCGGCCCCACGGGGCGTCGTCGGGTGCGCCGTGGAGGAAGATGCCGCGCCTCGACGAGCGCACGACGAACCTCTCGCGGTCGCGCTTCAGCTCGTCGAACCTCTTCTTCTGCTGCCCGAGGTCGTAGCGCGTCTTCTCGAGGTCCGCGTCCGACTTCTCGCGCGCCATGCCCTGGTTCTTCTTGAGCCGCTCGAGCTCGCGCGCCTTGTTGTCCGCGTCCACGACGAGGTCCTCCTCGCGCCACGCGTAGTACCAGTCCTTGTCGTACACGCGTCGCTGCTCGGAAAGGCTGTTCCACGCCTGCGACTGGGCGAAACCGCGGCGCGAGCGCTTGAGGACGATCTCCTCGGTCGCGTCCACGAGCTCGTCCTCCGCGTACATCTTCTCGAGCTGGTCGAGCTCGTCCTTCTGGTTCTCGAGGCCGAAGTTGCGCGACTGGATCTGGAGCCGCTCGTTCTCGTCGTCGAACCGCTTCTCGAGCTCGCGGTAGCCGCGCAGCTTCTTCGCCGCACGCGCCGAGGCGTTCTCCGTCCGCGCGAGCGCCTCCGCCTCGGCCTCGACGCGCAGCCGAACGCCCTCCTCCCCGTGCCGGAGGCCCATCTCCGCGCGCCCGACCGCCATCCCGTCCTCCTCGATCTTCTGGTCGATCGCCTCGGTGTCGAGGCGCAGGAGGATGTCGCCCTCGTTCACGAAGCTCCCGTGCGGCACGACCTCCACGACCATGAGCTCGCCCTTCCAGCTGTCGAGATCGAGCCGGATCTCCGCGGCGTCCGCGGGCACGAACGTGCCCTCGCGGTCGAGCGTCTTCCGGATGGTGCCCTTCGTCGCGGCCGTGCTCGGCGGCGCGGTCGCGGTGGCCGCGACGAGCTCCTTCGGCTCCTGCGCGGGGACGATCGGAACAAGGAAAAGAACGGCAAGAATGAGACGCGCTCGCATTGGAACCTGGCCCTCCGGACGCCCATGGTAGCGGAAACGCGCGGCCCCGGCGGAACCGGCACGCGGGCGAGGGGTTAGAGTGGTACGCAATGCGACGGTTGGTGATCGTCGTCGGGGTCGGCGCGGGAGCCACCGGCTACTTCCTGGGGGGGCTGCGGGGGCCTGAGCCCGCGCCTGCCCGGCCCCCGAGCCCCCCCAGGATCGAGTTGCCGGAAGCGCCGTGGGAGGAACCCGGCGAGGAGCAGGTCGCGGCCGTCGAGGCGGCGGTGGCCGCCTTCGCGTCGGACATCGACCTGCCCGCGCCGAGCGACCTTGTCGAGACGCTGCGACGTTCGTCGGACGCCGAGCGGAGCCAGATCCTGCTCATCGGCATGGTGGCGAACGCGGCGAGTCGGGGCGGCGCGGCACTGCCCGAGATCAGGGATCTGCTCGCGTCGGGGGTCGACCTCCAGTTCCCGGACTGGGAAGGACAGGGGCTCGGCTATCCGTCGCTGCGCGTGGCGCTGCTCGCGGCCGCGGAGGCGACGGGCGACCCGGCGGCGACCCGGCTGATCGCGGAGGTCGCGAAGACGTCGGAGAGCCCGGTCGAGGTGGTGTTCGGCGCGGCGATGCTCGACCGGCTGGACGCGCTCGACGCGCCGACGGCGCAGCGCGCGCTCGAGGCCCTGTCGAGGCCGCTCACGAAGGAGCAGGCGCAGGCGATGCAGGAGGTCGTGGGCAAGGTCGTGCCGGCCGCGGCGCGGGCGGACCCCGCGTACGCGGAGCAGTTCCTCGCGGCGCAGCTCCGGATGCCGAAGGGGAAGGGGGCGGACCCGAGGTTCGTCGCGCCGGTGCTCGACGGGCTCCCGCCCGAGCGGGCGCGCGAGCTGGTCGTCGCGCACCTGACCGCGGCAGACGTGGGCGAAGGCGCGAAGCAGATGCTCGCGCGGCGCGCGGCGCAGCGGGCCGAGTTGCCGATGCTCCAGGAGCTGAAGCGCGGGATCGAGGCGGGCATCTTCCCGAAGGACGTGGCGGCGACCGTGGCGCACAGCGCGGTCGCGAACCGCGCGTACGGCCGGATCGAGCGGGAGGCGAAGAAGGCGCTCAAGGCGGGCGACGTCCCGCGGGCGCGGGCGCTGGCAAGCGACTACCACCAGTGGCTCAACGAGACCGAGCAGACGGTCGAGGCCGCCCGCCGGATGGGCGCCCCGCTCCGCAACGACCTGCCCGCCTACCTGAAGCTCCAGCAGCAGCGGTTGGACGCGTTCCGCCAGCAGATCGCCCAGACGCTGAAGAAGCAGCAGGCGGCGGCCAAGTAGGCCGCCCGCATGTCGCCGCGGCCGCGGTCTAGAATCGCCCGTCGTGGGGGCCAAGTCCTTGATCCGCCTGGCCTCGCTGGCTGCGGCGCTCGTCGTGGCCGTCGTCCTCGCGCTTTGGTGGGCGAAGAGCTCGGGAGGCCGTGCGGCCAGCACCGCCTTCCGGGCCCCGAGACCTCCATCTCCAGGTGATCGCCCTGCAACGCTCCGGGTTCGTCGAAAGGCGTCCTCACCGGCAAGGACGGCAGGCCCCTCGCCGGCCACAGCGTCGAGTGCACGGCGCCCGACGAGACGTTCTGCGGGGACACCGACAGCCTTGGCCGCTTCCGCATCGCCGCAACCCCCGGCGCGCACCGGCTCAGCGACGGCGAGCACGAAGGCCCGGCCGTCGAAGTCCGTGCGGGGAAGACGACTTACGTGGACTTCAAGCTCAGGTGAGCCCTGCCACGGGGCTGTCAGCTTGTCCTCGCTACGCCGCCCGGTACAATACGTATAGGAATACGTATACGACCATGCAGAAGAAGCTGACCATTACCTTGGACGAGCGCGTGTACAGGGGCCTCCACGCCGTGATTGGGCGCAGGCGGATCAGCCGCTTCATCGAGCTCCTCGTGCGTCCCCATGTACTCGGCAAGGACCTGGAGATCGGGTACCGGGAGATGGCGGCGGACGAGGCTCGGGAGGCCGAAGCGCTCGAGTGGTGCGAAGGACTGATCGGGGACGTGGCGGATGAACCGCGGTGACGTGTGGTGGACTGACTTCAGGGGGACCGTGGCGGGGGAGGTCCGCAAGGGGCGCCCCGCCGTCATCGTCAGCAACGACATCGCGAACCGCCATCTCAACCGCGTCCAAGTCGTTCCGCTGAGCACGAAGGTCGATCGGTTCTTCCCCTCGGAGGCTGCCGTCACCGTTCGCCGGAAGCCCCACAAGGCGATGGCTGACCAGCTGATGACCGCGAGCAAGCGCCGGCTTCGGAACCGGGTCGGCCGGTTGTCGAAGGAGGACATGCAAGCCGTCGACCGGGCGCTGATGGTGCAGCTGGACCTCTAGCGCCACCGACCGAGTCGGCTCACTCCTTCCACAGCGGCACCTTCCGGTCGAAGGTGAGGGTCTTGTCGAGCTTGTCGTCGAGCGACTCGACGACCGTCACGAAGTCGGGCACCGGCTTCCCGCGGTAGACCTCCGTGCCGTCCACGCGCACGACGACGTCCGCGGTCACGTCGATCATCTTCGGGTTCAGCATCACGTAGGCGCCCTTCGGCTCCGCGCCGCCGAGCTGGACGTCGAACTCGTTCCCCTTCCGCGTGGCGACGATGTCCATCTTGTCCCGCGCGTTGTCGTGCCGGAACCAATAGAGGCAGCGCTGCTGGTACCGCATCGTGGCGTCCTTGCCATCAGCGAGCGGGTGCGGGTGGGCCGCGTACTCCCACCGGATCTTCAGGGGATACGAGTCCCGCCGGTTCTCCGCCATGTACTTGCTCGCGTTCCCCGGCTCCCCGGGCGGGAAGGAGTGCGCGAGCCCCTCGTAGCACGCGAACTTCACCTTCTCGTACCCGCCCGGGTCCTCCTTCTTCAGGTCCGCGATCATGTCCCACGCGAAGAGGAACGTCCCCGGCATGCAGTTCTTGTCCGCGGTCCCGCAGAAGAAGTACACGGCGAGGTTGCGCACGTTCGGCAGGAGGCCGTACTGCAGCGAGACGACCTCCTCCTTGGTCGCGAGCTGGCTCACGGGGTTCGCCATGATCACGCCGTTCCCCGGCACGGCGCCCGCGAGCAGGTCCGGGAACCGCCCGGCCATGTGCCACGACCCCGTCCCCCCCATCGAGAACCCCATCACGTAGACGCGATCCGGGTCGATGTCGTATTGAGCCTTCGCGATCTCGATGAACGTGAGGATCTCCTTCTCGCCGTGCACGCGGTTCCAGTTGTCGCCGTGGATCAGGAGCCCCTGCGGGTAGATCCCCATGCACCCCTTCACGTTCCAGCCCGTGTCCACGCTGCCGGCCCCCTCGCCGCCGCCGTGGATCCCGACCACGAGCCCCTCCCCCTTGCCCCCTCCCTTCACGATCGCCCACATCTCGTCGTGCGTGTACTGGCTCTTGTACCCGTGCCCCACGACGCACATCTTGCCCTTGCCCTTCCCCTTCGGGCCGTGCTTCTTCACCGACTTCCAGAGGGCGTCGCGCACCTGCTCGAGCGACCCTTCGGGGATCGGGCCCATCGCGCGCGCCTCCTCGAGCAGCGACTCGCGCGCGGCCGGATCCCACTCCTGGAACTTGGAAGGCGGCCGCGCCTTCCACCAGCGCGCGCCGAACTCCTCGACCTTCTTCAAATCGGGCGCGGCCCATGCGACGGGAGGGAGGAGGAGCGCGAGGAGGAGGGGGCGCACGGACGAGGATTGTAGACTCGTGGCGGCGTGGGCACGCTGATCGTGGACTTCGACAGCACGCTGATCACGCGCGAGAGCCTCGAGGAGGTGCTCGCGCGCGCGAGGCCGGATCTGGCGGAGGAGATCCGGGAGATCACGGCCATGGGCATGGACGGCCGCATCGGCTTCAAGGAGTCGGTGGAGAAGCGGCTTGCGCTGGCGCGCCCGACCCGCGCGCAGGTCGAGGCGCTCGGGCGCGAGGCGATCGCCTGGATCACGCCGGGAATGGAGGGGGCCTGGGGGGCCCACGAGGTCTGGATCGTCAGCGGCGGGCTCCTCGAGGCGGTGCTGCCAGTGGCCGCGCGTCTCATGATCCCGCCGGAGCGGGTCCTTGCCACGGGTGCGCGCTGGTCCCCGGAGGGCGATCTCCTCGGCGCCGAGATCCGCGACAAGCCGGACCAGCTCCGCCCGCACGCGGCGACCATGAAGCGGCCGCGGATCCTCGTCGGCGACGGGATGACCGACTACGAACCGTTCCGCGCGGGCCTCGTGGACCACTTCATCGCGTTCACGGCCAACGTCCGAAGGCCTTCGGTGGTCGCGACCGGCGCGCCGGAGGCGCGGTCGGTCGTGGAGCTTCGGGGGCTCCTCGCCAAGCTGCTATCCTGCGCGGGGTGACGGCGACGCTCTCCTTCCCCCGCGAGAGGATCCGGGTCGTGCTCTGCGAGGGCGTCCACGCGAGCGCGGTCGCCTACCTCGAGGAGCACGGCTACACGCAGGTCGAGTCCGTCCCCCGTGCCCCCTCCCCTTCCGAGCTGCGGGACCTCGTGAAGGACGCGCACATCGTGGGCATCCGGTCCCGCACCGTGCTCGACCCCGACGCCCTCGCCTCCGCGCCGAGGCTCGTCGCGGTCGGCTGCTTCTGCATCGGCACCGACCAGGTGGACGTCGAGTTCGCGGCGCAGCGCGGCGTGCCGGTCTTCAATGCGCCGCACGCGAACACCCGGTCGGTCGCGGAGCTCGTGATCGGGCTCTCGATCATGCTCGAGCGCGACACCTTCCGGAAGAGCGGGCAGGTGCACGCGGGGTCGTGGCCGAAGAGCGCCGCTGGCGCGCGCGAGGTGCGCGGGAAGACGATCGGCATCGTCGGCTACGGACACATCGGTTCCCAGGTGTCGGTGCTGGCCGAGGGGCTCGGGATGCGCGTGCTCTTCTACGACATCGTGCCGAAGCTGCCGCTCGGGAACGCCGCGGCGGTCGGGACGCTCGAGGAGCTGCTCCACGCGTCGGACATCGTGACGCTGCACGTGCCGCAGACCGCAGCGACGACGAACATGATGGACGCGGCGCGGATCCAGGCGATGCGGAGGGGCGCGTTCCTCGTCAACACGAGTCGCGGCGTGGTGGTGGATCAGGCGGCCCTCGCGGCGGCCCTGCGGGAGGGGCGGCTCGCCGGCGCCGCGGTGGACGTCTTCCCGACCGAGCCCCGCGCCCCCGACGCCCCCCTCGACAGCCCGCTCCGCGGACTCCCGAACGTCATCCTCACGCCGCACGTCGCGGGCTCGACGGAGGAGGCCCAGGAGAAGATCGGCTCGGAGGTCGCGGGCAAGCTCGTCGCGTACAGCGACCGCGGCTCGACGGTCGGCGCGGTGAACTTCCCCGAGCTGACGCTCGCGCCGCACGAGCGCGCGAACCGGATCCTGCACATCCACGAGAACGTGCCCGGCATGCTGCAGCGGATCAACAGCGCGATCGCCGCCGAGGGGATCAACGTGCTCGCGCAGCACCTCGAGACGCGCCAGAGCGTCGGCTACGTGGTGCTCGACATCGAGAAGAAGGCGTCGAGCGCGCTCCTCGCGCGGCTGAAGGCGATCCCGGGGACGGTCCGCGCGCGGATCCTGTACTGAGCCACGCGCGGCGCGACCGGCTATGGGCCCGATCGGCCGAGCACGCGGTCCAGCTCGTCCGTGCCCCAAGAGCAGACCTCGTGCGTCTGCCCCGCGGCATCCACTTCCTCGACGAAGTACCCCGCGGAATCCCTCGGCACAAAGCCGCTCACCCGCCGGTCCCTCGCGCCCGCCTCGAATCGCGCCTCTCCCGCGATGACCATCCGCCCGTTGCGGACGTAGCCGAGCCGCATCAGTCTCACGTCCCGCTCGGGCTCCTCGAATTCCTCCATCCGCACCGTCACGCGGTCGCCCACGACCCAGAGGAGCCCGCGGTACACGGGCTCTGCCAGGCGGGACAGGCGCGCCGCGACGACGTCCTTGGTGCCCGGGCTCATCCACTCGGATCCGCCGGCGGAGGGCAACCAACGATCGGGGCAGATGAAGACCGGCCCCTCCATGAGCCCGATCGCGCGCAGGAGGCCGATGGCCTCCCGGCGGATGCCGAGGATGGGATCGGCCGCGCCTTGGACCTCGGTCTCATTCCCTGGCAACGCCAGACACAGGCCAACGACCGCAAGCGCGACCGCGACCACTCCGACCGCAAGGACCGTTGCCCACCTTCGCATGGGCGCTCGCGCATCGTACCCGAGTACGACGCGGCCCATGCAATTCACCCATGACCAAAAGGATGCGCGCCGGGAGGGACCGGCCGGGCACCTACCCGAACCGCACGGTGTCGTCGTCCCAGAGGGCGACCTCGATCTCGTAGCCGGTCGGGTCCGACACGTACCACGCCGTCGAGTGCGGCCAGCGCACGGCCCCGCCGTACTCCGCGACGAGCCCCTCGCGCTCCATCGTCCGCTCCCACGCCTCGCGGTCGGTGATCCGAAGGCCGAAGTGGTTGATGCCGTGCGCGCCGCGGTTCCGGCGCGCGCCGGGCTCCTCGAACCGGAGGTCGCGGTTCTCGTAGATGCAGAGCATCGCGTCCCCGGCGCGGAGGACCCCCCACGGGCGTCCCTGCGCGTCGGTCTCCTTCTCCACGACCTCGAAGCCGAAGACGCGCCCGTACCAGGCGGCCGTCTCCTCGAAGTCGCGCACGGTCAGGTTCAGGTGGTCGAGATGGGCCACGGTCATTACATAAGCATATTCTTTCTTTTTTAGGTGGCAAGGGGGCCCGGGGGACGGTAGATTCCGCTGGTGCCGTCGGGCCGCGAACGGATCCTCCACCTCCTGAAGACCAAGGGGCCGCAGACCGCCACGGCGCTCGCGCGGAGGCTTGGCATGACCGCGGTCGCGGCGCGGCAGCACCTGGAGCCGCTCGAGGCGGAGGGGCTCGTCGCCTACGCCGAGGAGCCGAAGGGGGTGGGGCGGCCGGCGCGCGAGTGGCGGCTCACGGAGAAGGCCTTGGGGCTCTTCCCCGACAGCCACGGGGAACTCGCGGTCGCGATCCTCGGCGCCATGCGCGAGTCCTTCGGCGACGCGGGGCTCGAGCGGCTCGTGGCGCTCCGGACGCGCGCGCAGATCCGCGCCTACCGCCGACGCGTCTCCCCCCGCGCCCCCCTTCATCGCAAGGTCGCGGCGCTCGCGGCGATCCGACGCGAGGAAGGCTACATGGCGGAATGGTCGCGGGCGGGCCGGGACTTCCTCCTCGTGGAGAACCACTGCCCGATCTGCGCCGCCGCCCGCACGTGCCAGGGGCTCTGCGCGGGCGAGCTGGATCTCTTCCGCGCGGTCCTCGGCGCCCGCGTGGAGCGCCGGGAGCACATTCTCGCGGGGGCGAGGAGGTGCACGTACAGGATCTCCCCGCGCGGCCAAGCTGCGGACTGCCGTGCCGCATTCGGCGCGCGCAAGCCGTTGGCTTGACGGATCTTACGACGGATCCGTGGCGCAAGGGATGCGGCTTAAGTGCGCGCGGACGCGGGGGGTGAAGGGCTGGCCGGGGAGGCCGGAGCGGATCGTGAGATCCATCTCGCCGGGGGCATCCACGAGGAAGGAGACCTCGAGGCGATAGCTCTCCTCGTGCTGGGGCTCGCCGCTGCCGTAGACGTTGTCCGACCGCCGGTCGAGGATCTTGAGTTCGCCGATCGCGTCGTCGAGGAAGGCCAGACGGTCGCCCGCGAGGATCCCGCGGTGGCGGAAGAGCACAGAGCCGTCCTTTGCGACGGCCTTGAACTCGACGGCAAGTCCCCGGCCGCCCGCGAGCGGCTCAAGATCGAGCGTGCCACGGATCGGCGAGTCCTCGTTCGTCGTGCCATCCCCTTCCCAGCGACCCGCGAGCTCGTTACTCACCGTCCACCTCCACGCCTTCCGGCCAGAGCACGAGCACGACGGTCTCGCCCTCCGCCCAAGGCGCGTGACGCGACCCGGGCGGCAGCCAGACGAAGGCGCCCTTGGCATAGCGGCCGGTGCCGTCGGCAATCACGCCTTTGAGAACAAGATACGCCTCCCCTCCCACATGGCGGTGGGGGGCGAACGCGTCGCGCGGGGCGTCCGCGGCGATCCGGTAGAGGAGCAGCCCGGCCTTCCCCTCGCGGGCGAGCTTCCCGAGCTTCACGCCCTTGCCGAAGTCGCGCCATTCCAGCCGGTCGAGCCCCGCCTCGTCGAGCCCGACCGTCAGGAAGTCGTTGAGGTCGCGCGCGAGCGCTTTCACGGGCCTGCCACCTCCTCCTCGCCGAGCTCGACGGTCACGAGCATCTCGTCGTCGCCGCGCCGGATCTTCACCTCGACGGTTTCCCCCGGCCTCCTCTTCGCCATCTCGCGATCGAGATCCTCCTTGGTGTCGACGGGCACGTCGTCGATGGCTACGACGCGGTCGCCTTGCCGGAGGCCGCCCCGCGCGGCAGCCCCCTCCGGGGCGAGGCCGAGCACCTTGACGCCGCCGCCTCCCGATGCTTTCTCAAGCCCGAGCGAGGCGCGCCCGGTGCCCACGCGTCGCTGCGGGTAGATGATCACCACTTCCATCCCCCGGGCGGGGGCGGCGAGCAGCGAACCGATGGCCGCGGGCACAAGCAGCCCGACCGGCGAGTAGCAGTCGAGCGAGACGCCCTCCTTGTCGTGGCGGAACGCGACGGCGGCGCCGGTCAGGTGGCCCGGGATCCGCCTGACCTCGCCGATTCCCCTCACATCGAACCACTCCGCCGGAAGTGCCGGGCCCCAGAGCGGCAGCGCCTTGAGCGCCTCGCCCGCGCAGGCGCGGAGGTTGACGTAGCCGAGCGCGGCAAGGCTCGCCACGTCGCCGCCGTTCGCCGCCTTGAGGACCTGGGACAACATCGGATCGTCGCGCAGGAGGCTGGGTCTCTTTTCCGCGCCCCACTGCGTGAGCACCTCGCGGAGGAGCGCCGGGCTCGAGGCGAGGAAGAGGTGCCGCTTGTGGACGGCAAAGTGCGCGTCGTAGCCGCCCGTCGCGACGACTTGCACGGCCTTGATCCCCCCCTCGAGCTCGACGGCTGCGAACGTCGCGTACTCGGCGGCGGTCAGCGCCTGGATCTTCGCCGCGAGCCTCGCGAGCGCCGCCTCGTCCCGCCCGTCGACGCCGACGACGAAGCGGGGCAGGATCTCGTTCGCGCCCGCGGGGTAGACGACGACCGCAGCCTCGTCACCGAGCGCCGGCAGCACGTCCGCGACGAGGTCCAGCCCGCGCGGCATCTCCCGCGCGATCTCCCGCTCGGTCTCGTCCTCGTTGCCGGGGAGGACGTCCGAGACGAACGCGCGGATCCGGTCGCGCAGGACGCTCGGGTCGAGCTTCACGCCGAAGGCGGCGAGCGCGCCGGGCGGCGCCACCTCGAGCGACCTCAGCCCGGCGGGCATCGCGTCGAGGATGCGCCAGACCCCCCGCCGATCCGCGTCGAGCAGGATCCCGAAGCTCTCGCGGAGGCCCCCGTCCACGAGCGAGATCCCGAACCCCAAGCCGCGAACGGCGCTGATCCCCGAGATCTCCGCCATGTCGCCGGCGACCGGAGGGACGAGCGCCTGGTACGCGCCGAGGAGGGGGCGCGGATCCAGGTGGGCGAGAAGGAGCGGCCGCCCGCTCGTGAACCGGGCGCGCGCCTGCGCGAGCGAGGCGCTCTCCGCGAGCGAAGCGCGAGGCCCGCCGCCGAGCGCCTGCTCCAGCGTGTCCTTCACCGAAGCGAGGAACCAGGTCCCGTCCCGCTCGACCGCGTAGAAGTTGAACGCGTAGGAGAACCCGCCTTCGATCGGCGCGGTCACGTGGACGTGCGTCCCGTCGAGGCCGAGGACCTTCACCGGCTCCTTCGTCTTCTCGCCCTCCATGTGGGTAAGCGCCTCCTCGACGAACTTCCAGCCCAGCGGTCCCGGCCGCCCGACCGCGAGGAAGTCGATGTCCATCTCGAAGCTCGCCGCGGACTGCCCGTCGATCGCGACCATCATGCCCAGCCAGCGAAACACGGCCGCGGCATCCAAGGGGGCGTCGGGGGCCACGCGGAAGCGCCACTCCCGTCCGTTCGTGCGCGCGACCGATGACATCCCGCGCACGCCGAGGGCCGCCTTGCCCTCGAGGAAGAGGCCCGGCGAGAACTCCTCGAGCAGGGCTTCGACCGGCTTCTCGGGGTCGGCGCCCAACCTCTCGAGAGCCGGCCGGAAGAGCGCCTTCAGCGCCGGGTCCGTGACGATCTTCGCGATCTGCCACTCCGGGAGGCACGCCGCGAGAGCCGACCCGTCCACCTCGACATACGCGAACGTGTCCGGGGAGAAGAAGCGCGCGGGGTCGGCCCCCGCGCCCCCACCTGCCTCCTGCGCCCGAAGGGGCGCGGCGAGGAGGAGGAGGATCGCGAAGCGACCCGTCGCGACGTGCACCGTTAGAATCCTCCGCATGAAGCGCGCGCGCACGCTCGGCGAGCTGAAGGCGTCCGGGTGGCGCTCCCGTAGTGTACGCGACGAGTTGAGGGAGAACCTCATCGCGGCGATCCGCGAGGGGCGGGAGCGGTGGCCGGGCATCCTCGGCTACGAGGGGACCGTGCTGCCGCAGATCGAGAACGCGCTCCTCTCGCGGCACGACTTCATCCTGCTCGGCCTGCGCGGGCAGGCGAAGACGCGGCTCCTGCGGATGCTCACGGGGCTGCTCGACCCGTGGCTGCCCGCGCTCGAGGGGACGGAGCTCAACGACGATCCGCTCGCCCCGATCTCGGCGCGCGGGCGGCGGCTCGTCGAGGAGCGCGGCGACGATGCGCCGATCGCGTGGATCCCGCGGGAGGACCGCTACCGGGAGAAGCTCGCGACGCCCGACGTGACGATCGCGGACCTCCTGGGCGACATCGACCCGATCAAGGCCGCGGCGCGGAGGCTCTCGCTCGCGGACGAGGACGTGCTGCACTTCGGGATCATCCCGCGGACGAACCGCGGCATCTTCGCGATCAACGAGCTGCCGGATCTCTCGCCGCGCATCCAGGTCGGGCTCCTCAACATCCTCGAGGAGCGCGACGTCCAGCTCCGCGGCTTCCCGGTGCGGTTCCCGCTCGACGTGCTGCTCGTCTTCTCCGCGAACCCCGAGGACTACACGCACCGGGGTGCGATCATCACGCCGCTCCGCGACCGGATCGCGAGCCAGGTGATGACGCACTACCCGCCGACGCCCGAGATCTCGCGCGCGATCACCGACCAGGAGGCGTGGACGGACCGCGACGGGCTGGAGCTGCGCGTGCCCGACTTCCTGCGGGAGGCGATCGAGGAGGTGGCGATCCAGGCGCGGAAGAGCGAGCTCGTGGACCAGGCCTCGGGCGTCTCGGTGCGGCTCTCGATCGCGCTCCTCGAGAACGTGCTCTCGAACGCCGAGCGGCGCGCCCACCGCCTCGGGAAGAAGCGCGCGGTCGCGCGGGTCGCGGACCTCTTCGCGGCGGAGAGCGCGGTCACGGGCAAGGTCGAGCTCGTCTTCGAGGGCGAGCGCGAGGGGCCCGCCGCGGTCGCGGACCGGATCCTCGGCGACGGCGTCCTCGCGGTCTTCCTCCGCCACTTCCCGGCGCCCTACCGCGCGAGCCGGAGGAAGAGCCCGCCCGTCGAGGAGGACGCCTACAAGCCGATCGTGGACTGGTTCGCGAAGGGCAACCGGATCTCCGTGCAGGACGAGGACGAGGGGGCGCGGGGGCTCGCCGGGATCCCGGGCCTCGCTGACCTCGTCCGGAAGCACCTGAAAGCCGGTGATGACGATCTCGAGGCCGGGTGCGAGCTTGTCCTCGAGGGGCTCCACCGCTCCTCGCTCCTCGCGAAGGAGAAGGGCCAGTACGGCGACATGCTCAAGCGGATGTTCGAGGGGTTCGGGGACGGGTAGCCCCCGAGGCCCCCTCTCTTCCTATGCAGTGGACGTTCTCCAAGGGATCGACGCTCGCGAAGCTGATCGCGGATCTCTTCCGGATCCTGCGGCAGCTTCTCGTGGTGTTCGACGGCGACGTCGAGCGTGCGCTCGAGCATCTCGACCGGATCGCGGAGCAGTACCGGCTCTGGCGCAAGGACTTCGGGCCGGAGGACTTCCGAAAGCTGCTCGAGCGCAGCGGCGAGGCGCGGGCGGATGAGGCGGGCGTGATGCAGCTCACGCGCAAGGGCGAGCGCGCGCTGCGGCGGCAGATGCTTCACGAGGTATTCGCGAAGATGAAGCGGGGGGGCCCGGGGGACCACCGGACGCCGGAGCCGGGGGGCGCGGGCGAGCCCGCGGACGAGACGCGGCCCTACGAGTTCGGGGACGGCGTCGATGCGCTGGACGTGGGGCGCACGCTCCAGAACTGGGTGCGTCGGACCGGCGGTGACGAGGCGATGGCCGAGGACGACCTCGAGGTGCGGGAGCGGGAGTACTCGACCGCGTGCGCGACCGTGCTCCTGATCGACGTCTCGCACTCGATGACGCTCTACGGCGAGGACCGGATCACGCCGGCGAAGCGCGTGGCGTTGGCACTCACGGAGCTGATCACGACGAAGTACCCGAAGGACACGCTGGACGTGGTGCTCTTCGGCGACGAGGCGCGCGCCGTGCCGCTCGAGAAGCTCCCCTACGTCACGAACGGCCCCTTCCACACGAACACGCGGGCCGGTCTGATCCTCGCCCAGGAGATCCTGAAGCGGCGGAAGGGCGCGAACCGGCAGATCTTCATGCTCACGGACGGGAAACCCTCCGCGATCCACGAGGACGGGCGTCTCTACAAGAACCCGTTCGGCCTCGACCCGAGGGTCGTCGCGAAGACGCTCGACGAGGCCGCGCGCTGCCGGCGCTCGGGCATCCCGATCACCACGTTCATGCTGACGGCCGACCCGTACCTGCGCGGCTTCGTCGAGCAGTTCACCGAGGTGAACCGCGGCCGCGCCTACTTCGCGGAGTCGGCGCGGCTCGAGAGCTTCGTCCTCGTGGACTTCCTCAGGAACCGGCGGCGCCGGGTGCGCTAGGGCACGCCCGCGCGTGCCAGTCGTGCATCGCGATCCCCGCGGCGACGCCGACGTTGATCGAGCGCATCGAGCCGAAGAGCGGGATGAAGACCGTCGTGTCGGCGAGCGCGCGCACCTCGGGCGGGACACCGGGGCCCTCCTGGCCGAAGATCATGAGGGGGTTCGGGGGCCATGTGAAGTCCTGGAGCGGCACGGCGCCGGGCGCCTCCTCGAAGCAGACGATCCGGTAGCCGCAGGCGCGGGCGTGACCCTGGAGCGCCCCCGCGTCCCGGACGTGCACGACGCTCTCGTACACGTGCGAGCCCATCGCCCCGCGGAGGTCCATCTTCCGGCGGCCGTAGATCACGACCTCGCGGGCGAGGAAAGCGTTTGCGTTCCGGATGATCGTGCCGAGGTTGAAGTCGTACTCGACGTTCGCGATGCAGACCGCGAACGGGAAGCGCTTCGCGTCGAGCGCGGCCTTGATCTCCTCCGGCGCCATCCCCTTGTACTCGTCGCGCACCGCGAGGTCGCGGCCGAGGACGCGCGCGGCGAAGCTCCGCCACTGGCCCTCGTAGAAGTGCCGTCGTTCCTCGGGCGCGGTCGAGGGGAGCACGTACACGTTGCCCTCGACGAGGCCCGTCTTCACGCGGCGGCCGAGAGCCTTCGTCGCGCGCTCGCGGCCGATGTAGGCGACGAAGTCAGCCTTCGCCGGGTCGCCGTCGACCTCGAAGTGCGCGAGGCCGAGGTTCGCCACCAGACCGCGGAACAGGTCGCCGGCGAGATCGACAGGGCGGTCGGGGAGGAAAACGATCTTCGGCACGGCCAGGGCGCGGGTCGGGCCAGTGCGCGTCGACTTCGTCACGATGCCTCGGGGTGCGGACTCCAAGTCCGCACTCGACAGCCGTAAGCGCCGCGTTCGCAAGGACTTACACGCATCGATCGCTGTACCTAGTGCACTCCAGGAGTTTCCGGGCGAGGCGGGGGGTGAGTTGGCGGCTCCTGAGCTGCCAACGCCAGTTGTTGCGGACGGTGCCGGGGCGGTTCATTCGAGCATCGCTGCCGAGACCGAGGAGATCCTGCACCGGCACGATCGCGAGGTCGCTCGGGGAGAGGTGCGCGACACGGATCATGCCCCAATGGAAATCTCGGCGGCGGCACCCCGCATAGCGGCGCGCGCGTTCGGGGTCGCCGCCGCGCGCGCGGAGCCAGCCGCTCACCGTGTCGTTGTCGTGCGTACCCGTGTAGACGACCGAGTTGCGCGGGAAGTAGTGCGGCCGGTCCTCCGGATTGCCGCCGAACGAGAACTGGAGCACGCGCATGCCGGGGAGGCCGAGCTTGTCGCGCAGGGCCGCGGCCTCGGGCGTCAGGAGCCCCAAGTCCTCGGCGATGAGCGGCAGCCGCCCGAGCGCCTTCCGGACCGCCGCGAAGAGCTCCGCCCCCGGACCCCCCGCCCATCGTCCGCGCCGCCCGGTGCGCTCCTTCGCGGGGATCTCCCACGCGCGGAGGAACCCGAGGAAGTGGTCGAGGCGCACCGCATCGAAGAGCTCGAGGGCACGGCGAAGGCGCGCGATCCACCAGTCGAACACGCCCGGCCGGCCCCAGCGGTAGTGCGGGTTCCCCCACCGCTGCCCGTCCTTGCTGAAGTAGTCGGGCGGCACGCCCGTCACCACGCGCGGCTGCCCGCGGCGATCGAGCTTGAAGATCCCGCGGTGCGCCCACACGTCCGCGCTGTCGTGCGCGACGAAGATCGGGAGGTCGCCGATGAGGCCGATCCCGCGCTCGTTCGCGTACCGCCTGAGGGCGCGCCACTCCTCGTCGAACGCGCCCTGGAGCCGCGCGTAGCGCTCGACGGCGGCACGCGGCGCCACGGGCCTCTTCGGCCAGCCGGGCCACGCGCCGTGAAGCTCGTGCAGCGCGCGGAAGGTCGCGTACTCCGTGACCCACGGCGCGTCGAGAGGCGGACCCTCGCGCTTGACCAGCCGTTCGTCGCCCGCGAACGCCGAGAGGGCGGCGTACGGCGAGCCGCCCGCGCCAGGCGGCCCGAGCGGGAGGAGCTGCCACCATCGCTGCCCGGCCGCCGCGAGGAAGTCCACGAAGCGGTAGGCCTCGGGGCCGAGTCGCCCGCCCGGGAGCGAGGTCACATGGAGGAGGAGGCCCGCCGAGCGTTGGAACACGGCCGGTCATGATAGAGAGGGGGCGCGGGGGAGAGGTAGAATGGCATGGCCATGAGCGACGCGACGACCGCCGAGGTCCAGACGCTGATCGACGAGATTCGCCCCTACCTCCAAGGGGACGGCGGCGACTGCGAGCTGATCGACTGCGACCGCGAGGACGGGACGATCCAGCTCCGGTTCGTCGGCGCGTGCGGCGGCTGCCCCTCCTCCACGGCGACCCTCAAGATGGGGATCGAGAACTACCTCCGCGAGAAGCTGCCGTGGGTCAAGGAGGTCGTGCAGGTCTTCTAGGGGAACGCGGCCAAGCACCTGGCGGCCTTGCTGGCTGACGGGTGCCTGGCTACGTACGCGTCGTCAGTCGACGCAGAGGCAGGTGGACGAGAGCTTCGTGTCGGCCGCCGACCACACGGCCTCGAAGCGCTTCCGCACCGCGGCGGCCTCCTCGTCCCGCCCGAGGGCCTTCAGGCACTCGGCGAGGCCAAAGAGGGACCAGCCGTTCTCGGGCCACGCCGCGAGATCCTCGCCGTAGACCTTCAGAGCCTCCTCATGCCGCGTCGCGGACATGAGGAACGCGCCGAGCGTGTGCCGCGCGGGGAGGAGCCAGTCCGGCGGCTCGATGTAGGTGAGGTCGTCCTCGAGTTTCGCCGCCGCGCGCAAGTGGTCCACGGCCGCGTCGATCTCCCCGCGGCGGAACGCGATCTCGCCCTCGAGCACGTGGTCGGCGAGCGCCATCACGTTCTTCGCCGGGTTGATCGCCATCTTCGCGTCCGGCGGGATCTTCGCCGCCGCCTCGCGGAAGGCCGCCTGCTCCTTCACGGCGTCCTCGACCTGCCCCTTCGCGGCGAACGCGAGCGCCCGCGTCAGCCGCCAGAACGCGGTGAGGATCGGGAGGCTCGTGGGCGGCGCGGGCTCCTTGAGGATCTCGTCCCAGCGGCCGTAGCGCACGAGCGCCTCGTACGCGATCGGCAGGTAGCCGTCGATCGCGGCGGGGCTCTTCTCGATGAACTCCATGGGCACGCCCGCGACCATCGTGCGCGCCTCGCGGATCGCCTTCTCGCTCCTCCCGTCGTTCATGCAGACCCACGAGAAGAACTGGTGGTTGTGTGCCATGTAGATCGCGTAGAACCCCTGTCGCGGCGAGATCTCGCGGTACCTCCGGTCTGCCTCGATCGCCTTCTCGTTCGCCTCGGCGGCCATCGCCCACCGGCCCGTCTGGACGTCGATGTGCGCGGGCATGTGGACGAGATGGCCCGACGCGGGCACGAGCGCCCGCAGCGTGTTCGCAGCCATGTCCGCCTTCTCCGGGAACGGGGAGTTCTCGGCCGCATGGATGTAGAGGTGCGTGGCGCCCGGGTGGTCGGGCTGCGCGGCCATCACCCTCTCGAGCACGGCCATGACCTCGAGCGTGTTCCCCTTGGGCTGCCCGTCCTTCGTCCAGAGGTCCCACGGCTGGAGGTCCATCAGAGACTCGGCGTAGAGCGTGCCCAGGTCCACGTCGTCGGAGTGCGACGTGTAGACCCTCTTCATCGCCGCCGCGTACGCCTCGTCCAGGGGTCTCCGGTCCTTCGGCTGCGGGTCCGCGTAACGCGTCGCGAGCGCCTCGATCAGCGCGCGTTCGAGGCCGACGGACATCCGCGAGTCGCCGACGACCGCGAGCGAGAGCGCCTTCTGGACCGCGTCCCACGCGGCCTTCGCCCGTTCCGGCGGCACCTCCATGTTGTTGATGTGCGGGCCGTGGCAGTACGCGATCCCCCACCATGCCATCGCGCACGTGGGGTCCTTCGCGAGCGCGGCCTCGAACGACCGGATCGCCTCGTCGTGATTGAAGGCGTAGGTCCAGGTGAGCCCCTGGTCGAAGTACATCTGCGCCTCGGGGGACGAGGTCTTGACGGCGCGATGGTGGTGGCCGAGGCCGTCGAAGAGCTTGGGATCGCCGGCGCGGGCCGCGACGGAAACCGAGAGGAGGAGGAGGCGGCGCGTTCGCATCCGCGCATCCTACGCCCCGTGTCACTTCCCCTCCCCCGCGGGCACCCCCTCCTCCTTCTGCCCAAGCGTCACGAGCTTCCCGCGGCGCAGCACCTTGATCTCGGGCGACCGCGCGGCGAGGCCCTTCAGCACCTCGGCGGTCTGCATGACCGGGCGGCCGTCCATCGAGATGAGGATGTCCTTCGCCCGGATCCCGAGCCGTTCCGCGTCGCTCCGCGCGTCCACGGCGGAGACCGCGAAACCGCGACCTTCGGCAAGGCAGAGCTGGTCCCGCATGACCGGGTCGTCGACGGGCACGCCCGCGATGCCCTTCCTCTGCAGCTGCTCCATCTCGCCCTGGTCGTGGACAAGGAGCCCTATCTGGCCCTGCGCGTTGAGGATGAAGCGGGCATTCTGCCCGCCGGCCTGGTTGATCCTCACGCGTCCGCGAATCCACTGCGGCTCAGGGGCGGGAGGCTCGGGGGGGCGGGGGGGCAGGAGGGCTTCGAGCGCCGCGCGCGCGCGGTGGCGGACCTCGGGGTCGGGCGACTGCATCGCGGCGAGAATCGGGGCCAGCTCGCGGTGGAGGTGGAGGGCGACGGCGCGCGAGGCGGCGTCGCGCTCCTCGGCGGAATCGCTCGCCCACTGTTTCGCCGCGCTTTCGAGGGGCGCGGGGTCGGCAGCGAGGGCGAGGGTAAGGGGGAGGAGGAGGATCAACGCGCGCATCGGGCACCTCCGAGGCACATAGTGTATTCTGCTGGGGCCATGCCGATCGACCCGGAGCTGCTCGAGATCCTCGTCTGCCCTGAGTCGCACCAGCCGGTGAGGCCCGCCAACCCGGAGCTCCTCGCCGCCCTGAACCTGCGGATCAAGGGCGGGGGCGTGAAGAACCGCCAAGGCGACGCGGTCAGCAAGGCGGTCGAGGAGGGGCTCGTCCGCGAGGACGGGAAGTGCCTGTACCTGATCGAGGACGGCATCCCCAACATGCTCATCGACGAGCGCATCGACCTGTAACCTCGCGCGAAGCGCAGGCCGCGGCGCGAAGACGGGCCCCTCACAGCCCCCAGATCTCTCCTGGCGCAAACGCACCCCGCAACACCGCCGCGAGCTGGCCCTGGTGCCACGCCTCGTGGCGGATCGCGATCCGGAGCTTCGCCCGCGAGTCCTGTGTGAATACGCGCGCCGCCTCCTCGAACTCCCTCGCCGTGCGCTCGAGCTCCTCGCGAAGACGGTCCGGCGTCCAGCGGGGGTCCCAGGGGCGGTCGTCGGGCGCCTGCCCTGCGAGGCGGGCCGTCGCCTGCGCGAGATGCAGGAAGAGCCATCCCGCCGGCGGGCCGTCGCCGATCCGCGACGCGAGCTGGTCGGGAACGAGCCGGCGCGCGAAGGCGACCGTGGATCGGCGCAGGTCGCGCCAGAGGTCGAGCATGTCGCTCTCGGCGGTGCGCGCGCCGCCGTCGGTCGTGATCTCCGTGACCTCGCGCAGCGGGGCGTACGACGCGCCGCCGAGCCGCGCGAGGGGCCGGAGCTTCCACGGGTCCACCGTGCCGTCGGCGGCGACCACGTCGTCCCGGACGTGGATCGCGACCACCTCGCCGATGCAAACGCCGCTCGTTCCCACGTCGAGGATCCGGTCGAGCCGGCACTCGAGGGAGACCGCGCTCTCCCCGATGCGCGGCGGCTTCACCTTCGCGCTCCGGACCGGCGTGAGCCCCGCCTCGGCGAACTCGCTCACCTCGGGCGGGTAGTCCACCGACGTCCGCACCATCCGGACACCGGACGCCTCGCTCACGAGGTTGACCACGAACTCGCGCGTCGCCTCGATGTTTGCCCGCGTGTCCTTCGCCGCGCCGCCCTTGCGCCGCCCCACGGAGATCATCACGACCGGCGGCTTGCTCGAGAGCGCCTGGAAGTAGGAGAAGGGCGCGGCGTTGAGGACGCCGTCCGCGCTGATCGTGGACGTCCACGCGATCGGGCGCGGGACGACGATCGAGATCATGAGCCGGTAGAGGGCCTTCGCGTCGAGGCCTTCCGGTTCGACGAGCATCCTCCCCAAGCGTATTCCGAGGGGGCCCCGGGGGCCGCGCCTTCGCCAAGGCTGCGGCAGGCGAGTCGGATAGGATTCCCCCATGTTCGTGACGCCCTACGCGGTCCGGTTCGCCGACGTCGACAACGCGGGGATCTTCTACTACCCCCGCTTCTTCAACGCCTTCCACGTCGCCTTCGAGGAGTGGTGGGAACGCGGCGTCAAACGCCCGTACCACCTGATCACGGGCGTGGACCGGGTCGGGTTCCCGGCCGTGCACATCGAGTGCGACTTCAACCGGCCCGTGACGTTCGGCGACCCGATGGAGATCCGCGTCGGCGTGAAGCGGATCGGGCGGACGTCGGTCGTCTTCCGCTACGAGATCGTCCACCGCGAGAGCGGGGAGATCCACTGCGCCGCCGAGGTCACGAAGGCGATCGTGAACATGACCACGTGGAAGCCGATCGAGCCGCCGCCGGCGATCCGGAAGGCGCTCGAATCGATCGCGATCCCGGGGTGAACGGCCTGCCTCGCCGGAGGCGAGCGAAGGCGGGCGGCCCCCGAGGCCCCCTCTCTTCTCAGTCCTGCAGCTCGGCGAGGCCGAGGGTGTAGGAGATCGTGGTCACGACCGCGTCGATGTCGATGTCAAGCGTCGCGCCGAGACCGTCCACGGTGAAGTCGGCGTCGTAGGGGAAGTCCGGGATGTCCACCGTCCCGCTCACGTTGCCGAAGACGTTCGTGACCCTCTCCGCGGCGATGTCGAGCTCGAGCTGGACGTCGTCCGCGGTGAAGTCGTAGTCGTATTGCCCGTGGTCGACGGCGAACACCCCGTCGATCGTCGCCTGGACGTCGTTCGCGCCGTTGTTGACCGTCAGGGCCGTGAAGTCGGCGGAGGCGGAGAGCGACTCGCCGAGGTTGCTCGTGCCGGTGAAGATCACGTCGGCGACGACCGCGACGTTCGTGGCCGCGGTCAGGTCCGTGACGTACGGGTCCACGTAGACGCCATCGCCCTGCGCGGTGAAGACGATCGTCAGGTCGCCCGTGCCGAACGGGAACGTGCCGCCCGGGATCGTGAGCGTGCCCGGCGTGTTCCCGACCGGCGGCGTGTAGATCGCGCCGGAGATGTCGAGGTCGCCGCGTGACGCCGCGAAGGCGTACTCCGTGATCATGTGCTGCGTGTCCACGGAGGCCTCGAAGTTGGCGACGAGCTCCTGGCGCGCGGACTCGCTGAACGCGAGCTCGGCGGCGGTGCAGCCCGTGAGGACTGCGAGGAGCGCGAAAATGGCGATCGTTCTCATGGGACCCTCCTCTCAAGGAACCGGTACCCTTGGAATCGGGCCCGGGCCAGGCGGCTCTTTGCGCTCTTCGGGGAAAGCGGCTAGCCTGCGGTCGTGCTCGTGGTTTGTTTCGCGACACCGGTCGAGGGCGAGCGTCTCGTTCGTGGATTGGGGGGGGCACGGGGGAGGGTCGGCGGACGCGAGGTCGCGCTCGTGCGCACGGGCGTCGGACCGGTGAACGCGGCGCACGCGCTGACCCTCTTCCTCGCGCGCGAGCGGCCCGAGTCCGTCGTGTGCTGCGGCGTCGGCGGCGCCTACCCGGGCACGCTCGACATGCTTGCCGTCGCCTGCGCGGAGACGGAGACCTACGCGGACCTCGGAGCGGACTCGCCGGACGGGTTCCTCGACATGGCGAGCCTCGGGTTCCCGGTGATCGAGCGGGAACCGCCGCTCTTCAACCGGCTGCCGCTCTCGGTCTTCCCGGCCGCGCGGCGGCTCGGGTTCGCGACGCGCGCGACGTGTACAGGGACGGACGCCGCCGCGAGAGAGATCGCCGCGCGCACGGGCGCGGCGATCGAGTCGATGGAGGGCGCCGCGGTCGCGCACGTGTGCCTGCGAATGGGAGTGCCCGTCGGCGAAGTGCGCGCGGTGTCGAACATGGTCGGCGACCGGGACCGCGGGGCGTGGCGGGTGCGCGAGGCGGCAGCGGCGGCGCAGGACGCGGTGCTTAAGTGGTTCGAGGCGGGCGCGAAGTGCTGACGCTCGGCATCTCCCCCTGCCCGAACGACACGTTCGCGTTCCACCACCTGATCGAGCAGGGCGGGTTCGACGTGGTCCTCGACGACGTGGAGGCGCTGAACCGCCGCGCCGAGGCGGGCTCGCTCGACGTGGTGAAGATCTCCGTCGCGGCGTACGGCCGACTGAGGCGCGACCACGCGCTGCTGCGCGCGGGCGGGGCCGCCGGCTACGGCGTGGGGCCGCTCGTCGTCGCGCGGGAAGAACGGGGGGTCGGGGGGCGGGTGGCGATCCCGGGCGAGCGGACGACCGCTGCGCTGCTGCTCCGGCTGCTCGGGACGTTCGACACGGTGCCGATGCGGTTCGACGAGATCGAGGACGCGGTGCTCGCCCGGCGGGTCGACTGCGGCGTGCTCATCCACGAGGGCCGGTTCACGTACGCCGCGAAGGGCCTCGTCGCGCTCGCGGACTTGGGCACGGTGTGGGAGGAGCGGATGCGGTGCCCGGTCGCGCTCGGCGCGATCGCGATCCGCCGCGCGCTGGGGCCGGCGGTGGCGCACGACGTCGACGCGCGGATCCGCGCGAGCGTCGCCTACGCGCGCGAGCACCCGGCCGCCTCCGCGGCGTTCGTGCGCGAGCACGCGGCCGAGATGGCGGACGACGTGGTCCGCCGCCACATCGCGCTCTACGTGAACGACTACACGCTCGCGCTCGACGAGGGCGCGGTGCGGGCGCTGCTGGCTTTCGGCGAGAGGGAGGGCTACTTCCCCTCGGGGGCCGCGACGATCTTTGCCTGCTGAGCGTTGCCGCGCAGCTCCTGGACATACGCACGGAGTCTCTGGTGCGTGCTCTCCGTCGCACGGACGACGAGGACGCCGTTCTTCGGCTGGATGTCGGAGCCATCCACGCCCCAGGAGGTCGGTTCGACCGTGGCCCGGATCACTTCGATGAGATCGTCGATCTCGAGGCGCGTGTCGTTCGGATCCTCCGGCGGCGGTTCGAGATTCGGCCCGTCGTGGCCTAGATAGTTGTAGACGGGGCGAACCAGGTCCTTCACGTCGTAGAACTGGAGTACCACCTTCGGAGGCGCCTTCTTCGGGGGTTCCGGGGATTCGTGAGCACAACCTGTGCACGCGAGCAGCAGGACCGGGATGTGCTTCATGGCCGCGACGATCGGCGGCCTCCGTCACAACCCTGCCACGGAGCTACGCGACCAGGTCCAGGCTCCCGAAGTCCGGCGTGTAGTTCGGATCCGGGAAGAGGCCCTCGGCCTCGACGCCCAGGTGGCGCTCGAAGACGCTGCCGTAGATGTCGCGGAAGTCCACCGCGAAGGGCACGTTGTCCTGGCCGGCGAGGTCCGCCTCCACGATCGGCTCGGTCATGCCGCCGCCCGCGTCCAGCCGGCCCTTCACGCCGCCGCCCGCCACGAGGAAGGCGTTGCCGTGGCCGTGATCGGTCCCGTCGCTGCCGTTCTCCGCCACGCGCCGGCCGAACTCCGAGATCACGACGACGACGCAGTCGTTCCAGAGGTTCTTCGCGGGCGACTTCAAGTCCGCCGCGAACGCGCCGAGGCAGCGGTCGAGGTCGTCCATGAGCGCCGCGTGCCGCACCGCCTGCTCCGCGTGGGTGTCGAACCCCCCGAACCCCGTGTAGAAGACCTTCGTGCCGAAGTCGGCCCGCCCGTGGAGAAGCTGCGACACGGTCCGCAGGTACTGCCCGAGCCCCGTGCGGGGGTAGGTGCCGGGATCTGTCCAGCCCGCCGTCCCCTCGCGCACGCGATCGACGAGCTCGTGGGCCTGCTTGTTCCCCGTGAAGAGCGTGAGCGCCGGGTCCTTCCCCGGAGCCCCATCCGTCGAGAGAATGTCGCGCACGACCTTCAACCGGAGATCGTGCTCGCCCGGGTAGGTGTCCTCGGACGACAGGACCTCGAACCCCTCGACGCTGTTGAGCGCGAGCGGCGTCGTCACCTGCGAACGGAAGTCCGGCATCTTGCCGACGCCGACCGAGATCACGCCGAGCGGCTCCACCGGGTCCGCGCAGTAGAGATCCGCGAACCTCCCGAGCCAGCCGCGCCCGTCGCCGTCCACCAGCCCGCGCACGCCGAGGCTCATGATGTCCATGCTCGTGAAGTGCGACTCGTTCGGGTCGGGGTACGAGACCTTGTTGACGACGTGCAGGTCGCCGTCGTCCCAGAGGGCCTTCGTGTTCCTGAGCGCGTGGTGGAGCTTGAACCCGCCCGAGAGGTCGAGCAGCGACGCGCCCGGCGGCAGGTGCTCGACGAGGTTCGTGTTCGGCCGCGCGTCCACGTACGGCTGCAGGTGCGCCGGCACGACCGTGTCGAGGCCGTCGTTCCCGCCGAGCATGTTGATGACCACGACGAACTTGCCGGGGTTGCCGGTCGCGGCGCCCGCGACGCGACGCAGCGACAGGATCGGGTTGATGACGACCGCGGCGGTGCCGACGGCGGCGCCGCGGAGGATGTGGCGACGGGTGTAGAGGCGCGGCATGTCTCACCTCGCGTGCGAATCGTGGTACTGCGCGATCATCCAGAGGAGCCCGCGCGTCTTCATGGTCACGTGGTCCTCGTCGCCCGGGTCGTACGCGAACGCGACCTGCTGCCCGTTCACCCACTCCGAGTTGACGTACTCGATCATCCTCGTGCGGGCGTTCGGGCTCAGCTCCACGTCGAGCGTCTCCGCGATGTGGTCCACAAGCGCCTGGGGAGAAGGGGGGCCTGGGGGGAGGAGGGGCGCGATGTCGGCGTCGTACTCGTTGAGCAGGATCGTCGACGCGAGCCCGAGGAGATTCGTGCGGTCGAGCATCGGCTGCGCGCCCGCCCACGCCGTTCCCGTGGGCCACCCGCTGACGTCCGGCGGATCGAGGGGAACCTGGCCCACGTACTCGAGGGAGAGGAGGCCGCGCGCCGCCTCGGTCGCCGGATCCTCGTGGAGGCGGATCCCGGTCGTGCGCAGGAAGCCGAGGACGTAGTCGACGGGACTCTTCACCTGGCTCTTCCTCGCCCGCTGGCTGTACATCGCCTCGCTGTTCAGGATCGTGTCGAGGATCGGCTTCAGGTTCCACTGGTCGCGGCCGGGCGCGCGCAGCTGCGCCGCGAGCGCGTCCACGACCGAGTCGTGCGCGTTCTCGTAGACGAAGAACTGGAAGAGCTTCCGGCAGATGTGGCGCGACGCCTCGACCGGCCGCTGCCGGAGCGTGAGGGCGACCACGCCGCCCCCGGTGTCGCGCGGGTCCGTCTGCACCCCGGGGTCGGTCACGACCGGCGGGAACGACACGAGCCAGAAGGGCGAGATCGAGTCGTAGCCGTAGAAACCCGTGGCCCCGAGGATCGTCTTCGACCGCTCGTCGTGGAGCTGCGCCGCGTACGCCATGTCGCGCGGCTCGTTGAAGTCGTCGCGCGGGTAGTACGTGAAGAACCCCGTGAACGCGCGCGCGGCCTCCTGGATGTCGGCCTCCGTGTAGCCCTTGCCCTCGCCGAGCATGAACAGCTCCCAGAGCTCGCGGGGGAAGTTCTCGTTCGGCGCGTCGCGGAACGACCCGCTTCCGTTGAGCCACTCGAGCATCGCGCGGTCCTTCGCGACCTCGACGAGGAGGTTCTTCCAGTTGTAGCCGAGGCCGGGCGCGCCGTTCGCCGCGGCGCCGGTCGTCGCGAGCGAGAAGCGCCGGAAGAGCTGGATCTGGGTGTACATGACCCAGCGGAAGTTGTCGTCGAAGTTGCGCTCGCTGGTCGCGAAGTGATCGTGCAGGAACCAGGCGAGCCGCTCCTGGAACGGGTTGCTGTCGTGCAGGAGGAGTCGGATCCACCACTCCTTGATCACCCGGGCCGAGAGCATGGGCGCCGGCGGCGGGGTCGCTCCGAAGATCCCGAGCGCGATCTGCTCCTCCGCGGCGTCGTTCGTGAAGCCCGTCAGCGCGGCGACCGTCGCGGGGAGCCCGTCGCCCGCCGCCTTCTCGATCGTCGCCCGCGGCGCGCCGAAGGCCGCCCTGCGGTAGAGGTGGCGAGCGCGGGCCTCGTCGAAGACGGTCTCGGGCACGAGGGAGAACTCCTGCGTGTAGAAGAGCCCCGCCGGAAGCGTCCCGGCGATCCCTTCGGGGTTCCGCACGGCCACGTCCACGTTCCCCTCGCCCTTGTGCGCGGGCGCGGTCGCCCGCACGGTCGTCGCGTCCACGAGCGTCGTGGGCGACGCGACGCCGTCGACGAGCACCTCGGCGCCGCTCTTGAAGTTGGCGCCGAGGACCTCGATCCCGGACCCGGCGACCGGCGCGCGCGCTTCGCCCACCGTCGGCCCGTCGGTCGCGAGCACGGAGAGCACCGTCGGCGGCTCAAGGTATCGGAAGACGTCGGGGAGGCTTGCCGGCGGACCGGCGGGATTCTGCACGTCGATCGTCGCGAACCCCTCGGGACCGGGCGGCGTCACGACGACGAGCTTCTTGGACGTCACCTGCTCGATCACGGCCGACGCGCCGGCGAACCGGACGAAGGACCCCGGGCCGAAGCCCGTGCCCGAGATCTCCACGCGGTCGCCGCCGGCCGTCGTTCCGAACGGCGACAGCGGCCCCACGGGCTGCGTCAGGACCTTCACGCTGAGGACGCTGAGGGACGCGGTGCCGCCCCCGCCGCCCCCGCACGACGCCATGACGAGCGCCGCCGCGATCCACGCGGCGGCCCTCTTGCCGGTAGCCGCCATCGGGCACCTCCGCGGTCGAGCCCCAACCTGGCTCGCCCGCCTCTCTGTTATGCCCACCATACCGGAAACTGACGCGCGGCGCGTCAGTCCCTCCGCGCCCAGCGCGGCGCCGCGAGGCCCGCCGCCCATGCCCGGTGCGCTTCTCGCAGCGCCCGGACGCGTTCCGGTTCGGCGGCGGCGAGATCATGGCGCTCGCCCGCGTCGCGACCGAGATGGTAGAGCTCCTCCCGGCCCTCGCGCACGACGAGCTTCCACTCGCCCGCGCGGACGGCGCTCTGGTCCCCGTAGCGCCAGAAGAGGGCAGCGCGGGAAGGTCGCTCGTCCTTCAGGAGGTCGATGCCGTCGAGCCCGTCCGGGACCCCGAGGCCTGCTGCGGCGAGCGCGGTGGCCGCGACGTCCAGGGAGATCACGGGCCCCTCGCGGACCTGGCCAGCGCGCACGCGCCCCTTCCACCGCAGCAGGAACGGCACGCGGATGCCGCCCTCGTAGAGCTGGCCCTTCCGCCCCCGCAAGGGGGCGTTGCTCGCCCCGGTCTCGCGCGGCGGGCCGCCGTTGTCGCTGAGGAAGAAGACGAGCGTGTGCTCGTCGAGGCCGGTCTCGGCGAGCTTTGCGAGCAGCACGCCGACCGCGTCGTCCATCGAGGCCACCATCGCCGCATAGGTGCGTCGCTTCGGGTCGGCGATCCGCTCGAACCTCGCGACGTCGGCGGCGGTCGCCTGCGGCGGCGCGTGGACGGCGTTGAAGGCGACGTAGAGCAGGAACGGCTGGTCGCGATGGCGCTCGACGAAGGCCGCGGCCTCCCGCCCGAAGGCCGTCGTGAGGTAGAGGGGCTCGCGGACCGGCGCGTCGCCGCGGAGAACGGGATCCGCCTTCGGGCGCGGGAAGTAGCTGCGCATTCCCGACAGGAAGCCAAAGAACTCGTCGAAGCCGCGCTGCGGCGGCGTCAGCTCCGCGCGGAAGCCCAAGTGCCACTTGCCCACCATGCCGGTGGCGTAGCCACTGCGTTTCAACCGCTCTCCAAGCGTGGGCTCCTCCCGCGCCAGCCCGTACTCGGTCGCCCGGGGCTCCGGCGGATTGAACTCGAAGCCGAACCGCTGCTGGTAGCGGCCGGTCAGGAGGCCGGCCCGCGTAGGGGCGCAGACCGGTGCGCTCGCGTAGCCGTTCGTGAAGCGGACGCCGTCCCTCGCGAGGGCGTCGAGATGGGGGGTCGCGAGGTCCTTGGACCCCTGGACGCCGAGGTCGGCGTAGCCGAGGTCGTCGGCAAGGATGACGACGACGTTCGGGGGCCGCTCGCCGGCCGCCACGAGCGCGGCGAAGAGCAGGGGGAGCAGGGCCGTTCGCATGCCTCCCCCATTAGAACCCCGCCCCCTATCGCTCCGAAGCCCATTGTGTGACAATCCGCGGTCCGGAGGGAAGACCATGCGATTCTTGCGCGCGCTCGTGCCGGCGTTCCTTGTCGTCGCGGCCGGTGGCTGCGGGGACAGCGGGACGACACTTGACGCCACGGCGTTCTCGATCGTGTCCCCCATGCCCGACAGCGCGACCAACGATGTGAGGCCCGTGATTCGTTGGACCACGCTGGAAGACCACGATCGCTTCCAGCTCCGGCTCTACCGCGACGCGGCGCTGACCGACCTCATCGAGAGCAGGGAAGTCGCGGGCGTGACCCAGGCCGTGCCCAGGGCCGACCTGCCCGACGGCGGAGACGTCTACGCGGTCGTGGACGTGCTCGACGAGATGGGCGCGGTCCTGGTCACCGGGCCCGTCCACCGGTTCCGCGTGCTCGTCCTGCCTCCCGAGCTGCCGCATTTCCAACTCGCCCACAGGGATCCGATACGCTGCCAGCCCGGCTACCGTCTCTTCAACATCATGGACCTCATGCCCCCGACGCCCCCCGAGCGGATGTCTTTCCTCGTGCTCGTGAACGAGGAGGGGCAGTACGTCTGGTGGCGGAAGCGCGGGCCGGGGACGTTCACGGACGCGCGCGTCCTCCCGAACGGCCACATGCTCCACATCTTCCAGAACCCGATGACGCAGCAGCAGCGGGCCTTCGAGACCACCTGGGACGGCCAGATGGAGTTCTGGGCCAGCCGCGACACGGTGAAGGTCCACCACGAGGTGGGAGTCGGCCCCGGCGGCAACTACCTCTACCTCACGTACACGCACCAGATGGTGGGGACGGAACTCTGGGAGGGGGACGGGCTCGAGATCGTCGATCCGGTCACCGGCACGATCCTCTGGGACTGGGACATCTTCGACCACGTCTCGACCGCCGAGTTCGATCCCGATCTGATCCTCGTCACCGGCCGGTCGGGGATGGGCAAGGACTGGACGCACTGCAACGCCTGCGTGTGGGACGAGGACCGGAGCATGATCTGGGTGTCGGTCCGCCACCTCAATCGGCTCCTCGGCGTGGACTACCCGTCCGGGAACGTGCGGGTCGTCCTTGGGCAGGGGGGCCTGGGGGGCCTGCCGCTCATGAGCTTCCAGCACGCCCCGGAGGTGGAGGAGGACGGCACGCTGCTCCTCTTCGACAACGGGAACAAGCGCGATCCCCCCTACTCGCGCGTCGTGCACTTCTCTTGGAACGAGGCCGCGAACACCGTCACCGAGCTCGGCGAGTGGCGCGATACGCCTGACTACTACGCCGCGGCCGTCGGGGACGCGGACCGTCTCCCGAACGGGAACATCCTCGTGGTGGCGGGGACGATCCGGCGCATCTTCGAGGTCACGCCGGCGAACGAGAACGTGTGGGAGATGAACCTCGACAACAACCGCTACTGGGTCTACCGGGCGGAGCACGTGACCGCCGAGGAGATCCCGCCGGGGGTGCTTCCGTTCCACTAGGGTGTGTCTGAGAAGCCGGCCGTAAGGACCGAGGCTGAGCGAGCCGCCGCCAGGCGAGGAAGGCCGACGAGCCGTATTGACCGGAGAAACACGGCGAGGAGGCCTGACGACGTATGGCGGCGGCGCAGCCAGCCGAATCCAGGACGGCTTCTCGGACACACCCTAGTCCGTGCGGGGAGCCCCCGCACCGCGGGCGTCCCTCGCGGCGCCGGGCTCCTTGGCGTCGGCGAGCCCCGCGGTGCCGGCGGCCTCCTGCGGCTCGAACAGGATGAGGGTCATGCCCTCGTGGTAGTCGTGGTGCGGGCGGTCCCACCATCCCGCCACGACGCCGCGCGTGTACAGGAGACGCAGCGCGCGACGGTGCACCTGGAGCTCGGCGCGCGCGAGGCGCGAGGCGTCGTAGGGGCTCGGCCCCTCCTCGAACGGCCAGGAACTGTCCAGGGGCAGCCTCTCCACGAAGAGCCCCCACACGCGTCCCCCGCGCTCGAGATGCCGCTCGAGCTCGAGGAGGAACGCGTCGATCAACTGCGGGTCCTGCTCGTTGTCGCGCAGCGCGGTCCAGTCGACCCTCGTCACGCGTCCCCGGAACGGGAAGGCGAGCTGTGCCTGCGGACCCGGGAAGTGGAAGTTGAACGAGGACGCGTAGGGCGCCGGGAAGATCCAGATCAGGTCGTCGGGCTGCGCATGCCGCTCCACGAGCGCCGCGAACTCGGCCGCCGGGCTCGATCGCCGGAGCCACTTCGCGCGCTCGAGGTGCTGGCAGGCGATGGCACCCGCGAGCAGCACCCACGCGACCTGCTGCCGCGTCGTCCCGCTGATCGTGAGCGGCCGTCCCGTCCGGGGCAGCGCGACGCCCCACGGCTCGCCGAGGAACATCCGGGACCACGGGAGGCACGCCGCGGGCAGGAGCGGCACGGCCATCGCGATGAGGTAGCGCCCCTCGAACGCGCCGATGTAGACCTGCAGGACCCACGCGAGCGCCGCCGGCACGACGCTGATCGCGAGGAGCGCCCAGAAGCGAAGATGCGCGGGGTTCTCCGCGATGCCCCTCGGCGCGATCGGGCGGAGCGTCCAGGCGCCCACGAAGAGGCTCGATCCGAGGAGGATCGCGCCGGTGCTGCCGAGCGGGAGCTTGAGCACGGAGAAGAGGCCGAACGCGCTCGTGCTCGGCGGGTACCAAGCCTGGAGGTCAGCCCCGATCTGGTGAAAGAACGTGGGGAGCCACGGGGCGTAGATCGCGAGGAAGACCGCGCCGGCGGCGCCCAGGCGGACGACGTCCGCGCGATCGCGCGCGAAGACCAAGGCCGCGACCCCCGCGCAGAGCACGATCGGGAACGCGTAGTAGTGCGTGTACGCGAGCGCGGCCGCGAGCACGGCCCACAGGCAGGCATCGCCGAGTCGCCGCCGCTCGAGATAGCGAACGTAGAGCGCGGCGTGGACCACGGCGAGCAGGCCGTAGAGCGCGTAGCTGCGCATTTCGCCGGAGAGACGGATGAAATAGGGGCTCGTCGCCGCGATCAGCCCCGCGAGGATCCCGCAAACGGGGTGGAAGAGGCGCCACCCGAGACCCACGATCCCCGCGACGGTGAGCGTCCCGAAGAGGACCGCGAGTGCGCGGACCCAGAGGGGATCGGCGCCAAGGACCCGCTGGACCGCATACTCGATCAGAGGCTCGAGCGGCGGCGAACTCTCGACGCGGAGGTTCCGGAAGAGCTCCCCGAGGGAGGCGCTCTCGCGGACGACGAAGACCGCATTCGCCTCGTCGCGCCAGAGGCCGCCGCGCACTGCGCCGTGCCAAGCCCGCGCGAGGAATGCGAGCAGGATGACGCCCACCGCGAACCCGAGATACCGACCCCTCATCGTCGCGGATTGTAGCCGCCCGAAAGGTGCGCCGCGGCCGCCAATATGAAAGGCTTGTCGCAGGAGGGCCCGCGGGCGATCGGCATCGGACCATGCAGAAGCGCGTCCTGGGCGGGAAGACGGCCGTGATCGTCGGCGCCGGGCCGGCGGGCCTGACCGCAGCCTACGAGCTGCTCGAGCGCACCGGGGCCGCTCCGGTCATCCTCGAGGAGAGCGATGCGCTGGGCGGTCTCGCCCGGACGGTGCATCACAACGGCAACCGGATCGACATCGGCGGCCACCGCTTCTTCTCGAAGTCCGACCGTGTCATGCGGTGGTGGTTCCGGATGCTGCCCCCGGAGACGGCCGGGGCGGACGCCTTCCCCATCGGCTACCGGGGCGAGAGCCGCGAGATCCGGACGCCGGGCGTCACGGACCCCTCGACCACGGACGAGGTCCTGCTCGTCCGGTCGCGCAAGAGCCGCATCTACCATCTGCGCAAGCTCTTCGACTACCCGCTCCGCCTGAGCGCCCGGACGCTCGCGAACCTCGGAGCGCTCCGCACGCTTCGCATCGGCCTCTCCTACGTCCGGGCCCGCCTCTTGCCGATCCGCGACGAGCGAAACCTCGAGCAGTTCTTCGTGAACCGGTTCGGCCGCGAGCTCTACCGGACGTTCTTCCGTTCCTACACGGAGAAGGTGTGGGGCGTGCCGTGCACGCGGATCAGCGCGGCGTGGGGGGCACAGCGCGTGAAGGGCCTCTCGATCCGCAAGGCGCTCGTTCACGCGCTCGCACGGCCGTTCCGGAGGCGGGACATCGCGCAGAAGGGGCTCGAGACCTCGCTCATCGAGCGCTTCCTCTACCCCAAGTACGGTCCCGGCCAGATGTGGGAGGTCTGCGCCCGCAAGGTGGAGGCCCAAGGGGGCCGGATCCTCAGGCGACGCCGCGTGGAACGCCTCCTCCGCGACGGCGACCGCATCACGGCCGTCGTGGCGAGGAACCTCGAGACCGGCGCCGAGGAGACGCACGTGGGGGACCTCTTCTTCTCGACGATGCCCGTGAAGGACCTCGTCCGCGGCATCGAGGGCGCGCCGGCCGCGGTCCGCGAGGTCGCCGAGGGCCTCGTCTACCGCGACTTCATCACGGTGGGGCTCCTCGTGGAGCGGCTTGGGATCCGGGAGAGGGACGGGACCGCCGTCCGCGACAACTGGATCTACATCCAGGAGCCCGACGTGCGCGTGGGGCGCCTCCAGATCTTCAACAACTGGAGCCCGTGGCTCGTGCGGGATCCCTCGAAGATCTGGATCGGCCTCGAGTACTTCTGCGACGAGGGGGATGACCTCTGGCGGCTGCCCGACGACGCGATGGCAGGGCTCGCCGTGGAGGAGCTCTTGAGGATCGGCATCCTCGAGTCCCCTCGCACGCTCGACCGGACCGTGATCCGCGTCCCCAAGACCTACCCCGCCTACCTCGGCACGTACGAACGCTTCGGCGAGGTGCGCGCGTGGGCGGACCGGTTCGAGAACCTCTTCCTCGTGGGCCGCAACGGCATGCACCGGTACAACAACCAGGACCACTCGATGCTCGCGGCCATGACGGCCGTGGACAACCTGGTTGCGGGGAGGCGGGATCGGTCGAACATCTGGGACGTGAACACCGAGCAGGAGTATCACGAGGGCCGTTCGCGCTGACGGGAGGGGGCAGGGGGGAGGGACTCGACCGCGCGCGACGGCGACGGCTATACTCTCGCGACACGACGCGCGTGTAGCTCAATGGTAGAGCATCGGCTTCCCAAGCCGAGTACGTGGGTTCGATTCCCATCACGCGCTCCAGCGCCGAGGGGCCCGGCCGCCGGGCCCCGAAGCCCCCTCACTGCGTGGCCGCGCGGATGCCCGCGCGCACCTGCCGCAGCGCCGCGCGGTCGAGCGGGATCTTGATCGTCGCGCGCGTGCCGGTGCCGGGCGCGCTGTCCATCGCGAACTGCGCGCCCATCGCGCGCGCGAGCGCGTAGACGACCGAGTAGGCGAGCTCCTCCGCGGTCGGCGCGGTCTCCTCCTCGATCGACGGGTCGAGGATGCGCACGAGCCGCGCGGTCTCGATGCCCGGGCCGTCGTCCGCGACCGCGAACGCGACGTGCGTCGGCTCGCCCTCGACGGGCAGGAGCCCGACCGCGGCCGTCACGTCTCCCTTGCGCGGCGTCGCCGACGTGAGCGCGGTCCGCACGAGGTGGCGCAGCGCGCGTTGCAGCAGCCGCGCGTTCGCGACCACGACCGGCACGGGCTCCGCGATGACGTGCACGTTCACGTCGCGGTCGAGCGAGAGCCCCGAGTAGGAGTCCACGGCCGCGCGCAGCGCCGCGGCCGGATCGACCTCCTCCAGCTCCTCCTCGATCTTGCGGTCGGCGCCGGGCAGCCTCGCGAGGATGTCGCGCATCCGTGAGGCGTGCTTCTCCACGGACTCGAGTCGTGCGTCCATCTTCCGCTGGCCGCGCGCGAGCTCGCACAGGTGAAGGATCGCCCCGAGCGGCGCGACCAGAAGCGCCCACGTGTCGGTCGCGGAATCGACGGCGGGCGGCGCGGGCGGCTGCGCCGGCGCGGAGGGGGCCTCGGGGGCCGCCCGCTTCTCGAGCGCGCCGAGCCGGCGCAGGAGCAGCGTGACCGCGAGAACGACGGCCGCGAGGAAGAGGAACTCGGTGGTCGACTCCATGCCCCCTGTCCGGCCTATCGGCCCCCCTCCGGGGAACGCTGAAGGTCCCCCGGGGGCTACTTCGGCTCGGTGAAACTGGTCTGGAGCCACTGCTTCCAGTCGGTGGTGTCCGCGGGCAGGCCGGTGAGGCGCGAAAGCGCGGCCCGGGTCTCGGCCGCGAACGGTCCGTCCAGCATCGAGACGAAGACGTCGGCCGCGGGCTTCACCATCAGGCGGCCGAGTCCATCGGCGGCGCCGCGGCGGACGGCGGGCTCGGGGTCGGTGAGGAGGGTCTTCAGCCGCTCGGCGAGATCCTCCCTCGCGATGCGCAGGCCGCCCAGCGCCGTCGCGGCCGCCGCGCGCACCTCGGGGAGCTCGCGCGGGTTGAATGCGACCCGGACCAGCGGCGCGCGGGCGGTCTCGAGACCGGCCGCGCCGAGGAACGTCGCGGTCTCGAGCCGCTTCCGCGGGTTGGGATCCGCGAGGTCGGCGAGGTTCACGTACGTCTTCAGGTCGGTCTGGTGCCACAGACGCGTCGCCTCGCGGAGCTTCTGGGCGTCGGCGGGCCCGAACCGCGGGTCCTTGGTGAGGAGGAGGAGCAGCCGCGCGGCCTCCGAGCCCTCCGCATCCTTCACGCTCAGCGCGATCGTGCCGCAGCTGACGAGGCCCCCCTCGTCGGGCTTCCAGCTGTTGTCCTTCGCGAGCGTCGTCGCGCGGTCGAGCGCGCTCGCGCTCCCCACCGCTCCCATCGCCTGGAGGGCGAGGAACCGATCCTCGACGAGACCCATGTCGAAGAGCGCGTCGAGCCATTCGTCGTTGCGGCGGCGCTTGGCGAGCTGGAGGAGGTAGCCGCGCGCGATCCCGCGCGCCGGGTCGCCGGGCGCCATGTGGTCGCGCATGAGCCGGCTCACCTGCGCCTCGTCGGCGCCCGGCATCGCCGCGAGGATCTGGAGCAGCTCCTCACGCAGGGGCGCATACTCCGGATCCTCGGCGTAGCCGACGAGCGCCCGGACCGCCTGCGGGTGGTCGACCTTCGCGAGCTCCTGCAGGACGCGCCTCTGGTCCGTGGGCCGGGCGACGCCCAAGGGCGACTTCGAGGCGAGGTCGCGCAGCTCGCGGGTCAGCTCGCGGATCCGCTGGAGCAGCTTCTGCTCCGCCAGTTCGCGGGCCTTGCTCGCCCCCTGGGCGCGGACCGCCTCCGGGGTCAGCGCGCAGAGGGCGACGAGGACAAGGGCGGTCCGGCAGTACACGGCTTCCCCCTCATCGGCCCCCGCGCCCCCCCGAATGAAGGCAGGTTGTTCCCGGACGGTGACATCGGCCGCGGCCGATCCCTCCTTTGCACGAATGGCATTGCTGGTGCAGAATCCAGCCCATGCGCATGGCCACGCTCCTGCTCCTGCTCGCCGCCCCCTCTTTCGCCGGCGGCGCCGACGACGCGAAACGGCTGCTTGCCTCGGGTGACGCGGCAGGGGCCGAGAAGGCCGCGAGGAAGGCTGCCTCGGCGAACCCGAACGACATCGACGCGTGGCTCGTGCTCGCGGACGCGCTGTTCGCGCTCGACCAGCCTGGGGACGCCTGGGAGGCGCGCGAGCCCGCCATCGAGAAGAACCCCAAGGACCCGCGTCTCTCGCTCAAGCTCGGGGACGCGTTCGTGCGCCTCGCGGACCGGGAGAAGGTCGAGTCCGGCGACGGCACGACGATCATCAACTACTACCTCGACGCGGAGCGCAACTACGGCGAGGCGCTCAAGAAGGACCCGAAGTGCGCGGCGGCCGTGTACGGGATGGCGAGCACGAACTTCGAGAGCGGCCGCACGGGCGGACTGGACAAGGCGAAGGAGCTCCTCGCGCAGTGCCTCGCGATCGACGCCAACTTCGCGAAGGCGCACGCGCTCCAGGGCAACATCCTCTACTTCGAGGGGAGGGAGCTCACGGGGCAGAAGAAGGACACCGACGCGAGGCAGAAGTACGCGGCCGCGGGGGAGAAGTACGCGCTGGCGCTGAAGCTCGGCGACGACGACGTCACGGACATGGTGCGCTACGGGCACACCCTGCTCGCGCAGGGGCAGCTCGACCAGGCGAAGGCCGCGTACCTCGCGGCGCTCCGGGCGCACCCGGAGAGCGACCTCCCCATCAAGAGCGGTCTGTACCACGTGGCCAACCGCGGCGAAACGAAGGCGGCCTGGACGAACCCGAAGGTGAAGACGCTCCTCGAGGAAGCGGCGAAGGAGGCCCCCAAGTCGCCGTTCGCCTGGTCCTACCTCGGCTTCTGCCAGGCGACGGCGCAGGCGTGGGACGAGGCGCTCAAGTCGTACCAGAAAGCACGCGAGCTCGACCCGAAGAACGCGAGCTACAGCTACCAGATCGGCTACATGCACGAGAAGCTCGGGGACGCGGACAAGGCGATGGCCGCCTACCGCGACGCGATCAAGGCCGCTCCCGGGTACGCCGACCCCGCGTTCCGGTTCGAAGGGCTCATCGGGATGGGCGGGGACGTCGAGCGCGCCGAGAAGCTCTACGAGGAGCTGATCGCGCTCGCGCTGGACAACCCGGACGTCCACAACAACTACGCGCTGCGCCTGCGCGACTGGGCGGAGGCGACGCGACGGGCGACCGACGACGACCCGCCCCCGGACGTCCGGCGCCGGCTGAAGCGGGCGGGCGAGGTGTACGAGATCGCGGCGCGCCTCGCGCCCGAGGTGGCGCAGATCCAGAGCGACACCGGCCTCCTCTTCCAGTACTACCCGTGCAACTTCGACGCGAAGAAGGCGAAGGCGTACTTCACGCGGTCGCTCGAGCTGTCCGACTACGCCTACCGGGACGCCTTCGACGGCCTCTCGCGGCTCTGCCAGCAGACGAAGGACTGGGAGGCGCTCGCCGACTACGCCGAGCGCGTGGTCGGGTCGATGGAGCGCGGCAACCAGGCGATCGCGCCGGCCGGGGGCGGCGCGGCGGAGCCGCAGCCGAACGAGTCGCCGGGGCTGAAGGCGCGCGCGGAGGCCGCGCTCAAGCTCGCGCAGCAGAAGCTCAAGAAGAGCTGAGCTCGACTTCTGCCGTTTCTGGGAGCTACGCGGCTGGCGCCAAGGCGCAGAGGATGAGCCTCCGCAGGGGTCCGGGGATTTTCGAGAAGGCCCGCTGTTTGTGGCCCGTCTCGAAA
>Ga0187893_10000506_pt1 | contig 101543 bp, 86 predicted proteins | sample MA1701074metaG_FD_139574 | JGI IMG/M metagenome (GOLD analysis project Ga0187893, IMG submission 139574) | White microbial mat communities from a basaltic lava cave in the Kipuka Kanohina Cave System on the Island of Hawaii, USA - MA170107-4 metaG ...
CAGAGCGATTGGGTCACAGCAAGTGATTTCACAAACTGATGTCTACTCGCTTGACAGCTTACTCGTTGTCGGAGTCGCGGAGGACAGCAAGCTTCCATCAAGCGTTTTGTTGTTTCAGAATTACCCCAACCGTTCAATCCTTCTACAACCATCAACTATGAATTACCAGTAAGTAATTGGGTTACACTGAAAGTCTTTGATGTTCTCGGTCGCGAAGTTGCATCGCTTGTGGATGGGTTTATCACTGCTGGTAAATACTCGGTGACGTTCGAGGCAAGGTCACTGTCATCGGGGTTGTATTTCTATCGTCTGAACGCCGGTTCGTTCACAGCTACAAGAAAACTGTTGCTCGTTCGTTAATCGGCGTTGAAACGCCTCAAATCGAAAAGCCCTGCTTTACAACAGCGGGGCTTTTTGTCTGGTGTTTCGTCCGTTACTATTTCTGTCTTCCGGCTTGCACCGGAGGGCTGTCCGCTGCCCAGCTTGGCGTTCGTGCCATTTGGTTTTTGAGAATCGAGATGCCCTCATTGACGCCTGCAGGGCGCAGTCCCAACTCCACTTCCGCTTTGAGCGTCACAAGCCCGGATTTTAACGGTCTTGGTGCGGGCTGCTTCAACAGGGAAGTCTTGATCGGAGTTATCAACGCCTCATCGAAACCGAAAATACGCGCAAGCCGGCAAGCAAAATCAAACCGACTCACAATGTCCCGTCCGGCAACATGATACAACCCTGTTCGTCCCAGCTCAATGGCGCTCGTGATTGCATAGGCAAGGTCATCAACGAGTGTCGGATTTCCGGTTTGGTCATCCACCACACGGACCGGAAACTTCTTGCCGAGACTCTCCACGAGCCACAATGCAAAATTTGATTTGACGCCTGAAGCAAAACCATACAAAACCATTGTGCGGAGAATCAGGTGGGGGATGCCCGACGTGCGCACAAGATTTTCGCTGGCAAGTTTTGACTTGCCGTAATAGCTCAACGGTTCCGGACGGTCGTTCTCCGAGTAGGGTCCTGATTTTCCATCAAAGACATAATCCGTAGAAATGTGAATGAGCTTCCGGTCGTTTGCTTTTGCCGCATCAACAAGGTTCTCCACTCCATCAACGTTGATTTTCCATGCAAGCTCGCGCTCCGTTTCGCAGGCGTCAACATTTGTCATTGCCGATGCATTGATAATGACATCAGGTTCGAAAGACGAGACTATCTGTTTGACGTCCTTCTTTGACGTCACATCGAGTTGCGTGTAGGTTGCCGTGTGGACAGGTCGAACCGGTTGGGGTGCACGGGAAGCAAGCATCAACTCGTACGAGGAGCCCCGAATCAACAGCTCCGTCATTTTTTGTCCGAGCAAACCGTTGCTTCCGACAATGAGAATGCGCCGGGTGCTCATCGCAGGGATTCCTCAAGTGCGGTGGACGCAGAGGTCTTCTCATCGCGATACTTGATAATCACAGGCGTCGAAACATGGAGATTCTGCTGTTGCGCCCACGGCTGATTCAATGGTCGTGTTCCGGGAACGACAACGGCATTTTCCGGAATCACCAGCGGCTGTTCGCCGGCCTTTTTCAAAACTCGTTCATTGAGGATATCGAACACTTGTGTCCCGCCGGTCAGGATAACACCGGAACCGAGAACAGCCCCCTTTTGAACAAGAGTGCCTTCATACACGCCGCAGTTTCCGCCAATGAACACATCATCCTCAATGATTACCGGAAGCGCGCCGACCGGTTCGAGGACGCCGCCGATTTGCGCGGCCGCGCTGAGATGCACACGCTTTCCGATCTGTGCGCATGAGCCCACCAGCGCGTGTGAATCAATCATTGTTCCCTCATCCACGTACGCGCCGACATTGATGTACATAGGAGGCATGCAAACAACGCCGCGAGCGACAAACGATCCCTCTCGAATCGAAGAACCGCCGGGCACCTGTCTTATGCCGTCATCCAGCGTGATCTTCTTGAGGGGGAATGTGTCCTTATCAAAGAACCGGAACTGGTCGTTGATGGAAACATCCACAAGCGAACCGATCCGGAAGCCGAGCAGGATCCCTTTCTTGACCCAGTGGTTGACGCGCCACTCACCGTTTAGATTTTCCGCCGCGCGGATCTTCCCGGTATTCAAGAGTTGTTTGAACTCGGTGAATGCCGTTCCTGCTTCCTGACGGTTTAGCGCGGAAGGGTCTGCCTGGTAGAGCTGTTCGATCTGTTGTTGGATCGGCATACGGTCTAACGGAGCAGATGAAGTTCACGCAGGGTTTTTTCCAGCCGCGGTTTTGCTTCATCACTCAACGGTACAAGAGGAAGACGATAATGTGCCTCAATCAATCCCATCATAGCGAGAGCGGCTTTCACCGGAATTGGATTCGACTCGATGAAGTTGAGATTCATGAGATGCATGAGCCGATAGTGTTCCTCGCGTGCCTTCTCGAATTTCCCCTTCAAAGCGAAGCGAACCATGGTGGAGAATGGGCTGGGAACCTCGTTCGATACAACAGAAATGACGCCATCGGCTCCGAGCGCAATCAACGGCAGAGTGAGATTGTCGTCGCCGGACCAAACCCCAAATCCCGCCGGACGATGGTGGAGTATTTCCATGATCTGACCGAAGTTTGCTGACGCCTCTTTCACACCGGCGATTGTTGAAATTTCCTCAGCCAGACGAAGCGCCGTATGGGCTTCGATGTTGGATGCCGTTCTCCCTGGAACATTATAAATGATAATCGGAAGGTCAACAGCACTTGCAATCGTAGAGAAGTGTTGGAACAGGCCTTCCTGTGTTGGCTTATTATAGAAGGGAGCTACGGTCAGGATTGCGTCGGCTCCGGACTGAGCCGCTTTCTTCGCAAGCGCAACTGCACGCCGGGTGTCATTGCTGCTGGCGCCGGCAATAACAGGAATCCTTCCGTTTATCTGGTCCACAACAATTTCAATAACGCGCGCCTGTTCATCGTCTGAAAGGGTTGCGCCCTCGCCCGTGCTTCCCACCGGAACGATTGCCTCCACGCCGCCCTTCAATTGGTAATCAACAAGTTTGCGTAAGGATGCTTCATCGATTGCTCCATCCCGGAGAAATGGGGTAACAATCGCCGTTGCAGTTCCCTGAAAGAGAAGCTTCTTGTCCCGACGGCGTTTCCCCGACGGCTTTTTGACTGTCATTGAATCACGTCCTTCATTGTGTAAACGCCTTTTTTCCCTTTCAACCATTCAGCAGCAACCAGCGCGCCGACCGCGTAGCTGTGACGACTCTTGGCGGTGTGCGTCAACTCGATGGTATCCGCATCCGAATCGAATGTCACCGAGTGCTTTCCGGTAACATGACCGATGCGGCTTGATGAAACATGAAGCTGATCCGATTTGATCGTGCCGTGCGCTGTTTCCGTCAGGAGCGAGGACTTGCGCTTCACTTCGTGGAGAACAAGTCCGGCCAGGGTAAGCGCGGTTCCGCTGGGGCTATCTGCCTTGCCGCGATGGTGAGTTTCCGACACCGAGATATCATAGTCGGGATAGTGGTTGAATACATGAGACGCGGCTTGCACAATCCTGCTGAAAATATTGATGCCCAGTGAAAAGTTCGCTGCATGAAGAAACCCGGTGTGATGTTTCTTCACGAGAGCCGTGACATGATCCAACCGGTCGTGCCAGCCCGTTGTGCCTACGACGAGATTCTTGCCAGCGGTAATGACGGCTTCGATGTTCCTGAGCACGGTTGCCGGATGTGAAAAGTCGATGCACACATCCACAGTTTTCAGGTTTGAGGCGGTTAATCCTTTTGCCTCCGCATTGTTTTTGGTGTTGAAGATGTGAACAATCTGAAAACCGCGTTCCCTGGCTGCGCGTTCAATTTCCTTCCCCATGTTTCCGTAGCCGATGAGAGCGATGTTCATTCAGGCCCCTGCAGGTTCCGCAATACTTTTTAGTTCGGCTGATCCGCTCAATCTTGCCTTGCGCGCGGCAATACTGTTTGCATAGGTCGTGGCCTCAAGCAAGTTTTTTGACTGGACGTAGCGGAGAAGAAATGCCGCGCCGAACACATCGCCACATCCGGTTGCGTCAATCGGTCGAGCCACCTTCTCGCCCGGAATATCCTCCCGTACGACGTGCTTCTTGTCGCTCCGGTACAACGTCGCCCCATTGCTTGCCCTTGTAACAAGCACGCCCTTCACACTCAGCGTCAACAGATGACCAACGGTTTCCTTTTCTGTCATCGTTTCAACGGTGAGACCGCCGATTTCATCCTCATTCAACTGCACAGTATCGGTCATGAAGGCCCACCGGCGCCAGTCTTCTACCGGCCTTCGATAGCGCTCATGATTTTTCTTCACACCGAGGGTGAGACTGTGATAATCGAAATGGATGGGAATATGATGCTCGCGGACAGCCATCCTGATATGGTCGAGCGTGTCAAGCGTAACGTCGTTGCCGGAAATCATGTTCACGAGAATCCCGTCAGCGGAAAGGCGGCGACGGATTTTCGTATACGAAATCGGCGGGGCGATATCCTTGGAGCATTCCACCCGCTGATTCGCATCCTTATAGAAGAGATGAACGCGGTTTGTCGGCTCCTCCATTTTAAAAATTCCCGAAGTGTCCACAGTGGGGAAGCGCGCGAGATGATCAAGAAGGGGCTGGTAATCCGCCTTGTTCACGCCGAAGACGGGAACGACCTGATCGTTCGCGCCAAGCAATGATGCAAGTGTCGCAACGGAGTAGTAAATGCCACCGTAGCTTTGAATCTCGCCACCCTCATGTGGATGGATGACGTCCATACAGAGATGACCGATTACGAGGAATTTCATTTTACGACAACAGGGCTGTGGTTTTCAAGTTCTTATACTTTTGCAGTGTACGGATAATTGCGCGCTTCGCACATTCTCCAGAGACTCTGGCACGAAAACTTATTTTCGTAGAGCGCGCGGCCGATCACTGCGGAATCGACGCCAAACTTTCCGAGCTCCTGCACTTTTAAAAGATCGTCAAGGCCGGCAATGCCGCCCGCGGCAGTAACACGCATTCCGGTTTTTTCACCAAGCTCCTGAAGCACGCGCAGGTTGACGCCGCGCAGGGTTCCGTCGAGACGTATATCCGTGTACACAATTCGCCGGAATCCGAGTGCTTTCGCGTTGAGTGCGACGGTAAGCGCCGTGAGTCCCGAGGACTCAGTCCATCCATGCGTTGCCACGATGCCATCCATCGCGTCGATCCCAAGCACGACCTTGCTCGGTCCGAACTCATCAATGACACGTTTTGCCTCATCTGGGTTTTCAATCACCATGGTACTGATGACGACGCGGTACATGCCAAGATCAAACGCCTGGTTCACGGATTCAAACGAGCGCAACCCGCCTCCAAGTTCGATGGGAATATCCACGGTGGACACCATCCGTTTCAAGACTCCTGTGTTGACGAGCTTTCCCTGAATTGCGCCGTCCACGTCGGTAACATGCAACGACTTGGCGTTTTCAAGCCGCCACAACCTCGCCATTTCGACCGGGTCGTCAGAGTAGGCAAACCCCTCCACGCCCTGAACCATCTGGACACAGCGGCCGCCTTTGATTTCGATTGCTGGAATGATAAGAAGCATAGTGGTCTTCAGGTCGGACCCGCGCAACACCGGCGGGATTTTTGGATACCTGTTCAATGGAAAAAATGCACAAAATGATGTTGAAGGTCAAGGCAACAGTCTTGCGGGTAGTGTTACTGTAACACTACCGTCTTGCGGGTGCTCTTGATTGTCCTCTCCGCCGACCGTATCTTGTGCCAAGAACCCTCATCCCATCTCAGAGGAATTCATGATTCCCATTTTCCGCTTCTCACTTATTGTGTGTGCCATGGCTCTTATTGCAAGCTGCGCGAAGCAATCTCTGGAACAGAAACCATCCATGATTGCGGAAAAGATTAATCGCTACGCGAAGACGAACCTTACAGGCGATGTTTCCGGACTTTCGCCCGGCGACCGCCGGGCATTGGAGAAAATCATAGGGGCGGCAAAGCTCATGGACCGGCTCTATCTGCGGCAGGAGTGGTCCGGTAATGAAACCCTGATGCAGAAACTGATGGAGGATACCAGCGCCGCATCAAGAGAACAACGTGAGTTGTTCATGATCGAAATGGGTCCGTGGTCAAGCCTGGATCATGACTCGGCATTCATTGATGGAGTGCCAGCGAAACCGGCGCACGCGAATTACTATCCCGACGACATGACGAAAGATGAGTTCAACGCATGGATTGCAACGCTCTCTCCGCCTGAACGTGCTCAGGCGACAGGTTTCTTTTATACAATTCGCCGCGATGCATCAGGCAAATTGAAATCCGTGTCTTACAACGAAGAATACCGGGACCTTCTTGAACCGGCAGCGAAATTGCTCCATGAAGCCGCCTCGTTGACGGATGACGCAACATTGAAGAAATTCCTCTCAAGCCGCGCAGACGCTTTCGCAAGCAATTCTTACTATGAAAGCGATGTTGCATGGATGGATCTCGACAGTCCGATTGATGTGACCATTGGGCCGTATGAAACCTACATGGACGAGCTTTTCAATTATAAGGCCGCGTTCGAGGCATTCATCACCATTCGCAACGAGGAGGAGTCCCAGAAGCTCCAGAAGTTCTCCGCTCACTTGCAGGACATTGAGAACCACCTGCCGATCGATCCGAAATACCGCAACCCGAAGCTGGGCGCGTCATCACCGATACGCGTGGTGGATGAAGTGTATGTCGGAGGCGAGGCGTCCGCCGGAGTCCAGACGGCAGCGTTCAACCTGCCCAATGACGAGAAGGTCGTGAAAGAGAAAGGGAGTAAACGCGTAATGCTGAAGAATGTCCAGCAAGCGAAGTTTACAAACACGCTTGTCCCGATTTCCAAACACGCAGTAGTTACTTCTCAACAATCTCTCATCGCGTTCGAACCATTCTTCACCCATATCCTTGCGCACGAACTGATGCACGGTTTGGGGCCCCACAATATTTTGGTTGGTGGGAAGTCTACCACTGTCCGGCAGGAGCTAAAGGAACTATACTCCGCTCTTGAAGAGGCAAAAGCCGATATCTCAGGATTGTTTGCACTGCAGTTCCTGATCGATAAGGGTGTAGTCGAGAAATCGACTGAACAGCAGATGTACACGACTTTTCTCGCGAGTGTATTCCGGTCGGTGCGGTTCGGCATTAACGAGGCTCACGGCAAGGGTGTTGCTGTGCAGTTCAATTATCTTTTTGACGAGGGAGCGTTTGTCCATGATGCTGCAACCGGTGCATTCTCTGTGGATTTCGCGAAGGTCAAACCAGCGGTTGCAAAACTCACCGGCGAGATTATGACAATCCAGGCAGAGGGGAGTTATGAGAAGGCGAAGGCGTTGTTGACAACATACGGCGTTGTCCGTCCACCGATGCTGGCTGTTCTGGATAATCTCTCGGATGTCCCGGTGGATATTAATCCGGTGTTTGCGTTAGGGAAGTGACGGGCTTCAATCCAATGCGTGCTACACGAGTAAACCTGTGACCATGCCGTTCTCACTGAACTCAAAAATCGCTTGCATCACCGGCGCCAGCAGTGGCATCGGTCTGGCGTGTGCACATGCGTTTGCGGAACAAGGCGCAAACCTCATCCTGCTCGCGCGACGCAAGAGCCGACTCGACAAGCTTGCGGAAGAGCTTTCATCCGAACACGGAGTGAAAGTCCTGACCGGCGAGCTAGATGTCCGCGACCAGCCCGCGGTCGAGTTGTTTTTCTCTTCGCTTGAAACCGGCTGGTCAGCGATTGACGTTCTGGTAAACAACGCTGGGCTCAGTCGGGGGTTGAAAAAACTTCACGAAGGAAGTGTTCAGGATTGGGAAGAGATGATTGATACGAATGTGAAGGGGCTCTTGTATGTAACGAGGGCAACTCTGCCGGGGATGGTGGCGCGCAACAGCGGTCATATTATTAATCTCGGTTCGATTGCCGGTCACCAGACTTATCCCGCGGGTAATGTGTATTGCGCCACAAAGTTTGCGGCAACTGCAATCACGCGAAGCTTGCGCATGGACCTCCACGGCACACCGATTCGTGTCAGCACCGTTGATCCGGGACTTGTTGAAACTGAGTTTTCTCAGGTACGCTTCAGAGGCGACACGGCCCGCGCTGCGAAAACATACGCAGGGCTCAGGCCGCTTTCTCCGGCTGATGTTGCGGACGCTGTGGTGTTCTGCGCTTCGCGGCCCGTGCATGTCAATATCGGCGAGATTATCATGACGTGCACCGATCAGGCAACGGTGAGTATGGTTCACAGGACAGGAGTGTAGCATGGAATACATCACGCTTGGACGATCACAACGGGAAGTTTCCCGCATCGGGCTTGGCGGCATGGCGTTCGGTAATTTGTACGGACCGATGGAGAAAATCAACGTTCTCAGAACTGTGCATCAGGCGATTGATCTCGGTATCACGTACTTCGACTCATCACCATCCTACGGGGAGGGCCGCGCGGAAGAGTTGCTCGGTGAGGCTCTTGGCGCGCACCTTGACCGTGTGTTTGTTGCCAGCAAGACGTGGGCAGACAATCCCGCCCAACCGGACGCGCTGAGAACATACGATCGCGATGCCATCGAGCGCCGGCTTGATGGAACCCTGCGCAGACTCCGCCGGGACTGGATTGACCTTTACAGTTTATACGGTCATGACCCGTATACGCCAATGAGCATTACAATGGAAGCAATGCAGGAGCTGCGCGACAAGGAAAAAATCAAATACATTGGCACATGCGAAACCGAGCCGGGGCATCTGCGTTCGACGGTGCGCTACGGGAAGCTGGACGCAGTTGAAAACACCTACAACATCTTCAACCGCTCGTTGGAGCATGGCGTCATTCCCTTTGCACGCGCAACGAGAATGACTCTGTTGGTGGGAGAACCGTTCTGTTGCGGTCTGTTACACGGGCATCTTCGGCGACATTCCTCGTTTGATGAAGGAGATAAACGAATCCTCGACCGCAGGTTCCGCGGGGATCGCTACCGGACGAATGTCGAAGTTGTCAATCGTCTGCGTACATTTGCGGAACAGGAAGGAATGACCATGACCCAGCTTTCCCTCGGCTGGCTTCTTCAAAACCCCGCCGTGGGTGTCGTGATTTGTGGCGCGAAGAGTCCAAAACAAATTCGTGAAACTGTTGCCGCGAGCAGCGCGCGCCTTTCGCCTGATCAAATGGCGACCGTTGATCAGATTGTGGGCAACGTGCTGTACGAACAGCCCGCTTGATGGATCTCCACAAGTTCACTGATGAGAACATCATCGAACAACTTAAGACGGCGCCTTTTGCGCTCGGTTATTATACCCTGGTATTCTACGTTGAGAATGGAAAGCCCGTCAACAAGGTAACCGGCTCAACCGACGAGTTCTTTCTTTATCCTTCCGGGGGAACACTCAGAGACAGTTCCTTCAATATCATTTTCTATGATTCCCGCTTCGATACGTATCGGGGATTTCAACCACCGCATCTCATCCGTTCGGATCAGGATTCCTGAGGTCGTCCGAACGAACCTCGTTAAAACCTTGCAACTCTAACCGCCAGTCGTTAGATTCGATATGGTTTCACATTCACTTCCCCCGACGCCGCCTAGACCACCGACGGCAAATCACTCTGATTCACAACAGAAACAGGAAAGAATGCATGGCGGTTACTGAGCCCACTGGGCGAAAATTTATGACCCTCGAAAGGCATATCATCGAGGGAGAGCGCGATCATCCGGGGGCAACGGGGGAGTTTTCCGGCCTTCTCCATGCGCTTTCTCTTGCCGCAAAACTCGTATGGCGTGAGGTGAGTAAGGCCGGGCTCGTCAACATTCTTGGCAAGACCGATAGGATGAACATCAGCGGTGACGAAGTAAAAAAGCTGGATGAGTTTGCGGACGAAACAATCTTCAAAGCGATGGATCATGGAGGCCACTTGTGCGTTATGGCGTCTGAAGAGAATGAAGATCTGCTCCACATTCCGCCAACGTATCCGAATGGCAAATACGTGTTGCTTTATGATCCGCTTGATGGCTCAGGCAACATCGACGCGAACGTCACGGTCGGGACAATCTTTTCAATCTTCAAAAGAGTAACTGCGTCGGGTCCGGGAACGCGGGAAGACGTACTTCAACCCGGATATAAACAGGTTGCCGCCGGCTATGTGCTGTTCAGTTCGAGCATGATGTTCGTGTATTCTACTGGGCACGGGGTCCATGGGTTTACGCTTGATCCTACCGTGGGCGAGTTTCTTCTCTCCCATGAGAACATTCGGATTCCGCAGCGCGGTTCAATCTATAGCATGAACGAAGGCAACTTTAACAAGTGGGATCCGTCGATTCAGCGCTATGTGAAGTACTTGAAGGAAGAAGACAAGTCGACGGGCAGACCGTACTCGGCGCGGTACATTGGGTCACTCGTCGCAGATCTGCATCGGACTCTATTGTATGGAGGGATCTATTGCTATCCCGGCGACGCAAAGAACCCCAACGGCAAGCTGCGTTTGATGTATGAAAACAATCCGCTTGGGTATTTATGTGAACAAGCGGGAGGGCGCGCGTCAAACGGGAAGAAAAGAATTCTGGAGATCCAGCCTGAGACCCTTCATCAAAGAACCCCGTTGTTCATCGGCAGTCCGGATGACGTATCCCTCGTCGAGGAGTTCATCGCAGGGAAACGTTAACGATTGCATGGGGAATGAAATGAAAAAGCCCTGAGAACTTAAGGGCTTTTGTGTTTTTGTGTAGTGATGTTTGTGTTACGGTGGTCTCACGGCTTCAAGTCGGCCCGCGAGCGCACCCAGCGCAAAGCTATTCAATTTATTGTGGAGCGTTTTCCGGCTGACGCCGAGAATGCGCGCCGCTTTTGCCTTATTGTTGCCGACCGAGTCAAGCGTTTCGAGGATGAGCTTCTTTTCCGCCTCTTCCACCGTGCTTCCGATGTGGATGTTGATCGATCTGATTTCTTTCTGCATCCGTTGAATGCGGACCGGCATGTCGTCAGATGAGATCATATTGCCGGTGCACAGTACAACGGCCCGCTCAATGACGTTTCTCAATTCACGAATATTGCCCGGCCAATCATATCCTTGCAGTTTTTCAAGATACTCCCCGGAGAACCCAGCGATTCCCTTGGCATACTTGAGAGAGAACATGTCCAGGAAATGACGCGCAAGCAAGGGTATATCATCCCTGTGATTCCTTAACGGCTGGAGCGCAATTTCCACAACGTTTAGTCTGTAGTACAAATCAGGCCTGAGAATTCCGTTTGCGACAGCCTCGGCTGTATCGCGATTTGTGGCGGCAATGAACCGCACGTCAACAGTGATCTCGGCTTTCCCCCCAAGCCGACGGAATGACTGTGCCTCGATAACGCGCAAGAGTTTCGCCTGCGTTTCAAGGCTCATCTCGCCGATCTCATCAAGAAACAACGTTCCACCATCCGCCTGCTCGATACAACCGGATTTCTGTGTGATGGCTCCGGTAAACGCCCCTCTTTCATGACCGAACAGCTCGTTCTCGAGGATGTCCCGGGGTAATGCCGCACAGTTGATTGCGATGAAGGGTTTCCCCACCCTTGCGCTTCGATTGTGCAACGCTCGGGCAACAAGTTCCTTCCCTGTCCCGCTTTCGCCGCAGACAAATACGTTGGCGCCTGACGGAGCAACCGCATTGATAAGCTCCTGGAGCCTCAGAGCATGATTGCTGTTTCCCACCATTTCATTTACGACGCCCTGAGACTGGTGAATCAGATTCTTAGAATCGCTTTCCGCGTCAAGTGCGGATTTTAGTGCTTGCACGATATTTCTCCTTAAGAAATGCCTGGAAGTACAGTGGCGGGGAAACCACGGCTGAATCGGGGAATAGGGGTGGTGATGCATTGTTACACGGTGAACAGTATCAGTATAACACACTTAGGCTGTCGTTTGCCATGATTGCAATCACATGGTTTTGTGCGAATTTGTTGTGGCTCCCCGGTTTTTTTCCTATGTTTCTTCCATGTCGTTTCCCTTATCCCCCGAAACGAACCCGGTTCACCGAATATGCCGGTCGTTCTAAGAAACCGGACAGCGCCTGCGGGCGTGTCGCTTCAAGATCGCATCCGCAATGGAGCCTGGGATTCCCTGCTTCTCGTTGTTCCTACCAAGCGAAAACAGCGTCATCTTTTGAGAGAACTTGCAGACACGCGTGCCATCGGCAGCTCTTTTTTGCACACGCTTGATTCCTTTGCGACAATGCTGTTTGACGGTCTTTGGCCGGAAAGACACATTATCAGCGGGCCTGCGCGGGAGTTGCTCTTTCGTAGTGCTCTGGCTTCGGTCCGTAACGGGCTACGGTATTTCTCGCCTCGCAGCGACATCTTCATTTTACAGAAAGGAACATTCCAAAAAGTTGTTGACGTTATTTCGGTCCTGAAGGAGTCAGGTGTCACTCCCGATATTCTGAACGATGAAATGGAGTTTGCCGAGTCAGACGAAAAACTGAAGCTCGGAGACGTGACCTTGATCTATGAAACTTACGAGAAGCGTCTTGATGCAATTGGTGCCGTGGACAAGGAGGGGGTCTTCGGCTTTTTCCGGACCCGTTGTACTCAACAGGCATTTAACACAGTGTTTAGGAAACACTTTTCTGAGGCGGTTGTCGCGTCCATATCAGGGTTTGATGAGTTTACGGAGCCCGAACTGGAATTCATCCGCAAGTTGAACGAAGTTCCGAATTTGTCCGTGACGCTGACATTCGATTTTCTTCCGGGCAACGATCGGCTCTTCGGACATTTACAGCGGAACTATGACCGCTTCGTCGAGTTGGGGTTTACACCCGTTGAGTCTGGCGACGTGCAAGCAGGATTTGCCGGGTTGGATCACCCGCAATCAGGAACAAGCGAACATGTCGCGCGGTACCTGTTCTCACATGGCGAGACCGGCAAAACACTGGATCTCGCAGACCGCGCAACCGTTGTGGCTGCCCGCGACCGGGCGGAGGAGGTCCAATTTGCGTGTCGAACCATCAAACAACTCCTGTTGGAACAACCGGGTTTGGAGGCGAGCAGAATCTGCATTGCGATGCCGCAGCCGTCTCCGTACACGCCTCTTTTCCGCGAAGCATTTCGCGCTTACGGCATTCCCTCCAACATTACAGATCGTTATCTGCTGATTGAATCACCCTTGGTGGTTTCGGTCGTTTCACTCCTTCAACTGATCGCCCGCGATTTTCAGCGGGATGACATCCTGAAGATCTTGGTAAGTCCGTATTGCACCATTCGCTCTGGCGAAAAGCGCATTGACGCGGAAAGTTTCTCGCGTGTTGCCAACCGTTTGCGAATTGTTGCCGGCTACCGTCACTGGGTCACGGTTCTCGAGAAAGAACAACTTCGTCTATCGGCCATTGTCGATTCCGGGAGTGCACACAGCCCGGCCGCCTTTGAACTTGACGAGCTCAGACGTGCCCTTTGTGATATGCAGGCAATTCATCACCTGCTCTCGGGGTTCGCAGGGAAAATAACTGCGGCGCAGTTTCACGACCGCCTTGTTGAACTCCTCAATCAGGTGGAACTGCTAACGAACACTCTGCGTGCCCTTCCGGGCGAACCAGAGGACGCAGTGGAACGCGATATGCGCGCTGTCGCACTTCTCTTGGAGACCCTTGAAGAAACCGTAAGAACAATGGAGCAACAGGATGGACCCGGGGCCCAATACACTCTGGCCCAACACCTTGAGTATTTGTCTGTCGCGCTTGCGCGTGAACGTTACAACGTGCGTGAGCAATTTGGCCGCGGTGTGTTGGTGACTTCCATTGAAGAAACGCGCGGTTTGCAGTTTGATGTTATGATTCTGGTCGGCATGGTTGACGGAGAGTTTCCATCGGTATACCGTCCGGAAGTCTTTTACAGTCTTGTGCGTCAACAGCAACGCGCCCAGCGTCATATCTGGGAACAACGGTACTTGTTTTATCAAGGTGTCTCCAATTGCAAGAGCCTCCTGTACTTGTCCCACCCCGAGCAGGACGGCGACCTTGATCTGGTCCGCTCCTCATTCATTGACGAGTTTCTTCGAATCGCATCGTGCGGTGAAGTGAAGGCAGGCGGACACAGTAACTCCCCCGTGTATTCGGAGGAGGAATTGACGGTTCTGCTCGCGCGTTCAGGATTCCGGAATCAGGCTCTCGAGCCCGAGCGAATGCGACAAGGTCTTCGGGACGTCGAGAGAGCAATTCAGGTGGAAGTGAGTCGATCCCGAAGCCATGAGCTCCCATCTTATGAAGGATATATCAAACCTCTCATTTCACCCGCGAGAGAGGCACTGACCGCGGCGAGGCAACAGACTTTGTCAATAACTCAGTTGGAAACATACGGGACTTGCCCCTTCAAGTTCTATTCACGGTTCCTTCTCCGGCTAAAGGCGATGAAGGATTTTGAGGAGGAACTCGGTGCAATGGAGAAGGGGAGTCTCATCCATGCCATTCTTTTCGAGTTCATGCATTCCCGGAAGATGCGCAAACTTCCATCCCTGGCGGGATGCGACGACGATGTGTTTGGCCAGGCGCGAAAGGAAATCCTGGAGATAGCACAGGCAAAGCTCACGGCAATGGATATTCCGGACCCATTCTGGCAGATTGAAAAGGAAAACATCATCGGTGACGGCGATAAAATCGAGGGTGTGCTGGAGGAGTTTCTCCGTGTTGAGCGTGCTTCAACGGCAATGCCGAAGTTCTTTGAGGCTTCGTTCGGCCCTCAATCACGTGGTCAATCCGACGGTGAGATTTCCATCAAGGAACCGATAACCATAAAAAATATTTCCCTGCAGGGCAAAATCGACAGGATTGAAGTTGGCGATGATGGCGTGTTTCATGTGGTTGATTACAAATCGGGAAAAAGGTCGGCAAAGAAATCGGAGATAGAAGACGGAACGAGCCTTCAATTGCCTGTGTATCTCGCTGTTGCGGAGGAACTCCTTCGACGAAAGACAGGCAAGGTGTTTACGCCCGGTTCCGGACTGTATTATCAGCTTCGCTCTCCAGTAAAGCGGAAGGTCGCGATTGCAAACAGGGAACGCACAACCGAAAGTACCCGGGGTGCTCTTCTTGCTGAATCGGACGAGGAACTAAGGTCGTTGATAGATGCTTCATTCATCCATGCAAATAGATTTTTGGAAGGCATCGGGAAGGGGGAATTTCCGTTGACTGAGCAGAAGCGGATCGGTAGCGTCTGCAGGATTTGTGAAATGAAGATGATGTGCAGAGTTCAATCGTATGGATACGAGCAACAACCGGGGGCTCAGCCGTGACACATGCGGAACAACATGAGATGATCCTGGCCTTGCGCGACTATGTCCGGAAGATGACGCGGCGAGAACAGGAGGCCTACGAAATGTTCGCTAAACGTGACACGGACGACGAGGACCTCGATAAGATTTCGCGGGGGAGGCTGCGCGACATGTTCGAGCGATTTGTTCAGGGGGACCTCCGGCCATGAAACGCAAGATTTCGCTTTCTCTTTCGCTCAAGATCCTTCTGTGGATTCTCCCGCCAATGATCATCGCAACAACGGTGAGCGTTGTGTTGAGCAATCGCTTTCTGGAACAGGAGCTGGTCACACAGGCGGAAAACTCCGCACGAACGTATTCCGATATCATCAAGGAATCAATGGTCAGCATGATGTCCACTAACTATAAGGTGGATGAACGATTTCTGCAAAACCTTCATCGTGTCGAAGGTATCGACAGCCTGCGGATTGTTCTCGGTGACCTTCGCCTTCGGGAGGAGTTCCTGACCGAGGAGCGCGAGATACGGCTGGAAATACGGAGAAACATTAACGGCCGACCGGATTCCATCGATGAGCTGGTAATGAAGTCCGGCAAGGCCTCTCTTGTGAAAGATGGCGACCGCGTACGCGTCACTGTACCGTTCAAGGCCGACGCAACATGCCAGAAATGTCACACGGTTCCCGAAGGATTTCCACTCGGCGCGGCCGATATTCACATGACGCTGGCGCGGTTGTCCGAATCGTTGGAAGGAAGCTGGAAACGCTCCGCGACGTTGTTCATTCTCTTTTTTGCGGCTTCTCTTGCCGTGGGTGTCCTCGCATTCCGTCGTGTAGTGACCGAACCCGTGGAAGCTCTTGTTTTTGCGGCACGAAGAATCGGACAGGGCAAGTTCGACAGGGCTGTAAGAATGCCGGAAACCCGGGATGAACTGTGGGTGCTCGCGGGCGCCTTCGAGGAAATGCGGACCTCTCTCAAAGAAACTGTTGATGAACTTGCACGGCTCAACCGCGAGCTCGCCCAGAAAAACAGGTCGCTTTTTGAATCCTTCCAGGCATTGCAGAAGGCCCAGGACGAGTTGATCCAATCCGAACGACTCTCGGCTGTCGGCAAGATGGCCAGCTCGATTATTCATGATTTCAAAAACCCCATGACGGTGATTCTTTCGTTTGCAGAACGGCTGAAGCTCAGTACAGGCATGAGCGACGAGATGCGCAACAAGGCCTTCACAATGATTGATCGCTCGATCAGGCAGATGGAGCAAATGACGCGCGACCTCCTTGATTTCTCGCGTGGTCACGTTCGGTTGAACGTGGAAAACGTTCCCGCATCAGCAATCATAAATGATGTGAAGGAGAATGTTCAGGAGTCACTTCAGCAAGAGAACGTCGCCCTGAATATCGATCAGCAATACCACGGTAACATTCCGGTTGACGTCAACCACTTCCGCAGAGCGATGATCAATATCATTACCAATGCCCAGGAAGCCATGCCGCAGGGTGGAACGCTTACGATCGGAGTACACCGTCAGAACGGATACGCGGAAATTGATATTACGGACACGGGTGTCGGCATCCCGGACCGATTGAAGGACAGTGTCTTCGAGGCGTTCGTTTCTCATGGCAAGCCCGGCGGGACAGGCCTCGGTCTTGCGATTACGAAGCTTGTGGTGAATCAGCACGGCGGACGAATCGGTGTGCAGAGCAAAATAGGTGAGGGAACAACGTTTTCGATTCTACTTCCGTTGACATTGGCACAACGACAATGAACCCCCGTGATGAAAATCGAACGCTTGACCCGGGATTCATTCTGCTTGCGTACTCGCACGGCTATTTTCCCATGGCCGATTCGAAGGACGGCCCCCTTCGATGGTATTCTCCTGATCCGCGGGCGATCATCCCGCTTGACAACTTTCGTGTTACGCGCAGTCTTCGGCGGCTTGTCACACGGAGTGCCTTCGATGTCCGCATGAACACCGCGTTTGAGGATGTCATCCGCGCATGTGCGGAACGGGAGGAGACCTGGATTTCGGAGGAGATCACTGAAGTGTATACACAGCTCCACAGTAAGGGGGATGCGCATAGCGTCGAATGCTGGTCCGGCGGGGTTCTTGCAGGCGGGTTATACGGAGTAGCCATCGGCGGCGCGTTCTTTGGCGAATCAATGTTCTCACGTGTGCCCAACGCATCCAAAGTTGCCCTCGTTCACCTCGTCAATCATCTGCGTTCACGCAGCTTTATTATTCTTGATTCGCAGTTCATCAATGAACATATTGCTCGGTTTGGCGCCGTGGAAATCCGCAAAGCGGAATACCTTCGCATGCTTCAACAAGCTATCAGCGCACGAACCTCATTCCGGTAATCCCCTTGTCCCGATATCCATCCCGTATTGTTTGCCTTACGGAGGAAACGACCGAGACGCTCTACTTGCTCGGATGTGGAGAACGCGTCGTTGGCATTTCCGGCTTTACAGTAAGACCGCCTGAAGCGCGCCAAAAGCCCAAGGTCTCAACCTTCACCGAAGCCAAATTCGACCGCATCATCGAACTCCATCCGGACCTCGTCCTAACATTCTCGGATTTGCAGGCGGACATCGCTGCGGAACTTATGCGCCTGGGCATTCAGGTAGTTGGCTTCAACCAACGAACCATTGAGGAGATTCTTCAAATGATGCTGGTGGTTGGGTCGCTCGTGGGAAAGTCGAGCGATGCGGAGGTGATTGTTGCGCGCATGGAAAAAGGGCTCGAAGCAGCTAAAACGCAAGCCGCGGCAATGGGGCGAAGGCCGAAAGTGTACTTTGAAGAATGGTACGACCCACTCATCTGCGGGATTTGCTGGGTGAGTGAACTGATTGAGATCGCCGGCGGGGTGGATGTGTTTCGCGAAAAAAGGATTGAACGCGGTGCGAGTGGGAGAATTGTCCCACAGGAAGAAGTACTGGCGCGTAATCCCGAAATCATCATAGGCTCATGGTGCGGCAAGCAATTCAAGAAACAGGTTGTCCGGTCACGCCCGGGATGGGATGCGATTGACGCCGTTCACGATGATCGGCTGTTTGAGATACGTTCATCACTCATCTTGCAGCCCGGCCCGGCCGCGCTCACTGACGGACTCCGGGAACTTGTGAGAGTCATACGTTCCGTCTGTTGACACAAGTGCATTTCCTGCATATATTGCCGACAGTATAACTTCATTTTCCATAAAAACGGAGACGACCGGATGGCTCTTTCGCGCGAAAATCAGAAGTTCGAACGCTTGACAATAACGCTCGTCCCGACCGGAGATGAACGAAGCTTCCGGAATGTTCCCTCGACGTTTAGTTCGACGGACAGGGCGTACGTATGGCGGAAGCTTCAAGAGCTTAACTACATGATCGTGCCGCGAAAGATTTCCAGCAATGAGGTGAAGGTTGATATCTACGTCAACGCGCGCAAGGGCAAAAAAGGGATCGACGCATCCGTGGTAAAGCTCGTTGAGACCTTTGTACAGGAGAAGATACGTTCGGAATGGAGAGGACTCACTTTCAGCGGGATTGCGAAAGCTGCAGCCGCGCAAGTGCCCGAGAGTGCCGGCAGACGCGGGACTATCGAGGAAATTCTCGGAGCGACATTACAGGAATGACATGAGTCGAATGTTTATTCAAATGCACCGATACATCGGTGCATTTTTTATTTCTGCGCGACACGAAACGGATCAGGCACCATGACGCCTCCGATTGTCACGGAAACCTCGGCAGGGTCTATTGCTCCGACCCAACGGGGCAAGGTCCGCGACATCTACGACATCGGTGATACACTGTTTTTGGTTGCAACCGATCGGCTTTCCGCGTTTGATGTTGTCATGCCGGACGGAATTCCGGACAAGGGCAGAGTGTTGACTGAGCTTTCGGCGTTTTGGTTTGACAGGCTTGGTGCTGTTGTACAACACCACATGATCAGCACAAATATTGCGGCTTTCCCCCAACCGTTCCGTTCGATGCCAGAGCAATTTGCCGGACGAAGCATGCTCGTTCGGAAAACCAGAGCGCTTCCGGTGGAATGTGTTGCTCGTGGATATCTTTCGGGTTCCGGATGGCTGGAGTATCAGGCAAAACAATCTGTATGTGGAATTTCCCTTCCCCCGGGCCTTTGCGAATCTGAGCGACTCCCCGCTCCCATTTTTACTCCGTCAACAAAGGCGGACGGGGGAACACACGATGAGAACATCTCTTTTGGCGAAGCGGTGCGGATCGTCGGCGAACAGCATGCAGACGGTCTCCGGAAGTTGACGCTTGAGTTGTATACAAGGGCGGCCGATTACGCGCTTCAACGCGGAATTGTCATTGCAGACACGAAGTTTGAGTTCGGTGTGGATGATGATGGTACAATTGTGTGGATTGACGAAGCGCTCACGCCCGACTCATCACGCTTCTGGCCCGCGGATGTATATGCCCCCGGAAGACCCCAGCCGAGTTTCGACAAGCAATTCGTGCGTGACTATCTTCTGAAGATCGGATGGGACAAGAAACCGCCTGCACCTCGACTGCCTGCCAGCATCATCGAAGTCACAAGCGAAAAGTATCGCGAAGCACTTCGTCGGCTTACAGGTTAGTCTCCCTTCATGTTTCACCTTGGAACAGGTGTGTTCGGCTACGGAGTTGGTTTTCCCTGCAGATTCTTGCGCATGCCTTGGTGCGCGTCATGAATCCGAAATCCATTGTAGCACAACATTCTCAGAATGGACGCCGATCGCAAGTGCCAGCTTGCCCACGTTAAGGGTGAATCCCCGTTGATGTCCTTCACATCGAGCTTTGCTCCGGCATTCAACAACTCTTGGATCGAGTGCTCACTCCCGAATGCCGCTGCTCTATGCAACGGAGTTTCGCCGCGTGTTCTGCAATCCCTCATGAAGCTTCCTGTCGGTACACCCGGCGCAGTCACTGCATTTGGATTGGCTCCGTTGGCAAGAAGGATTTCAACAACACTATCATGCGCGATCCGATCCGTTGTACAAAACGAAGAATGAAGCGGAGTTTCTCCCGTGCCCGGCAGGGCATGGTTAACTTTAGCTTCCTGCTTGATGAGAAATTGACATAGCCTCCAATGTCCATGAAATGCCGCGCCGTTCAAATCAAAATTGTCTCCGAGGGATTGCAACGATTCACCGCGTTCAAGCAAAAACCTGATGGCGCTGACGTCCCCATAGTACGCGCACCAACGGATTAAGGAAACACCGTTTGGGTCTTTTGCATCGAAAGGATTGCCCTTTGCAACATACTCATAGACAAGGTCGGTTCGTCCGTTGGCAATCCGATCTAGCATTGCCATTTCTTCGCCTCGCTCTGATTCAATCGTGTCCTGATGTCCCGCCCGATTACGATCAATTCGGCAAGAAGGTCGATTATTCCCACATTCAGAAGCACGCCGGCTCCAACAAGAGAAAGCATTGCTTCGTCAATCATTCCCTGTGCGATGAACATACCCGCAGCCGCGATGACAACCACAGCGCACGCCGGACCAACATACTCTGGCGGCGTTGCCCGGCGCATTCCGTCAATTGATTCGTCCATGGGATGATTCTTTTTAAATGTTCCTCTCATCGGTCAAAATCGCACGGCGTATTCAAGGTTTGCAACAAAGCTTCTCGTAAGCCCATCGGGCCGGGCATCCCTCACGATGAATGGCACGCCGACATTCATCTGGAGAGCCTGATTACTGTCCAATGCCAGATCGAAATACAGATTGAAGTTCAATGTAAGTCCTTGTGAACCTGTGATCTCTTTTTCAACCCCGTTTGCATCCGTGTACTTGTCGTTCTGCATATGGTAAATCGGCAGAAGACTGGGCGTCATTTGCAATCCATCACTCATAGGGATCGGATAGGACACCCTCAAGAGGACATCTCCGCTTCGCTTGAAGTCGTTGGTTGAATAAAACGCGCGGAGTGGAGAGTCTGCAGGATAGTTTTCCGCCAGAAACGTATTTTCGTTTTGCGTCAATGGCTGTTGCAGCGCCGCGGCGAGTTGAAGCCGGTTGATGACATATCCCAAACCAACAATGATGTCAAATGTGCCCAGACTTGATTGGTAATCCATCGGAAGCGGCAAACTGTCCAACACCCTGTCGCCCTTTGACAGTGGTATCTTGACTCCGGTGGTCAGAGAGAGGTTCTTGCCGAGACCGAGATTCGTAGTCAGATAAACATCGGAGAGTCCGAATTCCGAAATCCCATTACCGCTTTGCACAATAGATGTCATCCGGAGGTCAGCACTGAAGTTTTGTGTAAAGCTCCGGCTGTACTCGATATAGTTGCCGAACGTCGAGATTGAAAAGTCGGCTTTGCCGTACCCTGCACCGATCTTCAACGCGTTGCTTCCCTCATAAACGCTATCAGCGCTATGCGGCTTCATCCCACCGACAGTACAAAAGCCGGCGTCACTACAGCCCTGCGCTTTGACGAATGATGTCATGGTTAGCGATGCAACTGCAAGCACGAGGGTGGCAATGACTCTGTTCTTCTTCATGCGTGTTCTCCTTCTTCAGCTAAAGAGCCGAATGCTGTGGATAGAGTAAATGGTTACTAAAGCTTCATCTGATGGCGCCTTGAGATCAGGCGACGGTCTGCCAACAAGGATAATCTATGGTGCAATCTCCTTCAGCAAATGCTCCTTTACGAACATCACCGTTGTATAAAACTGATAGTCCTGGTTCTTCTTCTTGGAGAAACCGTGACCCTCGTCTTTCGCCATCAGGAACCAGACCGGCGTATTGTTTTTCTTGAGTGTTGCGATCATCTGCTCCGCTTCGCTTGCGGGTACACGTGGCTTTTCCGTCAGCGGCGTTCTTCCTTTCCAGTATTGCCGAGAGCAAAAGTTATGGTCGTGGCACGAGGAACCCGGGCAGCACGGACGCCTGTTTCACCCACGATGCAAATTGTTTCTCGTCGAGACGGTCATACTCGTGGATATCAAGGTAACGCACATTCTTGTCTTTTGATTCCCCGGGAGGGACGGGTTTCAGAGACGCTCCGCGAAAGAAACCTACCTTAACGTAGCGGGAGAAGACATGGAACGAAAGAAACCAGCCTTGGTCCTTTACTCCGTAGAAGGCCGAGTTCCACTTCACTGCCTTACGCACGTCGGGTAGCGTTCGAGTGATGAGGGTGTCGAGGTGCTTTGCAACTTCGCGCTTCCAACCCGGAATCGCTGTGATGTATGCCCGCACCGGGGCTTTGCCTTCCCCTTTCGCGACTTGAGGATTGTCGCCTGAAAGCAGTTTCACGCGCTTTGCCTTCGCTAAAGATTTGGATCTTACGGCGCCGGCTTGCAGATTCTTCTCCACCGCGGCTTTGATCAATGACTTAAACGCTTTTGCATCCAGCGCCTCACCTTCGTGGATGTCAATGGCTCGACGCGTATGTCCTTCCAAACTGGAATTGAACAGTCTCCGAGGATCTTTCAAAGAGGCCCCGCAAGCAAATGTCAGCTTCACCACTTGCTTATAGGTTTCCCCCGTGCAAATGATCCCCGCGCGCGACCATACGGGAATGCCCTGCGGGTTGCTTGGCTTGAACCATTTGCGCTCTTCAACAATGTCGCTGTCCGTTTCGTTGATGAGTTGACGAGCTCTTTGCAGAGTTTCGGCGCGCCAGTCACCTGAAGTCCGAGACCTGGCGGCCGGCTTGCTCCTGCGCGAAGCACTCTTTGTCTTCGGCTTACTTATCTTTGGTCTTGCAGTCACTGTTCATTCTCGATTAGGTGTGGGAAACCAAGGTTGACTCTCCCCCATACGGGTGCTATAATGTAGCAACATTAGGGAGATTCCTCAATTCTAAAACATCTGTACTATCGTAGTTATCAATTACTGAACGCCTGGCTACTTCCGACAATCCATCCTTGTTATCCCGAATAAGGAAAGCTCTCATGCCCTCATCCTCACTCGGACGTTCAGCAGATACTTCAGCCACAAGATGTTGGCCTTCTTTGGAGGGATGGAATACTGGCCGAAACCTTGATTTTCCTTCAGACTACGTTTGAACTGGTTCTCCATTATCACGATTGTTGGCGCTGTTCAGGGATTGATCCTGTTTTTCTCCATCACTGGCCTCAAACGCGGAGACAGGGCGGCAAACCGGGTCGCGGCAATCTTCATACTCTGTATCTCCATCACGCTCTGCGGACGCTGGGCGTATTCCGTCAGTCCGCCAACATTGACTCTCGTCAAGATTCTCTTCATAGGTGATTCGGTTCTCTTCTTTTATGGGCCTTTACTCTATCTGTATTTCCTCAGGTTGTTCCGCGCTGCGCCCCCGGCGCAGGATTAAGACATGGGTTCACTTCGTTCCCTTGATGATATTCGTCCTGGGCCGTCCTTCCGTTCATGTTTCTGGATAGGGAAGCCTTTATCGAGCAAAGCACTAAGCTGCAACTGATGTTCTCCGGACTCGAGTTCATGGCAATCTGCCAGAACGCCTTTTATCTGACGATCAACGCTCGTCTTGTAAAGTTCTTTCAGGAAAGCAGCTATCAGGTCAACTCGTTCGCACCACAGTTGAAGTTCTACAAAGTTCTCCTCGGCGTTGTCTTTGCCGGCCTGATCTTTTGGGTGACAAGTCTCGGCGTCCGGCTCATCGACCCCGAAGGCTTGCACGACTATCTCGGATATCACCTGGTGTGGATCGGACTTTCGGCGCTGGTTATCGGACTGGGTTACTACATTCTCCGCTACCCCGAAGTGTTCGGAGTGCCGGAACTGCCGGAGGTGTCAGCAGCGAGAGCGGCAAGAATTGAAAACCTGGACGAGCTGAGCGTGAAAGTGGATATCGTCATGAGAGAACGACGACCTTATCTCGAACCAAAGCTTACGTTGCCGCTCCTTTCGGAGTTCACCGGGATCAATCCTCACCTTCTTTCGAGAGTGATTAACGAAAAATTCGGGAAGAATTTCTTTGAGTTTGTGAATTCCTACCGTGTGGAAGAGTTTAAGAAACTTGCCACCACAGACAAGCTGAAAAACATGACCTTGCTCGCACTTGCCCTCGAAGCGGGTTTCAATTCCAAGTCCACGTTCAACGCCGCCTTTAAGAAGATAGCCAAACAGACCCCCAGAGAGTTTCACGAGTCTCTGCGGGTTTGAGCTGTTGCGGAGCGGTCATTTTGTATCCTACTTTTCCCCAGATTCACTTTCGTGGCCGACTTTATAAAGTCGGACGATTCCCCCGTGTGTGATTTCGTATCATTTCCCCGAAACAGCAGAGGTCCAATTTCAACGGGAGCAACACATGGCGGTTTTCTCAAGGGCAATTGCAATTGCGGTCTTTTCGGTTTGCACAGCTTTGGGACAGACGGTTTCCACGCTGGTCAGCGGGTCCACGTTCAACGACGGGCTAGCTCTTGACGGAGCGGGCAATATCTATGCCTCGCGGTACTACGGTACAACTGTTACCAAGATCACCCCGGCAGGTCAGGCGACCATTTTTGCGACCGGGCTTTCCAGTCCCAACGGACTTACATTCGGACCTGACGGAAACCTGTATGTTCCGAACGCATCTGGGAACTCCATTTCAAAGGTCGCTCCGGATGGAACCAGGACAACCTTCCTCATGATTGCGGATCCGGCGACTGCACTGTTCAACAATGACGGAACACTCCTTGTCACTCACTACAACCAGAACAAGATTTCCCTGGTGGATACCAACCTTACGGTGACAGATTTTCTGGTGGGAGGGGCATTGAACGGTCCGATCGATCTCGTGTGGGACGACGACGGAGTTTTGTATATCGGAAACTTTAACGATGGCAAGATTTTCAGGTTCACTACCGCCGCGGGGCTTGAGGTCATCGGCGATATTCCCGGGTGGTTGGGGTTCATGACGCTCGCAGGTAACGCGATCTACGCGACGGGCTGGCAGGATAACAGGATATACAAAGTGCCTCTGGATGGGAGCGGTTCTCAGATTTTTGCAGGTACCGGCGCACTGGGCAATAATGACGGACCTGTCGGGTCGGCGACGTTTAGCAATCCGAACGGCATCGTGGCAACATCGACTGGGGATACCCTGTATATTTCCGACTATACCTCGCGGTCTTTACGGATGATTACCGGCGTCAACACATCCACAGATGTTGGTGGTGCCAGTCAGCGCGTTCAGAGATTTCAACTTTTTCAAAACTACCCTAATCCATTCAATCCCTCGACAACCGTTCGCTTCAGGGTTCCGGTCATGAGTCAGGTCTCGATCAACATCTATGATATTATCGGGAATGAAGTGGCTTCATTAGTGAATGATCGGATGACGGCGGGCGAGCATGAAGTAGTGTTCGATGCCAGGGACCTTTCGAGCGGGGTGTATCTTGCCCGAATGATTGCCGGGACTTACGCTCAAACTCAGATGCTGCTGTTGCTGAAGTAGTCAGCCCGTTTGTTTACCTCATGAGCATCATTCGTTTGATGATGTTTGTGCCGCCTGAGGAGAGGATATAGAAATATATCCCACTGCTTAGACTAGCGGCATCAAGGGTAACATTGTATTGACCGGGACTCTTGTCTCCTGATACCAGTTGTGTTACTTCCTGTCCGAGTACGTTGTATACAGCAATCTGCACGTAACCTCTCACAGGAACGGAGTAGGTAATGGTTGTGGTTGGGTTGAACGGATTTGGATAATTCTGGGTGAGAGAAAAGTGCGTGGGAAGATCAGCTTCGCCGGGTTGAACATCTGTGCTCAGGTATGTGCCTGTCAGGCGAAAAGCCGAATCCCACGAGTGCGTGATCCAGTCCGTCCAGTCCTCCATCTGGGCATCGCTCTGACTTTCCTTCACGTACCGCACGCCGTCTGCGTATCCGGCAAACTGATCGCTTGCGTGTCCGGTGAAATACTGATTGATGTCGAATGCGCCGACAAGATACGTTGTCAGGATGATCTGTGATGGCGTTGCAATAGTGACGTTGAGATTGGACCATGTCACCCAACCGCCATCGAAGGTGTCGGGCACAACTACTTGGTCCGTGTGGAGAATTGCACCCTGTGCGTCACGAACATTCAAAGTAAGTGTCACTGCGTGCCCGAATCCATCGGGGTTGAATGCGTAGTCAAACCGATCAGTGAAAAAGAAGGAGAATGTACTCAACACGATCGGCGTATCGATGGTGACGCTTTGCCCGACGCCGACACTGCGGGCGCTGGCAGGCCGGTTATCGCCGCCGAACCACCCGGAGGCGTTCATGGTGTCATGTCTGACTTCGTAGATCCCCTGAGCATGCGCAATGTTAAACAAGAAACAACTGACAAACAGGAAGAACCGCCTTGAGTGCTTCATAGATTGATCTCCTCTCATTGAGCCGGTTTTCTTTTTCCTACCATCGCCCATAGCAATTACTTTGTCGTCGTGCTTCCGATCTGGATTCCGAGTTTTTCATATTCAATGTCATTCGGTTCCCATAGTTCCAACTTGTTCCCCTCGAGATCCAGTATGTGAGCAAATTTTCCATAGTCATACGTTTGAATGGAATCCAAAACAGCTATTCCATTTTCTTTCAGTTCTTTAACAAGTGCTTCCAGGTTTTCAACCCTGTAGTTTATCATGAAGTCTTGGGTGGAAGGTTCAAAGTACTTCGTCGTCTGCTTGAACGGACTCCATTGTGTAAACCCCTTCTTGGCTGAATCTCCGGCTTGTCTCCACTCAAACACCGTTCCGTATTGGTTGGTGTGCAATCCGAGATGGGTCTGATACCACTCCTTCAGTTTTTTGGGGTCTTCACTCTTGAAAAAAATCCCCCCGATACTTGTTACTTTTCTCACTGGAACATTGCCGTCCGGGTTGTTTGCAATGAGATTATTGAATGCGAAACCGAGCCCGAATGACACGGCAAGCGCAAATGAGATGGGAAGTATCTTCTTCATAATATCAAAATCCTTCGTTGGTTAGGGGGCAAGTCGATCAGCAGCGGAGGTTCACGTCAGGCAACGCAGTTCAGTGCGTCCCGGAAGTAACCGTCAGCTCGACAAATCGCATGGGTCGGGGTGTGTATTGCTTGAAGGTTGGCATGTGGGATTATTCGCTTATCACTCCTTGAATATCTTTACGAAAAACTTCTGCATATCACTCCATGAGTCGCGGTCTGCCTTCTCATTGTAGGCAATCGGGATACCAAACTTGTGGCCCATCTCCGTAGCGGAGGGGTTGGTAAAGCCGTGAGTAGCGCCCTTGTATGAAATGAACTTCATATCCACAGCAGCATTGTCCATTTCTTCTTTGAAGCCGTCAACATCTTCAACGCTGATGAATTGATCGTCCGCTCCGTGACAAACGAGAATCTTCGTCTTGACTTTTCCTTTCTCTGCGTTAATACGGGCTTTCAAACTTCCGTGAAAACTCACCACGCCTTTAAGGTTGGCACCCTGCCGGGCCATGCCCAAAACCACCGCGCCGCCAAAGCAATATCCGATCGCTGCGATGTTACCCGCATCAACGCGGTCGTCGTTCTTTAACAGGGTCATTCCGGCCATGAACCGCGCCATCATCGCGGGAAGGTTACTCATTGCTTCCTGTGAGAACTTGCTCGCGTCCGAAGGATGCTCGGCGTTCTTGCCTTCGCCGTACATATCAATGGCTAGTGCGACATAGCCAAGTTCCGCAAGCATCTCTGCGCGCTTGCGTGCATAATCGTTCAATCCCCACCATTCATGCACAACCAAAACTCCCGGGCGCTTGCCGGTTTTTGCGTCATCGTAGGCAAGGTAACCCTTGAGCATGGTGGTATCGGCTTTGTATTCAACGGTCTTGACGACAACAGCGGCATGTGTGGAAATAGCAGTAAAAAGCATCAACCAAAAAAGTCCGAGTCTCATGGGGATTCTCCGGGTGAAGTGAAGAGAAAGGAATTGACTAAAAATAGAGATTCGGGCTTGAAGGTTCAAGGGCAAGACCGATACGACTCTACTCTTCAATGTTTGTGGAGGGTTGGTAGTCCGAAGTCGAAACACTACCGGGCTTTCCCGCAACCCCATTTCTTCCTATCTTATTTCCCCTGTTTTGGGCGCAACTCTAATCGCAGTTCACGTATAATAATGTGGTCAATCTGAATGAAAACACAGCTTTCCGTTTTGCTCATTCTTGTTTCGCTCGCGATGAGAGCCGGCCAGCCTTCGCTTGCCCAGAACTATGCCCGTATCGACAGCTTGTTTGAAGCCGGCAAGCTTCAGGAGGCGGAACCTGATCTGAAAGCGATGCTGAGCAGAAATCCGAATGACGACTCTGCTCATTACTATCTCGGCATCATTCCGATTGCAGCGCGTGACGTTGAACGCTATGACGAAGCAATCGAACATTTCAAAACGTGCGTAACGCTGAAACCAAATAGTTCGGACTATCATCTCTGGCTGGGCCGAGCGTACGGCGTGAAAGCGCAGAACGCGGGTGTCTTCAGCGCGATGGGATATGTGGGAGACATCAAAGACGAATTTCTGAAAGCGGTGGAACTCGACCCCACCAACTTTAATGCGCGGCATGACCTTGTGCAGTTTTATCTCCAGGCCCCAGGCATTGTCGGTGGCAGTAACAAGAAAGCAGCAGATGTCGCAGCAGATTATGCCAGGGTCAATCCCTCCATGGCCGGGCTTCTTTACGTTGCCATTCATCTTTATGACGGCGAGTTTACAGGAGCTGAGGAACAACTCGCACAAGTGGTGAAACCTAAAGAGAAGGACGAGCTTCGATACTACAGAAACTCCTGGTCGAATATCGGCTTCACCTATTTGCGCGATGAACAGCCGGTTTCCGCACAGCGAGTGTTTACGCGCTTCACGCTAGAATTCCCTGAAGACGCACGAGCGTACCACGGACTCGGGAGAAGTCTGTATGACCAGAACAAAGTAGATGAAGCCATCCCGATGTTTGAGAAGGCAGTTTCCATTGACAAGAACGTTGGCTCGCAGTACCGGCTGGGACTTGCATACGAAAAGAAGGGCGACACGCAAAAGGCCATTAAGTATTTGGAGGAATTCGTTGCGATGGGTCCCCGGGGCAATACGAAAGCCTTTGATGATGCAAAGGAGCGCCTGGAAGATTTGAAATGAATGAAAGACCAAAAGAAACAACGAGATTCTAATTTCAAAAACCAAACAAGATTCAAAACTCAAGTACCACAGAAACAAAAGGACAAGGTGGAGGTTCCATGAACAAGTTTTTCCTAGGCCTTGCGATGGTCGTGCTCTTGTTGCAAAGCGTGTTTGCAGGAGGCCCGGCGGCGCAAAAGGTTTTTCCCTACGGGATCCATCAATCCACGTTGGACAACGGATTGAAGGTAATCACAATTCCGTTTGACAGCCCGGGCATCATTTCGTACTACACGGTTGTTCGCTCGGGATCGCGCAACGAGGTTGAACCGGGACTTTCCGGGTTCGCGCATTTCTTTGAGCACATGATGTTCCGCGGGACAGAGAAATATCCCAAGGACAAATATAATGAAATGCTGAAGTCCATCGGCGCAGATAACAACGCATTCACGACCGATGATTACACTGCCTATCACACGCTGGCCAGCGCAAGCGCCCTGGAAACCATCATGGAGATTGAAGCCGACCGGTTTATGAACCTCAAATATTCGGTTGATGATTTTAAGACCGAGGCCGGCGCGATTCTGGGCGAGTACAACAAGAATTACTCCAGCCCGTTCATGACCATCTTCGAAAAGATACGTGAAGCGGCCTACGAGAAGCACACCTACAAACATACGACGATGGGCCTCCTCAAAGACATTATGGATATGCCGAACCAATACGAATACAGCTTGAAGTTTTTTGACCGGTGGTACAGGCCGGAACATTGTGCGCTGATTGTTGTCGGCGATATCAACCCCGAAAACCTCAATGCGCTTGCGCGTAAGTACTACGGTCCATGGAAGCGCGGGACGTACACACTTGACGTTCAGACGGATGTACCTCAAACTGCAGAGAAATTCGTGGAATTGCCCTGGAAAGCACAGACACTTCCGGTGCTGATGATCGGTTATCACGGCCCAGCGTTCAGCGATTCAAAACCTGATATGCCCGCGATTGATGTGCTCTCGCAAGTGGTGTTCTCACAGACATCCGAGCTTTTCGCGAAATTGGTTGTGGAAGACCAGGCGGTGGAGTTTGTGAATGGCGGCCAGCAGGATTCACGCGACCCGGGAATGTTTCTGATCACAACACGCGTCAAGGACCCAAAGAACATCGGCAAAGTGCGCGAGGCGATCCACGCGGCGCTTGAGAAAGCAAAGACAACTCCCGTCTCAAAAGAAAAACTGGATGAAATCAAGTCCTTCCTCCGCTACAGTTACGCCATGGGTCTTGACAATGCGGACGCCATTGCACGGAGTATCACACATTACGTCCAGCTTACCGGGAATTCGGAATCTGTGAACAATGTGTACGACATGTATGATAAAGTCACAGCTGAAGACGTCATGATGGTTGCCAACAAATACTTTGGAGCGAACAATCGCACTGAAGTTCTTCTGACGATGGAAGGAGGGAAACAATGAAATCTGTTTCTCTTCTCCTCCTGACGCTCGTTCTGTTCTCCGGTCTTCTTGAAGCAAAGACGGCTGTCAAGGTAACGGAGATTCAAAGTCCGAATTCGCCGCTTGTGACGTTCAGAATTATTCTTCGCGCCGGTTCGATCAATGATTGGAAGGGCAAAGAAGGAATCAACGCGCTCACTGCGTTTATGATCGCACAGGGCGGCACAAAAGACCTGAAGTATCAGGAGGTTGTCGCAAAGCTGTATCCCTGGGCAGCGGGTATCAATGTGTCACCCGAAAAGGAAATCACAACGTTCATCGGCCAGTGCCACCGCGATCACTTGGACAAGTTCTATCAGTTGCTGAGCGACTTGCTCCTTCATCCGCGGTTTGACCCTGATGATTTCACGCGCAACAAGGACCTGCTGGTGAGTTATTTGCAGAAAAACCTGCGCGGCACAGACGACGAGAACCTTGGCAAGGAAGCATTCAGCATCGCAATGTTTAGGGTCCATCCCTACGGAACAGCAGGGGGATCGGTGCAGGGAATAACGTCCGTAACACTGGATGACATCCGCGAATACTATGCGAAAACCTACACCACAGGAAATATCTGGATCGGTATTGCAGGCGGCTATCCCTCATCATTGGTTGACAAAATGAGAAAGGACTTCTCCGCGCTCCCCGACGGCAAGTTTATCCCTGTTGAGCTACCAAGTGTTGCAATGCCTGAGGGAATGGAAGTGGATATTGTTGAGAAGCCGGCGCGTGCAACGGCAATCTCCCTCGGTCATCCGCTTTCGGTGACGCGCAAGGACAAGGATTTTTACGCGCTGATGATTGCGAATTCCTACTTCGGTGAACATCGAACCTTTAACGGGGTGCTGATGAACAAGCTCCGCGGCGATCGCGGTTTGAACTACGGTGACTATTCCTACATCGAACGCTTTCAAGGAGGTACGGCCGGATCACGCTTCCCGGATGTCAACACGCCATTGCGACAGCAGTACTTCAGCATCTGGCTAAGACCTGTCCAGCCGGAGAATGCGCACTTTGCAATTCGCGCGGCAATGTTTGAGTTAAACAAGTTTGTCGAAAAAGGACTGACGGAAGAACAATTCCAGCAGACGAAGAAGTTCGTTGTCAACTATTCAAAACTCTGGGCGCAGACACTGGACCGGCGGCTCGGCTACAAGATGGATTCCGAGTTTTACGGCATGTCTGGTGATTACATCGAACGCATCGAGCGCGAACTGAATACGCTGACTGTCGGTGATGTCAACCGGGCGGTGAAGAAGCATATCAGTCCCACCAACCTGAAAGTTGCCGTTGTAGCCAACGACGCGAAGAGTTTGATGGACAAGATGCTCAGCAATGCACCTTCTTCGATTACGTATCAAGCGCCGGTCTCGCCGGAAATCGCCGAGGATGACAAAGTGATTACCTCGTTTCCGCTTGGATTGAATAAAGCAAAGGCTCGCGTTGTGCCTGTGGATCAGTTGTTCGAGAATGAAAGTCCCGGCGTTACCCTTGAGAGAAAGGATAAAAACGAAAAGAAGTAACCCGATGATTTGAAAAACATCACAGGTTCTTTTATCTTGAAAGGCACTCTGATTCAACGCAGAGTGCCGTTTCTTTTTTCCGGAATTCTCAGATGCTTTTCACGCCATCTCAAGAAGAAGCTCTCAACCTCGATCGCCATCTGTGCGTTACTGCCAACGCAGGCTCTGGGAAAACCATGGTGCTCGTTGAGCGATACTTGCGGATTGTCTGCTCGGGAAGGGCGTCGGTTGCGGAAGTTGTAGCGGTTACGTTCACCGAAAAGGCGGCAAGCGAACTCCGCCGCAAGGTCGTGGAGGGAATTGTACGTCAGCTGGAAACCGAGACCGACTCCCGTCAGCGTCGCATGCTTGAATCCATTCGAACTCAGATCCCCTCCTCGTTCATCAGTACGATTCATGGTTTCTGTTCCCGCATTCTGAAGGAGTATCCCGTTGAGGCAAATGTGGACGCTGCGTTCAATGTTCTTGAGGGCATTGATCAGGAATTCCTGAAGCAGGAGTGCATCCAGGACGTGTTTCTGGAAATCCTCCTCAAGGAAGGTGACACCAAGGTGAAATCATCGGTTGCCGATCTGTTGCGACAAGCGGGGAAGGATCCGGTTGTGAGAACTGTGAAGCGGCTTCTCGACAAACGTGAAATGATGGATTCGTTACTTGGGGAAGATGGATTCTACAACAAAACTGACGCCGAGATTCTAGCCATATGGCGGAACCTTGTTGAGGGTGTTGTGAAAACCGATTTGGGCGACGAGAAATTCCTTCGTGACGTCAGGACCTTTACGCTTGCCGGAAAAGGCAATCTTGCGTCAAAGGCAAGAGCATCGTTGGATCATTTTGTCGGGACAACTTCCCTCGAGAAGCGGGGGGGAGCTTTGAAAGCACTCCTTGACGTCGTCCTTACAAAGGATTGCAGGATACGAAATGCGTTTTGGGGCAAGGCGCCTAATGATCCTGACAGCGCGGAGTATCGCGCGGCAGAGCGCGTCGCCGATATTGCAGAATCACTCGTCCCGTTTCTCGATGTCTTTGGCCCGGAGACTCGGGACGAGCATACCAGCCTGCTCAAGCGAACCAGGACTGTCCTTGATATCTATCAGCGAACCACTGAACGTTACGAAAAGAAGAAGTTTGATGCCGGACAACTGGATTTTGAGGACCTGCAAATCAAGATGCACAACTTGCTTCGCTTCCCTGCCCGTGAGCGGCTGGCCCGGCGATTTTCCTTTGTGATGGTGGATGAGTACCAGGATACGAACACACTGCAGTATGAAATCATCCTCTCGCTTCTTGATGATTTGAGGAGTGGCAACCTTTTCATCGTGGGCGATCCCAAGCAATCCATCTACGGTTTTCGCGATGCGGACGTTACGGTGTTTGAGAAGACCGCCAGTCGCATTGTCGAAGCCGGTGGAAAGCGCGTTATCCTTGGGGAGAGTTTCCGTCCCCTTCCCAACATTGCCGCCGCGGTAAACCACTTCTTCACTCCGATTATGAATGAAGGATCCAGTCCGCATGAAGTTCCATACCAGCCGATAATTCATGCTCGGCAAAATACGGAAGGCGGAACCGTCGAGGTACTTCTGAATGACAAGGACCACGGGGCCAGCCAGGAAGAGATGGTGGCCGCAAGAATTCAGCAAGTGATTGCATCGAAGACAAAAGTGTTTGATAAATTTGAATTGGGTCGACCGGCGATCTATCACGATATCGCCATCCTCCTGAGAAGTCGGACCAATCTTCAGGAATTGGAGAATGCACTGGTAAAGGGCAGGATTCCGTACGTCGTCACGGCCGGAGTAGGGTATTATCAAACCCAGGACATCTACGATTTCTACAATTACTTTTCTTTTCTGCTCAACCCCGGTAACGACATCGCCCTTGCTGGAATTTTACGTTCACCATTCTTCTCGATTTCAGATACCGAATTATTCGAAGCGTCCATCGCGAAACAATCTGGTTCGCTCTGGAAGAAGGTTCTGCACGCGGCACAACCCGGCACAAATCTTTTGCGCGCAATCCGCATGCTGAAGGAGGATTTGGACTCCGGATTGAGACTTACCGTATCGGAGTTGATCAACCGGATTGTCCGCGAGACATCCTATCTTGCGATTATCAGCGCGTTGCCCCGGGGAGATCAATGTCTGGCTAACCTGCGTAAGCTGCGGCGACTGGCCATCATGTTTGAGTCGCGCGGTTGGATGATGCTGTATGATTTTGTCGAGCGCCTGAAACAGCTGATTGATGAACAGGAGAGCGAAGGGCAGGGAGCGATTGATGTCTATGGCAACGCGGTTCAAATCATGACGGTGCACGCGGCAAAGGGATTGGAATTCCCGATCGTTGTTGTTCCGGGATTGGACCGATCCTTCATGAAAGAGCGTGAGCCATTTCTCGATCCGGAGTACGGCATTGCTTTCTCGTCTCGCATGGCTGAGGAGGGGGAAAAAGCAGACCTGCCCCCCGTTGGAGAGTTTCTGAAACAGACGATGGAGCGACGTGCACAGTCGGAGGAGAAGCGGGTATTCTACGTTGCCTGTACACGGGCACGGGACCATTTGATTCTTGCGGGTACGGAGAGAGAAAGCAGAAGCACGTCATGGTTCAAGTGGCTTTCCCGCAGCATAGGCATCGGCTCTGCACGGGTCGAAGGACACTTTGATTTTCTGTCTCCGCTGGAATACATGATGGTTGAGAATGGCACGTACCACAGCGGCAGTGTTAACCGCGAGGTGCGTGTCGGGTTTCCGTCCGCGGAGTTTCCTTCCGCCGGATTGGACTCTGAATCGATTGTACAAGTACACAGTTCACAACAAATTTATGTTGAGCCGATTGTTCAATCTTCGCGTGGGGAGATGTTCTCCGTCACCGGTCTGCGTTTGTTCCGGCAGTGTTCGTCTCTGTACTTTCTCCAAAGGACTCTCGGCGTTCCTTCTGTTCTTTCGGGACGAAAAAACGACGTTGACACACGACAGAGAAACCAACAGCCATCCGGGGAGGAGCTGGGAACGATGTTTCACGCTGTCATGCAGACAATCGACGGCGTTCCGGCATCAGAACTCCCCAAGCATATTGATCGCATCACCTCAAGCCGTGGAATTGTTGAGTCATACCGGGCTTCGTTGGAACAAGCGATAGCGAGCGTTCTCGCTTCATCCCATTGGAAAAAAGTTGTAACCGGAACAGACGTTCGCCGGGAGTTCTCCATCACGGTGGCGTGTGGCGATGACTATCTTTCAGGAACGATCGACCGGCTGTACAAGGATGATGAGGGAGTTTGGAATATTCTCGACTTCAAAACTGACCGCGTTTCAAAAACGGATCTTTCAGTAAAGGCCGCGGAGTACGGACCGCAACTCGATCTGTATGCGTTGCTCGTTGGAAGGTTCTTTGGAGTTAATGAGTTGAGGGGAACACTCCTTTTTTCAAACATGGTTGAATCTCCGATGGTAAGGGTGTATGGACAGGATGAAATTGACGTCATCAGGGAAGCCGCACTCCGGGTCATTACAGAAATTAAGCGCGGTTCAACAACGCCGGACAAGATTCCCTGCAAAAAATGCCCGCTAAGGCCTATGGGGTGCCACTACCTCTATGCGTCCTGCATGCGATAGAGGCCGATGCTCGTAATACCTAACCTTAGCAAACCCACCTAAAGTAGTTCCTTCAGTAACCGCTTGCATTTGTTTGTGGAATTGGCTAATTAGTGGCCAACGTAACCCGCCTATTGTGCTTTTTGGAGTTTCCATGCAACACCAGTTCAACTATGAGAGTATCCTCGAGAGTATTACAGGGGGCTTCTTCGCCCTTGATGACCATTTCCGAATAACCTATTGGAACAGGGCAGCAGCGGAAGGTACAGGACTCAAATCCTCTGAGGTACTCGGCAAGAATGTCTTTGATGTGTTTCCCAATGCTAAGGGAGCATTATTGGGTGAGAAGTACCGGCTTGCAATGGAAACCAAGACCTTCCAGAGTTTTGAAACCAGCTACAAGGACGAAAGGTTCGAGGCGTGGTATGATGTGAGAATTTATCCTGCCGACAATGGGCTATCGATTTTTTTTCAGGATGTTACCGAGCAAAAACGGGATCAGCGGCGGAAGGAAATCCTTGTCGAGGTTTCCCAAGCGATTAACACGTCAAAACATCTCGATGAACTTTGCTTGCGGGCGGCGGAAAAGATCGCGCTGCTTCTCGAGGTCTCTCCCAAATTTGTGTGTATTTACCTGTACGATCCGCGCGGGAATGAGGTGCGGCTCGTCGCACCTGCGTTGCTGGACGTCGAGTTTCCCCAGCATGTTGTACACCAACATGTTAATGCCGAGACCCCCCATGTTGCAGCACGAGCTGCATATACACGCCAAACGGAAGTTACCGTAGACATAAGCAAGGGCACGCTCGCCACCATGATGTTGCAGGAAATGCAGGCTCTCAAGCTCAAAAGTCTCATAGTTCAACCACTGCTTGTACAAGGGGACGTCCAGGGGGTTCTGGAAGTTCTGAGCATCAAGGGGCGCGAGTTTGTCCAGCCCGAACTGGACGCACTGTCTGTCGTCGCAAACGAACTCGCCAGCGGCATGAGCAGAAAGAAACTGATGGATGAACTTCGCACCAAGAATATCGAGCTGGAATCGCAGACCCAAAAGACCCTCGAGGCAAGCGACACGTTGAAGAAGTTCCTTGCAACCTTCAGTCATGAATTGCGTTCACCGCTGAACTCCATCATTGGTTTCTCCGAGCTTCTCACGACACAGTATGAAGAACTCACCGATGATTCCGTTCAGGAGTTCATGAAGAACATCAATGCGAGCGGAAGACATCTCCAGCAGATCATCAACGACATTCTTGATCTGTCAAAGATCGAAGCAGGACGGATGGAGCTGCATATCGCAAGCTATCCGATCGCATATTTCGAGGAAAGCATCAAGCGCGTCCTTTCAGGCGCTATTGCGGAAAAAAGCATCAAAGTCGCCTTCTCCTTCAGTCCGGACATCGAGGAAATTGTTGTTGACCAGACACGCTTCAAGCAGATCATCATCAACCTTGTTTCGAACGCGATCAAGTTCAGTCACAAGGGCGGGGCTGTGTCCATTTCATCGGAGCGGACAGGCCATGATCTGAAGTTTGTCGTGAAGGATTCCGGCATTGGCATCCGACCTGAAGAGATGGCGACATTGTTCAAGCCGTTTCGTCAGGCAGCCAGCGGCAAGAACTTCAACCATCAGGGAATTGGCCTTGGTCTTGCGATTACCAAGAAACTCGTTGAGCTTCACGGCGGCGGTATTGCTGTGCAAAGCGAGTGGGGTAAGGGTACATCGGTTAGTTTTACAATTCCAATGGTGATTGATTCCGGTTCAGAGCGCATTATGCAGGCAGGGATGCTGTTGGATACACTCATTCGGGAGAATCGTGAGGCCGGCCAGGGAGAAAGGCCGCTCGCGTTGATCATCGAGGACGCGCCGCAAGCGGCGGAACTCCTTCGCATGCATATCGAAAATGCCGGTTACCGCGTGGAGGTTGCGCGCGATGGGGTCGAAGCCGTTGAGATGGCAAAGCGTCTAAGGCCGAGCGTGATAACGCTTGATCTCATGCTTCCTATCAAGGACGGCTGGCAGGTGATGAAGGAGTTGAAGCGGCATCCGCTCTGTAAACATATTCCGATTATCATTGTTTCCATCGTTGATGAAAAGACCATCGGCTTTAGCCTTGGGGCTGTTGACTACTTTGTGAAGCCCGTTAACAAAGAGGATCTCCTCCAGGCACTTCACCGCGTCCATCTGCTTCCAAATTCTGAAAACAGGCGGCCGAAAGTTCTCGTCATTGACGACGATCGCGCGGCGACGGACCTGATTCAAGTGATTCTGGAAAACGAAGGCTACCAGGTGTTGAAGGCATTTCAGGGAAAGGATGGACTCGAACTTGCAGCCCGCGAACACCCCGACCTCATTATTCTCGATCTGATCATGCCAGAGGTTTCCGGCTTCAACGTTGCCTATCAACTGAAACAAATACCCGCAACAAGGGGTATTCCCATCATCGTCCTGACCTCCATGGAAATGGACCAGGATACCCAGATACAGCTTGGGACTTATGTTTCCGGTCTCATGAGCAAATCCACCTTCACCAAGAAAGACCTGTTGCGCGAAATAGGCAATATTGAAAGTATGCGTTCTTAACAGAGACACCTGTAGACATGCTTTTGGTTCCGCCGATAAGCTACTTGACTTCAAAATCTTAATAGTCTATCTTGGAACACGAAAAGCGGGGAAAACGGTACTACTAGTAGAAGGACTACATGGGAATCACATACAAGAAACCGCTCAGCGTTGGTCAGGTAGCGGACATTTGTCGGGTCAGCAAGAAGACAGTTTTGAATTGGATCTACGATGGAGGACTGAAGGCCTTTACGACGTACGGTGGTCACTATCGGGTATGGCCTGCGAATGTAAAGAGATTCTTGGACACCACCGGCATGGATATCCCTTTTGACTTTGTGGACGAACGGACTACGAACATTCTGATCATTGACGACGACGTTGACTATACGAAGATGCTTTCGAACGCAATCAAGGTAGAGTTGCCGTCGGTTGAAATCAGTTCCACAGACGACGGGTATGAGGGTTTGTTGATGATTGGCGAGATAAAACCACAACTTGTAATCCTTGATCTTCGCATGCCGAAGGTAGACGGCCTTCAGGTCCTTGAGCTTCTCAAGGGACGCAAGACCGACCATGACATGAAGGTTCTTGTGGTATCAGCGTATCTTGATGAGAAGACAAAGCGCCAATTGCGCGCAACCGTTGCCGACTATGCACTCGACAAGCTCTCCGACATCAATGTCCTGATCAAGACTGTATCCGCGCTCATCAGAGAGGAAAAACCGGTATTTCTTGGCGAACCCAAATAGAGGTTCCGATAGAAATGAAATTGCACCCCCCCGCACAGGAGCCCGTTCCAGCTCTCCGGGATATCTGTCATGATATCAGGAATTCCATAGGCATCATTCGCGTTGCATCGGATATTCTGAAATCCGGTGGGGCTCCTCCCGAAAAACGGGAATACTATTTCTCCCTCGTGGAACAGAATCTTGAAAACGTTGAGTCTTCATTGAAACACCTCGAACTTCTCCAGTCTGGAACCCTGCCTCTTGGAGAGAAGTAATTTCCGTTGGGCCTCAGTTTTCGCAATTCCAAACGCAACCCTCCCCGCACGAAATCGTATTTTCTTGTAGACAAATCAGAACCATGAGCGCAAAACCGCTGCGTACTTATTTTTTTCTCCTTGTGCTTCTCGCCGGATGCGCAGGGGATGAGCAAAGGCTATCGAGTTCCTCACCCGAAGCACTTTCGGCGTATGCCGAAGGCGTTCATATGACCCAACAGTTCTATCTTACTGAAGCCCGTACTGCGTTTGAACGGGCGATCGGTCATGACTCCTCGTTTGGCATGACGTGGGCTCGCCTGGCAATCGTCGAGGCAAGTGCCCACGACGAAGTTAAAGCACGGGAGCACATCGCACTTGCCCTTGTTCACTCCACGGCCGCAACGCGCGGCGAACAATTCTTCATACGCATGTGGGAAAGGCGTATCTCGTACGATAATGAGACAGCGGCAGTTCTTGCCGATTCTCTGATCTCTCTGCATCCGGAGAATCCGGAGACGTACTTGTTCCGGGGCCAGATTCACGAGCTGTTCCAGCATCTCGATAGCGCACTGGTGTTGTATCACGCAGCGAGCAATCTCGATACAACGTTTGCCCCCGCGGCAATGACACTCGGCTACGCCTACTCAACGATGAACGACCAGCAAAAAGCACTTGACTACATGGCGCGCTATATCCGGCTTGTTCCTGGTGCCGCTGACCCGCGCGCAAGCTATGCAGATCTCCTTCTCCGCGTCGGTCGCTATGACGAGGCCGTTGAGCAGTATCGGCAATCGCTCAATCTCAAGCCCGATTACTGGTATGCAATCAACCAGATTGGAAATGTTTACAGAATTCTTGGGAAGCTCAAGGCTGCAGGAACACAGTTTGACGAGGGGTTTCGTCATATGCCGCAAAGTGAACAGCTCGAAGCTGCCCGCATGACCGCCCACGCCGAGTTGAACAACCGGGCTGGCCGTCATGCCGAGGCAATTACTATGTATGCAAGCGCTCTCGCCACCGACTCGACAAACCTTGGTGCCGCGTATGGGCTCGTAACGGCGTATCTCGAATCCGGAAACACCGCATTGGCGACTGCGGCATTGGATAAAGCCGAAGCACAGCTTGACCGACTAAATCTTCTCGAGTCGCAGGCGATGATCGGGTTTCATCTCGTGCAGGCGAAGCTCTTCATCGCCAAGAAGGACTACGCTGCTGCACGCCGTGCCTGTAAACAAGCCCTTGAAACCAGCACACCGTTGACGCGCCCGGCGGTGTTTCGTCATCTTGCGGAGATTGCCATCCAAGAGGGAGATGTTGAGGAAGCCCTTGATGCATGCGAAGAAGCATTACATGTGAATCCAAATTCTCCGGAAGCCCTGCTTACGCTGACAAAAGCATATGCTACACAGGGTGATGCACGCATGACTGCGGAAATCGGAGGCCGCCTATTGACCCTCTGGAAGGATGCCGACGCTGACTTCGTTCAGGTGAAGCAACTCCGTCAACTACTTGCGCGGTCACAATCGTTGTAACTCCGCCTCCTTTTCCATAGTTTTGTACTGTCCTCAATCACTATCTCACGCTTTTTTTCATCATGGGTTTTACTTGTGGAATTGTCGGACTTCCGAATGTCGGAAAGTCCACGCTGTTTAATGCGATAACCTCGGCAGGTGCCGAGGCCGCGAACTATCCCTTCTGTACTATTGACCCCAATGTTGGGGTGGTAGTTGTTCCCGATAAGAGGGTTGACGCACTTGTCGGACTTTATCGCCCGGCGAAAATTGTTCCGACGACGATTGAGTTCATGGATATCGCCGGACTTGTGAAAGGCGCAAGCAAAGGTGAAGGACTTGGGAATCAGTTCCTTTCCCACATCAGGGAAGTGGACGCCATTGTTCATGTTGTCCGTTGTTTTGAAGATCCCAATGTTATCCACGTTGACGGAAGTGTAAACCCACGACGTGATATCGAGGTGATAGAAGCTGAACTGATTCTCAAAGACCTTGAGACAGTTGAAAAGAAGGTCACCGAAGCGGAACGCCGCGCGAAAACAAGCGACAAGAAAATCAAAGCGGAAGCGGAGTTTTATACACGACTCCGCGATCATCTTCTTGGCGGACGTCTTGCCCGCTACCTTGAAGTGAAGTCGGATGACGATTTGTTGGCAATGCGCGACCTTCACCTGCTGACAAACAAGCCCGTGATGTACGCATGCAACGTGCACGAGCGCGATATCACTTCAGAAAACCCCCATGTCAAAATCGTTCGTGAGGTTGCTGCAAAAGAGGGATCCAAAGTGGTCACAATTAGCGCGGCGGTGGAGGCGGAGGTGGCAGAGTTGCCTGAGGGTGATCGCTCTGGATTTCTGCAAGGACTCGGGTTAACGGAATCCGGGCTAAGCAAGTTGATTCGTGAGGGCTATGACTTGCTCCATCTGATTTCATTCTTTACCGCCGGGCCGAAGGAGGTTCACGCGTGGACGGTGCACAAGGGCGCGCTCGCCCCGCAGGCGGCTGGAGTGATTCACTCTGATTTTGAAAAAGGGTTCATTCGTGCAGAGATTATCAAGTACGAAGATCTCATCCGGTTGGGCTCCGAACAGGCGATAAAGGATGCCGGCCTCCTGCGCGTCGAAGGCAGGGAGTATTGTATCGAAGATGGCGACGTCGTGCATTTCAGATTCAATGTTTGATACTTTAACGCGCTTGTACTATCTTCGTCAACAGCTCTCGCATTCACAATCATCTGGAGATTCCCCATGAAACGCCATCTTGCCCTTGCGGGTTTGGTTGGTCTTCTCGCAACTGCCTTTATTGTTGGTTGCAGAGAGGATGAGACAACGGCGCCGCCGGCCAATCAGATCGTTCCTATTAACGCGAACTTCTTCCCGGTTGCCGTCGGCAATCGATACATCTACGAAGGGTATGCAACGGCACCGAGTACAGGAACGCCGATTCCCGATCCGGGAGGTGTTTACAGAACAAGCTGGACTATTGTCGCTTTATCCACACCGACTCCCATAGGGGGAACGGCAACACCTGTCGTTGACAGCACGACGACCTCACTGGGAAGCGGAAATAGAACGCTTCTCATCAAAAAGGATTCGGTTGGGGACATTCATTTCATTCAATCAATCGGCCCATTCAAACGCGCATTTGGGATCAGCTATGGTTCAACAGCTGCCGATACGTTGATCTGGGTTGCAGTTGCGCGTCCGAGCCAGGGGATGGGTTCAACCGGACAGAGCTGGGCGGCCTATGACTCGACGTACACGGGAACTGGCGGTACACAAGTTCGCCTGCAAATCTTCGGTGTGATCGAAGGAGTGGAAACGATCACCGATAGCAGCGGTTCAAGTACTACTCACAACACATACCGGTCACGGACCTGGCGCAAGATCACTGCCGGCGGCACCGTTGTTCAGGATGATGCAACCACTTCGCGCATATGGTTTGAGGATGCCGTCGGTCCGGTGCAAGTACGGATCGTTGAGGACACGGAAAACATCGGTCACTTCCGGGTTCTCCAGTCAAAGAACTTCTAGCAAAAGAATTCACAAGGGGCTGTCCGACAGCCCCTTTGTATTTCCGCCTGATTCACAATTCAAGAGGGACTCATGATGCGACCCTTGACCAGTTTGCTCACCCGCGTTCTTTTCCTTCGGTGCTTTTTATTTATCTCGGCACACACTGTGTTTGCCCAGTCAACAGGAACCATCCGAGGGACTGTTACGGACAATTCGAACGGCCAGCCACTTCCGCTGGTGAATGTCCTTATACAGGGAACGACGGTTGGCGCTGCGACTGATGACGCGGGAACATATGAAATCAAGGGACTTCAGCCCGGGACTTACGTGATGGTCTTCCGGCTCGTAGGTTATCAAACCCTGGAGGTCCCCGGTATTATTGTGGAGCGGGGGAGCGTAGTTACAAAAGATGCGGTGCTTGCCGAGGAAGCGGTTCAACAAGGCGAGGTTGTTGTGTATGGCGCGTCCCTTCGAAGTGAAAAGATTACTGATGCACCTGCTGCAGTCACGGTGCTCAATGCACGGGATATTTCACTCGGCTCGGTCAGTGGTCAACTCCCGAAGTTACTGGAAATGCAAACCGGCGTTGAGATTGCGCAGAACGGACTCAATGATTTCAATGTCAATACGCGCGGGTTCAATAGCTCTCTCAACAGACGATTACTCGTGTTGTTGGACGGCCGTGATCTCGCGATAGCGTTTCTTGGTTCACAGGAATGGAACGGGCTCTCGGTTCCTATTGAAGATCTGGGCAAGCTGGAACTCATTCGCGGGCCCGGTTCCGCATTGTATGGCGCCAATGCATTTAATGGTGTTGTCAACATCCTGACGCCGAAGCCGAAAGATATCACGGGATTGAAACTGACGACAGCCGGTGGAGAAAAAAACACGTTGCGCATGGATGCACGATACGCCGGTGTGTCCGAACGCTGGTCCTACAAGATGAACATCGGTTTCTTCCAGGGCGATTCGTGGAGTGTTTCACGCTTGACGTACCCGTTTGAATACGATGGCTTCAATCCGTTCTTGAACACGGAGGTTGTGCCGGTTGACCCTGCAAAGGTCGCTTCAACGTATGGATCGGGACGGCTCGATTATGAATTTAAGCCGGGTGAAGTTGTAACGTTTGAAGGCGGTACTGCCCAGGTGGAGAATGAGATCTTTGTTACGGGCATTGGACGGGTTCAGGTTCCGAAGGCAGTGAAGCCGTGGGGGCGCATGAGCTACAGCCAGGATAATTTCTACGCGCAAGTCTGGGTTGCGAATAGAAAGTCGCTTAAGCCGCAGATTTCGCTTTCGACAGGATTACCGCTTGAAGAGCAATCTACAATTGCACAATTCGATGGACAGTACCGGTTCAGCGCCATGGATGACAAGTTGTTTGTGGTTGTTGGCGGATCCTACAAGAACCAGTTAGTTGATACGAAAGGGACGCTGACGGCCGTCTCTCACAATGATCATCTGGGAGGTGTGTATACTCAACTGGAGTATAGGTTCTCCGATGAGTTCAAGTCCATTGCGGCGGTGCGTGGTGACTACAGCACGCTCCACGCAACACAGTTCTCGCCAAAGGTTGCCGTCGTCTGGAGCCCCGTGACAGATCATTCATTCCGCTTCACGTACAACAAGGCATTCCAGGCGCCGAACTACTCCGAGTTGTTCTTGTATGTCAGGCACCCGACGCGGAATCTCGTTTATTTGGGGAACGATCAGCTTATAGTTGAAAAAATCACCGGCTATGAAATGGGTTACAAAGGCACTGTGGGCAAGTCGCTCTTTGTTACAGTTGACGGCTATTACAACCAGCTCAGCGATTTTATCACCGATCTTGCGCCGGGTGTAAACCCAAACTATCCCGGACAAATTGTCCTTCCGGGCGAATCGGTCACGCGCACGGTTTGGTCGTACGGGAATGCGGGTCATGTAAATGAGATGGGGGTGGAATTCGGCGCTGGTTTTTACATTAGCGATTATGTCCGCCTCTTAGGCAACTACGCGTACTTCGATTTCGAGGTAAAGGAACAGAACGCGAACGATGTGCTGCTTCCCAATTCTCCGAAGCACAAACTCAACGGCGGGATTTCATATACGCAGGGCCGACTCGGGGCGGATGTTTCAGTGAAGTACGTTCCCACGTTTGACTGGGCGGCGGGAATCTACAAAGGGAAAGTGCTTGCCTACGCGGTTGTTAACCTTGGCGCAACCTACCAGCTTAGTGAGATTCTTTCAGTTGGCCTCAACGTGACAAACCTGCTGGACCGGAGCCACTACGAACTCTTCGGCGGGTCGTTGATTGGACGCCGCGCAATTCTGGGTGTGACGGCGACGTTGTAGCAAAATTCATCGAAGGAGAACAAGCTTTTGCGTCTGGCTGAATTCTCCAGCCGCCAAACGATATACGTACACTCCGCTTGGCAACCCACTCGCATCAAACTGAACGCGGTGCTCACCGGCCTCACGTTTCTCACTTATCAGCGTCCGCACTTTCTGTCCGAGAACATCGAAGACCTCAAGAGTGATGAATGATGAGTGAGGAATGGAGAATGAAATGGTTGTAGCCGGGTTGAACGGGTTGGGGTAATTTTGCATGAGTCTGGTGTCTGCCGGCCATGTTCTCTCTTGGTACGATGATGGATGATTCCACCTGAGAGGTAGATTTGCCGGGCCAGCTCTAATCGCGCGTCTATGTTTTGATTGTTGCAGCACACAATTCCAATTGCCACAACAAGAGTGTCAGGGTTTGGGTCGTTCCTTGATGGTAGTGCGAATGGGCCCCAAGCGGCAAGATGGCGTGTGTCCGGGTCCGATGGAAATTCGGGGGGATCGATCACCCCGGAGCTTATCATACCGTATCGCGACGCGTCCGTGAGTAGGCTCGATGAACCAGGAAACCATTGGTAGGATTGCACATTTGACGGCTGTGATGTGTACAGCAAGGAGAGACCTACATAAACACCGTCCGAAAACGAGGCAAGTAATGTTGGCGGGATAAACGCTGCGGAGTTTTGCCCCATAAATTGAGCAAAGAACGCAACGAAAACACTATCGACCGATTTTAAACGCATGTTGATGATTTTGTATTCGATTATTTGAATACCCTCTGCGATGGAATCATCCCAGACAAACGAACTCTGAATGACCTTGATTCCCATCGGGATATGCCCTGATGGAATTACGGCAGTATCGGTATAAGTGCAATAGAAGTCATTGTCCGAAATCGGACTAAACGGAAAACCCCAATATGATTGCCAATCTGGCGGTTCGGGAGCGGATTGGCCGTCTATCTGCCAAATCGTATCGGCGGGAGATGACCCTGGAAAGAACTCAAGATAAGGTTCAGTCCAACCTTCGTAGCCGGTTGTCACAGATTTAATTCTCGGAGATGTCCCATTGCGAGCGGTATCGATACTTCCACCGATCCATGGCGCCAGAAAAATCAGTCGTTCGTTGGCACTTCCAATGGGATATTCGAGGCCAACTTGATTTCCCGGTACACCTGGAAAGAAACCGATACTACCGATGCCCGTAAGGTTATTCAATTGTGTCTTCATCGCAAATCCCTGCCGCGCCGAGAAGTAGTGGGGGGATTCTGACTGGGCAACACCAGCGATAGCCAGGCATATCGCAAATGCCAGTAACCGACGATGTAATGTCATGAATGGGATTCGTAGGTTATCGAACCAGTATCATCTTTCTGCTCTCGCTGAACTCTCCTGCGTGTAACCTGTATACATAAACGCCGCTGGGCAGCCCACTCGCATCAAACTGAACGCGGTGCTCACCGGCCTCACGTTTCTCATTCACCAAAGTCCGCACGTTCTGTCCGAGAACATTGTTAGGAAACAGAAACAAATTTTCGTTGTAGTCCTGTTCCAATCCTTGCGGTATCGAGTTTTCCACCAACCCATAGTCCCGCTCCAAACAAGTGCTCAACTCCGGTTGGATACTCCAGCCCGATTGAATCGACTGGTGGATTTGGGGAAGGACTGTACGGAGGATACGCAATTCTGCCAAATGACCCGAGGTTACTCATCTGCAACTTCATCAAGAAGCCGGTCTTTTTGAAGTCGTAGTGGCGTTGTGCATGAGCTGAAGAAAAAAGAAGCACAATGCATGTGACAGTAAAGAAGAGGAGCTTGTGTTGACTGCCGAGTTTTGAATCCATACGCCCTCCACCAGGAGTTTCCCATTTCAGGAATAGCATACAGAAGTGATTTGTATTGCAGTAGGTACTGGTTACTTCATCCCGAGTTTTTTCTTCGCCTCTTCCGACATCATCGCCGGTGACCAAGCCGGTTGCCAGACAATGCGAACATCGGCGTCTTTAACGCCCGGGACTTTCATTACCGCGTTTCGGACATTTTGCGAGATGATTCCGCTCATACCGCATCCGGGTGAGGTCAGCGTCATCTTTACGCCAACCCAATCATCAATGATTTTGATATCATAGATCAGACCAAGCTCGACCAGGTTTATGGGGATTTCGGGGTCGTAACATTCACGGAGTGCATCGTAAACAGCTTCTTGAGAGATCGGAGTTGTAGCCGTTTCTTCCACGGAGGGTTGCCTTTCGTTCTGAAACCTGATTCAAGATAGGAAAGAGCCGGGCGAGTGTCAAACAAGGCCAGACTGGTCAAGTCGAGGTCATTCATCCTCAGTCCATTTCTTTATCATCTCGCGTTCTTCAGGAGTCAGCTTCGATTCGGCATGCATTATTTCATACATCTTTGGAGGCATTTCTTCAGCATCTATCTGTTCCCAAATCTCCTCTTTCCAGGTTCCACGCTTGAAATCAGTCACCGTATCCCATCGGGAGAAGTCCAGATGTTTGCGCCCTTCAGTTACATCTCGTATAACCAACCAGGAAACTGGTGCGACATGGCTGTACCATGGCCACGTTGTCGCGGTTGAGTGACAATCGAAACATGCACGCTTGAAGAGAGAGCCGATATTCGCGTCAATGGAAGATGGAATGGCTGCAGGCGCTGTTGCAGGTCGATCAACTGGAACGAACTGAATGATGACGAAAACAGCAACGATGCCTACGAGCACGCGCGTAATAATCTTCTTCATGGGTCTCGATGTTGTTGCTAGACGGTCTGTTGTAATCTATCAAAAATCCCATTGAAAACCAGCCTGCACGCGGCGTGTGGCGCCGGGTCTGATTCCCCTTGTTCTGTCGGCTATGTACTCGTAGTCAGCGATATTTTTTATCGTGAGGAAGAGTGTCGACGAGAGTGACTGAAGTTCATAATTTGCCGTTGCATTGAAGATGGTGTATGCCGGAAGAGCGCCGGATTGCCCGTCGGAAGAACTCTCTTCTGTGTTGGCAAAATTGGAAAACTGTTTTGAGACAGAGACCGCCTCAAGCCGGACATCCCAGTGACGATTCGCGCCAACTCCGATCCCCGCCGTCAGCAAATGTTCGGGAGCGTAGGGCATGCGGTTTCCCTCGCGGCTGCCAGCGATGGGTAGGTCGTTTGCAACCTGTATGAAAGGGCTTTTCTGTTCGGCTGTTGGAAGAAACGTGTAAACAAGCGTGAAGAAGACGCCTGTATGTTCTCCGGAGCGCGAGTCGATACCTCCAAAAAACTCTACACCCTGAAAGAGAGCCTTTGCCTGTGCGAGCGGCGTTGAGCCTCCGGCGATTGATCCCACGGCTATCAGGTTCTGAAAATCATTCCGGAACAACGCGGCTTCAAGGCTCAACCACGATTCGGGGTTTGTTCTGATTCCCGCCTCATAGTTCCAGCTGTGTTCTGGATCGACATCCGTGAATGTTGCTTCCGGCTGACCTGAAGGGGTGAGGATGAGGTCTTCCGTCCGCGGGGGAGCAAATCCGCGATGCGCGCTGATGAATAGCGTTGTGTGTTCGTCAGGCGCAACTGTGGCTCCCAATCCCGGAATCAACTCAGTGAGATTCGTCGACCCGCTTGCTCCCGTCCGATTGTCGGTTCGCTCGTTGATAACATGTTCGAGGCGCAGTCCGGGTGTAACGCTCCAGGCGCCAAAAAGGAAACGATTCTGCACAAAGCCGGAATATGCCTGCGTGCGACGGTCGTTTTTCTCCACCACCATTCCAGTGCGTGCAGTGGCGGTCGTGCCGTTCTGTTGCTCGCGCTTTTGAATCTCGAAGTGTGCGCGAACACCGGTGTTCAGTTCATTGCTGATGCCAAATGCAGAATGACGAATCAAGAAGCGCGGCTCAAGTCCGTAGGTAGTATACTTACGCAACCTGCCCTGTGTCGAAGCGATCGTATCAGGATCGATACGAAGCCCCGCAAGACGCGCGTCTCTCACACCCGTGCCCCCTTGAGCGTCCGTTGTACTGCTTGATTGACGCCACCAATCCCTGCTGAAGTATGATCCGTATAAACTTGTCGTAAGAAGAATGGACTTGGAAAGGTTGGACTCGTGAGTGGCGGAAAGTCCGTACCGAGAAGCCACAAACTCATCATTATCAAATGGGTTGTAGCGGATCCCGAAATTCTTCATCTCCTGTTCGGTTATGCCTGTGTATGTTATAGCGGATCGTTCCTGATAGTAGTTTGCCCTCAACGCGATCGTATTGTTCTCGTCCACAAGTAACAATCCTTTGAAGTTTGCATCCGTGAATCCGGGTTCCTCGTTCTCGCGTGAACCATCACCTTGCTTGTGCACGACTTCCATCATGAGTCCGTTGTTGCCAAGGCGTATTCGACCGTCGTAGGTGTTGTGGTTCCCGGCCGAAAAGCTCACCAGGCCGTGTGTTTCGCGGGGTGGTGCTGGAGTAATGTAGTTAATGACGCCGCCGATGGTTTGCGGACCAAAGAGTATCTGCTCCGACCCTTTCAGAACTTCGTCACGCACAAAGCGTTCAACCGGCGGATGGTAATAGCTTGCGTTATCGCCGTATGGCGCATATGCCAGCGGAAGCCCGTCCTCTAAAAGCAGTACTTTTGTTGAGCGGGTGGGGTTCAATCCGCGAATGCCTATGTTTGGACGCAGGGCAAACCCTTCTTCATCACGCGTATGCACGCCCGGGACATGCCGGAGGAGTTCGTCTACGTTGAATGGCCTTGTCTCCTTGAGAAAGTTCTCATCCTGAATCGTTCCGGACCCGGCAATAGTGTTACGTCGGTCAGCTGAGCCGACGACGACTACTGCGGGCATCTCGTAGTGCTGTTTTGTGCTATCGTCCGATTGTTTCGAGTGCTCAGGAGCAACATCTTGCGCTCCAAGAGGGAACGTGTTGAAAAGAAGACAGGAAAGGAGAAGAATAGAACGATGCACGAAACCTCCTTGTGAATGCTTTCGTTTCGCCGTTTCCAGCGCGAAGTCTTTTTGAACGCTTGTCCAATCAGAGGAAAAGCATGTCTCGGCAGCATTGGTTGGATGCTTTACAAGGCTTAAGTGGTTTGACAAGAGAACCCTCCTTTGTATATTAAAAAAGCAGATCGGTCCACATGACTTTTGTGGTCCGTTTATTTTGCTGGCGCACTCAACTGACCTTTCGCGGGGAAGTGAGTGCGCTTTTTGTTGGTCGCAGTTATGATTTGGTGCTTTCCAGGTTCTCCACAGTCGAAGTCGTTTCTCCCGAGCAGTTACAACCGGCCTCGCACGAGTGCTTCCAGGGCATACGGCGTCGCTTCAAGTACTGTCTGCCGAGAAGGGTTGCCGCAAGAGCAACGATTATAAGTGAAGCGATTTCCTGCCAGTCCATCATCAACCGTCCAGCCCCATGAATAACCCGAATCGGTAAACAGCAAACGTCACAGTGTAAGCCAACACAGTCATATAACCGATTTGAAACAGCGGCCATTTCCAGCCGTTTGTCTCGCGACGAACCACCGCCACAGTGGAAAGGCACTGCATTGCAAGCGCGTAGTACACCATCAGACAGATTGCCGTAAGCATTGTGAAAGTCGGCTTGCCGGTTGATTCATTGCGGTCATGCTGAAGATGCTCGCGCAGCGAAACACTTCCCTCGTTGCTGTCTTCCTTTTGAAGGTTATACACTGTGCCCATCGTGCTCACAAATACTTCTCGCTGTAGAATGGAGCTGATCAGCCCGATCCCGATTTTCCAATCAAATCCTAATGGACGAATGAGCGGCTCGATGACTTGACCTGCTCGTCCAGCAAAGCTTTGCTTCAGTTGCTCGGCTGGTGTTGCGTGTTCAAGTTTCGGATAGCTGGCCAGGAACCAGAGAATGATGGACACTCCGAGAATAAACGTCCCGGCGCGTTTGAGGAAGAGCCAGCAGCGTTCAAGGACGTTTATCAGAACGGTCCTCAGGGATGGCATCCGATATGGAGGAAGCTCGAGGACAAAGGAAGAAGGTATATCGCTCAGGAATGTCTTTCGGAAAACAGCCGCGACGGCCATTGCTGCAACAACGCCAAGCACGTAAAGTGAAAGAAGAACAACCGCGGGAAGCGGGAGAAATCCCCAAAGCAAAGTCGCGGGAATGAAACCGGCGATGAGCAATGTGTACACAGGCAATCTTGCGCTGCATCCCATTAGCGGAGCGACGAGAATCGTTACAAGGCGGTCTCGCGGACTTTCAATCGTTCGGGTTGCCATGATGCCCGGAATCGCGCACGCAAACGAACTCAGCAGGGGGACAAATGACTTTCCGTGAAGCCCGACTCCGTGCAGAAGCTTGTCCATCATGAATGCTGCGCGTGCCATGTACCCTGTATCTTCGAGAAGGCAGAGACAAAGGGAGAGAAGAAAAATCTGTGGGACGAATGTTACCACTGCTGCGACACCTGCGATTGCTCCGTTTACGACTAGATCTCTTAGTTCGCCCTCCGGAAGGAAAGTCGTCACCTGCACACCGAGCCAGTCGAATCCATTTCCAATCAAGTCCATGGGAATGGTTGCCCACGTAAAGACGGAATAGAACAGCAAAGCCATGATTGCGAGGAAAAAAACAAGACCCCAGACCTTATGCGCAAGGAAACGGTCGAGCGTTCCTATGGGATTCTGGAAGGACGTTGACTTCTTAGTCACGTTGCTGCAAACGCGTGTAATCCACGCATACCTTGCCTCAACAAAAACGGTTTGACGGTCGAAGCCGAGGAAGTCCAGTTTCTCATGATCCTTTCTGACATGATCAAGCACATTCTTGCTAAACCGATGTGTTGCGCCGTTTCCCATGTCCTCTGCTGCAAGAAGTCCGATGGCCTCATGGAATGCGGCTGGCTCGCTCATGTTCTCGCCTCGAAGAATGTCGACGAGTTCCTCGTGCTCATGGTGAATGGGTTTTGGGAGGCTCCATGTTCGCGATTTTTGTGATGGCGTATGAGTGTTTCGGAGTGAAACAACAAGTTCCTCCAGACCCTCGCCCGTTGAGGCAACAACAGGGATTACCGGTACGCCCAATTCCTCCTCAAGTCCCGCGATATCGAGACCCAATCCTTGTTTGCGCGCAAGATCAACCATGGTCAAAGCCACGACGACTGGGAGTCGCTGGTCCAAAACCTGACTGACGAGGTATAGATTTCGAGTCAGGTTGGTGGCATCAACGACGCATAGAATTAGATCGGGGATCGAATCGGTCGATCGCTTGAGGAGGATATCAACAACGATGTGTTCATCAGGCGAGCGCGGGTTGAGGCTATAGGTCCCAGGGAGGTCGATGAGCACCGCCGAGGTACCATCCGGAAAGGAAAGCCGTCCCTCAATTCGTTCAACGGTCACGCCCGGATAGTTTGCAATTTTCTGACGCATGCCGGTGAGAGTGTTGAAGAGCGTCGTCTTACCGCTGTTGGGATTTCCCACAGCAGCTATGGTACGACTCGGGGTTGTCAAATCGGAGAGCATCACGGAGGATCTTTTGATACTAGAACTGATTCGGCTTCAACTTTACGGAGAGAAAGTCGATAGCCGCAAACGCGAACTTCAAGCGGATCTCCGAAGGGAGCAACGCGGATCAGTTCGATACGGCTTCCAGTGAGGACTCCCATTTCCATTAATCTGTGGCGGAGATTGGTTTTCGTGGGCCGCATTTCACGAATGAGACCGCTTTCACCAGGACGCAGGTTCGAAAGAGATGCCAAGGTCACTTCTTTCGGTTGCATTTTGAACAAACGCCAAACACTTGCAATGTTGAGCTTTGCACCTTGAAATCATTCTCGGTGCATACTTGCTGCTGGATGCGTTCAAGCTTGTCGCTGATGAACTCGATTATGTCGCCGCATTCGAGGCAGATCAGATGGTGGTGATGAGGACGACCGAACGCCTTCTCGTAGCGAGATGTCTTTTCCGCGAAGCGGTATTTTGATACGAGTCCACAGTTAAGGAGGACCTCGAGTGTGTTATAAACCGTGGCTCTTGACACCTTGACACCGTTCGTTACCAGCCTGTAATAGAGACCCTCAACGTCGAAGTGTCCCTGGCTTTGCAGAACGGCATCAAGAATCGCAAAACGCTCCGGCGTCACCCTTAGCTTACCACCGGATTTTAGATGCCTCGTGAGGATTTCGTGTGCGGTTTGTGAGTCCATATCCTATTTAGAATTAGTCTAAATAAAAATAGACAAAAACTGGCTCATATCAAACTGGGCCGCCAAGTTTTCATCTGTCGAATCCAATCAAAATTCGCTTGCTTTTTCTCGTGCAAATGGTATATTCGTTCCAGCTAATTTTAGCTAGTACTATCTCATCCTCTTTCTTTGGTAGAACTGTCTAAGCTCTGATTTGCTGTTTTACTTCGCGGAGTTTTGGAAGGGATGAAAGGGGTCAGAAACGAGTCCGAGGGAAAGACACTTTTCTTGAGGAAGCCAAGTAGGTAGAAATCTTCAGTTTTGAGACTCAGTATGACCAGGATACGAAAAACGCAGTCGGCTTTTGGGAGAACCTATCACAACAAGAGGAGAAACTTTCATGGTAAGTAGATTTCAAGAGTTGAAGGACCTGCTGGCGACCTTTGAGAAGGATTTTGTGAAGTTTTATGAGAAGGGAAATAAGTCGGCTGGAACGAGAGTCCGCAAGTCGATGAATGACCTCAAGAGAAAAGCGCAGGAAATCCGCAAAGAGGTTCAGGAGATCAAAGCTCAGGCGAGCGGAACCGGAGAGTAGTTCTCACTGAGGTTAGCGCCGAAGGCATGGCTCCCATGGCCGAGGTGGGATGGCCATCTGGATTCGTGCCTTCGCGTGAATATGACAAAAAAACCCACCTTGCGGTGGGTTGTTCATTTACGATTGCTCCGCAATCGTGCGTTGCGCTCTTCGAATTGCCTTTACCTTTTTCATTCGCTTCTTCACGGAAGGCTTGGTAAAGTACGCACGCTTCTTGTATTCCTTCAACACGCCCGAGCGTTCGTACTTCTTCTTGAATCGCTTGATGGCGCGGTCGATGGGTTCGTTTTCTGAAACAACAATGCCGACCACTTACGTCACCTCCCTTTGGGTCAATAAATACTTCATGTGAATATTTCTAATCCTGGTCCAGACCAATACCGACATTCTCGAGCAATCTGCGTTCCCCCAATTTTTCAAAAGAAACAACAATTGCCTGGGTTCCATCGGATGTTCTCACTTTTGAGACTATTTTCCCCATATCATCCCAATCAGTGTGGTGTATGGCCTGCCCGACGGTGTACGTGTCCTGGGGACGATATTCAGTGCAGCTGTTAAGTTCGAGTTTTCGCTTTCCGTCCTCTTGAACTTTTCTCAGTGCGGCAAGATCAATCAGCGAAGCGTGTCGGCAACGTGTACAACGATACCACGTTCGGTCCGGTTGGTTCTCCTGCGAACCGATGATTTCCATCTTCGCTTCCCGCCCGCAATGATTACAATACTGAAGAATGCTTTTGCCACGTGGCATGCGAACCTCCGAGTAATAGAATAACAGGGGAAGGGGATGGAAAAACTACTGGAAAATCCCTCAATCCAATCTACTCGTTTTGGCTTTGGAAAGCAAGGATTGTTGTGTTTTCAGAATGATTTCGGTACGTTCAATAAAGGGCCCTTAGCTCAGTTGGTTAGAGCAGCAGACTCATAATCTGTTGGTCGTAGGTTCAAGTCCTACAGGGCCCACTCACTCCTCATAGTTCCCCTGGCCTAGGAACACACGACCCGCCGAAGCCGACCCGCTTTCCTGTCACCTTTCCAGGATGTAATTTTCATCTTCCCCTGTCATTCTTACCTCCTTTTTTCTTGAGAATTGCTCCAAAATGGTGTCAAACACCTGTTTCCGCTTTGGCTCGCGGTTTGACGGGAATCTGGCAGAGTTTTACACGTCAAAACAAAGTACAGGGATGCCATGAAGATTCTAATGGTGGATGACAACCGGGGATTTCTCAACCTGATGGGAGACATCCTAAAGGAACAGGGGTATGACGTATCCCTTGCAGAAGATGGAAAGCAAGCCCGCGAGTTCGTCGAAGAGCAATCTGTCGATCTCATTATTTCCGATGTGTTCATGCCCACGCTCGACGGAATGCGCTTCCATAGTTTTGTACGCGAATTTACCGATGCAGGCAATGTCCCCTTCATCTTTGTCTCGGGGTACGATGATGAATACACGCGGGGAGTTGTTGTGGACTCTTCGGTGGATTATTTCTTCAGCAAGACGACTCCTGTGGAAAAAATCATAGCGCTGATCGAACGATTGCGTGTCAAACAGCCCGTGAACAGCTAGGCCAATATTTCTCACTACCAAACGGAATGACGTATGCCCCCGATGGATGAAGCACTGAGCAAGGATGACGCAATCGAACGACAGATGTCGCCGCAGGAATTTTTCTCCGGAAACGGAGTTCCTGCGCGGCCGGTTCTGACCTCATTCCTGGAGCATCTTGTTCGCAGCAAGATTGTTCCGGAAGAGATTGCTTTTCAAGTCGCTTCCGCAAAACAGAATCAGGCAGTCAAAGACAAACGCAAATTGGTTGAGATTCTCGCCGAGGAACATGGTATCTCCCGCGACCAACTCAACTGTGAAGTTGCCAAGTTCTACTCGTTCCGTGTGATTGATCTTGGTGAACGCAGTGCTCGAAGGCTCTTGCCCGTTGCCGTTAACAAGATTCTCGCAAACCTTCCTGAGGGTCTTCAGGAGACGGCGCACAATCACAAGGTGTTGCCGTACGAACTCTCCGAAGGACATGCCGACAAGATTCTGGTCGTGACGCCAAATCCGTCGAACCGTGAAGTGTATGATGTCGCGCGGATGTTCCCCTTCAAGAAATTTGAAATCTGCTTCATGTCCGAGAAGGACTGGTCGGAGTTGTGGCGACAGGTTACAATGGAAAAGCAGATGACCCTAGGTGGCACTACTTCTGAAGAAAAGATATTCACCGAAGAGGACGACGCGGAACTGGATACAGTTCTTGAACGAGAAATCAACCGGGGTCAGCTCGTCTCCATGATTGAGAATATCCTCACTGACGCGGTGCGCGTCGGGGCGAGTGATATACACGTCATCCCCCGCGGAGTACGGAGAACAGAAATTCAATTTCGGATTGATGGGCGTCTGCGTTTGTGGTACACCGTCGAGGACGCGCGGGCCGAGGCAGTTGTTGCTGTTGTCAAAGGACGATGCAGCAGCCTCGACAGGTTTGAGCGCATGGCGGCACAGGATGGATCAGCGCAAAAGGTTGTCGATAACCAGCCTATCCGGTTCCGCATCTCGATCATTCCCGTGGTTTCAAAAGAACTCTCCGGAAAACTGGAATCGGTCGTCATCCGAATTCTTCGTGACGCTGACGCATCGGTGTCACTTGCGACCATTGGATTTGATACATATTCGCTCCAGGTTTTCAAGGAAGCCATTTCCAAACCTCACGGAATGGTAATTCTCACGGGTCCAACGGGAAGCGGAAAGAGCACCACGCTTGTCGCGGCGCTTCGGTCGGTCATGAAGGCAACACTGAACACGATCACCGTTGAAGATCCAGTTGAATACATCATCGAAGGCGCGCGGCAGGTAAAGTTAAGTCACAAACTCGACTTTGACAATGCCATGAGAGCAATCCTCCGGCACGACCCGGATATCGTGATGGTTGGTGAAATGCGCGACAAGATCACGGCTGACATTGCCATTAAGTTGGCGAATACCGGACACCTTACATTCTCCACACTTCATACGAACGATGCCGCTAGCGCGGTTTCGCGCTTATTCAAAATGGGCGTTGAACCGTTCCTCATCGCGCAGGCACTCAATATTGTCGTTGCGCAACGCTTGGTGAGGACTCTTTGTGAACGCTGCAAAGAGCGTGTGCCAACCGTAAACCAGCAGGTTCTGATTCGGGCCGGCATGACTCCCGGAGATGCCGCAAGCACCAAGCTTTTCCGGCCCGTCGGATGTTTGAACTGTACGGATGGATTCAAGGGACGAAGGGCAATTCAGGAATCGCTCTACTTTACGCCTGAATTGCGGACGCTCATAGAGGATAGCGCGGAAAGGATCAACACCGAAACGATCCGGGCGTCAGGAATGCGCCATGGGATGCAGTCTTTGCGCCGCTCAGGTCTTGACCTTGTGAAGAAGGGGATTACCACTATCGAAGAAATTGTCAGTAATACGACGAACGACTGACGACGGATTGTTACTGGAGCAACAGGAAAGATTGACCGTGCCAAAGCAAATATTACCTCATGGGAATTCTTTGTCCGGCGAAAGTGGCTGTGAAGCGCAATTCTTTGGGTGGACAGCCTCTGGCATGTGCCTTGCCCGTTCTATAGGTACTTGGGAAATGAAATCTCCCTCTAATAAACCATCAAATAATAAAAATCCATAAAGGAGCTCTACTATGGGACAGCAGCAACTTCTGCTCATCATCCTTGGTGTCATCGTGGTCGGTATCGCCGTTGCGGTCGGTATCACGATGTTCCAGGATAACGCAGTGTCTGCCAACCGCGATGCGGTGACCAACGACTTGGTTAACCTCGCAGCCCGTGCACAGCAGCACTATCGTCGTCCTACCGCCCTCGGCGGTGGTCAGGGTGCATTCAACGCCTCGGCTGGCGGCGTTGCTATTAGCGTAATCACCCAGCTGACCTCAAAGCCGACGAACGCGAACGGTACCTATTCACTCGGTGCGGTCGGTGCCACATCAATTGTTCTGACCGGTACAGGTACGGAAGAGGGTGATGATAACAACGCGCTCGAAGTTGTCATGACTGTGTTCCCCGACAGTACATACGTTGTGTTCAGCAACTAGATCCAATGCGGTTGGGGCTTCCGGAAAATCCGGAGGCCCCTTTTTTTGACAGACCAAAAGGTGGGATATGGGTTCACAACAGCTCTTGCTACTTATTGTAGGCGTCGTCATCCTCGGGATCGCGGTGGCTGTTGGCGTATTCATGTTCATCAATCAATCAGCAGCCACGAACAGGGATGCAATCTCCAATGAACTTGTCCAGTTCGCGGCCCAGGCCCAGAAGTTCTATCGCAAACCATCGACAATCGGAGGCGGGAACAATTCCTTCGGTGGATTGACACTGGCCAGAATCACAAGTGAGCCCATCAACGCCAACGGCGAATATAGTCTCACCCCTGATCCTGCTCCCCAAACAGCAGCTTCTGTAACAATTACAGGAACGGGAAGAGAAACCGGCAATGACGGTTCGACTCCTTTGCTGATGACAATGACGGTTTGGCCTGATAGCATTCTGATTGTTGCAACGAATTGACGCATGACATGAAAACCGAAACAGCAAACAAACAAGCAGAATTGAGTGGGGGCTCTCCCCTTGTTGGTCCACTTGTTTTGCTAGGTGGGGGATCTAGTAAGACGTGAGGTGGATTCAGCGGGGGAGGGACCCCCGATTTATAAACCGGAGAGGAAGATTCCGGAAAAGAATGAAATGATAAACCAAGGACGCGGGTAATGGCGGAATTCAGGATAGAAGGTGTCACCAATGCGGGGAAACCGGTGCAGGGTGTCCTCGACGCGGAATCATTCAGCTCGGCGAAGCAAAAAGCCAACCAGATGGCACAACAGCGGAAGTTTAAGCTGTTGCAGGTGCTTCCCCGGTCAACGTGGGTGTACAAAGTCCAGCGCGGCACCGAGAAGCCCATTATGGGAGAGCAAAAGGCCTTCACGAAAGCGGAAGTTCAGGACGCTCTGCAGAAGATGGGATACCGCGTCATCCGTGTTCAAAAGCGACTGCTGAATTTCAAGGCAAAACCGCCGGCTGCGGAAATTGTCACGTTTGTGCGCGTGAGCGCCGACTTGATTCGTCAGAAGCTTCCCTTCAACGAGATCATGCAGTTGCTTGCAAATGACATTGAAAACAGAACGCTGCGCGAAGCTATCAAGGAAATCAATGCGGAGCTAAAACAAGGTAAGGACAGCGAACGGGCCTTTATCAAGCATGAAGCCACATTCGGCAGGTTCACCGCCCACATGCTCGGCCTCGCCTCAAAAAGCGGTAACATGGCCGAGATCTACGAGAGCACAGCGAAGTTTCTCGAACGCCAGGCCGAGTTCAAGAAGAATCTCAAGAGCGCACTGATCATGCCGATGGTAACGCTCGTGGTGTTGTTTGGAGCGGTAATCTATTATGTGGGCTACATCTTTCCAGCCACCGCAAACCTGTTCAGGAAATTCAATATCGAGTTGCCGCCGATGACGAGGGCAACTCTGGTGATGAGTGATTTCCTGGTCGAGAATATCCTCTGGATCCTCATCGGGACAGCTATTCCGTTGATCCTCGCCGCCCGGTTCTTCACAACGGAACGCGGCCGGTTCATCATGGACAGGTATATCTGGAACATTCCCGTGATGGGGAATCTGCTTCATAAAATGAGCATCGAAATCTTTTGCCGTGTGTTTTATGCGCTCTATAGCGGTGCAGGTGAGAACATCGAAGTCATCCGTATGGCGGCGGAAGCATGCGGCAACAAATACATGGAGCATCAGATCAAAACAATTGCGTTGCCGATGATGATTCAAAAAGGTGCTGGTATTACGGAGGCATTCGAGGCGACCGGGGTGTTTACCAAGACCGCACTGTCGCGTTTCCATTCCGGAGCTGAAACAGGAACGGTAAAGCACACAGCGCTTCAGCTTGCAGACTACTACGAGAAAGAGACGTCGTACAAGATGCGCAACGCCATCGATTACATCCAGGTGATGATCTCGATGGTCATCATGGTTGTTCTGACGGCCCTCACGATCGTCTCATCAGAGACGGCAACGATCAGGCCCAAGAATCCGGCCATCGGTGAAAACAAGGCGGTGCACCAAACGGAGGCGAACGTATCCTAAGCTGTGGGTGTCCCATCCCCCGGCGGTACGAAGGACAATGGCACAGGTCGACATAACAGACAAGATCGGATTCGCTCTTCTCAAGAAGGGTGTGATCGATTACGAGACCCTTGAAAAATCTCTCGCCATCAAGAATACCGAGGGCTCGAAGAACAGGAGAAACCTCGGCCAAATCCTTGTTAATGATTTCCAGGCAGATCACGATGAGGTGTTCCGGGAAGTTGCAGGACTGTATGCATTTCGGGAAATCCATCTGCAAGATGAATCCATTGACAAGCCCCGCATCGATTTCATCAAACGGTTCGTTGACCCTCTTCCGGAAAACATCCGCGCGTTGATGGTGCAGGCGCGCATTCTTCCGCTGAAGTTCGATCCGAAGGTTCCGGAGAAACTGATTATCATTTCTGCTGATCCGACTGACCGTCGCATTCCCCTGATTGCGCGGAATTTTGGCGTGAAGAAATATGAAGTCGCGTTCTGCCGGCTCAAGGATCTGTCCTCACTTCTCGAACAGGTTATTCCGCCGGAAAACGAGTTCCTTCGCTTGCTTGAAGACTCCAATGTCGGAATGGAGGTCAAGGAAGACGAGGTCTCCGTTGATGAAGAAGCACTCGAAGCTGAAATCACGAAGAGCGCGCTGGTAAATCTTGTCGAGGGCTGTCTGGTCGAGGCGGTACGGCAGGGCGTAAGCGACGTTCACATCATAGCGAAAGAAGGAAAGCGTACGGAGTTTTGGTTCCGTGGCGACGGATCGTTGAAGCTGTGGCACGCACAGGAAAACACATCGCCTGAGGCGGTTGCTGCCGTGGTGAAGGATCGCTCCAAGAACGTTGACCGGTTTGAGCGCGACGCCTCCCAGGATGGTTTTATCCAGCGTTTGGTTGATGATCATATGATCAGGTTCCGCGTTTCGATCATGCCGATCGTGGGAATCGAGTTCAAACACAAATTTGAGAGCATCGTTATCCGTGTCCTTGATGATCGCAAGGTCATTACGGATTTGGACAAGCTCGGTTTGCAGGGTCCCGCAAAGGACTATTTCTACAAAGCCATCGCGAAGCCGCAGGGTATTGTCATTCTGACCGGACCAACAGGGAGCGGCAAGAGTACGACGCTCGTAGCGGCGCTCCATCAGGTTATTGATCCCACAGTAAATGTTCTGACCGTTGAAGAGCCGGTGGAATACATCATCCATGGTGCGCGCCAGCTGAAGATCAGCCCAAAAATGAATTTCGATCAGGCCATCCGTGGAATCCTGCGTCATGACCCCGACATCGTACTCGTTGGTGAAATGCGCGACAAGGCCACAGCTGAAATCGCAATCAAGCTGGCCAATACCGGCCACCTCACATTTTCAACGCTTCACACGAATGACGCTCCAAGTGCTGTGTCCCGTTTGTACAAAATGGGAATAGAGCCGTTCCTCATCGCGTACGCGATTAACATTATCGTTGCGCAACGCCTTGTGAGGACATTGTGCAATAACTGCAAGCGCGTGATTCCCAAAAATGAAATCGACAGAGAGGTGTACGTCAAGTTTGGTTTTAAGGAAGAGGATATTGACATGCACGATATCTATGAAGCCATTGGATGCGACAAGTGCGCCGGCGGATACAAGGGCCGCGCTGCGATTCACGAAGCGCTGTATTTCACACGCGAGTTGCGCTCGATTATCGTACGGGCCGGCGGTGATGTGGATGAAGAAGCGATCCGGACACAGGCAGTGAAAAACGGCATGTGGACACTTCGACGCGCAGGAATTGAAAGAATCAAAGAAGGACGATCAACACTCGAGGAGATTGCTTCTGCAACGACTGACGACTAGCGCAAGCAGGTAAGGGATGTCATTGTGATGATATCCCTGAAAGAGCCACAGTGCGCGTATTTCGGATTGTGACGGCCATCAGAGGTTTTCGGTGCCGGCAATCACGATGAACAGAAAGATGGAACGATGATAGAAACAGCGATCAAGACATTGAAGGAAATAGCGGCATCCATCCCGGATACCTCTCCGGGCATGGAGCGCCAGATGCTGATCGGCGACCTGGTCGCCAAGCAGTCACCTGCGGAACGCACAGCGCTCCGCAAGCTAATGGATAGCTATCTCCTGCACATGGCCAAGATCAACGCCTCGGATATTGACATGGGCGGCTACGGGTCGGAAGCGCAAATCTGGTATCGCGTGTTTGGCGACAAGAAACCGCACGCTGATCTCGGGAAGTTCTCCGTGGACGATTTTAATGTTCTGATCCAGAGCATTCTTATCGAGCGTCAGCGTTTGTTCCTGTACGAAAATCGTAACCTAGATTTTTCTTACAGCATCATCCAAGATGACAAGATGTTCCGTTATCGTGCTGATGCGTATTTCGATCTTGACAACCTTGGTCTGAACATGCGTGCCATTAATGCAACGGTCAGACCCTACAAAGGGTTGGACCTGCATCCCAACGTCACCAAGGCGCTTAGCCTTTCATTCTCATCGCAGGGACTCAATCTGGTTACGGGAATCACAGGTTCGGGCAAGAGTACGACCCTCGACAGTATCATCGATGCGAACAACCACTCCGTGGACGGTCATGTTGTTGTCATTGCTTCCCCGATTGAATATGTCCACAAGTCGGACCGTTGTATCGTCCGCCACCGTGAGGTCGGGCGTGATGTGTTGTCGTTTAAGGAAGGTGCAATCCAGGCCTTGCGTCAGGACCCCGACATTGTCGTCATCGGGGAAATGCGCGATCCGGACACGATCATGACCGCTCTCGAAATTACAGACTCAGGGCACAAGGTGTTTTCAACCCTTCACACAGGGTCCGCCGTGGAGACCATTGACCGTGTTATCGGTGAAGTCCCGCCCATTGAGCAGGAACGCGTCCGCCTCAGACTTGCTGACACGCTGAGTTGTGTTATGTCCCAAAAACTGGTTCCCAGTCTTGAAGGGAAGCTCATCTTGGCAAAGGAAGTGATGCTGATGACGCCTTCGGTTCGCGCCGCAATCAAGAACAACAATACAGGCGAAATCTATCAAATGATGGCGGAGTCGGGCGACCTTGGCATGGTGACACTTGAACAGGATCTCAAGCGATTGTACATGCAGAAGAGGATTTCACTTGAAAATGCAGTTGTCGCGGCAAATAACAAGCGCCGTTTCCAACAGATCATGAACATGGCTGGTGTGGGAGATTGAGGGCAGCGATATGAATAGAAAGAGAACAACATCAATCACAATAAGAAAGCTCCCCCTATGGCTTCGATAAGAGGACGCAGCAAGACGGTTCTGGGCCTGTTTGTTGACGGCTTGGACATCAAGCTCGCTCACCTGAGCATAAAGGGCAAGCGGGTGACAGTGCATGACCTGAAGTCAGGCACATTGGTAACAAAAATTGAAGAGCGAAAGTCGGTCGAGGCAACGTCGCCGGCATTTGCCGATTTGGCCGACGGCTTTACCCTTCCGTCCGCACCGGGAATGGAGGCTCCGCTCGATGGACAATCGGATGACAACAACGCAGTCTTGCTCGGTCTTCTTTCACAATTTCCATCGAACAAGTACTCGCTGACGTATAGCATTGCCGAGCCGGCGATCTATTATCACGTGTTCGACAGCAACTTCGGGCTGAAGGGGAAAAAGCTGAAAGAGCGTATCCTTGCTGAGTTGAGGAATGTGAGAGCATTTCAACCGGCTCCGGATGCGGTAGACTCGATCATCACCGATGACGGGAACCTGTTGTGCGTGGTTCGCGAAGACGGTCTGAGCCTCATCAATTCGCTTGAGAACATCAAGGGATTCCTCGGGAACCGGCTGCCGCATATTCCGTCAATTGACAGCGCCGATATTTCACTGATGAATCTGGTGCGCATGAACTACGACCTGCAGCCGCAGGAAATCTCGGTTATCGTGTACGTCGGTGTTGAGTTCACGCGACTCATTTTCATGCGCGGCAACGAGTTCTACCAGTTTGCACCTATCCTCGGCGAAGGATACGATTCACCAAACCTGCAGAACACGGTATACAGCCGTCTGCTGCTCGAACAGGATAACCTGGCGATCCCGAGAATCAGCAAGATCATTCTTGCAGGTGAATCGCGCAGAATAGGATTCAAGGATTTTCTCATTCAGCAGCTACCGGACCAGGAAATTGACTATCTGCTTTCACCCCAACTCGATACTAGCGAGCTCACGGCGGAACAGCAGGAATCAATCTCGGAGTTTTCGATCCCCATAGGAGCCGCATGGAGAGCTCTCGAATCTTCACATGAGCGAATGTACCATGTAAACCTGCTTCCGAATGCGGTGCGCGAGGGCCAACGGGTATTCAAGCTTTCATGGCATGGCTACCTTCTCATGGCGTTGCTCTTTTTCTCCACGCTATTTCTCACGCTCTCTGTTGGTGAGAAACGGCAGGAGATTGCAGAGCTGGGCACAGGGCTCAAACTGAAGGAGAACCAGCTTGCAGAAAACCAGACAATGATGGCCTCAATCCAGGGATTGCAGGAACAACTCTCAAAATACGAATCTTCGCTGGCGTTATATGATTCGCTGGTGCCTGGCAGCGAGCAGTGGAGCAGAGTCTTGACGCAAATGAGTCACGGCGTGGAGGATCTCAACTCGCTCTGGTTGACGGATTTCAGCTCTAATGAAGTCGGTCAAATGACGTTGAACGGTTTTGCCGTGTACAGAACTCGTATCCCGCGAATCTCAGCTCTGTTTGAAGGCGCAGTGCTGAAAGAGGTCAACGTACAACAGATACGCGAAGAGACGGTGTACTACTACAAGATTGAAGTGCCGCCCCAGCCGGATAAACCGGTTGACAGATAACGAATGTATGAACCGACAGAAGGAGACGAAACGTGTCATATACAGTACGCAATAGTCTTGTGCTCGGTGTGTTGCTGATCCTGATAGTTGGGGTCGGCACATACATTCGGGCGTTCAATCTGCCCCAACAACAGGCAGTGATTGAAACGAAAATAAAGGAGATTGACGAGGAACTCCAGAATACTCCAAACCTTGTTAATCAATTCAACGACCTGAGTACCGCGATTGCGGAAACGCAAAAACGGTGGGAAACTCGGAACAAGGATATTCCACCCGCGGATATCAGCGGCGAAACATACAATCACTTCAGTCATTTGATCGATCTCAGCGGTGACGTGAAGCTGGATATGGTGTATACAAGCTCCCAGCCGCGTGGCAACTTTGGATACAACGTGTATAACCTCAAAGGAGAGGCGCCGTTCGAGAGCTTCTACAAGTTCATCTGGTATCTCGAAAATGGGAGAAAACTCTTCAAAATTCCAACGCTGAACGTCAAAGGTATTGAGGTCGTGGGCAAGGATGATCAGGAAAGGAATATCCTGGTCACATTTGAAGCCAATGTGCATGCGTTCTACACCTCGGTTCCGGAACTCTCAACGTCGGTTGGAGAGCGTTCCATCGCGCCGGCTTACCTGACGCAGGATCCTTTTGAACCGGTCATCTCCACCGGCATTGCACCGAATACGCATGACCTGGTGGAAATTGAACGCTCGGACCTCAAAGCCGCGATTCCAGGAAAGGCATTCGTGCTTGACCAGAACAATGGGATTCGCACGCTGGAAGAAGGTGACGAAGTCTATCTTGGCTACGTGACAAAGATTGTTCCTGAAGAAGGTCGCCTTGAGGCTACCCTGAACAAGGGAGGCATCATTGAGAGAGTGGAGTTGAAGATCCGGTTTGGGCCGGTTCAAAGTCCTGTTCAAAAAGCACAAAAATAACCGAGGCCAATCATGAAAACACAATTTGCAATCGTATTGACGCTGCTGTTTGCGTGCAGTCTATCGCTGGTTGCACAGACAAGTCCGGTCGAAAAAAAGGCCGTCCGGGAATACACTTCTCCGGGTGAACTTGTCTCCATTTCGCCGTCGACGCCGATGGACAAGGCGTTCATTGCCATCGGTGAGATTAGCAATAAGTTCATCGGCAAGATTGTCATAGATCCAGAACGCCGCAACCTCCCGATCAACATCGACATCCATGCGATGCAATGGCGGGACGCGCTGGAAGCGATTTGTCATCAGAGCGGCATATGGTACACGGAGTACGACACCTACATCCAAATCTCCAGCAATCCGGCAGGAACAGGGACTGCGGGTGCGACGTCGGGAGCTCAGGGAATCCAGCGCGAAGCGGCAAACTTCCGGAGCCGCGAGATCAAGATTTCCGCGATCTTCTTTGAGGTAAATCTGAATAAACTTGATGAAGTCGGTATCAACTGGAACTTCATGAAGAGCACGGGCAACTACGATGTCAATGTCAGCTTTGATGGTGCCGACAGGGTTTCCAGCTCCATTTTTGAAGCCGGTGTGACGCCGAAGGTAAGCTTCGCCAACATGGATTTTGTTGCCAGGATGTTTTCAAACTTCGATCTCGGTGACGTCCTTTCAGGTCCGCAATTGATCATTCGTTCGGGTGAAGAAGGCCGCATTCAGGTTGGCCAGGACTTCTCCATCAAGGAGCGCGATTTTGCGGGAAACTTGATTGACAGATTCTATAGTGCCGGTACCATCATAAAAGTAACTCCGGAAGTCATCAACGAACAAGGTGTGAACTTCATCCATCTTGTAATTGAGGTTGTGAGAAGCAGCATCATACCGACCGCGGCCAGCATTGTCATCAATAAGACAAGCGCCAACACGAACCTCCTCCTGCTGGATGGCGAAGAGTCCATCATCGGCGGATTGTACAGTAGTGAGACGAGCACTATCAGGACAGGCGTTCCGTTTCTGAAGGACCTACCTTGGTATGTCTTCGGACTTCGGTATCTCTTCGGTTATGATCGTGATGAATCAAAGAAGAAGGAACTCATTATCCTTCTCAAGGCCGAATTGCTGCCAACGTTGCAGGAACGCTTGACCTTGAAACGTGAGGGCAAATTGTTTGACCAGTGGCGACAAGATATGCAGCTCAACGAAAGTCGTGTTAGACCATCGCAACCACCACGATAGTTCACAGCATGTGAGCAACATGGAGAAAATGTCATGACAAGAAAATTTATTGCAACTTCACTCATTCTTCTCCTCTCGGTTGTCCTCTGGTCATGCAGTGAAGATCAGGGTCCGACACAAGGGGAAGGACAAATCAGTGGCGTAGTGACCGACGCGGCGACCGGAAATGCGCTGGCAGACGTTACCATCCAGGCAATTTCGGTATCTCAGGGGAACCGGAATACGGTCACTGATGCCGGGGGCAACTACAGTTTCCTCTTTACGGTTGACAGTACGCTCGATGTCGATGTGTCCTTGACGAAGTCAGGTTACCGCGACACAACTATCGGTATTACCCTCCTGGCAGGCCAGGAGTTCTCGTTGAGTGTCCAAATGACTCCGCGCTCAGTGATCGTCGGTGGAGGCGGTGGAGGAACAGGACTCGCGCAAACAATCGCATTTCTTGGATCGAACCCGACGGAAGTGTCGGTGTACGGCGTTGGGGGATTGGAAACCTCTATCCTCGGATTTGAAGTCAGAGATTCACTCGGACTTCCGATCGACGCGCAACATGCCGTGACCCTGACATTCAGCTCTGTTTCGGGACCAAACGGCGGTGAGTATATCTCTCCACCGGCAGTAACGACGAACTCAGGAGGTCAGGCGTTCACCACATTCAATAGTGGTATTCGATCGGGTGTTGTTCAGATCGTGGCGACTGCATCGGTCGCCGGCAGAACTATCATATCAAGCCCGGTCCGCGTGATCATCAATGCCGGTTTCCCTGATCAGGCACATTTTACCGTAGCGGCAAACCGCTTCAACTTCCCGGCGCTCGGCATCATGGGGAGACGCGATGCCATGAGTGTTCTTGTTGGAGATGTGTACAGCAACCCTGTGGTTCAGAACACCGCGGTGTACATGAGAAGCAGTGCCGGTGTTATCCAGGCGAGCATTTTTACAAATGCCGACGGAGAGGGCGCTGTTGATCTCATTAGTGGAAACCCCGCGCCATTTGGCATCTACGCAGCCCCGGGTTACGGAAACGGGTATCATTATGTCGTAGCTCGTACGATCGGCCAAGGTGGGGTGCCAGTGCAGGATAGCATTCTCATTCTCTGGAGCGGTGCGTCCCAGATATCAAACCTGACTCCTGGTACTTTTGCGATCTCCAACGGCAGCTTCCAGGATTTCACGTTCACAGTGTCCGATTACCTCGGCCATCCACTTTCTGCCGGTTCGATCATCCGGGTAGTGGCCACAGTTCCGCCACCCCCTGATCCATTCAGCCCGGTGAATCAGGTTCAGTTGAGTTTTGGGGTTGAAGGCGTGATCGCGTTGGAGGACGTTATCTTCCCAGGACCGGGAACTACGGACTTTACCTGTCGTCTTAGCGACGGTACGATTACTGTCGATACGGTGACTGCAGTAACATTGTCGGTTGTCGTCGAAAGCCCGAGCCAAAACGGCGGGGCCTACACGACGATCAGCGGAACGGTTCGTTAAGCGCCATAAATTCTTACAAGGCCCTTGCGAGAAGAATCGCAAGGGCTTTTTTATTTGTATCAGAATTGATTTTGCGCTGTGTTTGGCGTAGGTTCGTGAACAGTATTTTCTTTTTCGGACCGTACTCCAATGTCTCCCGTAACCAAATCCGTAAAGCGTAAGACCGACATGCGGGAAGGCCGCGATAACCGGATCGTTGTCCGCGGTGCCCGCGTCCACAACCTTAGGAACGTCAACCTTGAGTTGCCCCGCTACAAGCTCATTGTTATGACCGGTGTGAGCGGGTCGGGGAAATCGAGTCTCGCCTTTGACACGATTTACGCTGAAGGCCAGCGCCGCTATGTGGAAAGTCTTTCGTCATATGCGCGTCAATTCCTGGAACGAATGGACAAACCGGATGTGGACCTGATCCAGGGAATCAGTCCCGCAATGGCCATTGAGCAAAAAGCGAATATCCGTAACCCGCGCTCGACCGTTGGAACATCCACGGAAATTTATGATTATCTCCGCCTTCTCTTCGCCAGACTTGGGAAGACGTATTGCTCCCAATGTGGTTCCCTCGTCACGCGCGACTCTGTTCAATCCGTTCATGATGCTCTTTCCGGTGAAGCTGCTTTGAATGGTAAAGACAAAGGTCTCAAGGTATTCATCATGTTCCCGCCCGTTTCCCATCCCGGGGAGACACTGGTTCAGGTGGTTGAGAACCTCAAGAAAGAAGGGTTCTTCCGCGTCGTGGTTGATGGGGAGGTCCATGATCTCAACCAGCCGGAAGTTCCGGCAAACATAAGTATCGATGCCATCCATGTGCTTGTGGACAGGGTTGTTTTCAAACACGATGACGGGAATACCCGATTCACGGATTCAGTCGAAACCGCCTTTGCTTCGGGAGGGGGCAAGGCGATGGTTTTTTTTCCGGAGACGGGCAAGACAATCAATTTCAACCGGGAGTTTGTTTGCTCGAAGTGTAATATCCCATATGAGGAGCCGGACCCGCGCCTGTTCTCATTCAACAACCCGTTTGGTGCTTGCCCCGAATGCCAGGGCTTTGGCCGCGCTGTCGGCATTGACATGAACCTCGCTGTGCCTGACCGAGCCTGCTCAATTCGCAATGGAGCAATCGCTCCTTGGGCGACTCCAAAATTCCGGCAGTGGAATGCGAACGTCATAAAATACGGACCGACCGCGGGCTTACGCGTTGACGTTCCATATAAAGACCTCACAGAAGAAGAAAGAATGCTCTTGATGAAGGGCGGTAAGGGATTTGAAGGGATACTCGCATTTTTCAGAATGGCTGAAAAAAAGGGCTACAAGATTTTTTACCGTGTTCTCCTTAGCAGGTACCGCGGGTACACCGAGTGTCAATCATGCAACGGCTCCCGATTGCGCCGCGAAGCGCTCAATATCAAGGTCGACGGGAAAACCATTGGTGGCGTCGTCAGTATGACCATTGCAGAAGCACTCTTATTTGTCAATGCATTGAAGCTTGACAGCACGGAGGCCCGCATCGGGAAGAGAATACTGGAAGAGTTGCGCAAGCGGCTTCAATACCTCGGCGACGTTGGTATCGGATATCTTTCGCTTGATCGTCTGTCAAACACGCTATCCGGCGGTGAATCACAACGTATCAACTTGGCAACCTCGCTCGGCTCCTCGCTTGTGGGTGCCCTGTACGTGCTTGATGAACCGAGTATCGGTCTGCATCCACGCGACAATGAACAACTCATCAACATACTGAAGTCATTGCGCGACGTTGGTAATACAGTCCTCGTGGTTGAACATGACGCTGATATGATGATGGAAAGTGATCTTCTCGTTGATCTTGGTCCGCGGGCGGGTGAACACGGTGGAACTGTGGTGTACGTCGGCCCACCTGATGGGGTCGGAAAAAGCGGTGAATCTCTCACGGGAAAATATCTGTCCGGACAAGTGAGGATTCCGCTCCCCCTTTCAAGGCGATCGGTGAATGGCAGGAATATCATTGTGGAGCGCGCCAGTCATCACAACCTCAAGGACGTCACTGTTCAGATTCCACTCAACATGTTCGTTTGTATTACAGGCGTCAGCGGAAGCGGGAAGAGCACGCTTGTCCATGACGTGTTGTTTGCCGGTCTCAAAGCAATGAAGGGTGACCCAGCGACAACACCGGGTGCTCACGCGGCGATTCGCGGCCACGAGTATATCAGTGCAGTTGAGCTTGTTGATCAGTCGCCGATCGGAAGATCGCCGCGCTCAAATCCAATTACGTACATCCAGGTGTTTGACGCGATACGGAATGTCTTTGCTAGTACCCAGTCGGCAAAGGTGCACGGATACAAGCCGGGACATTTTTCATTCAATGTTCCGGGCGGGCGGTGCGAAACCTGTGAAGGCGACGGTGTTGTCAAGGTGGAAATGCAGTTCATGGCTGATTTGTATCTGCGATGCGATGCATGCAAGGGAAGACGTTACCGCGAGGAGGTGTTACAAGTGCGTTACCGCGGGAAGAACATCGATGACATCCTTTCTATGACTGTGTCTGATGCCATGAAGTTCTTTGGTGCGGATGCCACCGGAAGGAAAATCACACAACGGTTGAAAGTTTTGGAAGACGTGGGGCTTGGTTACATACGATTGGGACAATCTGCAACGTCCTTGTCTGGTGGGGAAGCACAGCGCGTCAAGCTTGCCGCCCATCTTACCGATGCGCGAGGAGACACACACACGCTCTTCATCTTCGATGAGCCGACAACCGGTTTGCATTTTGACGACATCGCAAAGCTTCTGTCATGTTTCAACGCTTTGGTCGAAGCGGGGAATTCAGTGCTGATTATTGAACACAACATGGATGTGATCAAGTGTGCAGACTACGTCATTGATATGGGGCCGGAGGCGGGGAATCGCGGAGGGGAAATAGTGGTGTTCGGAACCCCGGAATGTGTCTCTACACATCCAACGTCGCACACGGGGAGGTTCTTGAAGCGTATTCTTAGAAAAAGTTCCCGGTGATACCCATCACCGCATCGGGGTCTTCCGTTTATTAGATTGGGAGTGCAGTACAATGATGAAGGGCGCTGGTTGCACAATGGATTTAGGGGAGGTCTTGCGTGCGTGCCGGTGCCTTTCCATTTAGTACATGGTTCCAACGTTCAGCGTGATGAAAAACCCGCCGAAATCCGTTTTCCTTCCGATCACTTCTCCGGTTTCCTCATTATACAACGAAGGTAATCCGTCAGAAAAGAGGTACGTGAAGTAGTAGCGGAAGTTCACTCCGAAAAGACTTTGCTTGTCCGAACCGAAAGTTGCTCCCGCCCCAATGTAGGAAGACATAGTATAGTGTGCCTGTCCCTTACCAAGACTTTTGAAGAATTCGATCTGCTCATACGTCAGTCCGGATGGGGTTTGGACAACGTTAGTGAATGGCGCGACGTAAATCAGACTTGGGCCAACGCCGGCATTGACGTACGGCCTGAATGTTTCAACGATATCATCACGAAACAGTCGGTATTGTACTCCAAAGGTCAAGGGAATGACGAGGAAGCGGTTGAGCTTTCCCGGAACAAACTGTGTTTGCGTGTAAGGGTCGTAACGGTCAACCTCCCTGTCGTCCTTGGATTCGGAGACGGAGAGAGAAATCAAGCCCAGCCAGTCTTGGGAGAACTCCCTGCGGTAAAAAGTACCCAGTCCAAATCCATCGTTCGAGATCAACACATCGAATCCCCAGGCGTTGAGATAACTCGAATCCCTTGCGGCGTCGCCAGAATTGTGGAGAACAGATTGCTGTTTTAAATCAGACTGTCCAAAGGCGGGACTCCATGAGAGGAACAAAAGGATCGGGAAGATCAGCCGGGTTGTCATGCGCACAAACATCGTCAGGCCCTCCAATAAACGAATTCGGTATCTGCTACTCAAAGATAAGATAGTGTCTCTCTTCTCGAAAAGCAATCAGAGGACCCGAAACACTCCGCATTTCAAATAGCGGGTTTCGGGCATTGAGGGAAGCACAGGGTGATCCGGTGAAGCACCGCGCCAGTCAAGCATCTGGAGGGTTCTGCCCGCTTTGAGGGCAGAGGACATAACGATTTCCAGAAAAACCTCCGGGAGAATATGGTGAGAACAAGATGCTGTCACGAGAATGCCGCCTCGTTCCAAAACCTTCATCGCGCGCATGTTGAGTTCGCGGTATCCTTTCTTTGCAGCGTAAACATTCTTCCGAGACTTGGTAAACGAGGGAGGATCAAGAATCACCAGATCAAAAACCGAACCAGCTTGGCCCAGTTCAGCCAGTCTTTCAAAGACATCACCTTGTTCAAAATGCGCGTCAAAACCATTGAGTTGGGCGTTGGACCGCGCTTGCCGAATCACAGTTTCCGAAATATCTATTCCAATAACTGACGCGGCTCCACCACGGGCTGCGTTCAGACCAAACCCGCCCGCGTTGCAAAAGCAATCCAGCACCCGGGCGCCATTGGCAAACTCCCTGACATGCAATCGGTTCATTCGCTGATCAAGAAACAGCCCGGTCTTTTGGCTATCAATGAGGTTCACGTTGTAACGTATGCCATGTTCCTCAACAATTGTATCGTCAATTGTTCCTCTTCGTACCGTTGTCCCCAGCGGCAATCCTTCAAGAGTGCGAAGTGGAGACTCGTTACGTGCGAGGATGCCCACCGGATGCAACAGATCCTCCAGTACATCACAAATCATCTCCAACCGCGGGTCAATCCCCGCTGAAAGTGCCTGAATGACGAAGTAGTCATCGTAGCGATCCACGATCAGCCCGGGAAGAAAATCACTCTCTCCATGAACAAGCCGGTATGTAGAACTTCCGGGAAAAAGTATTCTCCGGAGTTGCAAAGCCGCAGCCAGCCGTTCCGAGAAAAAGTTTCTGTCAATTTCGAGAGGTAAAGAGGCAAGCAGTCGACAACAAATGAGTGAATGTGGGCTGTACATTCCGAATCCAAGGGATTTCCCGCCCGCCGAAACCACCTGAACGATGTCACCGGCAGATGGTGAGCCCTGAGTTTCCTGAATCTCATTACTGAACACCCACAGGTGCCCGGAGAGAATTCTTTTCTCTTCGTTCTTTCTCAGGAGAATTTTTTTTGACGCAACGCTGTTCATGGCCGACTCAAGGTATTAAGTCAATAAGCGATTAGCAAGGCGGCGTTCATTGAAATTCGCAGGGGTTATGGCTATATTTTGTCGCGACATAGGTTTTTTCTTACTCAGAATATTGTCACGTTGTCTCGCGTGTTGCACAATTAAAAACGCAAAAAATGGAACGCCTGAACATAGGAGTTGTCGGAATTGGTCATCTCGGCTCTCTGCATGCCAAGATGCTCGCCGATGTTCCGGACGCCAGATTGGCGGGCATTTTCGACGTGGACTCCGCGAAGGCGCAACGCATTTCCGCGGAATATGGAACCACTGCGTACTCATCGCTCGATGATCTCTTGCGGTCTGTGGAGGCCGTCACCGTAGCAACCACGACCACATTCCATTTTGACGCGGCCTCCAAAGCTCTCGAGGCAGGCAAACATGTATTTGTTGAAAAGCCTATAACACAAACCGTGGACGAGGCGGATAAGCTCTGTAAGTTGGCCCGCAAGAAAAACCTGGTTATCCAGGTCGGTCATATCGAGCGATTCAATCCGGCAATACTAGCGCTCGAACGGTATGACCTTGATCCCATGTTTGTGGAATCACACCGGCTGGCGCAGTTCAACCCCCGAGGAACGGATGTGGCGGTTGTCCTCGACCTTATGATCCATGATATCGATATCATTCTCAGTTTCGTCAAAGCCCCGGTTGTGCGTGTGGATGCAAACGGGCTTGCGGTTGTTTCGGACAGCATTGACATCGCGAACGCGAGACTGCAATTTGAGAACGGCTGCGTTGCAAATGTTACCGCTTCACGTATTTCACAACGCAAGATGCGGAAGATGCGGTTGTTTCAACGGAGCGAATATATCTCGATTGATTTCTCCGAAGGACTCTCAGAAGTGTTCAAACTTGTTGATGAAGCAGACGATACGACGGGAATGCTGACGCTCGGCGAGATAGGAGTTGGAGGGCGCAGGCGAAAAATCATCTACGGGCAACCCGAAGTGAAGGAGCTCAACGCGCTCAGATATGAGATGGAGATGTTCGTGCGCTCTGCCCGCGGGGGCCCGCCGCCGGTTGTGACAGGCGAAGATGGGAAAAGGGCGCTTGAAGTTGCCGACAGAATCATGGAAAAGATCCGGCGACAACCGTTGATATCAATATGATAGCCGTTGAAACCATAAAAATCACTAACCAGAAACTGAAGCTGATCGGCAAAGTTGCGGATGCGTCGTCGGCTGAGGTGTACGTCGTGGGCGGCTATGTGCGAGACCAGTTCCTTGGTGCCGATGTCACCGATATGGACATCGTTGTTGTGGGCGATGGTGTTGAGTTTGCGCGAAAGGTTGGGGCTTATCTTGGCATTGAAACATTGGTGGTGCATGAGCGGTTTGGTACGGCAATGCTACCGGTCGCTTCCGGAAAGATCGAGTTTGTAACTGCGCGGACTGAACGCTACGTTCAGGAATCGCGCAATCCATCGATCGAACATGCCTCGTTGCACGATGATCTCCTGCGGCGCGATTTCACGGTGAACGCAATGGCAGTTTGCTTGAACCACGATCGTTGGGGAGAACTCGTGGACCCGCTTAATGGCCGCGCCGACATTGCCGGACGACTCTTGCGGACCCCGCTCGATCCGGGTAGGACATTTGATGACGATCCGCTTCGCATGGTGCGAGCGGTGAGATTTGCCTCACAACTTCAGTTCCGGGTTGATGGTGCTGCGCTGAAAAGCATTGTTGAGATGAAGGATCGGTTATCCATAGTATCCCAGGAACGGATTACAGAGGAATTCCTGCGGATCCTGAAATCACGGAAGCCCTCCATCGGCCTCCGCCTGATGTATGAAGCGGGATTGATGTCGATTGTTTTTTCGGAGGTTGCGCAGTTGGCCGGAGTAGATCAGCGCAACGACCATCACCACAAGGATGTGTTCCTTCATACGTGCATCGTCGTTGATAACATAGCAGAGACCACGGACAATGTTTGGCTCCGCTTTGCGGCCCTTGTTCACGACATTGCGAAGCCGCGAACGAAGGCATTCAAAGAGGACGTGGGTTGGACTTTTCATGGTCACGAAGAGATGGGCGCGCGCATGATGAAGTCTATTTTCCGTCGAATGAAGTTTCCCATGGAACCGCTCCCGTATGTTGAAAAACTTGTGCGGCTCCATCTGCGTCCCATGGCTCTTGTTGATGATATTGTGACCGATTCCGCCGTTCGCCGGCTGGTCTTTGACGCGGGGAATGACATTGATGACCTGATGAAGCTCTGCCGCGCTGATATCACCTCCAAAAACCCAAAGCTCGTACAGAAATACCTTAAGAACTATGATATTGTCATGGATAAGATCGTCGAAGTGGAGGAAAAGGACCGTCTTCGGAACTGGCAACCGCCGCTCAAAGGCGATGAAATCATGTCAATTTGTGGTCTTTCACCGGGAAAAAAGGTTGGGGTTATCAAGCGAGCCATCGAAGAGGCCGTTCTCGATGGAAGAATCCCAAACAACCACGACGCAGCACTTCAATTTCTCCTCTCTATAAAGGATAGCATCCTTCTGGATTGATTCTTTTTTTTTGGGTGAAACTTTCCCTTCACCCCAATCGTCTAATTCCTTAGATTTGGTCATAGACAGTTCGGTTTTTTCCGTGTTTTCCCATTTCCAGTGGAGCTTTTCATGAGATTTCTTGTCATCCCCACGACCCTCTTGATTCTTGCAGGATCAGCGATGCCTGTTTGCGCACAACAAACCTTGACAATGGAGCAGGCCGTCCAGCTGGCCCTGCAAAGCAATTGGTCTATTGCTCAATCTCAGAACACTGTTGAAGCAGCTCATGCCGATGCTCTCTCATCAAGCGGTAATTATCTGCCGACGGTTTCACTTTCTGCGGGCTGGAATCGCAATCAGGAAGATCGAACAAGTCCATCAACACAGGTCATTGGCGGAGTTGCTGCGCCGCTCCAGACTACCTTTCGCGTGACCAATAGTTTTTCAACCGGAATCGACGCCCAGTACACCATCTTCGACGGCTTCCGCCGAGAAGGGACAAGAGGCAATGCAAGCTCAAGAGCAACCGGCGCCGAATTGGATGCTACTCGGACAAAACAATCAGTTGTTTTTCAGGTCGAGCGTGCCTATGTCAACGTTCTCAGAAACAAGAATTTGGTGAAGGTGAGCGAGGAAAATCTCAAACGCGATCAACGTCAACTTGAACGCATTACGGAATCGAACAAAGTCGGTGCATTGTCGCTCGCAGATGTGTATCGACAACAGTCGCAAGTTGCAAATGATGAGCTTGACATGATTACGGCCCAGAACAACTACGATAAATCAAAAGCTGATCTTATCTCGTTGATTGGAGCGAATGTGTTTGAAAGCTACAACATTGCCGACTCTTCGCTCATTGCCGAGATTAGCGACACACAACTGGCAGAGACAAAAGCGCTATTTGCCAACGAAACGGAATTGAATAAACGCGCGCTGACCTCGAGGCCAGACTACTTAAGCTATTCTGAATCGTACGAGGCATCCGGATCCGGCGTTACCGCAGCGCGTAGCGGGTATTTCCCAAGCATCACTGCGTTTGCCGGTTACAGCCTTACGAACACCGAGATTTCAACCCTTTCGGACAATAAGAACATCAATTGGGGGCTCAACATTCGGTGGAATTTGTTCGATGGATTCCAGACGAACCAATCTCTTCAAAATGCTCTGGCAACCAAGCGCAACGCGGAGATTTCCATGAGACAGGCGGAGCGGGACATCAATGTTGAAGTCCGAAAAGCATTACTGGATCTTGAGGCCGCCCGCAAAGCGTATGAAGTAAGTCAAAAGGGTTTGGTCTCTGCCCAGCAGGATCATAGGATAGCGGAGGAGCGCTATAATCTTGGTGCGGGCACATTGTTGGATTTGCTTGTTGCCAACGCAGGCCTTGTGAACGCGCAAGCAAGCAGGGTAAATGCGGCGTGCGACTATGTTATTGCAAAAAGAAATGTGGAATACGTTCTGGGTGAACGTACATACTGAGGATTGTTCAACACCATTTGAAAGGGTTTCACGAATGTCTGGCAATGGAAAAAAATCGCGCAAGAGGTTGTTTATCATCTCCGGCATCGGTCTTGTCGGTATCGTCGCGGCGGTGGTGCTCTTTCTTGGAAGCAAGAAAGAAAACATTGTGCCTGTGCAGATTGAAAAGGTCTCCAGGAAAACCATTACGCAAGTGGTGACCGCCACTGGGAAGATTCAGCCCGAAGTGCAGGTAAAGATTTCTCCGGAGGTAAGCGGCGAAATCGTTGCACTGCCGGTAAAGGAAGGACAACGGGTGAAGAGGGGCGATCTGTTGATGAAGATCAAGCCTGATTCCTATGTTGCCCAACGCGATCAGTTCGCAGCAGGTCTTCTTTCTGCGAAGGCGAGTCTGAGTCGGACGGAACCAGAGCACAAGAGGATTGAGAATCTCTATCGCAAGGGCCTGGTTTCAGAAGCGGAATACGATCAGGCAAAAGCCGCGTATGAGACGAGTAAGGCGTCATATGCACAAGCTCGAGCCTCATTGGATCAAGCCGAGGAGAGCCTGCGGAAGACGACCGTGCATTCTCCGATGGACGGAACGGTGAGCCAGTTGAATTCCGAGCTCGGAGAGCGTGTCCTTGGAACCCAGCAATTTCAAGGCACTGACGTGATGACCATTGCCGATCTATCGAGGATGGAAGCGCGCGTGGACGTTAGCGAAACCGACGTGATACTCCTTTCTGTCGGGGACACGGCGCGCATCAGCGTGGATGCTATTCCTGGGAAGAAAGTCAACGCGATTGTTTATGAAATCGCAAACACGGCAACTTCGCGAGGGCTTGGTACACAGGAGGAAGTGACAAATTTTCAGGTGAAGATGAGAATCATTGATCGGGACATTGTATTGAGGCCCGGTATGTCCATGACTGCGGACATTGAGACGGAGACAAAGGCGAACGTCCTCGCAGTTCCGATCCAAAGTGTAACGACGCGCAGCCCTAAGACGGCTGAAGAGAAGGGCGATGGTGAAGGTCAGGAAGGTATGCAGATGGCGGAGATGAATGAGAAAGGTCGGAATGGGTCGTCCAGGCCGCCGGAAGTCGTCTTTGTTGTAAGCAACGGATCGGTGAAAACAGTGGAGGTAAAACGCGGGATCAGCAATGATTCTCACGTGGAGATCATGGAAGGAGTTGATGAGGGTGCGGAAGTCGTCTCGGGAAGTTACAAGGCAATCAATCGCGAATTGGAGGATGGAACCAAAATTCGCGTCGAAGAAATGAAGAAGCGCGACAACCGCCCGTCGGGCGAGAACGCCTGAGCCCTGCGCATGAACGTCATTGATCTGAAAAGCATCACCAAGCGCTATGACATGGGTGGCGTTGAGGAGGTTCACGCTCTGCGCGGTGTGAGTCTTTCCATTGCCCGGAATGAATACGTTGCCATCATGGGTCCATCAGGATCCGGTAAATCCACCCTGATGAATGTGATTGGTTGTCTGGATACGCCCACGTCCGGTCTGTATGAATTCAACGGCGTGAACGTCAGTGAAATGAATGACAATGAGCTGGCGAAGGTCCGCAACAAGGAAATCGGATTTGTTTTTCAGACGTTCAACCTGTTGCCCCGGTCTGACGCGCTCCACAACGTCGAATTGCCTTTGGTGTACGCGGGAATGAGTTCCGCCGACCGTCGCCGCCGGGCTGCGGAGGTTCTTACAGATGTAGGGCTTGGGGATCGGGTTCACCACAAACCGAATGAATTGAGCGGGGGACAGCGGCAGAGAGTTGCCGTGGCGCGTGCTCTCGTTACCTCCCCCTCGATTATACTTGCCGACGAACCGACGGGAAACCTTGACTCAAGAACCGGTGAGGAGATTATGGGGTTGTTCGAAGAACTCCACGCAAAGGGCAATACGATAATCGTTGTAACGCACGAGATGGATATTGCCGAGCACGCCCACCGCGTGATCCGGTTGCGTGACGGAAAGATCGAGCAGGATGAAAAGGTGCTTCGAAGAAAAACATACGCGAGCGCATAGCAGACGGATTAACCATGTATTTTCTCACTGAACTCAAAGAGGGGCTGGCGATTTCGTTTCGCGCCATTCGTGCGAACAAAATGCGCTCCGTTCTCACCACGCTCGGGATTATTATCGGCATCGTATCGGTAACTGCAATGGCCACGGCCATTGACGGTCTGGACAAGGCATTTGAGAAGAGCGCAAAAGCATTCGGCACCGACGTGATGTATGTGCAGAAGTTTCCATGGATGAGCAACGAAGATTGGTCAACGTTCCGAAACCGTCGTGAGATGAAGGTTGAGTACGCTGAGAAAATTGAACGTCGCACCACATTGCTCGATGCCGTTGCTCCGGTTGTTGCCAAGATGTCCAAAGCATCAAATGGTAACAGTGTTCTCGAGGATGCGATACTTACAGGCACAACGAGCTCATACAACAATGCCTCAGGGAACACCGAAATCGACGGTCGTTTTTTCTCCGCGGAAGAATCTGCAGGTGGACGCCCTGTTTGCGTCATTGGTGCCGTCGTAGCAGAGACGCTCTTTCCCAACAGTGATCCCATTGGCCAGACAATCCGTGTTGGAGGTTTCCCGGTAACAGTGCTCGGCGTGTATGAAAAGCAGGGTGGAATGTTCGGGCGGTTTACGACTGACAACAGGGTGTATGTTCCGATCCATTTCTTCCAGAGCCACTTTGGCCAGTTCAGAATGGTCACAATTAATGTGCGTGTTTCGGACGGGAAGGAAATGGAGGAGGCAAAGATTGAGCTGGAAGGAATCATGCGACAAGTCAGGAAGCTCACGCCGGGAAAAGCGAACGATTTCAATATCAATCAGCAGGAAATCCTGACGTCGGTGTTTGGCGTTTTTACATTGACCGTTGGTGGCATCGGGTTGATCATAACGACGATGTCGCTGATTGTGGGCGGCATTGGCATTATGAACATCATGTTCGTTTCTGTCACGGAGCGAACGCGTGAGATCGGCATTCGAAAAGCCATTGGCGCCAAGCGACGGACGATCCTCCTCCAGTTTCTCATAGAAGCTGTGGTGCTGTGTCTCATCGGTGGGTTGATCGGATTGGCCCTTGCTTTTATAGTTGTTCTTATTGTCGGACAGGCGACCGAGTTGGAGGTATCAATGCCGTTTACTGTCGTCGTTATAGCCATTATTGTTTCGATTGTAACTGGCGTCATAACCGGACTCCTTCCGGCGTATCGGGCTGCAAAGATGGACCCAGTGGAGGCACTCCGCTATGAGTAAGTCGCTATTCGAGTTGTCCAATCTCCGTGAAAATGTGTTGATGGCTCTCAGCGCCGTCAGGGCCAATAAGCTGAGGTCAGCCCTCACATTGCTTGGTATCGTCGTTGGAGTGTTTTCCATTATCGCAGTGATGACGGCAATGGGTGTGTTGCGGAACAGCCTCGAAGAAGGCATGACGCAATTGGGCGCCAACACCTTCCAGATTCAAAAATTCCCCACCGGATTTCATTCCGATCCGGATTCCCGTCGCCGTTTGAGGAACAGAAAGGATATCACTTACGATCAAGCGCTCGCGGTCAACGAGAAAACCACGCTCGCTGAAGCTGTGGGTATTGAGGCATGGCAATTCGGTGTGGTGGCCTTTTGGGAAGGCAGAAAAACCAATCCCAACGTATCCCTTGCAGGTGAGAATATTGATGGCCTTATCACCAACAATTGGGTTGTCGAGCGCGGCCGCGGCTTTTCACAACAAGATATCGACAATGGCCGCAGAGTGGTGATTATCGCAGTGGATATTGTCAGCAAGATATTCCCACCGAGCATTGACCCTCTTGGCAAAACAATGCGTGTCGATGGTGAACTGTACAATGTCATCGGCATTTTTGAGCAGAAGAGCGGTGGTTTTGATGACAATCCGAATAATTTCTGTGCAATTCCCATTACCGCATACTTCAATAAGTACGGGAAGAACGCGCGCAGCATCAACATCATGGTGAAGGCGCAGAGCCGCGATGTCTATGAGGATTGTCTGGACCAGACGCGCGCGATTCTCCGCGCTGAACGTAATGTTCCGCCGGGTGAAGAGGATGATTTCGCATATTTCTCTAATGAAGGTCTGATCAAGGAATTCAATGACATCACTTCGGGTTTCCGTCTTGGTGTACTGTTGGTCAGTTCCGTTGCCCTCATTGCGGCAGGGGTCGGGATTATGAATATCATGCTCGTTTCCGTTACAGAGCGGACGCGGGAGATCGGCATTCGCAAGGCAATCGGTGCCATGAAGAAGGACGTTCTTTCACAGTTTATCATCGAGGCAATTATTCTGTGCGAGATGGGAGGCGTCTTGGGCGTGATACTTGGTGTCATCGGAGGAAATGGCGTAAGCATTTGGATGGAAGTTCCCGCGGTTATTCCGTGGGACTGGGCTGCGATCGGACTTGTGGTTTGCTCGGTTGTGGGCTTGGTCTTTGGAGTATACCCGGCATGGAAAGCCGCAAACCTGGATCCCATTGAGGCCCTTCGGTACGAATAACCGGTTGATCGAATTTTGGATTTCCCTTCCATTGTCATATCTTAGCAGTATGCTTTTCGAAAAGGTGAACTTCTCCCGGCCTGCTTGAACCTGTTGGTTTACGACCCTCGTCGAGGTATTGTTTTTTTTGTCCTCCTCATTGTCTCGTTTGGTTTTCAAACTGCACCGGCACAGGATTCGGTAAAAAGTCCCGTGTTTCGTGGATTCCGCGCCAAACCAAAGCAGTCATTTATTCTTGAGCAATCTGATCTCACCTACCAGATGTGGCAGACCTTCAGCCTTACTCAACGCGCGAACTCGGATGATCCGGTAGCACAGCATGAGTTGGGAGTGCGTTATCTTATCGGCAGAGGAGTCAACGCGGACACCGTTCGAGGTGCTTACTGGACCGAGAGATCTGCCGGCCACAATTACTCGCCAGCCCAATTCAACTACGGCATTTTGCTCTTTAATGGGTGGGGAGTGGAATGGAATCCTTTTCGCGCCTTCGACTGCTTCAACAAAAGCGCCGTGGCTGGACTGCCGGAAGCCCAATACATTCTTGGTCAGTTCTATTTTGACAACCTTGTGGTCGGACGGGATTGGACCAAAGCGTACGACTGGGTGAAAGCTGCTGCGGATTCAGGATTTGCCCCGGCATTGGAACTGCTTCCCGAGTTGGCACGCAGAACCGGAAGGGCTGATTCCGGGTCAAGTCGAAAGGAGACAGCCATTGCCGATAAGGACTCCGCCATCTCGGGAACATGGTCGCTCGTTTTTCTGGATATGGACGAGGACACCTCAAAGCATGTTGTGAGTGACAGTGTTTTGCTAAATGATGCGAGGCGTGAGGGAGCGCTCTCAGTGCACTCAACCCTTACGGATTATACTGAACAATCGCCTGATAGCCTGACCATCCTCAAAGTTCGCGAGTCTGCAAACGCAGGGAGTCCGGAAGCACTTGTGCTTCTCGGGCGCTTCCATCAAATGGGAATTCGACCGGCGACCAAAGATAAGGTGCTTGCGGCCTCGTTTTATATCCGGGCGATTCGCGCCGCCTCACTGCGGGCACCGTCACTCTTATGGGAATTGAGTGAAAAGGATCTCAAGCTTGGAGATATGCAATTCCGGTCTGAGCGAGGAGATGTTGAGGCGAAGTTTGTGCTTGCAGGGTTAGCAGGCCTGGGATTTGCGATGCCGTTCATCAATGCCCAAAGTATTCTATCGGATTCCCAAGTTGTGGACTTGTTGCGTACATCCGCGGAGGCAAAACACATTCCATCCATGATTGAATTGGGACTATGCTATTATTCGGGACGGGGCATAAAGCAGAATGAAGGTCGTGCGTTGGACCTCTGGCGGGATGCCGAAAAGCTTGGGAGTGTGGAAGCGTCGGTTCGTCGTGTAGCCACCGAGTTGGCACGGGAAGACGGTGATGACGCAGAGCAAATCGCAATTCTCTCATCAGCAAGCCAAGCGGGCTCGATTCTTGCTGACGTTGCTCTTGGCTTGTTGTACGAACGCGGCGAGAGGAGAGGAGAAGCGGCGCTCCGGTACCGGAAGGCAGCCGAGCGCGGAAGCAGGGACGCCTACATTGCTCTTGCACGGTTGCACGACGAGCTGCGCCCAAAGGAAACTCGGTTTAGAATCGACGACTAATTGCTATTCTCCCTGTCCAGTACCTTCCTGATTGACGTCAGCATCTCGTCAATTTTGTAGGGCTTGTGAACAAAATCCTCCGCGCCGGCCGCAAGAAGTTCCTGCTTCTTTTCTTCCCTAATGTGTCCTGTACTGAAGACCACCTTGACGTTCGGGTTGATCTTGCGTAGATGGAAGAACACCTGTTCGCCGCTGAGCTTTGGCAGCCCCATGTCCGAAAGCACCATTCTGAATTCATCAGGGTGGTCGCGGTACAAGCGAAGTCCTTCTTCCCCGTCCTTTGCCTCAACAACGGCGTACCCGCTCTTGGAAAGAATCTCATGAACAAGCGCCCTGAGGATTTCCTCGTCCTCGATGACGAGGATTCGTTCGCCCGCTCCTCTTGATGGAGCAGCGCTTTGTAGACTTCCGTTCGTTGCCTGGTTTGCAATAATAGGGAAATAGATTGAGAAAGTGGTTCCTTTTCCTGCTTCGCTTGTGACATCAGCGAAGCCATGATGGCTCTTCATAATCCCGTGAACGATGGACAAGCCAAGCCCTGTGCCTTTGCCGATTCCTTTTGTAGTGAAAAACGGCTCAAAGATTCTACGTTTGACCTCAGAGCTCATGCCGGTTCCCGTGTCTGAAACACGAACCACCGCGAAGCTCTGCGCGGAACTCTCACCAAACCTCTCACGCATGTGTGATTCTGTCGCCGATTCGAGAATAATGGAGAGCGTCCCCTGTGGCGGTTGATCTTCTGAAGGTGTCATCGCATCTCTCGCGTTGATACACAGATTCAACAGCACTTGGTGAATCTGTCCCTCATCCCCCATGATCGTTCCATGTTTCAGATCTATCAGAATTTTGATCGCCAGTGTTTTGGGAAATGAATGGTCGAGTATTTTCCTGAGTTCGGTGACGCATTGTGACAAGGAAATGGGTTTTAGGCGTACCGCTTCGGCCCGAGAAAACTGTAGTAACTGGCGCGCAATAGAAGCTCCACGCATTGTTGCATCTTCGATCATTCCGGCGTAACGAACTATCGGGCTTTCAGAGGACTGGCTCTTGATCATTTGCGCCGCCGTCAACGCAACGCCCATAACGTTGTTGAAATCATGAGCGATACCGCTTGCGAGTTGCCCGACCGCCTCCATTTTCTGGGACTGTAGGAGCTGATCCTCAAGCCGTTTTCTTGCCGTGTTGTCAAAAAGATAGCCCTTGACGGATATCAGGCAGTCTTCATCGTCGAAAGAGCCGATGAGATTGGCGACGACGTGAATGGGTCTGCCGTCTTTGGTACGGAGTTCGGTCTCGTAGTAGTTGAGGGAACGGTGTTTGCGAAGGAGTTCGAACATGCTCTCGCGCGTTTCAGCATTCTTGTGCAATGTTCGGCAGTCGTTTTGGAGTGCCTCCTCCACGGAGGCGAATCCGAAGATCTGCGCAAATGCCGGATTACAATCGAGGATCCTTCCTGATGGGGTGGAGATAAAGTTACCCGTGAGATCCTCTTCAAACATTCTACGATACCGTTCCTCACTGTCGCGCAACGCCACCTCATTCGTCTTTCGCTCAATTGCCTTGGCCACTTGCGAAGAAACATATTCAAGCATATGGAGTTCTTCTTGTCCGTATGCATGCGCGTCAGAGTAATGCTGGACAACCATTACTCCCATTGTTTTTCCCGAGACGATGAGGGGAACGCCAAGCCAGATTGGCGAGGGAACGCCGACAAGTTCAACTTTATTTTGTCTCGCCAGCTCTTCAAATATTTCTTCACTGCACAGCAGTGATTGGCCTGTGTGGAGGACGTACGCTGTGACACCTTTCCCCGGCTTCATTGGCGGTGAGGGGATATCAACGTCATCAACGAAATAGGGAAAATGTAAGAGATCTTCATCCTCATTATGCAGGGCTATATAGAAGTTGTTTGCCGGCATCACCTCGCCGATGATATTGTGCACGGCGCGATAGAGGTCGTCGAGCTGGGGAGATGCATCCACTGCTTCTGCAATACGGTAGAGACAATTTTGAAGTTTTTGGGTGCGCGTCTTTTCCGTGATATCGCGTGAGACTCCCATGAACGCTATTGGCTCGCCATTCTCTCCGCGCACAACCGAGGTCGAAAGAGAAGTCAGGAACTCCGATCCGTCTTTGCGGCGCTGCCACACTTCGCCTTCCCAGCCTCCATGAAGCGTTTGGTTCTGAATCTCGTCCGACATACCCGGAGCATTCTTCGATGAACGAACCATGGTGATGGGCCGTCCGATGAGTTCTTCTTCGGTGTAACCGTATTGCCGCTTGAATGCCTTATTAACAAAAAGAATGTTGTCATCGAGGTCGGTGAGGTTGACGCCCTCGGTAACGCTTTTCAGCGCATGGGCGAGCACGGCCACGCGGCTTTCGGTCTGTTTTTCTTCCGTAATATCGCGTTGAATTCCCCACGCCCGTACCAGGCATCCGTCCTCAATGATGCCAACAAGATTATTGAGGAAATACTTCATGACGCCATCGGCGTCCGGCTCATGTGACTCTCCACCGGACAGACGGTAGTTGTTCTGAATGAATGAACGCAGGTATGCGATGTTGCGTGGCTCGCTTCTGACAAGCAGCCGGCCCAACCGTGCGCCACTAAGCTCTTCGGCTTTGGTGAATCCGTACATGCGCGCCATGGCATCGTTGCACTGTGCGAGATACGCGTGAGTATAGAAAAAGTCGATCTGCGCATCCTCGGAAAGGGTCAATAGCATGGGCGTGTCAAGCTCGAAACGCCAAATCCCTTCGGAACTTTGTTCAACAAAAACGCGGTATCGTTCTTCAACCTTTTGCAGGTTTTCAATTGCACGCTTTCGTTCGGTGACGTCCCGGTAGTTGCCTACAATTCCGCCAACATTCTCGTCGCCAAGAAGATTCGTTCCGGTTCCCTCGAGCCATCTCCACGACCCGTCCTTGTGACGATATCGTACTTCGGCCTGCGCAGTTCCGCCGGGGTGTTGGAGAAGGTCTTGGAGAATTCCCCGGACCCGGGGAACATCATCAGGGTGGAAAATCTCGAAGATATTCATTCCTACGAATTCACTATTGCTGTAACCGATAACGCGCTCGGTGGAGGGACTTGCGAAGAGAACTTTCCCTTGCTGGTCGAGAAGTGCAATCGCGTCGGTTGAATGCTCAATGAGAGAACGAAAACCCCTTTCCCGTTGCTGTAACCTGCCCTCAACGGTTTTCCATTCGGTGATATCGCGAACAAACGCACTGAAGGAATCCGGGTAGCCCTCGCGTTTCAGGGCGGTGATCGCGAGTTCGATCGGGAACCGCTCACCGTTGCTGTCCACGGCCACGGTTTCCACGCGGCAGTTCTGAGCGCAGCCATCCAGCGGAGCCCAAAATCTTCCCTGTGCTGACCGGCATTCCGGAGGCACGATCGTCTCGAATACCGATCGTCCGAGGATTTCTTTTTCAGTCCAGCCAAATGACCGTTCCGCCTGCGGATTCCAGCCCACAATGTTTCCGCTGGAATCAATGGTTATGACAGCATCAAGCGCGGTGCGTAGGATTTGACGAATGTAGATGTCGTTTTCCTTGCGCGTAACCTCCACCTTCCAACGATCAGTAATGTCGCGGGAAACAACAATGACGCTTGTGGTCTTTCCATTCGCATCCTTGATGACGTTGCTTTGTGATTCGACATATCGGAGCGAACCGTTTTTTACCATCAACCGGTACTCTGCGCGTCGGCCGTTTCCCGTGCGGACGGTCTCATCAAACAACTTCCTGACCCTCTCCCTGTCGTCCGGATGAATCTCCATGAACGAGTTCGTCCCACACAGGGACTCTGGATCCCCCAGAATTCCTCTGTACGAGTTGCTGTTGTAAATCCTGTTGCCATTGGTGTCAACGACCGCAATCAAGTCAGCAGTGTTTTCACCGATAAGTCTGAGAATCTCCTCTTGCTCTTTCATGTCAGGCTTCATGAAGGTTTCCTTATGAGATTCGTTTCGAATCCGTTTCTAGCAGTTCGTGCAAGATGCCAAGGAGTCGATCGGCCGTGTAAGGTTTGGGCAGAATAGCGTCGATAAAGTCCTCATCGAGTCCCGCATAACCCGAGGACAATCCGCTTGTTGCAATAATCCTGACTTCGTGGTCTGTACTCCGGATCGTCCTGATCATTTCCGGTCCGGACATTACCGGCATCATCATATCCGTAATGATAACTTTGATCCGATCACGGTGCTTCGAATGTAGTGAGACTCCTTCCGTACCGTCACTTGCCGTCATCACCTGATAGCCAAAGGATTCGAGTGTGGATTTCGTTATCTGACAGATCGCGGCTTCGTCATCAACAACGAGAATGAGTTCGCTCTGTCCGAATGGCATGACGGCAGGATCACGAAGCGACTTCCGTGATTCACTGGTTTGGGATGCCGGTAGGTAGATATGGAATTCGCTCCCTTCCCCGACAACGCTGTTGACGGTGATGAATCCACCATGACTCTTGACGATGGACAATACAGTGGAGAGACCAAGCCCCGTACCAACGCCGACGTCCTTTGTTGTGAAGAAAGGGTCAAAGATTCTGTGGATAACGTCGGGCGCAATTCCACATCCGGTGTCGCTGACACTGATAACGACGTGTTGCCCGGGTGATGCTCCTTCATGCATGTCCGCCATGGTTGAATCCACGATGCAATTATCCACCGCGAGCGTCAGGGTTCCGCCCTCGGGCATTGCGTCGCGGGCGTTCACACTGAGGTTAAGAAGAACCTGGTGAAGCTGGGTCGCGTCGCCAGAAATGGTTAGAATATCCTGTGGTACGCGTGTATGGATTTCAATGTTCTTTGGGAATGTTTCCGTCACGATACTTTGCATTTCCTTAATGAGATGCTTTGGTTGAAGCGTCATGCGTTCCCCTTCGACACCGCGGGCAAATGTCAGCACCTGCTTCACCATTTCAGCGCCGCGCCGCGCGCTTCTCTCAAGGGATCCAAGCATACGCTGGCTGGCCTCATCGGTGAACTTGCTGCGGAAGACCTCGACGGACATTAGGATTGGGGCAAGAACGTTGTTGAGGTCGTGCGCAATACCTCCTGCAAGTGTTCCAATGCTTTCCACGCGTTGGGCTCGCAGGAATTGCTTCTCAAGCACCTTTTTTTCCGTTATATCAGTGTTTACCATCAGAACTGATTTTGGGCTCCCGTTGATGTCGCGAACCAAGGTCCACCGGCCTTCCACCATGATCTCGCGTGCATCCTTTGTGATTTGTCTCATTTCACCGCGCCATTCACCTCTTGCGAGAAGGATTTCGTTCGCCTCCCGGAATTTTTCAGAAGTTTGTGTTTGGAGAATATCTGCCGCGAATTGACCCACTACCTCATCACTCGTCCACCCGTACAATACCTCCGCTCCCCGACTCCAGAAAGCCACGGTATCATCGAGGTTGCGCACGATGATTGCGTCCTGGGAAATGTTCAGGAGGGCTGCCTGCTCACGGATTTTTTCCTCGGCTTGCTTTCGCTCGGCATTTTCCAGGAGGAGCTCGCGTGTTCGTTCCTTCACCCGTCCTTCGAGGGTCCTGTTCATGTTCTCCATTTCACGCCGCGCAGACTCGAGTCGGTCTACCATCTGGTTGAAGGATTGTGCGAGGTAGCTTACTTCGTCGTTTGAAGAAACACTCGCGCGACGTTTGAGGTCTCCTTTGGCAATACGTTCCGCCGTTTGCACCATGTGCCGGAGCGAGCCTGTTGCGAAGATGCTGATACGGTGAACCACAATGGTTCCAATGACGAACATTAGCAGACTCATCAAACCGATTGTTGTCTTGCTCCACCGGATGTCGGCAAGTACCTGCCGCAAAGAGAATCCCATGTACAGGTGTCCGATCAGGCGACCATGATCATGGACAGGCGCAAGAGTGCGAAAAACATCACCCTGTTCCGTAGGGGCTCCACCAAACGGTGTCTGTTTGAAGAGTCCTATATCCGCCCTTATCCTTCCGTATGAGGCGAAAACAATACCCGCATCATCCGTGACAACAATGTACTCCACATCGGGATTCTGGCGCGCGTTCTGGAAAGTCTCATCCGCACTGAAAAGATTTCGCGTTCGAAGCGCAGGGCTGATGCTGAAGGCGGTCATTGCTGCGATGGCATTTGCCTTGTCAATCTTCGACTGGATCGCCTGATCACGAATCGTGGATGGGAAGAACAGGTAAATGAACACGGAGTTCGCCGCGAGGAACAGCGTGAACAGTGTAACCAGCTTGGATTTGATTGATAAGAACTTCATCTTGCCCTAATTGACAGACCATTGACAGCGTCGAAAAAGGTCAAGTTTCATGCCATGAAAAGCACCCTCAAACAGGGTCGAAAGGTGGAAAAACAGCGGCCCGATGAGGGAAAAAAGGTCACGGGGGCGTTATTCTTTCACCTCATCCGGTGGGAAGAAAGGGGATGATTTGGCGGATGAATCGAGGCGGGAGCGCCTGAAAAAACTCCCGCCCGAAAAGGGAACTACTGGGGTTCGACTATGACTGCGGTTCCATACGCTAGAACTTCCGTTACGCCGGACATCACTTCATTAGCATCGTAGCGCATGCCTATGATTGCATTGGCGCCGACTTCCCGGGCATGTTGCACCATGATCGTAAATGCATCATGACGCGCTTTCTCACACAACTCTTGCAAAAGGGAGATGTTGCCGCCGACAATAGTTTGTAATGCAACTCCGATATTACCGATTATCGAGCGCGAGCGCACGGTGATCCCGCGGACAACACCGAGGTTCTTTGAAATTCTGTAGCCTTCAAGTGAAAAGGCCGTTGTAACCATGTTGCTCTGCATAGCTGTTTTTCTATTTGAATTTGATAGAGTTGATTAAAGTCTCGTACGCCGCTGTGTATGCAGCTGCTTGAGGTTTGTACCAGTTCGTTGTGATCCGATAGACTTTGTCGTTCTTAACGACAAAGTACGCGCGGCTGTCAACTTCTCTTGTCGGCGAATAGGACACAGACATTGCGTTCTCTCCACCGATCGTCGCTTTCCCCGTTGTTGTTGAGCGATACTTCCCCTTGTTTTGCTCGAAGACCTTGTCCAAGGTCAGACCTTGCGCCCCGAAAACGTCGAACCGGACGGAACAATCACGCCTGTACCCCTGCAATTCAATCACCATTTCGTTTTGGCCCTTGGGTGGATTTGTTGAGTTGAAATTCTCCGGGTGAGTGAACGTGAAAGCTTTTGCGTCGAAATCGACGTAGGATGCTGATGGGAGGGTTTCGTCACGACCTTTTTCCTTTGGTTTTGGCATCTGGAATGACGTGAGGATTGCATCGAACACGGTGGCGTTGGCTTCGTAGTGAGCTCCAAAACCGGAAAACCCGAGGTCGTACAAGGCTGAATCACCCATAAGAAACACATGGTGACTGTGGATGATACTTCTCTCGCCGTAATTTGCGGTGAATGGAACCTTGGTTCCGGTTGCTTCATTCACCCTCATTTGTTGTTCCTGGCCTAGCTGAACTCCGGTTTGGCTCCATTCAGATTTGAGGTTGGCAGCGGTTCCGATCGGATCGGCAGTTTTCGTTACACGAACCGAAACCTCAACGCCTGTCGGACCCGCGTCCGTCGGAACGCGGAACTTCTGTTCAACACCCTGTGCGTTGTAAAAGAGAGCTTGACCGACCTGTGTGTTCTGCACCCAGCCGGCAGGATGCGAGATGGCAAAACCTATTCCGGGGTCCTTGTATTGAACCATTTCTCCCACCGCCACAGGTTCCATTTTTTTCTCGCCGGCGCATCCTGTAATTAATATTGCTCCGGTGGTCAATATCATCGACAATGTTTTCATAACCATCTCCTTGCTATAAGTGTTAACTTTTTGGAACAACCGTGTCATACCAGGTTTTCTTTTCGCGGATACCGACTTCGTCAATATGAACGTGTTTCGTCTCGGTATATTCTTTGAGCCCGTCAACGCCAAATTCGCGACCGATTCCGCTTTGCTTGTAGCCCCCAAACGGAGCGCGTTCATTGAGCAGGTGCCATTCGTTGATCCACACTGTCCCGGTGCGGAGCCCACGCGCAACACGCATTGCGCGATCGGCATTTGTTGACCAAACGCCCCCCGCCAGCCCGAATGGCGAATCATTGGCCACGCGGATAGCCTCCTCGTCGGATGAGTATCGGACAACGGAGAGGACGGGGCCGAATATTTCCTCTTGCGCGATTGACGAGGCATTGTCAACATGATCAAAGATCGTCGGTTCGACAAAATATCCATTGGCACATTCACCCGATCGGAATGCATTTCCTCCCGTGACAAGTCGTGCGCCGGAAGCAATTCCTTTCTGGATGTAATCGAGGACGGTCTCCTGCTGTTTGCGTGAAACCAATGGCCCAATATCCGTGTCCGGTTTCATCGGATCACCGATCTTCATTCGCTTGGTTTTGTCAACCATGCGTTGAACAAACTCATCCGCTTTTGATTGGGGGAGCAACAGGCGCGTGCCGGCTTCACAACATTGGCCCTGGTGGTAAAACATTGCATAAAGCGCGCCGTCCACCGCCATATCCATATCTGCATCATCAAGCACGATATTTGCGGACTTGCCGCCGCATTCGAGCGTGACCTTCTTGAGTGTGTCAGCCGCGCGTTGCATGATTTGGCGGCCGACAGGAGTTGAACCCGTGAAAGCAATCTTGTCAACCATGGGGTGAGAAGTCAATGCGGTACCAGCTTCAGCACCCGTTCCGGTAACAACGTTGACGACTCCCGGCGGAAGACCGGCGGTGTGGATGAGAGAAGCCAGCTCCATGGCTGTAACGGAAGTCTCCTGAGACGGCTTCAAGACCACAGTACACCCTGCCGCGAGTGCCGGTCCGAGTTTCCAAATCGCCATCTTCAAAGGAAAATTCCACGGGATGATTGCTGCCACCACGCCGAGTGGTTCGCGGAAGAGGACGTTCTTGCTGAACCCCTGGCGTGAAACGGTGTCAAGCGGCTCCTCCAGTTCCGTAAGCGCCAATTTTGCAAAACCGTTCAAATTTCGCGCACTGAGGTAGATGTCCTCCTTGGCCTTCTTGAGTGTTGCACCTGAATCCATCACTTCCAACTCGGTCAACAGTTTGGAGTGCTCGTTGATCTTGTCCGAGATTGCTTTGATGAAAGTGGACCGTTGCTGGCGGGAAAGGGAAGTCCATGTGCCGCGGTCGAACGCATGTCGCGCGGCTTGAACTGCCTTGTCCACATCGGCTAAACCGGCCCGTGCGAAAGAAGCAATGTTCTCACCGTTGAATGGATTTGTTGATGTGAATGTTCTTCCGTCGGCGGCGGGAACAAACGCGCCGTCAATATATAGTTGGTACGAACGCAAAAAAGAATCTCCTGTGATCAGCGAAGAGAAGTTGTATGGGGCTCGGGGTAACTCAGGAAGCCGCTGTTTTTGACTGGATGAAGATAGAGAAAAAGGGCGAATTCCTCAACCGTGTTGACGCGGAGAGAAACCGAAGGTGGGATGGATAGAAGGGGAGGCTAGTTACTCCACCAATAGGTCATCTTCACCATAAAAATGTTGTCCGGATCGGCTGTTGCCATCCGGTTGAGGGAAGGTCCGAAGGTGAATTCACCTGTTGGCTCGACATCTTCCCGTTGCTGTGTCCAAACGAAGTACAGAACGGATCCAGGGAGATATTCCCATCGAAGCACAGCATTGCCGCGGAGCGAAACGGAATTGAAGTCAGGGTTGCCGATAGTAAATGGTTGCGCCGGTCCGCCGGCATCCGGATCAATCGTGTATTTTTCACCGTTGCGCGTGATTGTTGAATTGGTTTCGCCGTACACATTAAAGTCGAAGGATTTCGATCTTGCAAGCTCTTTAAACAATTCATAGTCGCCGGTGGAGATGAGTGGTTGAAGATACAGCTGTAGACTCAATTTCGGAGTGAATGTCCAATTCACGCGAACGCCGGCGTTAATTGTTGTCTGGTCCACCTGGGCAAACACGTATCGAGAGCCGTAGGTCGCCTGTGCCAAAGGATCCACTATGACTGCAACATATTGTGCGCCCTCAATGTTGTGTTCATAGGTCGGCAAAATGGAGAGCGAAACGCTTGTGGTAGGCCTCCACTCCAATTCGCCATAGACACTCCAATTTGTCCCGTCACTTTTTTGGTATGTGAAGTAGCCGATGTTGCCCAGTATGTCCCTCCTTGGATCTGTCCCTCCCGAAAACGAAATCTGATAACCGGCTGGAGTAGTTGTCAGCGGTCCGCCGCGTGTTCGCCGGTTGCTTATTGTCTCGGGATTGTAGGCAAGATTCCAATCAACGTAGTAGAAATTCGGCAGTTCCCAATTTCCGAAGTGAAACACTCCATCCCAGGTCTTGTTCCCATCAAAGTCGTAGTTGCGGAAGATCGCGCCCCCAAGTTGAAAGAATCTTGATAGGGAGTTCGGCTCACTCCACTTGTAAGAAAGAACGAGATGTCCGTTGATAACGTCCGCCCGCGAAACAAAGCCGGCATCATTTGGCTCGAATCTCGGGTCGAGAAAGCCAATCGAAGCGTTAGTGTAGAATTGCCCTTTTTGTTTGTTGATGCGGAGTCTAGCGGCGTAACCGGTGAGTGCCGTGGTTGAACTGTCTACCTTGCGGCCACCATCCGGCCGTTGGAAGTAGTGAAGCGAATTTCGTTGAAGTGCAATCATGCGCGTTGGCGTACCCGTAACATGTGTTGCCGCCGTCCATCCGGCCAGAACCCATTCACGGTCCTGGTCGAGCGTGGCGAAACCGTCGAGTCCTCCCACAAACGCGTTTGCATTAATCTCGTCGCGTAAGCGCGGATCGGAGAACACTCTTGATGTAATTGTGCCAATCGCACCGATGGAATGGAGACCTTTTCGAAAGCTGTTCTCCATCCGCGTAATGCCGTAGTACGTCAAGGGCTCAATCTCGGCTTCGGATTTTTTATCATTGCTCATGAGTTCGGCATATTCGCGCTTGGTGAATGCCTGAATCGTACCAATGCTCAAGTTCTCCCCGACTTTTCCGGTCAGTTTTGCTGCCCCGAGAATATCAGTTCCTGTTGGCGTATCGACGTAATCGGCCGAGGGGACGCTTCCCTGAGGATCTCTCCCGATTCTCCGGCTGTAGAAGAAGTCAACTCCAGGCCAACTGAAGCTCCAATTGTTGTTGGTTCCGCCCTGCCCGAAACGGAAGATGGTACTGCCTTCAATAAAGAATGGTCGCTTCTCCTGGAAAACCGTTTCGACGTCAGTTAGGTTTACGACCGCCGGGTCTATTTCGACTTGACCGAAATCCGGATTCACTGTTCCATCAAGGGTCAGGCTGCTGCCGATTCCAACCTTGATATCGGCGCCGGCTCGGGTATTGTGGATTGATCCGTCATTGAATGGATCACCCGGTTTGTGTGAGGAGTACTCGGCACGTGCGGTAACATAAGGCAGGACCTCCAATCGCTGAACGGGCTCAATCCCGCGGATGCCAACGAGATCCGCAAACTTGGAGACAAATCCGCTTTCATTACGAGGAGTGATTACGACGTAACTGCGCTCGTTGCGACGGGCTACATCACGGCGGAAGTTCACACCCCAGACATATTCATCCAAATCCTGGAACCTGATTTGTGAGAAAGGAATTCGCATCTCAGCGGCCCAGCCGAGGCTGTCCGGACGCACTTTGCCTTCCCACACTCCGTCCCATGAGTTGTCGTCCCAATCGTCATTGAGAAGAACGCCATCATAGTAGGTGCCCGCGGCATCAAGTGCGAAATAATATCCTGTTTGCCGGTCGAGGTAGGGATCAATGAAGAAAGCAAACATGTCTGAAGTCCAGGAACCATCACGTCTACTGAGGCGCGTGACAAGGGATTCCGGCGCGGTATCGTGCATCCGCGCGCCCACATAGAGCGCTTCGTTGTCGTAGGCGATCCAAACACTGGTTTGTTGGGAAGGGGGCTTACTTTCGTCAGGATCTTTTTGGGTGAAATCCGAATAACCCGCGTGTTGCCAGACGGACTCATCAAGAATGCCATCAATCCGGATGGTCGCCGGTGCGTCGTGTGTGGGATTCGTAGAACGGTCTGTCTTAAGTTCCGTCTGCCACAACGGGATTGCTTCGATACGTGGGCGCTCCTGTTGCGCAGGAGCTGGCACAACGACAAGAGGAAGGACAACGATAAGCGTGCGACAGGATTTTAGGAACATAAACGTCGGATGGTGGCCAAGGATTGAGTCCTTATGATCTTTGCATCAGGGATATCACGACCCGAAGAATAGTACGAACGGCCAATCGGTTTGTTTCCCGCTCCGGGCGGTCCCGCAACCATCCGGAGGTGGAGAAAAGCTACAAAACAGGCCGTGTTTCAGGCCGGCTGGACTGTCCGGAGCCGATAGTCCGATGGCGGGCGTTCTCGATTTCGCGGAGTACAATAGTCCGGATTTCCTCATTCAAGTCCTGCTTCAGGCGGTGAACATCCTTCTTGATGTTCTTCATGCCTGGTTGAATTCGTTCGAGGCGAATTAGATTGTCCAAATCCGGCACCACGTTCAGTTCAGGCAGATCGGGAACCTCAAACTCGTTCCACCTGAAGCCATGCGGCGTATCATAGAAGAATTGAAACTGGTTGGGTTCGTCGATCTCTTCAACCTCGACAGTGATTGTCTGTTTTGTTCCCTTGCGGAGTACTTCGATGTCCGCCTTTTCTCCATCATCGTAAGCGTACAATCCGCGTCGGATGTCTTCGATATCCTCGACAGTCTTACGTCCCACCTTGGTGATCACATCGCCGGCCTTGAATCCGGCCTTCGCTCCCTTGCTATTCTCATCCACCTCTTCAACAAGAACTCCACGGTTGTTGGGTGCGCCAAAATATGCGCCGAGCTGTTCCGGGAGTTCGCGTAAATGCAACCCGAACATGCCCGAGGAGTTCCACGTTGAGAACCCATGGGCCCGTGGTGCTGCGACAGCAATCTGCCGTTTTGGGTTTTCACCAATTGTCGCTTCGATGGCCTTTCGCTCATTCTTGCGGTTCACGACAATCGACGCCTTGGTACCACCCTTGGTGGACCGTACAGCGTCACTCAGATCATCAGCAACAACAATCTTCTTGCCATTGAACTCAACGATCACGTCTTCGTTTTTAATGCCGGCCTTTTCCGCGGGGCTATCATCCACGACCTCGTTCACAAGCGCGCCCTCGCTAATTTTTACATCCATTGAGCGTGCGAGTTTCGGCGTCATATCCTGAATGGAAACACCGAGCCATCCGCCTTTCTTCTCCTTTGAATTTATTTTGACCATCCTTCTGGGCTCGGCGGAATGAGCGAGGAACCCTCCCGTTGATGCGAGGACCAACGTGAGTGCGATTACAGGGATGAATTTCATGGTTACTCCTCTTAAGAAATGTGTGTAAGGTTGGGTTATTTCGATTTCACCTTGAGAATCTCGAACAGGGCAGAGCGAGCCCGTTCACCCCCGATATTTCCGAGCAAGTACACAGCATCGCTACGAAGTTCATACGTGCCTTCCCTCAGTGCACAATCCGCCAGGAAATCAATTGCCTTTTCGTTGCCCACTTCCGCAATGTTGTAGAAAATGGCTTCCCGCTGTGCTGTGCGTTGCTTCGGGATGGAATGGTATAGGTCAATGAGAAGCACGACGGACTGATCCTTGTCCTTGCTGTGGTCGCCAATGCAGTCGATTGCAAACGCCTGCAGTTCCGCGCTCGTGTCGTGCCGCGCAATTTCAAAGAGCACCGGAGTTACATCGAACTTCTCAAACTCCATGAGCGCATCAAGGGCTGCCTCGCGCAGGGGCCGTGGCTGGTTCATATCAACCGCAACGTCTTTCAGGGCGCGGAACGACTTTTCATCCTCGGGTGATTCACTCAATGCGTAAAGAGCATCCATCTTCAGCCGTACTTCCGGATCAAGTTTCACATCTTCCCGGGGAATCGGGGTTGAAAGGCCGGAAGGAGTAGACAACCGGAGATGCGTTGTCTTGCGCTGAAGTCGGAGGAGGTCCCGCTCCATTTGCCTCATGCCGGGCCCAAACGTGTAACCGTAGCCGACCGCGTACGCCGCAGGCGTCTTTTCCGTCCAGCCCACGGCGGGGACCGGGGCTTTTGCCTCGAGTCTTCCAAGATCGGCAAGGGCATCGTCGAGATAACGGCTTTCCGGGTATTCCTCAATGAATTTCTGATATGCTACAACGGCCTTCTTTCTATCCTTATGCATCAGAGCATAGGCCGACCAGTATCGCGCGTAATCCCGGTAAGTACTTTTTGGATATTTCTCGACAAGTTCGCTAAACTTTTTCAGGGCTTCATCCCAGCGCTCATCCAAAATGAGGTTGTAGCCATCTTTGTAACTCTTGTACGCCGGGTCGTCCTTTGTATCCCCGCCTTCGCTTGTTGGAGGCGTTGGTGAAACTGCTGCAACCGCTCGCAGACTTTTTGGCTTAGGCTGCGCCTTAGCTTCGTGTGTTCCTGCAGAAAGGCAAAAGAAGAGGAAAAGAACAATGATCAACTTCTTCATGGTTTGTTCCTATGGATTGTATCGAGCAAATGTGTACTGCGTGGAATCCCGTACGCTTTCGGCGAGACGAAGTTTGAACAGAAGGTTCCCCTGTTGAATACCGCCGCGGATTATTTCCATTTGCGGCCGAAGGTCATGGTCGTCGTCTTCAATGTTGGCAAACTCTATAAGGATGCGCTCCGTGTCCCGGACAATTGCCGCCGAATGAGGGTCCAAGTTTGTTCTTTCCAATGCTCGCGCCTCCCTAAGAAGGTCGCGGGAAATCTCACGTTCAAGTGTGATGTCTCCGAAATCATCAGTCGGAAGGTTTGACAACCCTACGAGCAAAACCTTTGAACGGCGAAGATATTGATCAAGAGGCTGCTCGGCGACAGGGGAAACCATCACTGCCGGGTTACTTGCGACATTCGTTGTGCTTTCATGAGATGTTTTCCAAAAAAGGAATCCCACTGCAAGAATGGCGATACCAGTTCCCAACGAGAAAGCAAGCCGTTGATGCAACATGATGGTTGGGCGTAACGTTTCCCATAACGAAGGAGTCCGACTGCGCTCCTGTTGCTGGATACGTTGCTCAACGCTTGCAACAAAGGCATTCCAGAACTCGGGTGGCCGTCTGTCTGCGGGTGAAGTTCCGGCGGACATCATTGCTTGTAAACGACGAAAGGACTCGACTGTCCCTTTACATTCATCGCAGTGCGAAAGGTGTCTCTCGACCAAATTCCTGTTGAGGTCACCCAAAGAGCCCGCAACGAAGTCGTACAGAAGCTCCTGTATTTTGATGTGTCTCATCAAGCGATTTCTGTCCGGAGATAGTCCAGCGACGTTCTAAGCTTGCGCAGGCCTCGGAACAAGTGTGTCTTCACTGTGCCTTCAGAGCATTTCAGAATCGCGCTGACCTGTTTTGTCGAAAGCCCATCCATATGCCGAAGCAATACTACGGCCCGTTGCATGGTGGGAAGCTCGTGCAGTGCACGTTCGAGATGATCACGGTATTCTCCGTTGTTGCCGGGTTCGTGACCCATCTGTTCCACTAAACTTTCTTTCCGGATTTCGCGCGCAGTGCGCCGTTGCTCTGCCTTCAGCCGGTTGAGCGACAGGTTCATGACAATGCGATAAAACCATGTGGCAAATTCGGAGTCACTCCTGAATGCCCCGACTGACTTGTGCAGTCGGATAAACGCCTCCTGAGCGACTTCTTCAGCGTGCTCATGTGTTCCTACGACTCCAAAGGCTATGTTATAGGCACGCTTCATGTACCGCTCGACGAGAACGCGGAATGCCGCCCTGTTTCCTTGCTTGATTTGTTCGATCAACTGCTGATCGTCAGCAGCGGTCATGCGCACGACCTTGATTTAAGTGTTCTGTTGGGTTAGACAACGGAATGAGCACATCGGTTGACGTGCCGGGTCTATGGTTTTACGCCGTTTGGGAGGACAAGATTCAACCTAGGCCCCAAAAAACAACTTGCCGCCCCGGTTTTACCCGAAGACGGCAAGCTCGATGGCGTTTGAGTGGATGAATTGGCTATTTCAACACGGCCATTTTCTTGATCGCCGAGAAGTTGCCTGAACGAAGCTGGTAGAAATAGATACCGCTTGCAACACGCCTTCCTGAGTTGTCAGTGGCATCCCACGTGTAGGAATGAGTACCGGCTTTGAGATCGCCTGCGGTGACGGTCCTCAATTCTTGACCGAGCATATTCAAAATCCTCAGCGTGGTTGTTCCCCCTTTCGGAAGTTCAAACGAAATCTCCGTGGTAGGATTAAAGGGATTCGGGTAGTTTTGCATTAGTCGATAGAACGAATTGGGGGGTACGCTGGAGACATTTGCGACCAGATCCGTTCCCGGAAGACTCACAAGGAGCGCGCTCCAGGTGAACGACGCCGGCTTCTCTTCCGGTGTGTTTGGATCTTCGTCTCCGCCCGGTCCTGAAATCACTTCCACCGTCATTTGTGTCTGTCCCGGGGGAATTGGAATAAGCTTCGAGAAGGTGTCCCACTCCTGACCATCACTGCTGATCAACTCATCAGAAAAGGTGTGGACAGCCTGACCAACGGTGATGATAACTTGATTTGGCCGGATAAGACCCCCGGTGGAAAGAAGACCGCGAACGCTTGAAAAGAACATGGAAATACTTGCAGTGCGTTCGGAAGTAGATGGAACAAATGTGAATGTTTGAACTTCCATTGCGTCACGGGGAGAGGGGAAGAACCGGTACGCAAGATCATTACCATCGACCAGTTGAAGTTCCGCCGCTGGCAGATCACCATCCGAATAGATAACGATCAGACCGGCACCATTGTTGGCGAAGTCAAAGCCCAGGTCTTCAACTGCGAGCGCGTTGGCCCCGGCATTGACAATACCCAGCGATGTTAGGTTCGCCCGATAGGTCGAACTGTAAATCGGGATTGTACCATTGTCATTGCTGAAGAAGTAATTCGGACCGCCGATTAACACGCCGTTAACGATGTTACCATCAATAGTGATCTGGTCATCGCCGGTTGCGGTGCTGTGTAAGCCCTCCCAATATAGCAGTACTTGATTGATCGTTGCACCGGGAGGAGTATTCAGATTGATGATACCGGGCTGCGACTGAGTCAGACCGACGCCAGCGGTTACGTACCCTGTCCCCGCTGCAGGTGCAATCGATGGAGGGCCGAGAACTTCGTCCCCGTCGGCGAGCAGAAATGGAGACAAAAGAATGGTTGCGAAAGCAATCAACCCTCCATGCCTGAAGTTCATTCGAGGTTTCATTTATCCTCCTATTATCAAATCTATGTTGTTCCTGGTGCCGGAACAGGTGTCTTCATTAGTAACTCTCACATTCATTTTAGCAATGCGCCTGAGTCCGCAACGTGATGTATTTCACTAAGGGAGTGATTTGTCCGTTCGAATCATCGAATGGGTTTAAGGCAGACCAGAAAAAGTGTGCCGCCTCCGGTTTTTTCCGAAGGCGGCACGTTGGATGCGGGCCGGGTTGGGTTTTTCAACCCGGCGGAAAAAAGGGCTATTTCATCAAGCTCATCTTCTTGATGGCAGAGAATTCGCCTGAGCGGAGCTGATAGAAGTACACGCCACTGGCAACACGGTTGCCGGTGTTGTCGGTTGCATCCCATGTGTAGGCATGGATACCG